>MDTE01171717.1_pt1 | contig 45312 bp, 41 predicted proteins | sample 811231 | NCBI WGS metagenome assembly MDTE01 (sample SAMN05326651, study PRJNA326480) | marine metagenome | isolation source: seawater | place: Indian Ocean: Red Sea | collected 2010 | reverse complement strand
GAATCGGGCCGCACTTTCCTTTTTGCTACACCCGACTATACGGAAGCCCTAGCGCTTGCAGACACAGTTTGTGTGCTGCTTGATGGAGAGGTTCGTCAGGTTGCCAAGGCGCAGGAACTTTATGACGAACCGGTCGACCGGGATGTTGCAAAATTCGTTGGTAATCCACCGATTAATATCATGCCAGGCCGTCTGACGCGTGAAAATGGTGATGCCAGCATCGCCATTGGGGACGTGCGTCTCAAGCTACCAAAAGAGATGGAGCATGGCCTCCCGGCCTCCCTCAGCGATGTTGAGATTGGAGTTCGACCAGAGCACGTACGAATGGTTGGCGGCGATTCCACCGGTGCCCATCTCTCTGGAGCCGTGAACGACCTAGAGCCGCTTGGCATGCACACGACTGTTGGGGTTAACCTTGGCGGTGTGAATCTGTTCTTTACTGTTCCCGGTGTGCAGGAGTTCAAAGATGGCGACAATATCGAGATGCATCTCGATATGGAATCGATCTTGTTTTTTGATCCTCAGACCGGACGCCGAGTTTCGTCCTAACCTACCTCCACGGCTACGGTAATTTGTTATGCTGCCACGGGTAAGCGTATTTTCTCTTGGTGGCACCATCGCCATGGGTGCGGCCACTTCAGACAAGGGAGTGTCACTTTCCCATTCAGCTGAGATGTTGATTGCGGCCGTGCCGAAGCTTGCCGATATAGCAGAGATCGAGGCGCAATCTTTCCGCCAACTGCCCAGCCCTGACATTACTATCTCTGATCTCGAGGCTTTAGCACGCGAAATTGATAAGCGCTTCGCAGACGGCGTGCGCGGCGTGGTAGTAACTCAGGGTACAGATACCATCGAAGAATCAGCTTTTATCATCGACCGATTGGTAAAAGACAATGCGCCTGTGGTTTTTACTGGTGCCATGCGTAATCCGACTATGCCTGGGCCCGATGGTCCAGCCAATCTCTATCATGCGGTGCTCACCGCTCTTGAGCAGCAGGCGCGCGGTATTGGTACGATGGTAGTGATGAACGACGAAATCCACGCTGCCCGATATGTTCAAAAACTTCACACCACTAGTCCGGCAGCGTTCCATTCCTACCCCGCTGGTGCGATCGGCTGGATCATCGAAAACCAGGCACGAATCGTTACCCGCCCGGCCAGTCGCTTTCCTATCGCATTAAGCACTGCGCACCATGGGCCCAGGGTCGTACGCCTTGCCGTCGGTCTCGACGAAGACGGTACTCTAGTGGATCTTGCACTCCGTTCGGGTTATGACGGTATGGTGATCGATGCCACTGGCGGTGGCCATGTACCAAAAGCCATGACCGAAGCTCTCGGCCGTGCAGCGACACGCATTCCGGTCGTATACGCGTCGCGTACACGCCATGGTGAGACGATGCAGTCGACTTATGATTTTCCAGGCGCTGAAACGGATTTGCTCGACCGTGGCCTCATTCCCGCTGGCTGGCTCGGCGGCATTAAGTCCCGCTTGCTGCTGCTGCTGCTGCTCCGTAACGGTGCAGGCGAGGATGAAATTCGTCAGGCCTTTGACGCTTGGTGCCACCCTTTCGGGCGCTAAGCTGCTTTCCACCAAAGGGGAATCCTATGTTTAGCATCGTCATGGAGGGTAAAGATAAAAGCTTCACCTGCGAGGCGGGGGATAACCTGCTGCGTGCCGGACTACGTTCTGGTCTGGGCCTGCCATATGAATGTAACACTGGAGGCTGCGGCACCTGTAAATTCCAATTGATCGAGGGTGAGACGGAAGACTTGTGGCCAGATGCGCCGGGTATAACTGCGAGAGACCGTCAAAAAGGGCGCAAACTGGCCTGTCAAAACCGCCCCAAGGGCAATTGCCGCATCAAGATGGGCATTGATCCAGATTGTGTTCCTCACATCTTGCCCAAGCAGCGCAAAGCACGCCTCGATGAGAGCCGACCGCTAACTCACGACATGTGGGAGTTCCGCTTTAAGACCGAAGACGCCGCAAATTTTCTCCCCGGGCAATATGCCCTTTTTCAACTGCCGGGTGTGATTGGATTGCGCGCCTATTCGATGGCTAACCTCACCAATGAAACCGGCGAATGGCATTTCCATATCAAGAACATGCCAAGTGGCGCGGGAAGCCGCGCTCTGTTCGAGGGCGGCGTGGTTCCTGGCCAGGAGGTCGAGATGGACGGACCCTACGGCCTTGCTTATTTGCGCGACAGCGGGCGCGATATCGTTTGCATTGCCGGCGGTTCCGGCCTCTCGCCGATGATTTCTATTGCCCGCGGCGCCGCCATGGGCAGCCGATTAAAAAACCGTCGCCTCCACTTCTTTTATGGCGGGCGAGAGCCGCGCGATATTTGCGGTGAGGAGATCTTACGCGACCTTCCCGGATTTGCTGAACGTATGAGTTTCCACGCCGCCATCTCAGAGCCTTCCGTTTCGCTTGACAATTGGTCTGGACATTGCGGCTTCATCCATGAATTGGCGGTTGAAACTCTGACAGGCGAAATGAAGAACTACGAGTTCTACTTCGCTGGCCCACCTGCCATGGCGGAGGCCGTAAACCGTTGTTTGATGCGTGAGCACAAGGTGCCATTCGCTCAACTTCATTTCGACCGGTTTTTCTGATCCTCAATGGGCTACTTCTTAAGCGTTATCAACGAGGATGTGGACCTCAGCCGCTTAACTCAGGAGTGCATTTTGCTCGCTATGACCCACCAAGTTCAGAAGCAAATTCCCATCGGCAGCAAGTTCAGCGTCCATTCAGTCACATTTTGTAGTGAAAAACACAATGTCTGCGTCAACATTTGAAGATGTCACCTCGCTCACTTTCGACGTATTTGGCACGGTTGTTGATTGGCGCGCCGGGATCATTCGCGATGGTGAAGGGATGGGTCTCGATCTCGATTGGCACGCTTTCGCTCTCGAATGGCGAGCGCTTTATCAGCCAGCTATGGAGAGAGTGCGTTCGGGCGAGATCGGTTGGCGCAAACTTGACGATCTACATCAAATGAATCTCGAGGAGTTGCTGGCTCGTCGCGGCATTACCGGACTTTCTGATGATGACATCAACTATCTTAACAGCGTCTGGCACCGCCTCGATCCTTGGCCCGACGTTCTTGCCGGCCTTGCCCGCTTGAAGCAGAAATACGTACTCGCCACGCTTTCTAATGGTAACACCGGGTTGCTGGTCAACATGGCTAAGCGTGCCGGTCTGCCGTGGGATGCAGTGCTTGGCGCCGAGACAGCGGGCGCCTACAAGCCTCAACCTCAGGCCTACCTTAGGACTGCTGAGATGCTCGGCCTCGCACCCGAAAGTTGTATGATGGTCGCTGCTCATAACGGCGACCTTGCCGCCGCCGCAGCGCTTGGCTTCAAGACTGCCCTAGTCCTGCGGCCTGGAGAATATGGACCCGGTCAAACAACCGATTTGAAGCCCGAAGCCGAATGGGATGTAGTAGCCGAGAGCTTTCTTGACCTGGCAGAACAATTGGGGTGCCCATGAGTAACGCAGAGACCGTCTACCAACTCTTTGCTGAAACTGCCGCACTCTATCCTGGAAACGATTGCCTTGTTGCTACGGCGATGGCAGGTCGCGCCTATTATCCGGATGGCCTAACTTTTACCTATAGTGAGGTTCGTGATCGCGCTGGGGAGCTTGCTGCTGCCTATCGGGCAGCGGGCTATGGCGTTGGTCACCGAGTGGCGCTGTTGCTCGAAAATCGGCCGGAATTTCACCTTCATTGGCTAGCCCTCAATGAGCTCGGCGTTAGCATCGTGCCACTCGCACCTGCTCTTGCTCCAGAAGAGCTAACCTATCAACTCGGCCATGCTGATGTTGTACTTGCCGTCATCGTGCAGGAGCGTGTTGACGAACTTTCTGTTATTGCAGCACGCTGCGAGTCGCCGTTCCCTGTGATCAATGCTAATAATCTGCCAGAAACTATGCCACGGCCGCGCTACTTAGCGAAAACCAACTCGCCGGGTCTCGAAACCGAATGCGCTCTTCTCTACACTTCGGGCACCACGGGCCAGCCCAAGGGTTGCGTGCTAAACAATTATTATTTCCTCAATGCTGGTCGCTGGTATCTGGAGGCTGGGGGCGGGATGGAGATCTCGCCCGGTGCTGAGCGTCTGTTGTCACCGTTGCCGCTGCACCATGCTAACGCACTAGCCATATCTTCTATGGCGATGCTGACCAGCGGTGGCTGCATGATCATGGTTGATCGTTTCCATCCCACGAGTTGGTGGTGCGATGTAACCGACACGCGGGCAACCATCATTCATTATCTCGGTATCATGCCGCCCTTGTTGCTGAATCTGGCGCCGGGACCATATGATCGTAGTCATTGTGTCAAGTTCGGAGCTGGCGCGGGTATCGACCCTGAGCATCATATCATTTTCGAGGAGCGCTTCGGATTTCCCCTCGTTGAGGGTTGGGGCATGACCGAGGTTGCGATGCCAGTTTGGGCGAGTTGGGAGCCGCGCCAAATCAATACCCGTGCGATGGGCCGCGTGCTGAGTGGTTGCGAGGTACGTGTCCATGATGAAGAAGATACTCCTGTTCTGGTGGATACGGTGGGTGAGCTTGTATTGCGCGCTGTTGGACCCGACCGCATGCGTGGCCTCTTCTCTGGTTATCTCAAGGACCCGGTGGCGACGGACGAGGCGTGGCGCGGAGGCTGGTTTCACACCGGTGACGCAGTTCGCCAGGACGCTGGCGGTGTAATCTATTTTGTTGACCGTATTAAAAACATCATCCGACGTAGTGGTGAGAATATTGCTGCCGCTGAGATTGAGGCTGTGCTTCAGGCGGATGAACGCGTCGCTCAGGCAGCGGTGATCGCCGTTGCGGACGAATTACGCCAAGAGGAAGTCATGGCCTGCATCCGACTTGCTCCTAATGTGATGAAGGGCTTGGAGACGGCTCGCGCTCTACAAGATCAATGCTTAGCTCGCCTCGCCTATTACAAGGCGCCAGCTTATATCCTTTTTGTCGACCGCTTGCCTACTACTGGAACACAAAAGATCCAGAAGACCAAGCTCTTCGCCACTGACATCGATCCTCGGACGGTGCCTAAGTGTTACGACCTGGTAAAGCGTAAAAAACGTCCCAAGGGCTAACGTGCGCGCCAGTCGCCAGTCTTTTCAACAGCGTCGGCAACCTGCAGTACGGTAAGATCGTCGAAGCGGTTGCCAACCAGCATCAGCCCGATCGGCAAATCACCCGCTGCGCCGCAGGGTACACTAATCGCCGGATGGCCGGTCAGACTAAACTGGCACGTATTGTTGATCATATCGAGTGCAAGGCGCATCTCCTCGACAATGGAGCAATCCGGCTCGGCGAGGGGCGGCGTGACGAAGGGGATCGTTGGCATAGCGATCACGTCGCAGTTTTCCAGTATACCGTCATAGGCGTCATCAAGCAGATGACGTTGGTTTTGTGCTTTAGCGTGATAGCGACCGTGATAATTTTGTTTCATATATTCACCAAGCAGCAACACCAACTTACCGGCGACAGGCAGATCGTTGATCCGCGCGTTGAAGCCGCGGCCGAGCGCTTCCTGGAGGCGCGTATTATAGAGACCGCGCCAATTTGTGCCCTGATTGTTGCCCTTGATCATGAACTCGCAGGAGCCCTCTAGGCCGACACCGTTCCAAATGTGCGGGCCGTCCATATGGATTGGCGCAGAGACACGAACGACCTCAGCACCCTTAGCTTCAAGGGCTTTAACGGCGGTGAGGCAGGCGTTATCGACTACCTCGTCGCTGCCTGGGAAGCCGAGATCGGGCCATTCATTCTGGGCGAAACCCTCGTCGAGTAAGCCGATCTTGAGCCCTTTTACACCCTTGTCGATTGCGGGCATATAGTCCGCTACCCAATTGTCGGGTATTACGCCGCGCTGGCGCGGGTCGTGCGGACAAGGGCCAGCGACGACGGACAGCAAGCGCGCCGCGTTCTCGACCGTGTCACACATCGGCCCAAGTGTGTCGATGGTCATTTCAATCATCACTGCGCCGGTGTAGGGCACTAGGCCAAAGGTCGGTTTGAGGCCGACTATACCGCTGCGACACGCGGGGATACGGATCGAGCCAGCTTGATCGCCGCCGAGCGTCATCTTCACGTCGCCCGCTGCCACCGCTGCTCCGCTGCCACTCGACGAGCCACCAGGTGAGTGGGTCGGCTTGCGTGGATTACGTGTTGGGCCGAGGGCGCATGTATGGCCTCCACCCGAGAAAGAACAATCCTCGGCATTGGTTTTGCCGACAATGGTGCCACCAGCATCAAGAATGCGGGTGACGACTGTTGCGTCGATATCGGCGATAAAGCCTTCGAGCAGTCGGGTGCCGTTCATCATTGGAATGCCGGCGACACCGATGGCATCCTTGATACCAACATCGTAACCTTTTAGCGGCCCATTTGCCGCGCCCTCGATGTGGCAGCGCCAATACCAGGCGTTATAGGGGTTTTCCTCAGCGCTCGGGCGGTAACCGGGATCACGGGGGTATTTAACTGGTGGGCGGTATTCGGGAAGCTCCTCCAAGCGTTTGAATGACGCAATTGGCCCGCGCATCAAGGTTTGATATTCCGCGGCATCGCCTTCCGGCATGTCGATACCAAATCCCTGGGCAAGCTCGATGATCTGGTGGATACTTGGCAGTGCAGCGCCCTTTGGCATGTCTCGTTCTCCCAATTCTATCTTGGTGGATTATTTACCCATAGCGCGACGCTACCAGTCCGGGTGGCGGAGGCCAAGACCATACGACCTTCTGCGGGATTTTGAAAAGAGAGATCGTGATCCGTAGCCTGCTTGTCGCAAGCCAAACCGGTGTGATGATTGTCGTGCCTACACTGTGTTCGCTTTTGCAGGGCAGGGATTGCGGGTTCAAGAAGCGGCGTGGCTTACTTTAGGCGAGCACCACGTTGCCAAGCTTTGTAACGCTGAACCTTCCACCTTACAGCCCGGTATCTCCTGCTTTGTGGTAAACGGCTATGTGGCAGTATAGGCGGAAAATGCATCGGCATGCTTGATGCGGTGAAATTACCCTAGTTCTTGCGCGCCATCGGCTAGGCGATGCGGGGGACGGCGGGGGAGTGCTTATCAGTACCTTCGCCTCTTCTTTACTCGCCATACAATTCTGAATTTCGATGATAATCACCCACGAGCGCGCACCAGAGCCGGTGGTGCGCGCCCAATTGCGTTGCTCATTTCTAACGAGGCCTCCATCGCATAGATTACGCAGCGCGATGCGAAGCACGCTCAGAATTCATCCTATTTAAGACAGGACCCTCACCCCTGCCAGGGCGGAATCGGTGTTTCCCAGGCCGGTTGAGAGAGGCCGCTCATAAGCTTCATATTGAGCTCGATGCGACTGAAAAGCCAGGTGCCGTTCTCTTTGCGGAACTGTGATTCATACCAGCCGCCAATCCAAGTGTCTTCGGTGCCGCTGCCGTCTTCCTTGGTAATCTTGGCAAGCTCCCAGAGATAATATTCGCCTGTCGCGTTTTGGCCATCATCGGTGAGATCGATGATTGGTTGGGTCATGTAATGGAGTGCCCAAGGAATGGTCACGGTGCAAGTCTCGCGCAGCCCGTCTACGACGGTGTTACGTCCGTCCCAGGTACCAACCTCCTTGCAATACCACACGACATCCTCCGCGAAGCAAGCCGCCATCAATTTAGGGTCTCCGTTGTTGTCTGCCGCCTTGGCGTAACGCGCGATCAACTGCTTGATCGCTTCAATGTCTTCCATGCGCTGTATCCGATTTTCAAGATTTGCCGACATGATTCTCTCCTTGTTCTTTATTGCTGGGGTTTGGCCTCAATGGCTGCTACGAGGGCTAGCGTACGCTTAGCCTTTTCATAGATCGGATAGTCGACGAAATAGCCATCGACCTGAATGGAGGCAGAACCTTTCGCTTCCGCCGCTTCGAATGCTTCGACCTGGTTGCGGGCTCGTGCAACTTCTTTCTCGCTCGGCGTGAATATCTCGTTCACCGGTTGGATTTGCGACGGGTGTATGCATAGTTTGCCTCTATAACCAAGCGCAAGCGCTGTTTCGGCGGATTTTTTTAGATGTTTGCCGTCTTGCAAATTAATAAACACTGTGTCGACTGGTGGCTCGAGCCTCGCTGCACGCGATGCAAGGGCGATCGCCGAGCGTGCATGATAGAGTTCATTCTCTTCTGGGGTCCAAATCATGCCCATATCATTGGTAAAATCGCCAGCACCAAAGGAGAGCCGTCTGATGCGTGTGTCAGAGCGCGCGATGCTGTCGATCTCGGCAAGGCCCTTGCCGGTTTCAACGATAGGCAGGATATCGGTACTCCCTGGAATCATGCCATGATTGCGTTCGAGTGCACTCACAAGCCAGTCTATAGTCTGCAATTGACCAGCACTTTCGACTTTGGGCAGAACGATACCGTCGAGCCAGGGGCCGACCACCGCTACTAGGTCGTCATGACAGAACGCCGTGTCGATTGAATTAACACGGATATAGCCTTTGCTCTCGCGTTCGGGTCGTAGTTTCAACGCGTCGACCACGGCGATACGTGTTGCTGCTTTCTGTTCGATGGCGACCGCGTCCTCTAAATCCAGAATCAATGCGTCGGCGCCGACGTTGAACACTTTTTCGACCTTGTGCGGGTGATTGCCTGGGGTGAAAAGCCAGCTTCTAAGCGGCGTGTATGGTGGGGGTGGTGCAGTCATGCCTCAATCCCGTGCGCCCCAGGCGCGCTCTAATTCCATCGAGTAGGTGTAACGGTCCGCTGGATGCTCAATCACCGAAATCTCATAAAACTTTCCAGAGGTCTCCGCATATCGGCGCACGATCACGAGTGCCGGAGTGCCTTCCTCAACTTCAAGCTCGGCAGCATGCTCGGTAGAGATTGAGCCGACGAACATATCTATCTCGACTTTGGCTGGACGTTGACCAAAGTGGCGGTCAATAAGTAAATGGACCGGGCTGGTATCCTTGCCGATCCAATCGACGACAGTAGCGTATTTTGGCTGCACGTAGATACTACTCCAACAAAGTGGCAGCCCGTCAGAGCGTCGCCGTACTGCTTCAATATGGAACCAGTGGCGCCGCTGTTTGCCGTCGAGCGATTCTGCCAAAGTTTTATCCGCAACCAAATCCTGGGCAGAGAGGATATACAAACGTGTGTCGCCAGGATATTGCAAAAACTCGCCCAAGGAGCCTAGGCTCTGGACATATTTTGCTGCGGGCTCACGCGCGCATACTACCGTTCCGGAACCTTGGCGGCGTGAGACAACGCCCATGTCGCCGAGCCACCGTAGCGCCTCGCGCACGGTATAGCGGCTGACGCTGAACCGCTGGCATAGCCCAAGCTCCGACGGCAACATGGTGCCCACAGGATGGTGGTCATTGGCTATCTGCTCGAGAAGTGCATCGGCAACTTCTTGGTACCGCGGGCGCGATTTCCGTGCTTTCGTCTTGGCCATGGAGACCAGTATAAAGGCCTAGACAGTCGGCGCGCAGCTCATTCTGACATGAGTGCGTGTTTTTAAGATAAAATTTTTGGAGCGAATAATGAAATTGACGGGAATCAAGGTGTTAGATCTATCGCGCTTTCTGCCGGGACCGCACCTCGCCATGATGATGGCCGATCACGGCGCTGAAGTGATTAAGATTGAGGATACAAGATTTGGTGATCCTGCTCGGGTGATTGGCCCGAAAAGCAGCGGGCAAACCGTCTATTACCGGAACGCTAACCGTGGAAAGAAGAGCCTGTCTGTTGATCTTAAGAGTGAAGAGGGGCGCGAATTGTTTATGCGACTCGCAGAAGGCTCTGATGTGGTGCTAGAGACTTTCCGTCCAGGCGTGGTCGACCGACTCGGAATCGGCTATGGAGATGTTGCCGAGCGTGCGCCGCAGGTGGTCTATTGTTCGATCTCCGCCTTTGGTCAGGATGGCCCCTATCGCGATAAGCCGGCGCACGATCTTAGCGTCTGCGCGCTAGCTGGCATCTCCAGCCTCAGCGTTGACGAAAACGGCATGCCAAACATGCCTTGTATGCCACCGACTGACATGGGTGGATCGCTAATGGCCTTTGCAGGTATTTTAATGGCACTCGTAGGTCGCGCACGCAACGGTAAGGGTGATTATCTCGACATGTCGATGTATGACAGCGTCATTTCCTGGACACCCCATGTTGCAGGTAAGGCCCTCGCCGAGGGGCGCGCGTCCAACCCACGCGCCGAACGCACTCAGGGTGGTGCCGCCTTCTACCGACCTTATGCGGTCAAGGGTGGAGATTATATCACCTTGGGCGGCAGCGAGATGAAATTCGTCACTAATTTCCTCACTGCCATGGGACGCGAAGACCTTATTGATGTGGCAAAACAGCCGCCAGGTGAGCCACAGGCGGCTCTACATGACTATCTTGCCGAAACCTTCCTCACTAAGTCGCGTGATGAATGGATCGAATGGTTTCAAGGCAAGGATATCTGCTTCGCGCCGGTGCTGAACATGGTTGAGGCTTTTGAGAACGAGCACCTCAAGGCGCGTGAAATGCTATTGTATGATGAGGCCGGCAACGCGCATCTTGGTATTCCCATAAAGTTCAGTAAAGAACCGGGTCGGGTTGTTATGGAAGCGCCAGAACTCGGCGCGGATACGGAAGAGATAGCGCGCGGTTTGGGTCTCAGTGTTGAAGAAGTAGCGCAATTACGGGATGCGGGTGTACTGCGTTGCGCCTGATTAATCTGGCGGCAGTGTTGGGTTGCCGTCTTTTCTGTGGCTGTGCGATATCACGGCCTCGCGATAGGCGAGATAGACCGTGCTCATAAATATTACAGCGCCGCCGAACCAGACCAATACCTCGGGCACTTGACCGAATAGAAAATAGCCGAGCAGACTGGCCCAGATCAGACGCAGAAAATCGAACGGCAGGACCGTCGTTGCATCTGCTTCGCGGAACGCTTGAGCGAAGCAAAGATGACCGAGAGTTCCTACGCTGCCCATCAGGGCGAGCCAGCCAAGTTCCTCCAGGGTTGGCCATTGCCAAACGAATGCTGCTGGGATAGCCGAGAGGGGTGTGAGAAAGAGCGCCATATAAGCGGTGAGCGTTAAAGAAGATTCGGTGCGCGAGAGAATTTTAATTATGAGTAAAGCGGAGGCCCAGATGCAGGCCGAACCGAGCGCCATCAAAGCGCCGACCTCCATATCACCAGCGCCTGGACGTAGCACAATCATCACCCCGGCAAAGCCAGCTAATAGCGCGCCGATCCGCCGGTAACGAATTTTCTCGCCGAGCATTAGCACCGCGCCAAGGGTGACAAAGAGTGGCGCAGTGAACGTCATCGACGCGACGGTGGCGAGTGGCGCCACTGTAACAGCTGAAAAGAATAGCAGCATTGAGCCGACATGCACCGCGCCTCGAACGGCATGGAGTCCAAGCCGCTCGGTGCGTAGAATGTTGAAGCCGTAGTGTACAAAAAACGGAAGGAGCACAATGAAGCCGAAGAGATTTCGGAAAAACGCCATCTCAAACGGGTGCTGCTCTTCGCCAACATAGCGAATTAGCGCGTGCATGATTGAGAAAAGGACAGTGGCGCAGAGGATGAGAAAGACACCGCGCATTTGACTGGGCAGATAGAGATAAATTCTGAGCAGAAACACTCGGAAGTTACTTATTTGTTTCAAAGGGTTATCCGGCCTGTTGCGTCGGTCGGCCCTATTTTCTTTCTTTGGCCACGGTCTGTCCGCCGGCTTCTTTCCAGGCAGCGAAGCCACCGGCGATATGAGCCACCGGCTTTAAACCCATCCGCTGCACAGTTTGGGTAGCGAGCGCTGAGCGTAAGCCGCCGGCGCAAAAGAAGATGAAACGCTTGCCGCTGGCAAAGTCTTCGCGGTAATAAGGGCTTTCCGGATCAACCCAGAATTCCAACATGCCGCGTGGAGCGTGCATGGCACCAGGAATAGCGCCTTCGCGCCACAATTCGCGAATGTCGCGTATGTCGATTAGCTGCACCGTTTCGTCGTCGGCGTACTTGATGGCTTCCTCCGCCGTTATCGTTTCAATTTCCGCCTCTGCTTCTGCGCAGAGTTCTTTAATGCCCTTGGTAATCATTCTGCCCCACTCCAATTTTGCGTGCTTTACTGGTATAGCACCCTTTTCCTACAAGCTGCGCCTAAACAAATGAGGTATATCTTGGTGGGATGATGCGAAGTGAATTGAAGCCCGAATACTTTATTCGTGAGGATGCTGGCGAAGACGAAGTGTTCTATGCCATGCCCAGACTGGTGAAGCACATCGACGAACCGGCCTGCGTCGCACTCACCGATTATTACGCCAGAAACTTACCGGCGGACTGTGCCATTCTAGATCTCATGTCAAGTTATGCTTCGCATCTGCCGGTTGAGCCTCAATACTACCAAGTAGTGGGTCTGGGACTGAACAAGGTTGAGCTGGAGGAAAATCCACAACTTACTGAGTGTGTCATTCACAATCTCAATATCAATCCGTCGATCCCGTTCCCTGATCGGTCGTTTGATGCTTGCTTGCTTGCCGTGTCAGTGCAATACCTCACCCAGCCGGTGCAAGTTCTCAGCGATGTGGCGCGCGTTCTGAAGCCGGGTGCGCTCCTCGCAATTTCGTTCTCCAACCGTATGTTTCCAAGCAAGGCGGTGGCCATTTGGCGTCGCCTAGGTGATGCCGATCACTCGCGTCTTCTGGAACTCTATTTGCAAACTGCCGGTGGCTGGACTGATATCGAGTTTGAGGACCTCTCTCCTGCACCTGGACAATCGGATCCACTTTATGTAGTGAGCGCCCTTCGAGATGGAGTAGGATAGTCTTTAAGGAGAATTATTTGATGAGCGATAAAATCGAGAAGACTGATGCGGAGTGGCGCGAAAGCCTAACACCCGAGCAATATCAAATTCTTCGGCAGAAAGGTACGGAGCCGCCCTTCAGCGGCCAATATTGTGACCAGAAGGTTTCTGGGACCTATGTTTGTGCTGGATGCGAGGAGGAGTTATTCGCTTCGGAATCGAAATATGATTCGCGTTCCGGGTGGCCGAGCTTTTGGCGCCCGATTCATGCGGAAAATATTGGTGAACTCGTCGATGTGAGCCACGGAATGCGACGCGTTGAGGTGCTTTGCGCTCGCTGCGGCGGGCATCTTGGCCATGTCTTCGATGATGGTCCGCAACCGACTGGTTTGCGCTACTGTATCAACTCAGCCTCGCTCGATTTTAAACCATCTGAAGACCAAACCTAGCGCAAGTCCTGCATTACAGCATAAATCGCATCCAAGTTCGAGCGGCCGAGCTTGCGACTACGCTCTGGAGACCAGCCCTGGCGCTGCTGTGTACCGTCGGCGATATCCTTAAACGGCATTTCTAGCGTCATCGAAATGCAGCCAAAGCGCTCAGCGATCCAATTGGCGCCAATTTTGAGATTAGCGTTGCCCGGATTATTGGGGGGATAGCCATGTTCGGTCTGAAAATCCGGATTGGACTGGAGAAGAGCGTCTTTGAACCCGGCGAGTAGAGTTTTTTGACGTTTCGAGAAGGATGGAACCCCTTCAGGTCCGGCGATGAAATTATGGGGAATAGCTTCATCGCCATGCACATCGAGGCAAAAATCAACACCGATCTCCTCCATGCGTTGACGCACGACATAGACTTCTGGACTTCTATTCAGGCTTGGTTCCTGCCATTCCCTGTTCAGATTGATCCCCGCAGCATTTGTTCGAAGATGGCCTCGCCGGCTGCCGTCTGGGTTCATATTGGGCACCACATAAAAAGTGGCTGTGTTGAGCACTGCGCGGGCCACCGGGTCATCTTTATCGAGCAAACGATCGAGAAAGCCTTCCATCCACCACTCAGCCATAGTTTCACCAGGATGTTGGCGGGCGATAGCCCAAAGGTTATGTTTGCTTGTCTCAGGCGTGCCGATGGTCAGTAGATCAATGTCTTGCCCGTCAAGCGTCTCTCCCAAGGCCTCCAAGCGGACAAGGGGAGAGGCAAGCATGCGTGCCAAAAGGTCGTGGTGACGTTCCATCGAATAGGGCGCAAAATAGGCATAGTAGACGCTGTCGTATTCCGGTCTATGACGGATCGTGAGAGTCTTGCCGTCATAATCGGTGGCAACGCGAAACCAGTCGTCGCGATCATAGGATGCAACGGCGCGGTAATTTACCCAGCCCTGGGGATACGCGGCGGCGGCGGCATTCACGATCTTCAGAATGCAATCCTCGCCCGCCACACTGCTCAGGCGAAAATAGAACCATTGAAAGAATTTTGACTCATTGTCGCTGCAAATTTCGAGTCGAATGTCTGATGGAGAGGAACATGCTAGACAGTGGATATTGCCGCCGTCGAAGTTGCTACTGATTTTCATGAATACCAGCCTCGGAAGTTTTGTCGTACGAGATTAATCGAGTGACGCCATGTTTGCATCTTCGTTGGTGTCGGATTAAACAACCGCCGCGATGAGTTATCTGCGATTTCTCCACGAAAACCGACGCTTTCTTTCTTTTGGTCTGCTGGTTGCATTGTTTTCGAGCTTTGGGCAGACCTATTTCATCGGCGTATTTAGTGCTGAAATTCGCGTTGCTTTCGCATTTTCTCACGGTGATTTCGGCCTGATTTATTCCGTTGGTTCGCTTATAGCAGGTTTCAGTTTGATTTGGCTCGGGCGCTACATCGACCGAATAGATCTACGCGTTTGGGTCGCTCTGCTCTCCGTAATGGCAGTTGGCGCCTGCCTAATTATGGGTTTCGCACCCAGTGCTGTAGTATTTGGTATCGCTGTTTTTCTGCTGCGCCTCGCCTGTCAAAGCCTGCTGACCCATACTTATATGACCTCGATGTCGCGCTATTTCGATTCCGGGCGTGGCAAGGCGATCAGCATCGCTATGCTGGGTCACCCACTCGGCGAAGCAATATTTCCGTTGGTAAGCGTCGGATTGATGGCGGCGCTTGGCTGGCGCGGCGCTTGGTTGGTCTATGCTCTGGTTGGCGCAGTGACCTTATTCCCTATATTGCTATGGCTGCTACGCGGCCACAATGTGCGCCACCACAAATATTTGAAGCGCATCTTAAAACCTGAGGAAGAGTCCCAGGAGGTGCGGCGTCATTGGACGCAAGGCGAAGTTTTCCGCGATGCGCGATTTTATGTTGTTCAATTCGGCATGATGGCGCCTCCATTCATGTTTACTGGTCTTTTGATCCACCAGGCGCATCTGGCTGAGGCTAAAGGTTGGTCGCTAGCCTGGCTTGCAACTTGTTTCACCGCCTTTGCTGCTATGTCGATTGCCTCTTCGCTCGTCACGGGTTCACTGATCGACCGCATCGGAGCAATTCGCATCGCGCCGCACGCTCTTTTACCTGTGGTGGTCGCTATGTTGACGTTAGCTTCTAGCAAGCATCCTATAGCTGCGATGGTGTTTATGGCTGCACTCGGTCTTTGTATGGGGATGGTTTTTACAGCCTTTACAGCGATCTGGGCTGAGCTCTACGGCGTTCGCCATCTCGGCGCAATTCGCTCAATAGTGATGGCAATTATGGTTATAGTCAGCGCTATTGCACCTGCTGTTTTGGGCTGGATGTTTGATGTTGGTGTTACGGTAGAAGCACTTGCTATCGCCTTCACTGTTTGGGCAGTTGGTGGCTGGTTCGCTATGTTCGCGATTCTCAGGCGGTGGAAAGCAGGCTCCGTCGAGGCTTGATATTCCAACGCCGAGCCCGACGATGGAGAATTTAGATGAGGAACGTGCCATGAGTAATTCCGTCGGTCAGGCAGAGTTAGAACAATATCAAGACGATGGTGTAACCGTTCTTCGTGGATGTATTGACGCGGAGTGGATCAATAGGTTGCGCGTCGCGGTGGAGAAGGATTTGGTTTTTTCCGGACCGCGCGCTGAAATCTATTCAAAACCTGAGGACCCTGGCCTTTTCTTCAACGATTTTTATATGTATCGCCGCATTCCAGAATTTCGCGACTTTGCGCTAAACGGTCCCGGAGGTGAGATCGCCGCTCGACTGATGGGCGCCGAGCGGGTTAATCTTTTTTTCGACCACCTCTTCGTCAAAGAACCAGGCACTATCGAAAGTCGCGTGCCTTGGCATCAGGACCAACCCTATTGTGCTGTCGAAGGCTATCAATTTTGTGCGATTTGGACGCCGCTTGATCCGGTATCCAAAGAAACAACGGTGGAGTTCATACTTGGCTCCCATGGTTGGGGGCGCTGGTTCGCACCGTTCGATGCGATGAGCGACGGTTCCGTTTACAGCAGCAAGAACTTCGAGCGCACACCCGATTTTGAAGCTGACCGTACGTCCTATAAAATTGCATCATGGACGCTTGAGCCTGGAGATTGCCTAGCGTTTCACGCTCTAATTGTTCATCAGGGCAAGGCCAACTCGACCGCGACAACTCGTCGGCGCGCGGTCATCGGCCGTTATGTTGGGGACGATGCAGTGTATGCCCAGCGTGAGCCAATCGCCGAATTTCCACACAGCCTGCCACCTCTAAGGCATGGCGAACCGCTGCGCAATGCTCCGCAAGACTTCCCTCAGGTTTGGCCTTAGGGTCTCTCTTCACCTTGTGTTCGACAAAAAATTCACAGTGAGATACTGCTTGAAAGTCAAAAAAATCACGGAACCCTAGGTCACTAGGAAGATAGTACCCTTGGCGCCGTTTTCCGGTAAAGGGGAGCCCGGGCCACGGCAACGCTGCCCTGTGCGCCCACAATTAGTTAGCAGATGGCGTGTTAATTATTTCGCCTGAGTGCACGACCCGGTCGGGCGCCAGTTAACTGACCAGCTTCGCGAATGATGCCGCCATTGACCATGACCAAATCAATGCCCTCAGCCTGTGTCATCGGCTGCTCAAAGGTTGCGCTATCGATGATGGTTTTCGGGTTAAATAGAGTGATATCGGCATAGGCGCCTTGGCGTAGTACTCCGCGGTCTTTAAGACCGAACTCGGAGGCTGAAAGCCCAGTCATGCGGCGCACGGCATCTTCCAGTGGAAAAAGACCTAAATCCCGAGCATAATGGCCAAGCACGCGCGGGAAGGTACCCCAGAGACGTGGATGCGGGTGGCTGTCATGGGGTAATCCGTCTGAACCCACCATACTGTTTGGATAGGCGAGGATGCGTTGAACATCTTCTTCGCTCATCATGAAATAGATCGCCCCACCCGGGATAAGCTGAGCCGCTGCCTCTTTCTTCGAGCAACCAAGTTCTGTAGAGATCTCGGCAAGGTCGCATCCGGCGAATTCGGGCCGCGCCTCGGACCACGTGATGATGACCCGGTCCGCCACATCGATCATTTCGGTCAGGATCACTGTCGACCCAGCGTTATAGGGATAGACGTCGAGTCCAACCTTTTGACTCTTGGCGGCGCGGTCAAAACGCGCCAAGGTCTCTCTACTACGGCCATGGTTCATCTTTCCGGCGCACTTATGGTGTGACACCACCACGGGCAGATTGGCGCGGCGGCCGATTTCAAAGGTTTCCTCAAGCGCCTCATCGATCTTGTCGGCTTCATTTCGCATATGAGTGACATAGATGCCGTCTCCATCGCTTGCTGCTTGTGCTAAGGCAATGATCTCGTCCGTCGGGGCGGCTTTGTTGGGTCCATAAATTAGCCCAGTCGAGAAGCCGGTGGCTCCGCATTGCATAGCCTCATCTACGATCTTGGCCATAGCGTCGATCTCGCCGGTTTTGGCAGGACGGGTGACGTCGTCCATTGAGTTCAGGCGGAGTGTTGAATGACCCACCAGGAACGCGGCATTGGTGGCTGCCGGCGTTTCTTCGAGGGAGTCCAGATAATCGGAAAAACGCTCATAGCGGTAATCACTGCTATCACCGAGAAGATCCATCGGTGGCGGTGGCGGTCCATCTGGGAGTACCAGTGGGGCCAGACTGACGCCGCAATTGCCAACCACCACTGTCGTAACACCTTGACTGGTTTTTGGCGTCATATCCGGTTCGCAGAACAGCAAATTGTCGTCGTGTGTGTGAACGTCAATGAAGCCAGGCGCTACGATTCGCCCCGTCGCGTCTATCTTACGTCCAGCCAACATGTTGGAAAGGTCGCCGATCGCTGAGACGCGATCACCTGTTACTGCAAGGTCCGCTCGAACACGCTTGGCGCCCGTTCCGTCGATTACCTCACCGCCGACGAACAAAAAATCGCAGGCATTCTCTTTTACTCCGCTCATATGATTAGTTCCTCAATCGCCGGACAGCCGCTTCACCCGCGGGGAAGTTCTTATAAGTAAGGGCGCGCAGTCACGCTTGCTATTGGGTGATGCACGCCCTCACATAAAATTTTGATCAGACCATCACATCACCGCCATTCATATTCATCGACGCGCCGACGTAGAAGGAACCCTCTTCAGAAGCGAGCAGAAGAACAGTTGGCACTACTTCCTCAATTCGACCTGGGCGTTTGATCGGCATGGAGGCCTCTTTCTCACGCCGCCAATCTTCTGGGATTCCCATATACAGCGGCGTGTCAATTGGCCCTGGATTGATGCAGTTGACCGTAATGCCATGCTCAACCAGTTCATAGGCGAGCGAGCGCGTAAACCCCATAACGCCTGCCTTAGAGGCACAATAATGCGCCATCAGAGGCGCACCCTTATGTGCGAGTTGCGAGGAAAAATTGATGATCCGGCCCCAGCGCTTACTCTTCATTGCCGGGATCACTTCGCGCGAACAATAGAAGATACTGTTCAAATTGATCCGGATCATTTCTTCCCACATCTCGGTCGACATATTTTCGATCAACTCGGTGGTATCAATGCCTGCATTGGCGACGAGAATGTCGGTATCGCCGAGCGCTTCCGCCGACGCGGCGAACGTACTCTTGACCGAAGCTTCGTCTCCTACGTCGCAGGCTAGACCAACCGTTTTCACTCCCGAGGCTGCTGCTTCCGCAGCCACTTCCTTAGCGCCGGCTTCGTTACGATCGAGAATGGCGACATTGGCACCTTCTTCAGCGAAACAGAGGGCGACGCCTCGGCCCATGCCGCTGGCACCGCCCGTGACGATGGCTGATTTGCCTGATAACTTACCCATGAGACTCCTCTTTTATGATCACAAAACATTTTGGTTCAGCGTCATCGTACTTGTACTGAGCGGTAAGAGAAACACCCCAATGCTGCTTTCCAGTTGAGGGCGAGTGGAGCGGGCGCTAATCTCGCTGGATAACAGCGAACAGAAATATAGGAACGGGAAAACATGCTTCTGACGCCGACGGAGACAGAGCGACTGCTCATATTCAGCGCGGCTGAACTAGCGCGCAAGCGCCGGGCGCGGGGCCGCAAGCTCAACTATCCAGAGGCGGTCGCGATCATCTGCGATGAGATTCTTGAAGGCGCACGTGACGGGCGCTCAGTTGCCGACCTTATCGGCTTTGGTGCAACGATCCTCACTAGCGACGACGTGATGTCCGGTGTTGCTGACATGATGCCCATGATCCAGGTGGAAGGGGTTTTCCCCGATGGCACCAAGCTTGTGACGGTTCATGACCCGATCCGCCCGGGCAAGAACCCAATTCCGGTCGCGGAGCAAGTAAAACCCGGTGAAATCATCCCCGCCGATGGTGAAATCGAGCTCAATGCTGGACGGCGCAAGGGCTCCATCAAGGTCACCAATACAGGCGACAGGCCGGTGCAGATCGGTAGTCATTATCATTTTTTCGAGGTCAACAAGGCACTCGATTTTGACCGCGCTGCCTCTTTCGGAATGCATCTCGACATTCCGGCAGGCACAGCGGTGCGTTTCGAGCCAGGTGAGGCCAAGGAGGTGGCATTGGTGGCGTTTGGCGGCTCGGGCGAATTGTTTGGTCTTAATAGTTTAACCGACGGTTCGCACCGCTCAGAGGCGAACAAGGAAGACGCACTCCTTCGCGCCCGCGAACGTGGCTTCAAGGGAGCCTAAGTTATGGTAAAAATAACACGCGAACATTACGCTGCGCTCTATGGCCCCACCACGGGAGACGCAGTGCGTCTGGGAGATAGTTCGCTTCTTGCCGAGATCGAGCACGATTACGCTGTGCCCGGTGACGAATGCCTGCATGGTGGTGGTAAGACGCTGCGTGACGGCATTGGCCTTGTCGCCGGCCTCGATAGCGCCGCAGGCGCTCTTGACATGCTTATCTCTAATGCCATCGTCATTGATCCCGTGCTTGGTATCGTAAAAGGTGACATCGGAATCAAAGAGGGGCGCATCGCTGGTGTTGGCAAGGCCGGCAATCCGGCGATCATGGATGGCGTCGATAAGAACTTACTTTGCGCTGCCTCTACTACCGTACGGGACGCTGAGGGGTTGATCGCCACCCCTGGCGGCATCGATGTTCATGTTCATTTTGACAGTGCTCAGCTTTGTGAACATGCGATCTCGTCTGGTGTCACTACGATGATAGGAGGTTCGCTCGGACCGATTACCGTCGGCATTGATTGTGGCGGTGCGTGGAATGTTGGCAAGATGCTTCAGGCGGCAGAGGAATGGCCAATTAATTTCGGCTTTCTCGGACGAGGCAACACAGCAAAGCCCAATTCAATCCCGGACCAGATCGCTGGTGGCGCCATGGGGCTAAAAATTCACGAGGATTGGGGCGCTATGCCAGCGGCTATTGATTGCTGCCTCTCGGTTGCTGACGAAATGGACTTTCAGGTTCAACTACACACGGATACGCTAAACGAATCAGGCTTCCTGGAGGATACTCTGGCAGCGATTAAGGGTCGCACCATCCATATGTATCACGCCGAAGGCGCTGGCGGTGGCCATGCGCCAGACATTATCAGCATTACCGGTGAGCCTAACTGTCTGCCGTCTTCGACTAACCCGACCAATCCCTACACGCGTAATACATTTGACGAGCATCTCGACATGATAATGGTGTGCCACCACCTGAACCCAGCGGTGCCCGAGGACGTGTCCTTTGCTGAAAGTAGGGTGAGAGCTGAGACCATCGCGGCGGAAGACGTATTGCACGATATAGGCGCAATTTCCATGCTCGGTTCTGATAGCCAGGGAATGGGGCGAATTAACGAGGTAATCTGCCGGACCTGGCAGCTTGCTAGCAAGATGCGGGAGCAGCGCGGTAGGCTGCCGGAAGAAGTGACGGTTCGCGGCGATAATGAGCGCATTAAGCGGTTCATTGCCAAATACACTATCAATGCAGCTAGAACTTTTGGCATAGATAGGCATATTGGCTCTCTCGAGGATGGTAAGCTCGCCGATGTAGTCTTGTGGCGCCCGGCCTTCTTCGGCATCAAACCGGAACTTATTATCAAGGGGGGCTTCATCGTTTGGTCGGCAATGGGCGATTCTGCAGCCTCGCTAATGACCTGTGAACCGCTCCTCATGCGTCCACAATGGGGTGCTTATGGCAAGGCTAAAGAAGCACTTAGCATGAGCTTCGTTAGCCAGGCTGCGGTCGATGCCGATATTGCAAATAAGCTCGGCCTTTCCAAGATGATCGCTGCCGTCAAGGGTACCCGCTCCCTCTCCAAGAGCCACATGCTTCACAACGACGCCTGCCCCAAGGTCACGGTTAATCCGGAAAATTTTGAGGTCTTCGTCGATGGCGAATTGGCGACATGTGAACCGGCTGACAAGCTCCCGCTGACGCAACGCTATATGCTGCGCTGATGTATTTAGTACTCTGCAATGCGGCCTTAGATTCCGGCAAAAGAACCGAAGTGAGAATCCAAGGCGGTTGCGTGGACTTTAACTTTGTGAATGCCGAATTGTTGAAGTCATAAACTGGAAAGTTGCGCCATGCCTGACGATCCCAAATACAACCCTCCCAAGGTCTGGAAATGGGACACCGAACTTGGTGGTACCTGGGGTAAGATAAACCGGCCGACTGCGGGTGCCACCCACGAGAAGGAGCTGCCGGTTGGTAAGCACCCGCTTCAACTCTATTCCTTAGCGACACCGAACGGCGTAAAAGTCACGATCATGTTGGAAGAGCTATTGGCGCTTGGCCACGAAGGAGCGGAGTACGATGCTTGGTTGATTGAGATAGACCAGCAGCATCAATTCGGTAGTGGCTTTGTCGAGCTCAATCCCAATTCCAAGATCCCCGCAATGCAAGATCGCAGCACTGACCCGCACACCCGTGTGTTTGAATCCGGTGCAATTCTATTTTATCTCGCGGAGAAGTTTAGTGAGTTTCTGCCTGTTGATACGTCGGAACGAGCAGAATGTCTCTCCTGGTTATTCTGGCAGATGGCCGCCGCGCCCTATCTGGGTGGTGGCTTCGGGCATTTCTACGCCTATGCGCCGGAAAAGTTTGAATATTCTATCAACCGCTATGCCATGGAGGTAAAGCGTCAGCTTGACCTCCTTGATAAGAATCTCTCTAAACGACGTTTTCTCTGTGGCGACGAATACAATATCGCCGATATAGCCACATACCCCTGGTATGGTTATGTGGTACTGCATAATTCCTACAGTGCGGCGGAATTCCTAGATGTTGAATCCTACAAGAATATAGTGCGCTGGGCGCGGGACTTAGAGGAACGCCCCGCTGTGTCGCGCGGCCGGCGGGTCAACAAGACAATTGGAAATGAGAAATACCGCCTGCGCGAACGCCATGACGCAAGCGACTTCGACTGAGATTCTCGCCCGCCGGAGCGGGCGGCTGGCTGTGTCTTTGCTACTGATTTTTTTCGGTGGTATCAATTTTAGCTTCATTTTTCCGGTCAACAAAATCGCCGCGGAGGCCGGCCTGCCGTTCTTCGCCTATGTATTTTGGTATGCTCTTGGTGCCGGCGTGATCATTTTTCCCTTCGCTGCTATCCGTGGCGAGCTGCCGCGTCTCAACAAGGCGCATCTTAAAGCTTATGGCGTGGCGGCAGCGCTAGGCTTCGCTTTCCCCTTCGCGCTTCTTGCGTTCGTTGCGCCCAAATTACCATCTGGCGTTGCTGTGTTGCTTGTGATTCTGACCCCAGCTTTTACCTATCTCTTCTCTCTGCTTTCCAGACTCGAGCGCTTTCACATGATGAGCATCGTCGGGCTCGTTCTCGGAATTGCAGGCGTGTTGTTTATTGTAGTGCCTTCTGGCAGCCTACCCGGTGCTGATATGGCGGGCTGGTTCCTTTTCGCCCTCCTCGCGCCGGTCTGCTTCGCCGGGCTCAACGTCTATGTTGAGATTCATCGCCCGCCGGACGCTCCCTCTCTCGCCCTCGCCGTCGGCATTCTCTTCTCAGGCGCATTGATGCTTTTACCGCTGATGTTAGCAACCGGGCAGATATATGTTTTTCCCGGGCCCAATCTTGATGGCGATCTTGCACTCGCGGGTGCCGTGGCGATCAACATGATCATGTGGCCGCTATTCTATTTTATCGTCAAGCGTACCGGCGCTTTCCTGCTCTCGACAATCAATGTTGTTGGCGTTTTCGGTGGCATTATTTGGGGCATGGTATTCTTCGCGGAGCGCCATAGTGGCTATGTCTGGCTTGCTGGAGCCCTCATGCTGACGGGATTAGCTCTTATTATCCTTCGCCCGGCACTTGTTGCACGTGCCAAACGCACAAGTGGTGACTCCACCCCCTAAGTTCAAGTCAATTTCTAATTTGCTTTCCTGCGCGCTTTCTTCTCATCTCTGCGCCGCGCTCGGTCTTCTGACTTCCGGTTTCGTCGCTCTTCCATTTTGCGAGTGCTTTGATTTTTTCTCCATTCGCGCATATTAATTTTACGCTTCTGCCGGCGTTCGCGTAACTCATATTTCTGTATGAACCTGTCACGCGCCTTTTCGCGTTTGTAGCGTTGCCGCGAGTTCATATCTTTTCGCTTTTGGCGTTGGCGCAGTTGATACTCGGCCGCCCGCTTTCCATCCGATTCGATTGTGCGCCGCTCTCGTGCTTTCTCTTCATCGTCGCTTAAACGTTCGCGCTGCTGCTCTTCCGCGTCCCTAAGCCGTTCTTGCGCATCTTGTTCTTCATCTTTACGGCGTTCGCGCTCGCGTTCTTCGGCGTCTTTACGCCGTGCTTGCGCATCTTGTTCTTCATCTTTACGGCGTTCGCGCTCGCGTTCTTCGGCGTTTTTGCGCCGCTCTTCTTCGTCGTCTCCTCGAGTTACTGCCACGCTCGAAACGACGGAAGTTGTGACCAGCAGGGAAAAGCCTAGCAGGCCAATTAAAAATTTGCGCCGATCAGGGCTTTTGAACATGACAACCTCTTTCTCGCGAGAATGAAGTCGTTCCCCATCTTAACCGCCAAATTACCGTTCAAAAAGGAGACAAAGAATTATCTTCACAAGTTTTGGGTCGTTTTAGACGCCAGTATCAAGTTTACATTCCCAGCAACCAAACTGCGTCAGAGACCGTGACCTCTCTCTACCACGAAGAAAAATATACTATTTGCAGTCGGACAGACAGAAGTCTGTGATCGCTAGCCTCTGTGAGAGCACTACCAAACAAAATAAATTGATATTGGACGTGTCGTGAAAGCCGCGCTAGCTTCCGTGCAATCACAATAGATTTTCAACTGGGAGACAATTATGGCGGTCACGAGCCCGGAAGTAAAACAGGCCCTGGAGACCATCTTCGCGGCTGATTCTGATATTTATCAGACACGAGGATTTCAGCGCCGCATCGGTTATGGCAATCGCCCGGCGCTTCTTATCATTGATCTGGCTAACGCATGGACTAGGCCGGGCTATGCTTTCACTTGTGATGATATGGATACAATTATACCGACTAATCAGGCTCTTCTTAAGGCTGCCCGAGCCAAACGTATTCCTATCGTCTACACCTCCACAGCTTATCAGGACCCAAAGGGAGAGCACACCGACACGGGCCTATGGCATCATAAGATTCCTGTCGAAACTCTGCTCGAGGGCAGCGAGGAGGCGGCAATCGACGACCGTATCGCGCCGCAAGACGGCGAGAAGGTAATTGTCAAGAAGCGTGCTAGCGCCTTTCATGGCACCTATCTTGCCGGTTATTTACGCGCCCAACGCGTTGATACAGTTATCATCACCGGCGTTACCATGGCCGGCTGTGTGCGCCATTCAACCGAGGACGCCATCGCCGACGGATTCCGACCCATTGTTGTGCGCGAGGGGGTAGGCGACCGAGTGCCTGGCGTGGTTGAGTGGAACCTCTTTGACATCGACGCTAAGTTTGGCGACGTTGAGCCTCTGGATAATGTGCTTGCCTATCTTGACGGCATTGAAGCCTTCGCCAACGATTAGGAAAATCTTTGCCCAGCTTCTGCCCGCGAACACTATGCGGGTGCGATGTTTTGGGTATGATGACGCGGTGCCGGTTTTGGAAGATGGCAGTGTGTCCACGGCGAGGCGATGAACAAAAATAAGCGCTACTCGATTTTCAGCTTGGCGCGCAATGCGCGCGGCTACCACAAAAATTGGGCCGAGGCTTGGCGTAGCCCAGAGCCGAAGCAGTCTTATGACGTCATTATCGTTGGCGGAGGCGGTCACGGTCTGGCGACTGCCCATTATCTTGCCAAGGAGCACGGCATCACGAATGTCGCGGTGATCGAGAAGGGGCCAATCGGCCTCGGAAATACCGGGCGCAACACCACGGTCATCCGTTCAAACTATCTATGGGACGAAAGCGCGGCGATTTATGAGCTTTCATTAAAACTCTACGAGGGTCTCAGCCAGGACCTCAACTTTAACATCATGCTAAGCCAACGCGGGCTGATCAGCCTAGCGCATAATCAGCATGATCTGCGTGAGGTTCAGCGCCGGGTCAATGCGATCCGCTTGAATGGTATTGATTCCGAAATGCTGAGCCTCGCCAAGCTCAAGGAGTTGGTGCCGATTCTCAATCTTTCCCCTACGTCGCGCTATCCGGTTCTTGGCGCTTCGATCCAACGCCGTGGTGGCATTGCCCGTCATGATGCCATCGCTTGGGGGCTCGCACGTTCCGCGGATGACCGCGGCGTCGATATCTTGCAGCACACCGAAGTCACCGGTTTGCGCATTCAGGGTGGACTAATTAAAGGCGTTGAGACGACACGTGGCTTCATCGCCGCGCCTAAGGTTGGTGTTGCCGTTGCGGGCCATTCAAGCGTCCTTGCCGAGATGGCCGGCTTCCGCCTGCCAATTCAAAGCCACCCCTTGCAGGCGCTGGTCTCCGAACCGCTCAAACCTATTTTTAACACTGTTCTCATGTCGTCGACGGTACATGTCTATCTCAGCCAGTCCGATCGCGGTGAACTCGTGATGGGCGCCGGTATTGATTCCTATAATTCCTATGCCCAGCGCGGGAGTCCGATGATCCTGGAAGACATATTGGCCGCCACCTGCGAGCTCATTCCGATCTTCAGCCGGGTTAAGATGATGCGCCAATGGGCTGGTATCGTCGACACCTGTCCGGATGCGAGCCCCATTATCGGCAAGACGCCTATCTCGGGCTTATTCTTCAATTGCGGCTGGGGTACCGGCGGTTTCAAGGCGATCCCCGGTTCCGGTTTCGTATTTGCCCATACCTTGGCGCAGGGCGAGCCCCATGAATTTGCCGTACCCTTTTCTCTCGACCGCTTCACTACAGGTGCGCTGATCGACGAGCACGGCGCATCCGGCGTGGCGCACTAGGAAGGAACGATGCTTTTAATTGACTGTCCCTATTGCGGACCGCGAGAGGAGATCGAGTTCTCCTATGGTGGTGAGGCTCATATCGAGCGGCCTGAACAGCCCGATAAGCTGAGCGACGCGGAGTGGGCCGATTATCTCTTCATGCGCAATAACCCGAAGGGCCCGCTTGCCGAGCGCTGGTGTCACAGTTACGGCTGTCGGCGCTGGTTCAATGTTGAACGTCACACCGTGACCCATGAGATCCAGCGCGTCTACAAGATGGGTGAGCCGCGTGGCGGGGAAGAGGGCACGTGAAAAGACAACGCTATCGCCTCGATGTTGGCGCTCGGATCGACCGCGGCAAGACTCTTCGCTTTTCTTTCAACGGCAAGAGTTATGAAGGTTTCGATGGCGATACCCTGGCGTCGGCCTTACTCGCCAATGGCGTCAGGCTGGTCGGACGAAGTTTTAAATATCACCGTCCGCGCGGTATTTTTTCCGCTGGTATGGAAGAGCCTAATGCCTTGGTCCAATTGGGCTCTGGTGCTGCCAGCGAAGCTAATCTGCGAGCAACTCAGGTCGAGCTATTCGACGGCCTCGAAGCCGCCAGCGTCAATTGTTGGCCGAGTGTCGATTTCGATATTTGGGCAATCAACGACCGTTTTTCCTCCATGCTGCCAGCAGGGTTTTATTACAAGACTTTCATGTGGCCAAAGAAATTTTGGCACCAGTATGAAAAGGTAATTCGCAGAGGCGCTGGTCTCGGCACCGCCCCCGAGCTTCCTGATCAAAATATCTACGACAAGCGTAATCAGCATTGCGAAGTATTGGTGGTGGGCGGTGGCCCAGCGGGAATTTCGGCGGCGCTTGAGGCGGGCCGAGCTGGCGCGCGGGTTATTCTCGTCGACGAGCAGGCGGAACTGGGCGGCGCGCTCCTCGGCAATGGTGAGCATATTGAATCTAGATCTGGCGTAGATTGGGCGTTAGCCGCGCGCACCGAATTGGACGAGATGCCGGAGGTGCACATACTCACCCGCACTACGGCGTTTGGTTATTATCATCACAATTATATTCTTATGGTCGAGCGCTTGAGCGATCATTTGGGCGCACCCGCCGGCACCTTGCGGCAGCGTTTGTGGAAAATTCGGGCCCATCAGGTGGTTCTTGCCACAGGCGCGATCGAGCGGCCCATGGTATTTGCGGACAATGACCGTCCAGGAATTATGCTGACCAATGCAGCACGCACTTATGTTAATCGCTATGGCGTCAGACCAGGCAATCGGGCGGTGCTCTATACCAACAATGATAGTGCTTACCACGCCGCTCACGATCTTGCCGAGGCCGGTGTCCGAGTTGAGGCCGTGATCGATGTTCGTCCTAACCCAACCGGTGAGGGGGTCGAGGCTATACGCCAACGGGGTATTAAGGTGCTGGCATACCATGCGTTGGTCGGCACGGTCGGGGTCAAGCGGCTGCGCGGCATCGAGGTGCTCGCACTTAACGAAAAGGGAGACGGTTTCTCTGACGGTCTTCAACGTCTGCGCTGTGATCTTCTCTGCCTCTCCGGCGGCTGGAACCCGACGGTTCATCTTTTCTCCCAACCGGGCGGCAAGCTTAATTTTGACGAGCTTAAAGCCTGCTTCGTTCCAGGTGAAACCAATGAAGCGGTTATCGTGGCGGGGGCGGCGAATGGCGTTTTTTCTCTGCAGGGCTGCCTCGCCGGTGGAGCGGCGGCGGGGCGCGAAGCTGCCGCCAAGACCGGTCTCGAGGATCCTGGAGCGCCGTCGCTGCTGCCTGTAATCCCGGCAGAAGAAGGCCCGATCACACCCGTATGGCATCTGCCACCGGTATCCAAAGGCGAGATGCGTTTCGTTGATCTCCATAATGATGTTACCGCCTCTGATCTCGAACTGGCGACGCGCGAGGGCTATCGTTCGATTGAGCTTGTTAAGCGTTACACCACAGCGGGCATGGGCCCGGATCAGGGACGGACCGGCAATATGCATGCGCTCGCCATAGTTGCCGATACTCTTGGCAGAAGCATACCGGAAGTCGGCACCACCACGTACCGCGCACCCTATACGCCAGTGCCTTATGGCGCCATGGCTGGTCGTGATGTTGGCGCGCTCGCTGATCCGGTTCGGATGACAGCTATCCATGGCTGGCATGAGCGTTCGGGTGCAGTGTTCGATGATGTCGGCCAGTGGAAACGCCCCTGGTATTATCCCCGCCCAGGGGAGGATATGAACGCGGCAGTGAAGCGGGAATGCATAGCCGCGCGCACCGGCGTCGCAATTCTAGATGCTTCCACTCTCGGTAAAATCGAAATTCATGGCCCAGATTCAGCGAAATATCTCAACCGCATCTATACCAACGGATGGAGCAAGCTGGCCATTGGGCGTTGCCGCTACGGACTGATGCTGGGCGAGGACGGCATGGTGATGGATGATGGCGTCACGTCGCGCTTGGGTGAGACACATTACTTCATGACTACCACCACCGGCGGCGCAGCGCGGGTGATGGCCTGGATGGAGGATTGGCTGCAATGCGAATGGTCAGACCTCAAGGTCTATCTAACTTCCGTGACCGAGCAATGGGCGACGCTCTCTATTTCCGGACCGAACGCTCGGCGGGTCCTCAGTGATCTTGCCGAAGGCGTTGATCTCGCGCCCGAATCCTTTCCCCACATGGCGGTTCGCGAGGGTAAGGTAGCTGGCATCAATGCGCGCATCTTCCGTGTAAGTTTCACTGGTGAACTCGGCTTTGAGGTCAGCGTTGCTAACAGTTACGGCCTTGCTTTGTGGCAGGCATTCCAGCGTGTCGGCGAGAAGTACGATTTGACACCGATCGGTATTGAGGCACTTCATGTGCTGCGGGCCGAGAAGGGTTATATAGCGGTCGGCCATGACACGGACGGTAGTGTGACACCGGGCGATCTCGGTATGGACTGGCTCGTCAGCAGCAAGAAGGATTTCCTTGGCCGCCGATCGCTTGCACGGTCCGATTCCATTCGCCCTGATCGAAAGCAATTTGTTGGCTTGAAGCTTGAGGCGCGGGTACCCGAAGGGGCTCAAATAGTTAGTGAACTCCGCCGTCGTCCCCCGATGAAGATGATCGGCCATGTAACGTCAGCCTATGACAGCGCTGCCTTGGGCAAGTCGATTGCCCTGGCGCTGATTGAGCGTGGACACGAGCGCATGGGCGAAACTGTAGCCATTCCACTCACCTTGGAGGGGCGCGTGGTAAAGGCAGAAATCGTCAGCCCGGTCTTTTACGACCCTGCGGGAGAGCGTCTGAATGTCTGATCCTTCTCTCCGCCAGACCCCTCTGGCGACCCTTCACCTCGGTGACCGCAAAACTTCGCCGGCGCATGATGCAACAGTGCGTCTGGCGGAGAAAACTTTCATTGCTAAGTTCAATCTACGTACTGACCCCTCAAACGGGAAGCTAATGCGCGTTTTCGAAAAAGTACTTGGCTTTGCCCTACCCTTGGAATCCAATACAACCAATGGCAAAGCCGTGCGGAGCGCGCTCTGGCTCGGGCCGGACGAATGGCTTATTACGGCACCTAGCAGTCAAGAGCAGGCACTTTTCAAAGCGCTTTCCGAGGCAGCGGAGGCACATCATGTAGCGATTACCGACGTTAGCGATGCACGCACCGTTTTTCTGCTTTCCGGCCCCAATGCGAGGGATGTGTTAGAGAAGGGCTGTGGTCTTGATCTCCATCCACGCGCTTTTCAGACTGGCTGTTGCGCGCAAACTCGACTCGCTCGGACTGGTGTTTTGTTACACCAAACTAGCGATGAGCCGGCGTATGATATTCATGTCAGTTGGAGTTTCGCAGCTTATCTCTGGATCTGGTTAGAGGATGCAGCGGCAGAGTTTAACGTAACCATCGTTGCAGATGACGGGTGACGTCGATGGTACGACTTGGGATGTTGGAAGGAGTCCTACCCGGCAAGCAAAAGTTTAGCGTTGTGATATTTTAGATCAGTAAGAAACGTGCGATCGCTCGCATAGTGATCAGGCCAACCTGTGCTCCCGTCATCGATATCACAGTGGCAGGTTTAGGGGGCGCACGTAAATTCTAAACTCGTAGAAACATTCTTCCCAACAGGGCCAGTTATTTTGCCAAGCCTATATTTTTCAAAGGATTTGCAGCTACCTCATAGAGGTAAAACAACGATCAGACCGCCATTTGTGGACCGTCCGCGTTGAGGTTTCGCATATCTGTTTTTATATGGAGGAGAGAGGGTCGGTCACGTATTGCGAGCGCCGCTTTGAGCGCTTCGGGAAATTGCTCCGTTCGGTCCACGCTCCAGGCAGCGGCGCCATACGCCGTTGCCAAAGCGGCGAAATCAGGGCTGTTCATAACCGTGCCATACAATGCATCCATTCCACCCCGTCGATATTGATGCGTGGCGATCGAGCCATACATGCCATTATCAAACAGCAGAACGGTAAAGGGAAGACACTGCTGTACACCAGTTACCATTTCTTGCCCGGTCATTAGAAAGCCACCATCGCCGATCAAAGCGATAGTTTGCGATTGGGGGCGTGCGAGTTGGACTCCGATGGCACCGGGCACGCCATAGCCCATTGCGCCGAGACAAGCGGCGAATTGGCTGCGAGGCGTGCGAAAGGTGAAATGGCGGTGTAGCCAACCGGCGAAAGCACCTGAATCATTGACCAGACAAGCATCTGGATCAAGGTGGTGGTTAAGATGATGAATAATTTCCGCAGTGTCTACATCGCCCAGACAGGTTGCGACTGTGTCTCGACCTGGTATTGCGTGGGAGAGATGCTCCTCATGCCGCGCTATGCGCCAGGCTAGACGTTCATCTGACGGTGCGACTTCCATGCGTTCAGTTAGAGCATTGAGCGCAAGTTTAACATCTGCCTTTAGCTCAACTTTTGGCACAGTTTGTTTGAAAGCCGCCGCATCTGGGTAGATATGGATGACGGTCTGATCTTCACGTAACAGCGTATGGCCTTGTAGGGTCGCGCCGTCAGGTCTGGCGCCCGCTATAATTACGAGATCGGTCTCGTTCCAGAGTTTTTTTTGATAGGGCGCAAGACGAAGTCCAAAATGACCGAGATTGGCGGCATGTGTATGTGGGATGACGTCCTGGCGACGAAAAGCGCTAACGACTCCGGCACCTGAGGTTTCTGCGAAGCGAGCGAGCGCGCCATGTGCGTTCTCAAAATTAATCTGCTCGCCTCCGATGATCACCGGATGGCGTGCAGTGATGATCAACCTCACCGCTTCGGCGATTGCCGTTGGGTCTGGCATGATGTCCGCGCGTGGTCTGGCAGGTGAAATTTGTAATGCACCTGCCTGGTTCTCCGTGACGTCTTCTGGCAGCACCACTGCGACAGGTCCAGGCCGCCCGTCCATCGCAATCTCGAGTGCCTCTTTCGCTGCCATCGCACAATCTTCCGGACGTAATACCTCGATTACGCTCTTCGTCAGTGGTCCGAAGGCAGTGGGATAGTCGATTTCCTGAAATGCCTCGCGCCCCATCTCGCTTACCGGTACGTGGCCAATAAAGAGCACAAGTGGCGTCGAATCCTGTTTGGCCGTATGGAGGCCTATCGAGGAGTTGGTAGCGCCGGGGCCACGCGTAACGAAGGCAACGCCAGGAGTTGCTGTTGCCTTGGCATAGGCTTCGGCTGCAAAAGTCGCACCTGATTCATGGCGGTTAAGCACCAAGTGGATGCGGTCTCGTGATTGGCGTAAGGCTTCGAGCACGGTGAGATAGCTCTCGCCAGGAACGCAGAATCCCGCTTTGACACGATGCTCTAAAAGCGCCGCAACCAGCGCTTCACCGCCATTCATGAAATTAATATTCTCTGCTCAGCCAGCAAAGCGCGGCTCGGGTAGGCCGGTTGCACCGGTGCCGTTGATGGCGAACACTCCGCCCGCCTGCGGTTGCTTGGTGAGCTCTTTTTCGCTCAAGAATATGCTGGCGCAGGTGAGGTATATGGTAGTTAGATCTGAGCCGCCGAACATTGGACAGGTCGGGCGCTGAACTGGCAGATCAATGGTGCGATCGAGCGTTCCGTCGGGCGCCCAGCGCGCTAGGCACCAGCCGTCCCACATGGCGTTCCATAGATACCCATCGGAATCTACTGCCGACCCATCGGGGCTGCCGCGCATCTCCTTGGTTGAGGCAAATACCCGGCGGTTGGAAATAGCACCTGTGGTGGTATCGAGGTCGTAGGACCAGATCGTGTCGATGCCAAGGTCGGCGTAGTACATGGTCGCACCATCTGGGCTGAAAGCGATTGAATTGGAGCAGATAATGTCGCTCTCCGCTTTATGGACACTGTAGTCAGTGTCAAGCCGGTAAAGGCCGCCCAAAGGCTCTTTCATGAGATCATCCATGCTACCGGCCCAGAACCGACCCTGTCGATCGCAGCGCCCGTCATTTAGCCTGCTTCTCTGTGTTTCAGTCTCGATCTCAAGGATTGTCTCGCCTTTGCCTGTCGCTATGTCGTAAACGCGAAAGCCGCCATAAAAAGCGACAATCATACCGCCGTCTTTGCGTAGTGCGATGCTACCTGGTTCTTCCTCGACCGGCCAAGTTTCCACTTTGCCTGAGGCCGGTGTCAGACGATTAATCAATTTACCCTTAATGTCGACCCAATAGAGTGCCTGCTCGTCCGGGCACCAGACGGGTCCCTCGCCAAGCACATTCTTGCAATCCACAACGCATTCTATCTCGACCATTATCGTTCCTCGGATTAGTGTCTTTACCACGATACGGCGCAGTGAAATCATCGGGGCAAATGAGCTGCCAGTCAACGCGCTGTGGCAAATATTGCGGGGGAGATGTGACAAATAGGGCGAACGGTCTCAAGGGTAAGCTTACAGCCTATGGTGATGAGGGGTTTTCGTATTTCTTGCGAAAATCTTTCACCAAATCCCTTGGTTATGACGACGACGAACTGGCCCGACCGGTGGTCGGTATAGCCAATACCGGGAGCGGCTTGGTCAGTTGCCATGGTACCGTGCCGCAACTCATAGAAGCCGTGAAACGCGGCGTCACCGCTGCCGGCGGACTTCCTCTCGATTTTCCCACCATTTCCCTAGGCGAACCCTTCCTCTCACCCTCCAGTATGCTGTTCCGTAATCTAATGGCAATTGACACCGAGGAGATGATTCGTGCGCATCCTATAGATGCAGTAGTTCTCATCGGAGGCTGCGATAAGACGGTGCCGGCCCAATTGATGGCGGCGGCGAGTGTTGACTTGCCGGCCATTTCGCTGGTCACTGGGCCAATGATGACCGGTAGTCATAAGGGTGAGCGACTTGGCGCCTGTACGGATTGCCGCCGAATGTGGGGCGAACATCGCGGTGGACGAATCGATGATGAAGAGATAGACGAGATTTCTGGTCGCCTGATGCCGACCTCTGGCACTTGCATGGTGATGGGAACGGCAAGCACCATGGCCTGCGTAACAGAGACCCTTGGCATGATGTTGCCGGGAGGCGCTGCTATTCCTGCAGTTCATTCTGACCGCCTTCGCAATGCGAGTGCGACTGGCGCTGCCGCTGTTGCCATGATTGAGCGTTGTGGCCCGTGTCCAAGCACGATTGTCACCCCAGCGGCGATAACCAATGCACTCCGCGTGCTGCTAGCCATCGGTGGGTCGACTAATGGATTAATCCATCTTGCTGCAATTGCGGGGCGAGTTGGAATTGAGATTGATTACGCGACCTTCGACCGATTGGGGCGAGAAACGCCAATGCTTTTAGATCTTAAACCTTCTGGTCAAAATTATATGGAAGATCTTCACAGGGCAGGCGGTCTTGCAACAATCCTGCGAGAATTGGCTCCTATGTTGGACCTCGATTGTCTCACCGTGACAGGCCGCACTCTTGGTGAAGAACTCGATGCGGCGCCCGCGTCCTGGCCTCAGGATGTGGTGAGGCCACGTGATAACCCGTTGAGTGTAGAGGGTGGCATTGCCGTACTCAGCGGCAATCTCGCGCCGGGGGGTGCGATCATCAAGCATTCGGCGGCGACGGCTGAGCTCTTGAAACATGAAGGTCGTGCCGTGGTATTCGAATCCATTGAGGACGTTGCCCAGCGTATAGATGACCCTGATCTAGACATCGCAGCCGACGACATATTGGTGCTCAGGAATGCAGGACCTAAAGGCGCGCCGGGCATGCCGGAGGCTGGTTATATACCAATACCCAAGAAACTTGCAGCTGCTGGGGTCAAGGATATGGTGCGCATTTCAGATGCACGCATGAGTGGTACGGCGTTCGGCACGATTGTCCTCCATTGCACCCCGGAAGCTGCCATTGGTGGTCCGCTCGCTCTGGTGCAAAACGGCGATCACATTTGCCTCGATACATCCGCCCGCCGCCTTGATTTGCTTGTCACGGAAAAGGAGCTGCAGAAGCGCGTCGCAGCCTGGACTCCACCACCGCCCCATGCTGGTGCTGATCGTGGCTGGCTAGCGATGCACCTCGCGCATGTCCAGCAAGCGGATAAGGGCTGTGATTTCGATATTCTTGCTGGTAAAGCAAGTGGCCTAAAAGCTCCCCTCTAGAAAATGCTCATCTCTTCCTTTAGGGAAAAGTGGCTTGAGGCCCTAGAATTGTTTCAGGACGATATATAGAACTGGCATATCCTTGCGCCTAGAAGATGTGCGCTTGCTTGTGCAATGCTGGTGTAGTTTTGATATTTTAATCAGTTGGCCCTGATGTAGCTCATGTAGAATAACAGGCATTTTCGAGCATCGAAATTTGTGCAACACTGCGGCGATAAGCCCATTGCTATAAATGGATTATGGGGAGCTGGAAAAATATCGGGCCTAGTTTCCACTATTTAGTGCGATTTAAGTGTGAGGATAGGTCAGCGCGAGACCGACCTGCTCTTGAAGCAGTCCGTCGCTTAAGCCAAAGCTCTCCACTTTTATTTATCCGGCTGACAGTATTGTGAGCGTAGGCCTTTTGCTTCAAGGCGTGGCAGCACCTCGTCCCGGAAGTAAGGAAATTCATCTGTATAGTTCACGAAGGTTACAGTGGTACCGGAAAATCCCGCTTCATAGAAACGCGTCATTTCATCTACGATGTGATCAGGATCCCCCACTAGTGGATAAACCCCGTGGCCCGCCGCGAATCTGTTCCGAAATAACGTGAAGGCCTCCGGCGGAAAGCTCTTGGCATGCAGTCCTTGGAGTTCCATCAGACGGTCGACCGCTGGCCAGTCGGCCTCCTCGTTAGCGTAATAGTTATGATACTCCTCCGCTTCTTTTTGACTCGGTCGACAGACAACATAGGAGGTCGTAAAGACACCGATCTCGCGGCCATAGCCTTTGGCTCTTTCCTTAATTGCTTTCACATTGGCGGCACCACTTTCAAGGTCGATCAGTACTGTGAAAAGGTAATCGGCGTTTTGCGCTGCGAAATTCTGCCCTTGGTCCGAGGAGCCCGCGTTCATGATCGGCGGTATTTCGCCGCCGAAAGGTTTGGGGTTGCCATAGACATGACGCAGCGAGAAATATTTTCCGTCCCAATCGAATTCGTGATTGCTGCTCCATATGCGTTTGATGATGTCGTACCACTCCTGACCGTAGCTGTAGCGCACGTCGTGACTATCCGATAGTTCGATTTTGAACATGTCATATTCGTGCTTGTTCCAGCCGCAGACGATATTGAGCCCGAAGCGACCAGCCGATACTTGGTCCATAGTAGAGAACATCTTGGCGGCGACGATGGGATGGTGAAACGAAGCATGAGCGGTCGCAAACACCGTAATGCCCTTAGTTGCGGTGAGTAGGCCGGTTGCCCAGGTCACAGTCTCAAGATTTGAGCCCTGGAAATCTGTCTCGCCGCCATAGCCAGTCCAGCGTGCGATGGGGAGAATGAACTCGATACCTGAATCATCCAACATTTTGCTGAGTTTTAAGTTGTTTTCCCAGCTGGCATCCCAACGCTCTGGCACCTTTGTAATTGCCATGCCACCTGAACAGTTGGGCGAAAACACCCCAATCTTAAATTTGTTGCCGTTGAACATGCGGTTATTGGTTCGACCCATGATGTCTCCCTCGTCTTCTAATCTCTACTCAGCTATTGCGCAGTGACTCCGCCGTCTATGACCAATTCTGCACCGGTCATATAGGACGATTCATCGCTGGCAAGGAACACAATTCCTGCAGCGATCTCTTCCGGTCGTCCAAGTCGGCCCACAGGGATGCGAGACATTACCAGTGGACCAACCTCTGGATCCTCTAAACCAGGGCGGGTAAGGGGAGTCATAGTGTAGCCAGGATGTACTGAGTTTACCCGAATATTTTCCCCTGCGTATTGGATAGCCGCCATCTTGGTAAAACTTCGCACCGCGCCCTTAGCTGCATGATAGGCGGCCAACGTCGGAGTGCCGGTGATGGCATGAATTGACGAGATATTGATAATTGTACCACCACCGATTTGACGCATTCCCGCAGCTGCGTATTTGGTACCAAGCCAGACGCCACGACTCATTACTGCCTGGTGGCGGTCCCACAAATCGACGGTGGTTTCCTCGATATTTGCGAGTTCCGCTATGCCGGCATTGTTGACCAGCACGTTCGGGACACCGAACTCGGTGGTAACCTGGTCGTAGGCGGTGATCCATTGAGTCTCATCAGTAACATCGAGCGGCACCGCTATTGCTTGATTGCCGTCGTTATTGATTTCGGTCGCGCTCTGCAATGCCACCTCAATGTTCAGGTCGGCGATGGCAACAATTGCGCCTTCCGCAGCGAACATTCGAGCGGTCGCACCGCCAATTCCCATCATCTCTCCGGCAACGCCATGTGCCCCACCGGTGATCAAAGCGATTTTGCCGTTCAGTCTCATACGGCTTTCCTCTTCCATTCGTTATTTCTACATGTGCCCTCCTGTATCAGAATGGACCCCAATGGCTAGGTCCGTCAAACTGGTACGGTAATACACAAGATTGAGGAGCAGATATGCAATTGAGCGGTGCTGATTATCTCAAATCCCTAAAAGATGGGCGTAAGATCTATCTTGGCGGCGAGCAAATTGATGACGTGACTACACATCCCGCTTTTCGAAATGCGGCGCACTCGTTTGCCATGATCTACGATCTCCTGAAGGATCCCGTTAACCGGGAAATGCTGACCTATAAGGAAGATGGTGAGCGCCATGCGCTCTATTGGATGATGCCGAGGAGTAGTGAGGATTTGATCCGACGACTTCGTTGCCATCAATATATCGCCGAGCAGACCTACGGCATGATGGGTCGCACTCAGGATTTCTATGCTGGTTTCATCGTTGCGCTAGCTATGCATCCCAAAATCTTCGACACTCATGAATACAAATTTTCCCAAAATGTTGTCGCTTACTACAACCGCTTACGGGATGGTGACCTGTTCGTGTGCAACGCCGTCACACCGCCACCGGGTATTCGACAGCGTGAATCATTCATCCAGCGCGGAAAGACCCTGCCGGCGCTACGTGTTGTCAGAGAGAACGATTCCGGGGTTATCGTCAACGGCGTCAAAATGCTTGCTACGGCCGCACCTTTTGCCCATGAGATTTGGCTTGGCAATATCCAGCGTCTCGCGCCCGAATTCAAGAGAGAGGCAATCACCTGTGGCATACCTATCGACACGCCGGGACTTAGCCTCTGGTCGCGGAAATCCTTTGAGAAGCATGCGGTAAGTGAGTTTGATAATCCTCTATCTTATCGCTATGACGAATCCGACTGCATTGTGGTTTGCGAGAATGTTCATATCCCTTGGGAACGGGTATTCGTTTATGACAATGCCGATCTTTCCGTCGATATCTATTACAACACCGCGGCGCACAGCATGGGTAATCACCAGGCGACAGTGCGTTACCATTCGAAGCTACGCTTTCTCGCGGGCATCGCGCGCCGCTGCACTGAGGTCTCTGGCTCGATCAACATTCCAGCGGTGCAGGATACGCTCGGGCATATTGCGGCAATGGAAAGTATGATTGCTGCCATGGTTCAGGGACAGGTGCATGATTTTGAGAAGCTCCCTGGCGGTTACGTAAACATCAATCGTCGACTGATGTATGGTGCGATCTACTGGTGCTACACGCATTACGATGAATTGTGCACGACATTGAGGGAGTTGATGGGCGGAGGCACCATGCAGATGCCTTCGGATGTATCAGTGCTGGAAAATCCAGAATTGCGAAAAAAATTTGAAACCTATTGGTCGACGCCAGAGCACAACGCCGAGCACCGCTTTAAACTATTTAAGGCGGCGTGGGATGCGGTCGGCAGCGAATTCGCTGGCCGTCACATGCTGTATGAACGCTTCTACATAGGCCCCGCCTTTATTGCTCGCATGCACGCTTATCGTGAGGCTGACTGGGAGAGCATGTGTGGCATGACAGATAAGCTACTTGCCAGTTATCCTACTCCGTAACGCCCTGATCGCAGCACATGCGGCGCCATAGCCATTATCGATATTGACCACCACCACGCCGGGCGCGCAGCTTACCAGAGACGAGAATAAGGCCGTTTCGCCGCCGCGCGCCACGCCATAGCCAGTTGAGGTCGGTACTGCGATCACCAAGCCAGGTACCAGACCACCGACAACGCTGGGGAGCGCCGCGTCGAACCCGGCGACGACAATTACAATGCAGTGGCGCTTGATCTCGTCGATGCGTTCTATTAGCCGCCACAATCCGGCAACTCCAACATCAGCTATCTCTAGGCAGGGCACGCCGTGATACGCCAACGTCCGCGCTGCCTCGCGACTGACCCGCACGTCGGAGGTGCCAGCGGTAACTATGGCAACCTCCGTCTTTCCACCCGGAGCGGTGACGTTACCGAAAAAGCCGGTGCGTGAGAGAGGTTCGTAATCGATTTGCCTCTTAAGGTTGGGCGGTAGGCTTTCCAGCGCCTCCGGAATTAGGCGCGTGAGGAGCAGGCTATCGCCTTCTGCTTGTTCTAGTATTGTTGCCAAGTGGTCGCTTGATTTCCCGGAGCAAAGAATTGCTTCGTTGAAGCCCAGGCGTTCTTGGCGCTCAATATCAAGCTTAATGTCACGTTCAGCCATCGACTGCCTTATGGAGAAAGGCCGAGCCCATGCGGTAGAGCTTGAAGCTTAGGGGCTTGGCAATGCTTTCTGTTCGCATCATGTTTTCAATTACGTTGCGGAGATGGTTTGCAGTGGCCTGTTCGAGGGCCTGAAGAGCACCGGCTTCGAGCTCAATGGCCACTTCGTTTTTGCGAATGCGGCAGCGAACCGTATGAGCGCTAATATGGCGAGCGACATATTTTTCGACTGCATCGATAAAGGTAAGCTGGTTGCTTTCTATGCGAAGCCCTGTCTCTACCCGGCTGGAAAGGCAGGGTGCGGCCGGCAGGTCGGCGAGGTCGATGAGGGAAAGATAACGCGCGATCGCGCGCACTCCTGCCTTGCTGATTCCTGCCTCTACATAAGGATGGCATACATCGTGATCGCGCGCTGCGTCGAGACCCGGACGATAATCACTAAGATCGTCCGTGTTGGTGCCGGACAGAACGGTTTTGTTGGTATGTGCCGAAACAGTGCCGTAAAGATTGGTTTTGCAATAGAAGCAGCGGTTGACCGGGTTGGCGCGATAGCTCGGGTCATCAAACTCGCCAGCGATTATCTCTCGCAGCCTCCAGCCCTCGCGTTTGGCAAAATCCCGAACTCGCGCAGTAGCATGGGCGGGGACCGCGGGGGATAGAGCGTGGAACATCTCGAAATTAGTATTCGGTATGTGGCCGGCTACGGTGGCAAGGGTCATGCTGTCAACACCACCACTGACGGCAATCGCTCCGCCACCAAGATTTTTTAACACCGCTTCGAGAATGTCTAGGTCAGTCATTAATATCTTTCTTGCCAAGTGCCGCGTCTTCCTTTCGTCGACGGCGCACCATGCGCTCGGCATAACCCCCGTCAACCTCGCTAAGGTGACCCATCTCCGCCTTGACGGTCGTTACGCCACCAGGTCGAGTTACTAGCTTAACACCATCGGCCTCTACACGCTGCAGTTTGGCGCGGCGCTTCACCTCCCAGCGGAGGCCGAGCGTAGTGGTCTCCTCGAAACAGGCAGTGATGACCGATTCCCGCATCTCCTCGCGGGCTAGTAGTTGAATTTGTGCTGTGACACGGCCCTTCTTGCCGAAGGCGGGGGTGTGCAGCACATCGAGCACGCCGTTAAGGTCTCGCAGATTGTCGAGTCCGACCGCCAGATCCTCCGGACTTTGGTCGTCGATCTCGAAGTTAAGCACCAAGACACGGTCCTCGAGGAGAGAGGTCATGGCGCTTTCGAATTCGAGCAGGCGTAAGACATTGCTGATGCCAGGAAACTTCTTACTACCGAATCCGATACCACACTCCACAAGGGTTTCCGGCCCGTGTGTGCTGTCCTGCACCGGCATGAGATGAGCGAGGATGGCGGCGCCAGTCGGTGTAATGCGTTCGCCCAAGCGTCCGTCGTCATGGAGAATGTAGCCCTTTAAAAGCTCTACTACAGCCGGGGCGGGCAGGGGTAAATTGCCATGAGCGCTTTTTATTCGGCCGGACCCCATGGGTAGCGCCGAAACCGACCAGCTTACCGTGCCATACGCGTTTATCAGGTGGGCCGCGCCAACGATATCAGCGATCGAGTCCCAATTTCCAACCTCGTGGAAAGTCACGTCTTTGCTATCGACGCCATGGACCGTGCCTTCAGCTGCGGCAAGACGGGAAAATATGTCCTGTGCCCTTTCTCGTGTGTCTGCTGACAAGTCGCTGTCGTTTAGTCGCGCGTTGAGCTCGTGATAGGAGACGCGGTCTGCGCTGCTGTTCTCCTCTGGGAGAGTGACCTCAAATCGCGTGCCTGTCAGCGTATGGTCGCGATGGGGTAGCACGTTTAGACCGACGGATTGCGGTAAGCCGGTTGCACGGATCGCGGCAAGCGCGCCGTTCGTTTTGTCCGGATGCGCGTCGAGCAGGGCGGCTACGAACATATCGCCGGCAACGCCGCCGACAGCATCAAGATGAATGCGCCGAGACATGGCGGATTCTGTCAAACCTCTGGGTCCGTCGAAGATTTCTCAAAATAGGACGCTTGCATAGCGCGCACAACTACCCGTTGTCCAAACGAGCACCGTCGAACTGGCGCGAAAGTGCTATCAACTGCTTGTCGCGCCATTGTTGACGGGCTGGTATCTCGCTGACCGGGATGGTGGCCTCCATCTGTTCTGCGAGTTGGGCGAGAAGCTCTGGCGAGAGGGCGTTGGGTTCGGTTTTGAGATCGCCGAGGATGCCGCCAATGGCATTGGCGAACTTGTCGTAATATTCTCGGATACCGCCTGTAGCATTGAGGTGGTTAGTCTCAAAGGGACCCATGAAGGCCCAGCGCCGTCCGAGGCCGAATTTGACAATCTTGTCGGCGTCCACGGCGGAGACATAGCCGCTCTCCACGAGATGCAAAGCTTCGTTAATCAAGGCAAATTGCAGACGGTTCAATACATAGCCGAAGATTTCCTTATTCAACCGCACGGGAATTTGCCCTACCTCCTCTAAAAGTGCGGAGGTTTTTTCAAAAGTTTCTTCACTGGTCGCCGGGCCTAGCATAACTTCAATTACCGGGATGAGACTCGGTGGGTTGGTCGGATGGGTGACAATGCAGCGTGCGCCGCCTGAGAGATTAGCCATGAATTCCGATGGTGGCAGGGAGGAGACCGAGCTGGCAATGATTGCTTCCGATGGTGCCTCAGTATCAAGGGTGCGAAATATTGCTCGCTTAACATCCAGGTCCTCAATCACACTTTCCTGTATGTAATTCACGCCCTTGAGGGCATCACTTAAGGAATCACAGAGCCGGATGCGGGATAGAATGGCGTCGGTGTTCTCTAAGATTTCTGCCTCGGCCATTGCTGAGAGATTATCAGAAATCGCTGGCAATGCCGCTTCGAGTGCTTCTGGCACTTCATCATAGAGCGCAACTTCATGGCCGCCGCGGGCAAAGATTGAGGCCCAGGCACGACCGATATTGCCTACTCCGACGCAGGCGATCTTCATGCTCATTTTGGTGCGCTTTCGATCCAACGCGTCATTAGCGTGTTAGAGGGCAGTGTATTGTCCTTGACCTTTTCCGCAGTTTCGATGCCTGCTATGGGCAAGCCTTCGGGATCGAGCTTGCCGATCTGTACCAGAACCGAAGCTTGATCCCAGTAGATATGTTCATGGTAGAGCTTGTCGCCGCGGAAATTAACCACCGCGATTAGCGGAATTTCGACCTTTTTTCCGGTCGGTGAAATACCAGGCAGCATCCAGTCAATCTCTTCGTCATGGGTGAAGCAGAATATCATCTCGTCGACCACCCTGTCGGCACCAATGGTGCGCGAGATCGGGATGAGGTGAGTATCTTTAGGCATTTGCGGGATAAAGTGGTTGGCGTAGAAGCGGTTAAGCTCTTCGAAGCCGGTGCCGCCGGTCATGGTTGGTACGTGATTGACATAAGGTTGGCTGACCATGGTTGCCAGCGTGTCCTCGGTGTTGCGTGTAGCAAACTCAAATTTCAGATGTTCTTGCCATAGGGCTTCGAGATTAAAATGCGGGCCCATGACACGGCGCAAAACTGCGATGCTGCGCGAATGAGCCACCATCGAGGCTGGGCGATTGTAGACTTCTGCTCGAGCATGATTGTAGAAGGCGTGATCGACATTGGGATAGGAGTAAATCTCGACATTTTTGTGATCGGCGAAATGGCTAGTGATCTCTGTCACCGCTGATTCAGTTACATATTGATCGAGCGCAGCAAAATGCATTTGTAACGGACAAGTAATATTTTTCGATTCCTCCAAAAGTCCCTCGATGCCGATGCCATAAAAGCTGACGGCAGCGTCGACTGTTTGGCGCGCCGCGGTGAGATAGGCGAGTTTGCCGCCGAGACAGAAACCGATGCAGCCGACCTTGCCAGTGCATTGATCCATGATACGAAGTGCCTTGAGGGCGGCACCTATATCCTCAACACCTTGATCGATGTCAAATTTTTCCATAAGGCCAAAGGCTTCCTGGAACTCGTCTGCTGAATAGCCGAGAGCGGTACCTGGCTTAATGCGCCAAAAGAGGTCAGGCACTAGGGTGATGTAGCCTTCTTCGGCAAACAGGTCGGCGGTTTCCTTCATGCTCTGATTGACGCCGAAAATCTCTTGCAACAATACTAGTCCGGCACCGTTGCCGGAATCGGGAACCGCTAGATATCCGTCGAAGGTGCCGCCGTCTTTGGCTGCTATTTCAATTATTCGTTCACTCATCTTTTTATCTCCCAACCATCCTTAAATTTTGGTAAAGACCTCCCAAGCTTGGGGAAAAACCGTATTGCCGGGGTACGGTGGTGATCGCTCACGCGCCTGATTGTGATTATATACTCCGCCATATTCATGCTTCTGTCACATGTTTGAGAAAATCGCAGATCCAGTCTTTGTGTGAGTTCGGCGTGATCGAAAAATCGTTGTGCCCCGAGTCAAGAGAGAATATTTTTCTCCTCAACCACTACATCCACCCACCACCTGCCATGGCAATGGACTGCCCAGTGATTGATTCTGAGCCAGGCAGACAGAGCCAAGCCACTGTTGCGCCTACTTCACTCGCATCGATGATTCGACCTTGGGGATTTTTTTTGGCCAACTCTCCACGTGCATCCTCCTCGCTCATGCCCGTCAGCTTCTGGATATTAGAGACACCGGCCTTGACCATGCCTGTTTCTACATAGGCCGGGCACACGGCGTTGACGGTGATACCCTTCTTGACAACTTCAAGCGCAAGTGTCCGGGTCAAACCGATCATCGCATGTTTTGAGGCGGCATAGGCCGAGATATAGGGCTGACCGCTGAGACCAGCGAGGCTTGAAATGTTGACAATGCGGCCCCAGCCCGCATTGATCATTGTCGGCAGAACTTGCTGGGTGCAGACGTGCGCTCCTATTACGTTTACTTCCATAACCCGGCGCATCATGTCGGCCGAGGTGCGCAAATATGGCGCGGTTTCGGCAATACCGGAATTATTCACCAAGATGTCGACTGGGCCAACGGATGATGTAGCCTCAGCGAAGACACGTATAACAGCCTCTTCGTCGGTCACGTCTAATTCGCGTGCTTCTGTGTATGGTAATTTTTCTGCGGTTGCTTTGAGCATTTTCGTGTTGCGCCCAGTGATCGTGAGATGGGCGCCATGGGTCGCGAGTGCCTCAGCGCAAGAGCCGCCAATGCCGTGGCCGCCGCCAGTAATAAATACATGTTTGCCAGTGAGTGTGGTGGTGTTAATCATAATAATTATGCCAATTGTTGTGTTTGTACGAAGAAGCGTTAGAACTGCTCTTTGTTAGTGAGGTAAGTGAGCGTCTATTGGGATCGCATGCTGCATCCCCTTGACTTCGGCAAAGCGGAAGTGTGCGAAATCCCATAGAATTTGTTCCCGGGGAAGTGTTAGTGATCTACTTAAGATGGGTAATGAAACTGCCCTGGTAGGCGAAGTTGTTGAGAGCTAACGGCACTTTCTTTGGGTGGTTTTCCTCGAGGCTCTCGATAGTTTCATCTAAGAACGCTAACCCCACCAGAGTGAATTGTCCGGCCAATTGCTGCTTGATCACCGTGATTTTGTGTTCGGGATTAAGCAGTATAAAAATTTAAAAAAAGCCAAGTGGACTTGGCAACTACATATTCGATATTCTAGTTACTCGGCCGCCTCTACAGAGTCGTCGGGAGCGTATTTGGAGATCCAGCTTTCCTCGAATCCGTAATCCTCCATG
>MDTE01153491.1_pt1 | contig 45367 bp, 38 predicted proteins | sample 811231 | NCBI WGS metagenome assembly MDTE01 (sample SAMN05326651, study PRJNA326480) | marine metagenome | isolation source: seawater | place: Indian Ocean: Red Sea | collected 2010 | reverse complement strand
AGGTCCTCCAACATCTGGCCCCCAAGCTCGAACCTGTCGCGATACTTCCATTGCCAGGCAGCATGGAAATAGTCTTTCAAATCGGTATTCTGTTGCCGATAGAATGCCACAATTCGCTGCACTCCATATTGATCCCTGTCGGTCTCTGTGGATACCGGCTGGGGAGCAAAGTGCAACCCACTGGGCGTCATCACCAGATGATCCACCACCTCTCGAGCAGCCTCCAGATACTTTTTGATTAACGCTGGGGAAACACTGAGCGACTCGCCCGTATTGTCAAAACCTTGCTCGTTGGCAGGATCCACGGGCAAGGGATAGGAAGGGGTCGAGGGGAGTCCTGTCAGATCCTGCAACACGTAGGCAAATTCGGAGTGGCTGAGTCTCCGTGCGACCACCCAACCAGGATCGTCCGCGTTTTTCTCGGCTTCCGCTCGTTTGACACGCCTCATCCACTGGATCATTCGCAACCTCTCCTGATCGGTAGGCATGGCTTGTGCATCTTCAGGGGGCATGTCTCCCAGCTCAAGGCGCTCGAGTATCAAATCCATATGGCCGAAATCAGCCACCAAGTCTTGTAATTCACGGTAGGGAGAGATATCGAATTTTGCCTTGGGTCGTTCCCCCTCATGACAAGTCGCACAGTAACGATCCATGAAGGGCCGAACATGCACCTGAAAGGCATCTTCCTGATCAACCGTGGTATCGCAAGAACCGGAAGAGGAAAGAAAGCACCACAGGAACCAGCATGGGAGGGTTTTGGAAATGGATCGGGTCATACGGACTGGACTTATAAGAAAGCGGCTAAACCTTAAGCCGATCGCCAAGGACTGGCAACGGGATACTTCCAAGCATTGTCGAAAGCCATCGAGACCCTTGTCATCAAAGGCACCCGCGGCAAAGCCAACTTACAGCAGGAAATTGAACTCGCATCGCATCTGTTCCAATCCTAGCCTCGATTCGGAAATGTCAGACAAACCCATCATTGCCATCACCATGGGCGACCCGGCAGGCATCGGACCCGAAATCTGTCTCCGGGCTCTGCTTGCTGCGGAAGTCGATCAAACCTGTGTTCCCATTGTCTTTGGTGATGTTGATGTTCTGAGGAAATGTTCCAACCTCCTGGGGATACCGTTCAAGGCGGCAGTGGCACCTATGACACCAGATACTCCCGAGCATGCCCTGAACCTCATCAAGAACAGGCCCAACAATCCTCTGGTCCTGAATATCAAGACCGAAATGGGCGCTGACTGGACTCCCGGAGGCGTGAATGCTGAAACAGGTAGAGCCAGCTACACCTACATTCAATGTGCCATCGATGCCGCATTGGAGGGGCATGTCGACGCGGTCACCACAGCCCCCATCCACAAGGAAGCCCTGTCGATGGCCGGCATCCCCTACCCCGGGCACACCGAAATGTTCGCTGCGCGCTCCCACTCCGAGCGCTGGTGCATGATGCAATATTCCGAGATTCTCACCTGCACCTTCGTGACCGTCCATGTGGGGTACGCTGAAGTAGTTTCGCACTTGACCACCGAGCGTATTCTGGAGGTCATCGAACTCTCCGCAGAGGGCCTGGAACGTATTCGGGGGCAGCGACCTCGTATCGCTGTCTGTGGTCTCAACCCTCATGCTGGCGAACATGGCCTGTTTGGCAACAGGGAGGAAGAAGAGATCATTCTACCCGCCATTCAGAAAGCTCAGGAAAAAGGTATCGAGGTGGAAGGACCTTTGCCTCCTGACACGGCCTTTTTGCCCGGAAAAAGAAAAACATGTGATGTGATTGTCTGCATGTATCACGATCAAGGGCACATCCCTGTCAAAGCACTTGCTTTTGATAGCGCCGTTAATACGACGCTCGGTCTACCCATCATTCGCACCAGCGTCGATCACGGGACCGCGTTGGATATCGCGTGGAAGGGGGTGGCAAATGAGTCGAGTTTGATCAGCGCCATTGAACTGGCCACTCGGCTGGCTGGCAGTGGCAGTGGCAGTACAAAACCAAAGCATTATTGACCGCCTCGCCCCACCCGAATGCTCTGTGGCTGACAGCTGCGAAAAGCGAAATCATCCGGAACTTCCACCTCAAGGGCGACGGCAAAGGCCTCCTCACCTGCTTGCTGCGTCAGGTCGGCAACCACGCGAATACGGGTGGCATCCAGGGTCTCCAGAAGCACGGACTGGCCCTCGACACTCACTGCGACCACTTGCGGTTCGATCACATAACGGTTGGTATCGGTGGAGGAAGTCTGGATAATGATAGGAACATTCTGGATCTGACGAATGGCCATCGGACCTCGATTAACCTGACTGGCCTCATATTCTTCAACCACGGCAATCCGAATAACGATCCAGAGGCCGATGGAAAGCAGCAGAGAAACGATTTTCCAGCCCAAATTGTCGACCAACCTGGCCAGAAGGCTTCGAAACTGGGAACGGGTGATCATCGGGCTACGGTTTTCTTTTCCAGTTGCTTCTCCAAGGCCGCCTGCTGAGCAACACGCTTGTCCGAGCGTGAGGTTTTGACCAACAGTGTGCTTAGGATGGATCGCAATTCTTCACAGGAAAGCCCCCGGACCAATTTGCCCTCATGGGCGTAGGAGATCATACCAGTCTCCTCGGAAACCAAGACCACGACCGCATCGGTTTCCTCACTCAGGCCGATGGCCGCCCGATGCCGAGTCCCGAGAGATTTCTGAAGATCCTGGCGACGGGTGAGGGGAAAAATGCACGCGGCCTGGGCAATCCGATCACCCTGGATCACCACCCCACCATCGTGGATCGCGTTGTTGGGGAAGAAGATGGTTTCCAACATTTCCGGCGTGGCTTCGCAATCCACGGGCACCCCCTGCTCAATGACTTGTGAAAGATCGTGGTTTTGCTCAATGGCAATGAGTGCGCCTATCTTGACATCCGAAAGCCGGTCCACACTCTGAACGATGACCTCAATGGTCTCCCGCAATTCGCGAATGCGCGCAAAACTGGGTAAGTTCCCCAACCGAGCCAGGAGTCGCCGGATTTCAGGATGAAAGAGAATCAGGATGGCGTAAGCGGAGAAACCAAAGAATTGAAGAAGCATCCACTTGAGGACACTCAAGTCCAACAGTGCCGTCACCGCCAACATGCCCAGAAGCACTAAAAAACCAATCAGCACGCCCCAACCGTGGGTCCGTCGCACGAACATCAAGACATAATAAATCCCAACAGCCAGGATGAAGATCTCAACCAGCGGGCGCCAAAGGGTTGACCAGGATGCATCTAAACTCATGATGAGGGCAGCGCTTTCAAAACTTCCCACATGTCAAGTGCCTGAACCGTCTCCGCGACATCGTGCGTGCGAATGACTTTCACGCCTCTGTCCATGGCCCAAAGGGCACAGGCCAGGCCTGCAGGCATTCGCTTGGCAGGCTCTTTGACACCAAGCAGTGAACCAAACATGGATTTTCTGGAAACTCCCAGCAGCAAAGGCCGCCTGAAATGGCCGAAACGTTCGAGAGATTTCAGAAGCGCCAGATTGTGCTCCAGAGTTTTACCGAATCCAATACCAACATCCAGAACAACCTGTTGGTTTTTGACTCCAGCCTGGTTTATTTGCTCCAGGCGCTGCGAAAAGAAGGTGTCTACCTCCTGCAATACGTCCCCGTAGCTCGGATCCTGCTGCATGGTCTGAGGCTGCCCCTGCATGTGCATGGCCACATATCCAGCCCCGGTTTGAGCCACCAGTTGCCACATGGCATCGTCCTGACGACTGGCTTCCACATCGTTGATGATGGCAGCACCTGCATCGAGAACGACCCGCGCCACCGCTACTTTCCGAGTATCGACACTGATGGGTTTGGAAGTCTGTCGGACCAACTCTCGGACCACAGGCAACACCCGGTGTACCTCTTGCTCTTCTGAAACCTCCTGGGCGCCTGGACGGGTCGATTCTCCTCCGATATCCAGAAGATCCGCACCTTGATCCACCAATGCCAAGGCGTGATCCACGGCTCGCACCGGGTCATCATACTGCCCTCCATCAGAAAACGAATCGGGAGTCACATTGATCACGCCCATGACCAACGGTCGCTGGATGAAGTCCAAGGCATGCTCTCGGCATTGCCAGTTGTCTGCGTTTTCCTTGGCGTCCATCAGCGTTGAAAAAGGGAGGTCATCGGGGAAGTCGTGTGGGCATGTCTGCCACGATCCACATCATGACCGCAGAGGCAGCGACGCACCGATTGAATTCATCGCGGTCCAGTTTGTCGACCGTATCAGCGGCAGTGTGATGATACCAAAAGTAACGCGTGCGATCGACATCAAGCCCCATGACCGGCACACCATCGGATACCAGGTGCATGATATCCGAAACACCTGCTCCCCACTTGAGGCGTTCGGCTCCCATATCAGAAAGCAGATGGCCAATGGCCTCGAGATACGGCATGGCCTTTTCGCTTCCCGTAAAGCTGAACCCTTCCGGCTCAAAGGTTCCAGCATCCGATTCGATGGCAAGGACATGATTGGTCATTTCCGATGCATGCGCCTTCTGGTAGGCGCGGACGCCCGCCATCCCGTTTTCCTCATTGGTCCAGAGAACGATCCGAATGGTTCGCCTTGGCTGTCCCTGTGAACGAAGGATCAGGCGAGCGGCTTCCCACATCGCCAAGCAGCCTCCTCCATCGTCCATGGCGCCCTGCCCCACATCCCAAGAATCGATATGTCCACTGACCAGCACCACTTGCTCGGGAAATTCCTTACCGGGAATCTCTGCCACGACATTCCGAGACAGGGTCGGCTCCAAAGTTTGCGCCTCCATTTTAAGTCGGACACGAACGGTCTCTCCACGAGCCTGCATGCGCTCCATCATGGAAGCATCCTCCAGCGTGATGGCTGCGTGAGGGATTTTGGGGACTGATGCCTCGTAGCTCATCATTCCGGTATGCGGCGTTTGCATGGAAAATGGGCCCACCGATCGAATGAGGCTTGCCACCGCACCGACTTTGGCCGCCTCGATGGCACCGCGCACTCGGAAGACCACTGTCGCACCATAGTCCGTGAAAGGTGCGTTGAAGAGCACCACGCGACCTCGAGCCTCATCTGCTTTTTCCTGCAAGTCCTCAAAGCTATTGACCACCAGGACTTCAGCCTCAATTCCATCTGTCGGTGTTCCGACACTGCCTCCCAGGCCAAGCATGGGGCACTCCCTGGGTGAAGAGGACAGCAGCAGCAGGGATTCGTTTCCACGAACCCACCGAGGGACCTCGACGGATTCTCCCCGGACATTGGAAAAACCATCTTCGCCCATCGTCTGCAGGGCCCAGTCGATGGCTTGCTCCAGGGATTCGGATCCACTGAAACGAGAGCCAAATCGATCGCACATCAAGGCCAGTCGGTCAAAACCTGTCGAACTTTGGAGTGCCTGCTCAATCAATCTTTCCGAGGTGCTCCTGTAGAGTGGCACCAGAGAAGATGCCTGAGCTGGCAATGCCTGGGCCTGGAGAACTTGAATCTGACAGCAGAGCCCTAATAACAGAGTTATCTTCAGAAGATCAGGGCGCATGGCTTTGGTGAAAGACAGCATGCTTCCTTGTACCTTGTTCAGCCAAGGAAGGCAATGAGACAGCCGACAGTCCATGGTTGACAGAGGCCATTGAACCACTGCTTCCACGCGGGCTATACCAGATCCATCAAATGATCTTTCAGGAACTTCCAGGCAGCGCCCTGCATGGCCTTACTGAATACATGCCCCACATCATGCTCCTGGACATAAAGGCGGTCGTCAAAACCGGCCTTCACAAAGGCCTGACGCATTTGGGTGTAGGCGGCTCTGGCTCCTTCATCCTGGAAGAACTGATCCTTACCGCCTCCAAGCACCATCATGGCACCGGGCATGGCCATGGATGCGAGGTCCGGCAGGTCCAGGTAACGCGTCATGCCTGGTATCAGCACCGAAAAACCCATGGTGAACTTGATGTCATTCTGGAGTTGATAGGGCATGGATGTCATCCAGCAGGCATTGACCGTCGCCTTGATGCGATCATCCAGAGCCGCCAGCATCATCGCTCGCATGCCTCCGGTCGAGAACCCCACGCAACCAATACGGTTTCGATCCACTTCGTCCCGAGTGTAAAGGTAATCCAGCGTGCGAACATCATCCCATGCGTTGATGCCTGGCCATGTCGCGCCGGCAGCAAGCAAGGTACGATCCAGCAAGTGTTCGTTATTGGATGAACGGATATTAAAGGCATTGACCTGTTCCGGAGGCAGATCACTGGCACGTTCCCACCAATCCTCGGAATCTCCATCCAGCATCATGCGACGATTTCCCCAATAAAGAGCATCGATCACCACCACCAGATAACCTTGTCTGGCGAGGTCAGAAGCAATGGATCGTCCCTCATAATACCGATCTCGATACTCTGTGATTACCGTATTTTCACCTGGCAGTGAGACCAACTTTTCCTTTCCCCAAAGGTAAAATCCGCCATGGTCGTGAAAACAAATGACCGCAGGAGTTCCCCGCTTTTGAGCGGTTTTGGGAACCAGCACAAAGGCGGGCACCGTGGTTTCCTGAGTCGAATGAAAGACCACCTCCTCTACCACGAAGTCGCCTTGATCGGTTTCTCCAATCACCGTCGCCTGGGAGGGCCAGGGGCTGGGTCGATAATGGAGCATTTCCATCAGACCCGCTCGCACCCCCTGTTTCCAGGCAGTCAAGTCCTTGAAGACATCCTGGGTAAAGGCATAGGGAAAGAACGGTTTCCTGCCTATTTTGCTGACCGTCGCCCACATCGACCCAATATCGGATTGATAGGTCGGACGATTCGAAGCCACCGGCACCGCAACGGTAAAAGGCGTGGATGCTGTTTGAGCCTGCCCATGGAAGGCCAAGGAGCTCCCGCTGACCAAAGCGCCAAGCTGAGCGAGAAAATGGCGGCGATCCGAACAATCGAGGATGGCTTTTTGAGAAGGATTACGAGATTTCATGAAGCAGCCTTTCTAGGGCATTCTGGGAGCAACTAGAGACGGTTGGTGTAGTAGATGAAGCCTCCGACCAGGGCAGACACCAGAATACCGACAACGATGGCCCACCGGACAAATTGTTGGTGACGGCGACGGTTGCTCTTCCCCATGCCTGGCAACAGGTAATAGCGATGCTCTTCAGGGTTTTTCTTTTTCCAAAACATGGATGGATCAGGCGACTGTCTAGCTCCACGCCTCTGGCTTCATTTATGGCCGGGCCCCGAAGGACCGTCAATCCTCAGTGCTTTCGATTAGAAAGAAAGTTCACTGAGATGAACCGAATGACGGTAAACCTCTTCATCATCGATGGTGACAATCCGGTAGGTTGCTCGAGGATCTTTCAAGGTCGTTTCAAACTCCAGCAGACCAAAGGAGCGTTTGGCATTGTAGCCAAAAAGGCTCCCCTTCATCACGGGGTGAACATGAATATTGGTCAATCGAGAGGACATGAACTCGTAGAGCGGATAGCCTCCCTCAGCTTCAATCTTCCACAAATCAGAACGATGGCGATCGGCGGCCATGAGCAACACTCCCTCGATATGGTGATCTTGGATATGGGCAAAGATTCGGGATCTCTCCTCGGGATATCCATCCCATGGATCACGACTTCCGGGTTTGACGCCTTTGGCAAAAGGAACTGGAGAAGCCAGGATTTTGAAGGTTCCTTTGGAATGCTCAAGCGTCTTGAGCAACCAATCGAGCTGGGTCTGACCCAACATGCTTCGTCCAGAGGCATTGGTTGGATCTGTGCGGTAATAGCGACCGTCCAAAAGGATGAAGTGGACATCACCGATGTAGAAATCATGATAACATCCCGGGTTCTCCTGGCCCAGTCCATAGGCATGGTTGTTCCAGTTTTCCCTGAACACCTTCCACACCTCTCGCTTGAAGCGTGGCTGGTTCGGATCTCCACCATACCAGCAATCATCATCCCCAAAGTCATGATCATCCCAAATGGAAGCCACATTCACATTGGAAACCAATGAGCGGTAAGGGGCGGAACTCTGTCGCCGGTAGTAACCGTAGCGCTGGATAGATGGTTTTTCCGGTTGATCCACATAGATATTGTCACCCAGTTGGATGAACGCAATAGGTTGCCGGCTTTTGATGGTGGTAAAGACGCGTTCGAATTCAGGGGTGTAGGCAGCACCTCCCCCGAAAGCCACGGTGAAATCCGATGGCCGATGCATCCTGGGAAAGGTCATGAAAGCATGTCCATCGGAAACAATCGCTCCATCCATGCGCACCTGATAATGGTACTTTTGACCCGGTTTCAACCCATGAATCTCCATGACTGCCGTATGGTCGGTCGAGGGTTGTGTCCAGACCTCGGGTGTGATCAGCGGCCTTTTTGGAAAACGCTCTCCGTCGGCTCGCAACAGCACTTCAACTCTGGAAGATTGGGAGGTGCGAACCCAGAAACGTGCCGAACGATCGGTGAGGCCACCCACCATGGGCCCGTGCAGTAGAACAGGTATCCATCGGGCTTTTCTTTTTTGGAACGCATCAAAAGTGTAGAGCGGCTGCAGCAAATCCCGGGGACCCGCCAAAAACCGCTCGAACGGGAGCCCCGACTCCAGTGCACGATCCAAAAAAGAGATCGAATTGTCTGCATGACCAAGCCGGGCATGCGCGACGGTTAATCCAAACAATGCTTCCTGTCTGTCTGAATCTGATGCCAGACGGTCTTCGTAATGCTTTATGGCCTTGGCTTCCTGACCTTCGTGAATCAGGATCATTTCCTCTCGCCCCTCCTTGTTCGCCCAGGGATTGAAAGACTGCCCCTCAAGGCTTCCAAGCCCACTTACCCATAGGAACAAGCAAATCTTCAGAATCCAACAAGTCGGTCGCTCCATCATCATGTTTGGAGATTAACACGACCATCGATCATCAGGCTGTAAAAAACACCCCGTCCAGTGAGTTAAACAGACCCCATAAGTCTGCATGACCGAAAGGATGACAAGAAGGGTCATACACCCTGTTGACAATGACTTTTTTGGCGGATTTTGGACTGTTTTTAGTTTTTTTATATAGCATTCAATTAGTGAAGTTCACATTGGAGGGCCATCTTGGATCAAACCTCAACATAGAAAGGAATGATATCATGCACACTCGTCCAAAACTCCAAACAAGCTCAACCAAAGCTTCTTTTTTCATTCGCGCACTCTTTTTGATGTGCCTTTACCTGATCACTCATGAGTCCAAAGCAGGTGCACTGGGCAACATCATGAAGTGGGTTGGGAATGAAATCTTTGAACTGGCTCTAGACGAAGTGGAGGGCGCGGCCTTGGACGCAGCACGGGGCATGGTCACCCGTCATGGAACCCTGACCGTCGAGGTGGATGATCTGAAGTTCGATACCGCGCTTGCAGCCCAAAGGATTTATTACCGGGATGACTTGGCTGGCGCCCAATACACCCTTCAGCTGAATCACCTTCAGGGAGTTTTAATCGGGGGCGGAGGGGCAGGCGGTTTGCTTGAGCGTAATTTTAGAGCGTATGACTGGCTGATCACCCAAGACGGTGAAACCTCCCATCACTTTGGGCAAGACTGGGCGGGTTTCAATGAATTTGGGCAAAAGCAAGAGGAGGTTTATCGAGATTTCGGGTGGTTGCAGCAGTGGGAATGCAAGCACGCACTCACCACCAAAATGTCCAACACTGGCAAGGAATCCCTCAAACTTCCCTACCCTGGTGTGCCCGATCACTTCACCATCCACATCCAATACAAACTGGCTGATTTGGTATACGAGGGATGGGGGCAAATCAAATCAACAGAGCGAGACAATCCCTCATTCAGGCAAGTACCGGTCAAGGCCACTATGCCCACCACAGTGACAAACATGGATTTAGTGAAAAAGGACAGCGAAATCATCCAAGGCCCCATTGCACTCGGCAAATGCACACGCCGATGGGAGATGAAATTCGATACCTTTGACCTTTCCAAGGTGGGCTTGGACGGCACAGGTCTAGTCGATGAGTTGACGCGAATCTTCGTTGACGACTCCGAATGGACCGTCCGCCAGGAAATGGATGCAGGCCTTTTTTGATTCTTGTGTTTGGATCCTAGGTAACCACCCCAAAAACCATACCCCAGCAAGCGATTCGAATCTTCCGCCACCTTCCATCATGCAGGATGCTTTTTCTCAAACCACAGCTCTGAAACGGAGAATTCTGGCCATCACCGGGTTAGCCTTCTTGGTCCTGGCCGGGTGGCTTTGGCTAGGGGAATACCAGCACGATAAATCCTCTGGCGAGAAAGCTCTCGATGAGGCTGGAGTCAGCACATCCGAGCCCGATCCATTGGTGCCCAAAGCACAGCCTGCTGGAACCAGGCTCACCATGGGAATCAGAGAGGGCATTGAGAAAGCCCGATTGGAGGCTGAGACAAAGCAGCAGGCTCAGCGGGCGATCGATGAAGCCGCCGAGGCTGAGGCCAAGCGCCTGGCACACTGGCGGGCTCACTTCTCCTACCCCAAGCAAACCAACTCCATCCTGGCGTATAACCCTTCTCGTTACGACGTCCTCAACCCGGAAACCTTCAACGACGACCCGGTGATGGAAAATGCGGTCGACGACCACGCGTTCATGACTTGTTTTTATAAAAACCCTCAGATTGACTGGCCTGAATTCGAGCAGCTCTATCATCTATTGGAAGCCGTGGACCGCGGCGACAACCCACGGATCACGGCTGAAATCTTCAGTTGCCTCCAGCTCTATCACAAGACGGTTTACTACGGACGGGATGCCTTCGGGCCTAAGACACCGGAAGAGGCTTATGAAAGTTATGCCGACCCCATCGTGGGGATGCTAGTGCTGGACCGATACTGGCCGGACCGCCCCCCCATGAGTCTGGAAGACGCCCGTCAATACCGGGATCGACTCCTAAAAGAAATCCCGCCTGATCGGCTGATCCCCAAACGCCAGCCAAACGAAGTCTTTGCCTTCGGCGACCTAACCATGGCAAATCTCAAAGCAGGAGATCCCCTGCTCACCTCCAACCCCAACATCCTCTATTACGGTCCCAGGTTCATGCCACCCAACCCAGAGGAGCCACCCCCAAAGCAGCAGGATCATTTCATGGATTTTATCCGCTCGCAGGTCCCCAATCCCTCAGAATGATGGGACCTCATGCCCATGCAGGCCGTGACCTCTCCATCAAAATCTCTGCACCGATGGGTAGAATCATTCCTTGAAGCTTGAGCGTTTTTATTCAGTCTGGTCTACCTGATCTCAACACTGCATTGTGGCAGGCAGATCAGGCGCTTCTCAATCAAGCTCTGCATGAGAATTGCCTGCCTTGTTGCCTTTCCTTGCCACGGGTAGGTTCTTCGTGGCAAATTCTCAGCATCCCATGCGGTTTGAATCCTTCACATCCTTGCTCTATGCAGGAGGAGTCCTCTGGATCCTTGGATGCTCAGGCCTAGCCCTGGGGCAGGAGGCAACCCCGTGGTCCTTCAGTCCGATGGTCAGGCCGGATATCCCGCAGGCACATGATTCAGATACATGGTCTGAACACCCCGTCGATCAATTCATCCAGGAAGCCCTGGCCGGACAAGGCTTGAGTCACTCACCTGAGGCCCCTCCCCACCAGCTTCTGAGACGGCTTTTTCTGGATGTCTGGGGCCTTCCGCCCGATACCGACCTACTGAAGGAACTCGATCACGACAACTTTGAAACAACCTGGACTCAATGGGTTGACCGAGCCCTGGCGGGGCCACAATACGGCGAACGATGGGCCCGGCATTGGATGGATCTCATCCATTATGCTGAAACTCACGGACACGACGAGGACGCGCCCCGTGAAAATGCCTGGCCCTATCGGGATTATTTGATCCAGTCACTCAATGCAGACAAACCCTACGCAACATTTGCCTTGGAACAAATCGCAGGGGACGCCATGGAACCGCATGATCCTGAGGCCTTGATTGCCACAGGTTTCCTGGCAGCCGGCCCATGGGATGAAAGTTCCCAGATGGGCATTCAGGACGGTACCCTCGATAAGGAGCTCGCCCAATATCTGGACCGAGATGACATGATCACCACCGTCATGTCCTCATTCCTGGGAGTCAGCGTTCATTGCGCGCGATGTCACGATCACAAATTTGACCCCATCCCATTTGAAGATTATTACGCACTGCAGGCCGTGTTTGCTGGAGTGGATCGCCACGATCGGCCTTTTGACAAGGACCCGAAGTTACATCGCCTGCGACAAGATCTGCTGACCCAAAAGGAGGCCTTGCTTGCTGAAAGAACCACCGAGTCCGCTCTCCTATCTTCCATCAACCAAGAAAGGACCCAATCATGGATCTCGGAAAGACAGGATCATCTGTCGCGATGGAAAGCAGGCAGGCCGCTGGCACCACCCTCATCGGAAATACCTCTGACACCCTGGGAAGTGCTTGAAGATGGATCCCTCTTCATTCAACCAACCGATTCACTCAATGGCAAACTGACATGGTCGCTCCTGTCTCCCTACCCAAAACCGACCGCGGTGGAATTGGAAGTCATGGCCGACTCCCGCCTGCCTCAAGGGGGCCCCGGCTGGTCAGATGAAGGTGATTTCCAACTCACTGAGTTCAAGGTTTATGGCAAAGGAAAAGATTCTGACGACTGGATCCCCATCCTATTGGAAGCTCCTGAAAATGATTTCAGCAAGGAAGGCACTTCAGTGCGTTATTTGATCGATGACGATCCTGAGACTCACTGGAGCATCTTCCCTCAAAAAGGTCAGAATCATCGCTGTTTCTTCCGCATTGCCTCTCTACCTGATGATAGGGATCTTCACATGCTCAGGGTGGAGTTGAACCACCCTGAGGAGCACTCCCAATGGGTGGGTCGCTGTCGAATCCGATGGAGCAATGTTCCCTCCGATAGGATCGAGCCCTTTTTGGAAGCCAACCTTCAGGAAGCCTTTGCTTACTCGGAAGAAACGCGAACCTTGGAGCAGAAACTCCTATTGACAAGGCATGCCTTGGGAAGACATCTGGATCAAACCCTTGAGGCGCTTCCCACACCCCCTCAAGTGTACGCGGCAACCAGCTACTTTTCATCCGAAGGAAATTTCAAGCCCTCATTAGGACCGCGAACCGTCCGCCAGCTTCGTCGCGGTAGTATTCAGCAACCGGGCAAGGAAGCTCAACCCGCAGCTCTCTCGGCCTTATCCCATGTCCCTTGGAATCCGGAGGCTGCAGACCTTGCTGAAGAAGACAGCCGTCGATTGGCTCTGGGGAAATGGATCACCCACCCTTCCAATGGTCTTTTCTGGAGAACCATGGCCAATCGCCTATGGCAGCATCATTTCGGCTCACCGCTGATTCCTACCCCCAATGATCTGGGCAATGGTGGCCAAGCCCCCACTCACCCCGAGCTCCTGGACTGGTTGGCCTGTGAGTTGAGAGACTCAGGGGGATCGCTCAAGCATGTGCATCGTTTGATTCTCCACAGCCGCACCTATCGTCAGGCATCCACCTGGCGTAAGCAAGCCGCCGCACAGGATGCAGAGAACACATATTATTGGCGTATGTCTCCCAGACGCATGGATGCTGAGAGCTTTCGGGACAGCCTGCTTCAGCTGAGCGGTCAACTTGATGCCAGGATGGGAGGCCCGTCGGTCAAACAATTCCTCATGGATCCAGGCATCCACGTCACCCCCATCGTTGATTACAAGGGGTTCGATCCCACGCATGCTGCCATGCATCGACGCAGCATTTATCGATTCTTGTTTCGAACCCTTCCCGACCCCTTCATGAAGGCACTGGACTGTCCGGACGCCTCGACCTGGCACCCCGAACGCAATCGCTCCGTAGGGTCTCTCCAGGCGCTTGCCATGCTCCATGACCCTTGGGTGATTGCGCAAAGCCAAGCCATGGCAGATCAACTTCAAAAGGTATCCAAGCATTTGGAGCGCCAGATTGAGTTACTTTACGAATCGAGCCTGTGTCGAATGCCCAACCCGACGGAAAAGCGCCTGATGATTGAATACGCAGACCGACACGGTTTGGCCAATGCTACCCGCTACCTCTGGAACAGCAACGCCTTTGTCTTCATGCCATGACTCTGGATCATCACATGCAGCGCAGGGATTTTCTTTGGTCGACGGGTGGGGCCTTTGGCGCCCTGGCCTTGCAGCACATGCTTGGAGCCCCCAACGTCGAATCTCATGCGGGCCATTCCATCATCACCCATCGTCCCAAAGCCAAACGGGTTGTCCAGTTGTTCATGAATGGAGGTGTCAGCCCCATGGATACCTTTGACTACAAACCGGCTCTGAAAAAGCTTGATGGCAAGCCATTTGATCCGGGTGGTGGCCAACGCGTGGAATCGGTCACCCGCTCACCCGGCTTCAAGGTCATGAACAGCCCTTTTGCCTTCAAGCAGCACGGGCAGTGCGGTCAGTGGGTCAGTGAGGTGTTTCCGCATATGGCGCAACGTGTCGACGACATGGCATTCATCATGTCCATGCACTCCTCGAGCAATGTCCACGGAGTCGCCAGCTACATGCAAAACACCGGCTTTGCTCTTCCTGGTTTTCCCTCCATGGGGGCATGGATCAGCTATGGACTGGGGCGACTGAACCAAAATCTCCCTGAATTTGTGGTCATGCCCGATCCAAGGGGACTTCCTTACAACAATCTAGGCAATTTTTCCTCTGGATTCCTACCTTCCCAACATGGAGCCACCGTCATCGATTCAGGTGCTCAAGATCCCATCGCTTTTCTTCATCCCCCAAGCCATGTCACGGACATTACCAAGGAGAGTGAATCGGAAGGAAGATCCTTGCTTCGCCGGTTGGGGGCGATGAATGCCGAAGACCCCGTCACCCAATCTCGCATTCAATCCTACGAAGGGGCGGCTCGGCTGCAGTTGGCAGCCCCGGAAGTGTTTGATCTCGATCAAGAGAGTGACAGGGTCAAAAAGCATTATGGCATGGACAGGGAAGTCACTCGCGACTTCGGTAAGCGATGCCTCATTGCCAGGCGCATGCTCGAGCGCGACGTGAGGTTTATCCAGTTGTGGAGCGGAGCGGGTGGGCCCAGCAACAACTGGGACAACCATTCTAATATCCACAAAGAACTCCCATGGATCGCGGAGCAGGTCGATAAGCCCATCGCCGCATTCCTGAGTGACCTCAAAGCCACCGGCCTTCTGGAGGACACTCTGGTGGTATGGACGACTGAATTCGGAAGAATGCCTTTCACACAGGGAGAATCCGGTCGGGATCACAATGGTGGCACCTTTGTCACTTGGCTGGCAGGAGGAGGGATTCGCCCGGGATGTCACATTGGGCGCAGCGACCCATGGGCGTGGAAAGCAGAGAAGCCCATTTGGTGCTACGACCTGCATGCCACCATCTTGCATCTTCTGGGAGTCGACCACACTCAACTGACGTATCCTCATAACGGCCTTGAACGCCGATTGACCGATGTGCACGGCCATGTTTTGAAGGAAATCTTGAGTTAAACGCACGGTTTGACTTTCCCTATCTCGTTGAGGAGCAATTTTTTAACAATTACTGGTCAGCTTGAATGAAATTCTAAATGGATCTTGATATCCGTTCTTGTAGTGGCAGAATTACAACGTAGGCGTATTATTTTTATAGGCTCAAGCCCTGTTTGCTGCGTCGACAGAATCATTCGAATATGAAAAATTTCTTCTCCACGATCGTCATTATTGCCGTTTTGGTTGGTGGTTTCATTTACCTCAAAAAGGGATCATCGTCCGAGACAACAGCTGCGGATGATCTGGCACAGCGGGACACAACGGCGGAAGTTCAGACCAAGGACATTGAATTTGTCGTGACCGTGGCCGGGGAGATCACTCCTGCGGAACAGGTATCCGTCAGGCCTGAGGTCAATGGTTTGATTTCCGAGCTTCCGGTCGATGTAGGAGACCAGGTGAAAAAGAATGATCTACTCTTTGCACTGGACGACAAGAACATCCGCATTGAAATCGAGCAAAAGCAAACTCAAATTGATGCAGCCAAGCTGCAGCTCGAGAAGGTAAGACGCATATTTGAGAACAATCGAAAGCTTTTTGAAGACAACCTGGTAGCCAAGGAAGAATACGAAAACAGCCAAACCGATTACAGTTTGGCGCAAAACAATATCGAGCGTGCTCAAAAGGATCTCGACCTGGCCATGGAGCGGCTGGAAAAAACCCAAATCCTGGCTCCCTTCGATTGCACGATCCTCACCCGCCCAGTTTCTTCGGGGCAGGCTGTCTCCGGTTCCGGAGGATTCAATAGCGGCACCGAGGTGCTGACGATTGCCGATTTGACCCGTATGATCATCAACGCTCACGTCAATCAGGCTGACGTCAGTAGACTCAGCGCGGGCCTCAAGGTGGATATTCAGGTGGAAGCCATCCCCGGTTTGGTCGTTCAAGGCCAGGTGGAACGGATTGCCCCTCAAGCCACCATACTTAACGGAATCAAGGGCTTCGCTGCTCGCATCCTGCTGACCGAGATTGATCCTAGGATACAGCCGGGCATGACGGCCAACATCAAAATCCCGGTTCAGTCCGCCGCGGGGGTGGTAGCCGTTCCGCTGGGAGCGGTCTTCACCGAATATAACGAGACTCTCAAAAAGCAGGAGCGTTATGTCTACGTCCAGCAGCAAGAGCGCTTTCAACGGCGGTTGATTCAAATTGGGGTGGCTGACTATTTTTTTGCCGAAATTTTGTCGGGTCTCAATCCCGGAGAAGTCGTCTCCCTCGAGATGCCCCCACAGGAAGCGATTGATGAGTTGGCAGGCGAGGCGGGTCTTGCCTCCAATCAAAGCTGATCCATATGGCACTGGTTGAATTACGCGACATCAAGAAGATCTACCATCTGGGGGGCGAAACCATTCGCGCTCTGGATGGGGTGAGCCTGGATGTTCAAGCTGGAGATTTCACTTCCATTATCGGCCCTTCGGGCAGTGGCAAATCCACCCTCATGCACATCCTGGGCTGTCTGGATACGCCGACTTCGGGCTCCATGAGTCTGGACGGCATGGACATCCACGACGCCACCCCCCGCCAGCTGGCAAAAGTAAGGGGTGAGAAAATCGGCTTCGTGTTTCAATTTTTTAATCTGCTGCCCAAGCTCAATGTAGCTCAAAACGTCGAGCTCCCACTTATCTACCAGGGCACCTCAGGGCGTGGTCGCAAGGAAAAAGCCATGCAGGCGCTGGAATTGGTAGGGTTGCAGGACCGGGCAGGTCATCGTCCTTCTCAACTTTCCGGGGGACAGCAACAACGGGTCGCCATTGCTCGTGCACTGGTGAACGACCCGCGCATCATTTTCGCTGATGAACCTACGGGAAATCTCGACACACATACCGGGGAAATGATCCTGGAAACCTTCTGCAAATTGCATCAGGAAGGCCGTACGATCATGCTTGTCACCCACGACCCGGAAATCGCAGCCCTCACCCCTCAGAAAATTGAGATTAGAGATGGCAAGATTGCGCAAAATGTCGACGCCAAGCTCGCTGGAAAAGAAAGTCGTTTCAAACTCAGCACCTCATCCCATCAGAGTTCATGAATCTGCTCGATACCATTCTGGTGGGCATCAAGGAGATTTGGGCGCATAAATTTCGATCAATGCTCACCATGCTGGGCATCATTCTGGGTGTCTCCAGTCTGGTCGCCATGTCCGCTCTGGTCAAAGGGATGGAAAATGGCATGAAGGAAGCACTCGTCGCCATGGGTGGACTGGAAAAGGTTCGTGTAGAGGCGCAGGACGACCTTCCGGCGTATCAAAAACACCTCACCGACCAGACCCCAGGCTTGCTCATGCGCGATGTCTATGCCCTTCAAGGTGGTGCTCCCCTGGTGGAGAACATTACGCCGATTGTCGAACAACATGGCTACCGATCTCGCATCAACATCACTTATCAAAACAAGCGTGCTCGGCCATGGAGGATTTATGGCACCTGGCCCGGCATCCTCGATTTGGAGGATCATCGCGTTGAACACGGACGCATGTTCAACGAAATCGACAATGAGATGGCCCGCAGCGTCTGCGTGATTGGTATCGAAATTCGAAATGACCTCTTCGGGGATCCTGAAAAGACAGGCAAGGAAATCATTCCCGTCGGGAAGGTGATCCAGATCAATGGTCAGCCCTTCACCATTGTCGGAATGTTTGAACATTACATGACTGAAAAGGAGCGAAAGGAGAAGGAACTGGCCCGACTGGAGGCGCTGAAGAATCCACAGGCCCAGGTGGGTGTGGTTCGTGACAAGGGACGCAGTGGCAGTGGCCCCAGCGGTTATGTTTTCCGCTTGAAGAACAATTCGGTCTTCATCCCCCTTCAAACCATGATGATCCAATTCCGTGCAGCTGCCGGGGTGGATGAAACAGCCGACCCGAAACTCAGTGGAATCTACATGAAGGTCAAGGATATTGGAGTGCTGGAAACGGCACTGCAGCAGATCCGAAATGTCCTCCAAGTTTCCCATAATGGCATTGAAGATTGGACCTTTCGCACCGAAGAAGACTTGGCGGACGGCATTCAGCTGACCATCAGCAATTTTCGCATGAGTGGGGTCATCATTGCTGCCATCGCACTGGTGGTGGGAGGCATCGGCATCATGAACATCATGCTTGCCAGCATTTCGGAGAGAGTTCGCGAAATTGGTATTCGAAAAGCAGTTGGAGCCACCACCGCGGATATTTTCATTCAGATCATCATGGAAAGCCTCGTCATCGCCCTGTTGGGAGGAATGATGGGTCTGGCGGTTTCCATTGCGCTGGTGCAGTCCATCACCGCATTCACTCCCACTGAAAACAACCCGGTCATCACTCTTCAGGCAATGGTCTTTGCGTTTGGATGTTCAGCCATGGTGGGGATGGTCGCAGGCATGATTCCGGCTTTCAAGGCATCGAAACTCCACCCGATTCAAGCTCTCAAATACGACTGAGCTCTTGTCCATCTATGAATCTTTTCAATGCCATTCTTATCGGTCTCAAGGACATTTGGTCTCACAAATTCCGCACCCTTCTCACGATGTTCGGGATTGTGCTTGGGGTCTCCAGCCTGGTGGCCATGGCAGCAGTGATTACCGGAATGGAAAAAGGCATGAAGGAGTCGATGATTGCCATGGGTGGCTTGGATAAGATCCGTATTGACGACGAGGATGTCCCGACCTGGCAAGATCATTTAAAAAACCAGGCTCCAGGACGGCTGATCAAGGATGTGGAAGCTCTCAAGGCCAGCGCTCCCTTGATCAGGACGATTTCACCCGAAATGCGTCTGGACTGGCGAGCCACGCGCGTGACCCGCCAGGGCCGATCCGCATCCACCTCTGAAATCGTGGGCGTCTGGCCGGCGGTGCTGGATATGAATCTCTACGAAGTCGAGCATGGTCGTTTCTTCTGCGACCTGGACGAAGAGTTTGCCAACAGCGTCTGTGTGATCGGGACAGGTGTGCGCGATCAGCTCTTTGGAAGTCCGGAGGAAAAAGGAACCGAAATCGTGCCCATCGGTGAAGTCCTTCAGGTCGGGGGCCAGCCCTTTACCATTGTTGGTATGTTCAAGCATTACGAAAGCGAACAAGAGCGTAAACTCAAGGAACTTGCGAAAAAGCAAGCCAAGGAGAACGAAGGGGGTGTGAAGCGCCAACGTGGCTGGAGCGGAGCCAAGAAGTGGGGTGATGCGTTCTGGAGGAAGAACAATGTGGTTTACATGCCCTTGAATACTGCCTGGATCAAGTTCAGAGCTGCATCCAATGAAGACCAGACACCCGACCCTCGCTTGACGGATATCGACATCAAGATAGCCGATCTGGATCTCCTGGAACCCGCTTTGCAACAGGCTCGCAACGTCATGCTGGTAACCCACAATGGCATCAACGACTTTGAATTCGATACTCAGGAAAACCAGATCAACGACATTCGCACCCGTATTCGAAACATGCGCATCAGCCAAGGAGTGATTGCCGGTTTGAGTTTACTGGTGGGCGGAATTGGTATTATGAATATCATGCTTGCCAGCATCAACGAACGTATCCGCGAAATAGGCACCTGCAAGGCAGTCGGAGCGAGCAGTGAAGCCATCTTTACCCAGATCATTGTCGAAAGCATTGCGGTCGCCATGTTGGGCGCTTTAGTGGGTCTTGGATTTTCATTTCTGCTGGTCGAACTCATTGAGATCGCCTCCCCCGCACAGAATTCGCCCATCATCACCGTTTACCCCATGGTGATTGCGGTGGGTTTCAGTGCCCTGGTCGGAGTGGTTGCTGGACTCTTTCCAGCCTTCAAGGCAGCCGGTCTTCATCCAATTCAGGCCTTGCGCTACGAATGATTCTCCCTTAATTTAAAGTGCTGAGTCGGGAGGGGCCTGGATGTTCGTTGGCGGTGGAAGCCAACCCATGCAGGTGGCAGTGCGCACCGCGGATCTGATGAGTCAGGATTCCGAAAGCTCCACCTCAAATCCCGGTTCTGGATCAAGAACACAGGAACTGAAAGAAATCATTATGGCAGACGTAGCAAACAAACAACCTGAGAGCGTGGATGGCAAATTTTATGTGGATGACCAGTGCATCGACTGTGACCTCTGTCGCGAAACAGCACCTGAAAATTTCAAGCGCCAGGAAGATGGCGGATACTCCTACGTTTACAAACAGCCTGAGAACGACGACGAAGCCACTCAGTGCCAAGAAGCAATGGAAGGCTGTCCTGTCGAAGCCATTGGCGAGGACGGTTAAACCATCGAAGAGCCCTCAATTTCCATAGAAAAGCCCGGGTCAACCACCCGGGCTTTTTTTATCCGATGGGATCATGGGCCGGATGCCCTTGAAGTTCAACCAAAGATCCGTTTGAGACGATCCTGATCATAGGCACGCCTCTGTTGAGAGGTCATGGTTTTGAAATCGGGTCGCCCATCGGACAACATGGGCCAATCCTCGGCACAGGGCGCCTCCCCTTGCCCGGATGCATCAGATACTTTGCCGGCAGGCAGTTCGGATGGCCTCTCTGCCTTCTCGGACCCGCGAATCGGGCTCTCCCCCATCATGACACGGCTTTTCCCAGAAGAGGATTCATCATAACTCATCGCCTGCTCGGTAATGGCCAGATCTCGGTCCAGGGATCGGTGGGCCTTGATGCCTTTCTGCTGAAGAACGCCATGATAGGCATGCACCGCCTCCTTGGGTCCAATCACACCTTCGGTGATCAAGCGAAGCATTTCAATGAAGGCTAATTGATGCTCGGCTTGATTGATTTTACGCCCATAGAGTGCGACCCGAGCGCCATATTTCTGAGCATCGTGAATCAGTTTGAAGGCATCGTAGGTCGTGCCCGCACTCCCACCCAAAACGCCCACAATCATGTTGGGATCGTATTGAACCAACTCCTCCATCGCCCTGGGTCCATGATAGGGTATTTTGAGGAAAACAGGACGCCCGGCATCGGTCACACCTGCAAGACTGCGCAAAATATGATCGTTGATGAACTCACCCATTTTTTCAGGAGCGACCCCGGATGGCACATTGGGATTGAAGACTTCAAGAAAATATCGAAATCGCTTGGCCTCTGCTTCCTCACGAAAAGCCTTGAAGGATTCCAGGGTGTGTTTATCCCGGTTCAGATCGTTCACGAAGGTCACCGAGTAGAGGCCCAGGTTGGCCCCAGGAAACACATCCACCGAGCGGTCACACTCGATCTGACCACATTGAATGTGATCGATGCTCGCTGACCGAAAAGGCTGGGCAGGCTCTGCCGTGTAGCAGCCTTGTCGAATGGCCCAAACATCCGTCGCATCATTGGCCCTGGCAGCAGGCGTGATGGGGGAGGAGTCAAACAAACCCTCCTTGATGGAGAGTAGCTCATTGACGTAAGCCGACATCAAAACAATGTCGACTTGCCCCTGGTGGACGACTTCACGAATGATATCGAGGAATTCAGGGAGATTTCGAAAACCAAACTCATCCCGCGACCATATTTCAGGGGAAAATCGTGCCGGCCGCTCTCCCTGAGCGGACAAATAATGTCGCCCTCCTGTCGCCCGAACCCCAAAAGCCATGTCCGCATCTTTGGCGTCGGCAATGATGAAGGCTTTCGAGGCAGGATTTGCCCGAATGGCTTCAAGCTTTTGGTCCAGAGATTTGATCATCGACGACATGGCGAACGATGTTACTCACTTCACAGCTGAACCTTTGACATCGTTTCCTTGAGGGCGCGAGCCGATTGCTGCAGTCCTGTTTGTTCTTTGGGCCACAACTTGAGTTCTACCTGTTGATGCACACCACCACGCCCCACCACCGTGGGCACGCTCAAACAAATATCCCTGATCTGATAGGTACCCTGCACCCGTGAAGAAACGGGCAGCAGGCGTCTCTGATCGAGAGCAATCGCATGAATCACGTCCCTGATGGCGATGCCCACGGCCCATCCGGCCCCACCCTTGCGCTTGATCACTTCCGCACCACTTCCTCGAGTGCGTGTGAATATCTGTCCCTGAAAGCCGGGACCACAGCCGGGATATTCGGTCAGCGGCAAACCATTCACAGAAGAGGCAGACCAGATGGGAACCATCGAATCGCCATGCTCCCCGAGCGTCAAGGCCTTGACCTGAGTCGGTGCCAGATCAAGGGCTTCAGCGATCAGTGAGCTGAATCGAGTGGAATCAAGCATGGTTCCAAGCCCAATGACTTGTTGCCAGGGCAGCCCCAAACGCTCTCCTGCCAGATGAGTCAGGATGTCGACAGGGTTGGAAACCACAAAAACGATGGCATCCTGACGCATGCCGGCTTTTTGAATGCTCTCGAGGATTTGAACAAACAGTGCCACATTGCGATTGATCAAGTCCAAACGGGATTCATCGGGTTTACGACGAAGACCTGCAGTAATGAGGAAGATGTCCGAATCCGAAGCTTGTTCATAACTACCCGCGGTGATGCGCTGATCCGCCGTAAAGGCCGAACCATGCAACAAGTCCAGTGCTTCCCCCTCGGCAATGGCCTGGTTGGCATCGATCAGTTGGATTTCTGAAACGATGCCACCACATTGCAGAGCAAAGGCTGCACAGGAACCCACTCGACCGCCACCTCCTATGATGCTGACTTTCATGATCTGTTAAAAAAGGTTGTCAGTGTTTGCAATCTACTTGTTCCCCAATTGAGACATGATCTGGTCGGTGATGGCTTGTACGGCTTGCTCAGTCGCCGGGTCCTGCGAGGCTCCCCCGCCCGAGGAAGCCGATGGTGTGGTGGCACAGGTCACTCCGGGCCGCCATTGTTCATTATCACAGAGCTCACATTCCTTGAGCCCAAACCTCGGATCAGGGATGCCAAGGTTTTGTTTGATATTGAGTAAGTCCTTGAGTTGCTCGGGATTCATGGTGTTGAGCGGCGTGCCGAGCTGGGAAGCTACCCAGATGGTTCGGCAATAGGCTTCAAGAATCTCCATCTTGAAGTAGGCATCTTCCACGGTGAGGTGGCTCCATGCCACCGCTCCATGATTCCCCATCAATACGGTGTTGTGCTTGTCCACCAGATCCGCCACCAGCTGGCCCATCTCGGGCGTTCCCGGCGTGCGGTAGGGAGCAATGGGAACCTTGCCAATGAAAACCTCAATTTCAGGTATCATGCAGGTCGGTGGTTCCACACCAGCCACCGCGTAGGCGGTTGCGTGGGGCGGGTGACAGTGAACCGTCGCCTTGGCGCGCGGTTGACGTTTCATGATTTCCAGGTGCATGAGAATTTCGCTGGTACGCTTTTTTTCTCCTGCTTTCTGCTGCCCATCCAGATCCACCAAACATAGATCTGCAGGCTTCATGAACCCCTTGGAAACCAGCGTCGGCGTGCACAAGGCCAGATCATCGGCCACTCGGATGGCGATATTGCCACCATTGCCATCCACATAGGCGCGTTGCCAAAGCCTTTGCCCGACATCGCAAATCTCCACCTTCAAGGCCTCCATTTGGGGCGTGCGGAAAAACGTATCAAGCTCCCGCTGCGAACTCTGTGCACTGATGCCGGCAGTCACGGCAGCCTCCACCGCAGCACCCGCTGCAGGGGTCAAACTGGAGGAATAGGGCTCCTGCTGGTTTCGAATCAAGTCACGGGCAGAGGGTGTCAAAATGGCATCGGCAGTGATCGACTCAATGGAGGCTCCCTGCTTGAGTAAGGATTCAACGTCTTTGGCGCTGATTATTTTTTTCATGCGTCTTCTTTGGGTGTATAAAAGGTTTCATCGACCAGTGCTGCATTGATGGCATCAATGGGAATGGGAGGGTCAAAAGGTGAGGCGGCTTCTCGGCCTTCCACAAAACCCACTGTATCCCCCACCCCTCCTCCGAGGTTGTCATAAATCACCAAAGAGGGTTCGTCAGTGATTTGATTCAAGGGTTGGTGGCCTTGTTGAAAATGTTTCCTGTTGAAGGGGCTGATCAACAGCCAGCGAGCTCCCTTGAGTTGAGGAACGCTTTGACTGAGGGTCACCCTTCCGATCACCGTTCCAAGCCTCATGCAGCAGCCTCCTTTTCAGGCTCATCAATGATGGCAATGATGATCTGTCTCACAGGGCTTTTGTCATCCATGACCGCCAGACGAGCAGCCGAACCATCCGAGGAAATGATGACCTTCTGATGCATGCCCGCCCCCAGCGGATCAATGGCAATCACCGGGGTGCCCTCGGCAAGCCCATGGGCATCGAGGGGCTGGCAAATGAGCATCCGCCACCCTTGAAGACTCGGGTGTTTTCGGGTGGCGATCATACTGCCTTCGACACGTGCCAGTAGCATGGGCTTGTTTGAATGAAGTTGGTTATTTTCAGTAAATCCGAAGGTTATCCACCATGACGCACCGCCTGACGCGTGTGAAGGTCCGTGGATTGGTCACTCCTTCGCCGGTAGGTGTCGCAATGGAAAAACTCAGGTAACCTTCGCCCCCCAGGCCCAGCCCTGCCATACAGGGACCATTCTTGATGAACAAGGTCGTATCCAACGCTCGTGCCATCGCAGTCATGTGATTCACATCATGCGAGTGGATGATCGATGTGTGCTTGTATTGGTGCTCTGCCTTGAGGGACTCCTCAATCCCCGCCTCGATGGAAGGCACTCTCACAACGGGAATGAAGGGCATCATTTGCTCCTCGTCGACAAATGGGTGAGAGGCATCGGTCTCCGCAAATAGCAATTCTGTGCCATCCGGCACACGCAGCCCCGCAGCCTGAGCCAGGACCGATACGTCCTTGCCAATCAGGTCTTTATTGACGACGGCATGCGGACATCCTGCTCCCTGCCCCTCCTTGAAAGTGAAGGCAGCTTGAGTCAGCTGATCCAGTTGAGCGGCATTGAGGCGCACGGCCCCTGCCTTTTCCATCGCACCCATCAACTCATCAGCGATGTTTTCCAAAGCAAACACTTCTTTCTCGCCAATACAAAGCAAGTTGTTGTCAAAAGCAGCGCCCTGAATAATGGATTCAGCGGCTCGTTTCATACAGGCTGTGTCGTCCACCAGGACCGGTGGATTTCCAGGCCCTGCACAGATGGCTCGCTTTCCGGTTTGCATGGCAGCCTTGACCACACCGGGCCCACCGGTCACACAAAGCAGGCGAACTGCTTCATGCGAGCACAATTCCTTGAAGGACTCCAAAGTGGGTTCTTCGATGATGCAGACTAGATTCTGAATCCCGGTTTCATGCTCGATGGCCTTGTTGAATTCCCTTACGGCCATGGCAGCGCATCGCGATGCGGCAGGATGGGCATTGAAAACCACCGCATTACCGGCGGCGACGATATTGACGATATTACCTGCAAGAGTCGGAATGGAGTGGGTGGATGGGGTGATGGCCCCAACGACACCGAAAGGGGTGTATTCTTCGAGGGTGATGCCATGATCCCCACTACGCCCGTCGGGACGGATCCAGTCGACGCCAGGCACCAAGCCGATGATCTGGAGCTTACCGATCTTGTGATCCAGACGGCCGATCTTGGATTCTTCGAGCTCTATTTTACCCCACTCGTTGGCTCGATCCTCGCACATGGTTTTGACAATGCGCTCTACTTGCCGTCGGGCTTCAATCCCCTTTTTCTGTAGTTGTAAAAAGCCTTGTTGGGCGGCTTCACAGGCCTGGGCTGCTGTTTCAAAGACGCCGTGACGCCCCTTGGGAAAGGATGATACACCGCAAGAAGGAGGCGCGTAAGAGGGTGATGAGGCCACTACCGGCGGCGTGCTCGGTGCCGCTGGGGCCTGACTAGAGCCACCTCCCAACTTGCCGAGGACCTCTTGAATGACCTCCCGAATCAGGGTTTCGTTCATCTGCGAACTCATAACAGCCGAATTAGTTGAGGATGAGCGGAGTGGAACCACCCCATTGAATTAGATTTTGAAAACATGGCATGGACAGAAAAGCTCTCACTCGCTCTGTGCATTGAAAATTTTGGTTCCTTTGACATCCACGGTATCCACAATGCCAATGACCACGGCATCGACAGGAGCCTGCTTCAAGTTGGGTGCCAGCCGCGCACTGCTGCCCTGACAGAACAACACCATTTCACCCACTCCAGCTCCAACGCTGTCCACTGCCACAATGGTGTTTTTCCCTCCACGGAATTGTGTGGGATCCTGATCATCGACCAGTTGGGGACGCAACAAAAGCAACTTGCGGCCCGACATGGAGGGGTCCTTTTTGGTGGCCACCACCGCACCCTCGACTTTGGCTAGGAACATACCGTTAACGCTGTTGGCAAAGCTGATGCATTATCCGGGGAGCACGGCTCCGATATCAGAGTGCGGTCGAGCAATGACATGCACGCTGACCAATTCTCCGCCGACTGATTTGATGGCCTCGGCACCGGCGTCAGTTGCGGCCTTGACGGCAGCCACATCCCCCACGACGACCGCCGAAACGAGGGCATTGCCAACTTGTTTCATGGGACCTGCAAGGGTCACATTCGCTGCCTTGAGCATCGCATCGGTTCCTTCGACCAAGGCGATCAGGCCACGCGTTTCAATCATTCCAATTGCTTGATTTGACATAGTATTTCTTGTGTGTTGTTAAGATTTGTTTTCCAAAAATCGTTTAACCTCCCGAGCCACCACCAACTCCTCATTGGTGGGAATCACCAAGACTTTGACGGGGCTGTTTGCGTCGCTGATGAAACCCTCCTGCCCCAGGCACCCTTCGTTGAGCGATTCATCGAGCTGGATCCCCAACGGTTCCAGCTCACGACAGATGGCCTTCCTGAGCTGAGGACGGTTTTCTCCGATACCTGCAGTAAAGACCAATGCATCCAAGCCTCCCAACTCGAGGTAATAGGCCCCCATCCAACGACGCACTTCGGCGACGAGAAAATCCAGCGCAAGCTGCGCATCAGCATGACCCTCTTCTGCCCTAGACTGCACATCGCGCAGGTCGTTGAAGCCCCCAGAAAGGCCACTGAGGCCGCCTGAGGAACAAAGGTCGTGGAGCACTTGCTCCATGGTCCAACCCTGTTTCTGGATCATGTATGGAATGGCCATGGCATCGAGGTCACCCACCCGATTGTTGTGAGGCAGGCCCGATTGGGGACTCAGCCCCATGCTATTGCCGATCGCCACGCCATCTCGTATGCCCGTCACGGAGGAGCTACCACCCAGGTGAGCGGATACCACCCGGAGAGACGGCCCTTTTACAAGAGATTGCCCCTGATTCACGTAAAGCTGTCGTGCCCTCTCAGCGACATCTTCCCTGCCAAGGAGTTCCGAAGAACGCTCAGCTATGAATTTGTGACTGGCCCCGTGAAACCCCCACCGGCGCACCCCCGCCTCAAACCAACTTTGAGGCACTCCATAGCGTTTGGAAGTTTCAGGAATCCATTGGTAGAAGGCGGTCTCGAACAACCCCACCAGAGGCGTGTGCGGCATGCGCTCGGCGAAAAGCCGAATCCCCGTCAGGTAGGGAGGATTATGGGCCGGGGCAATCTGGTTCCCTGCTTCCATATCCTTGAGAACCTCTTCAGAAAGAGCGACGCACCCTGTGACCGACTGAGCCAGGACCGTCTTAAAGCCAATGGCAGAAAGTTCTGATTCCTCCTCAATCGCGCCTGCCTCCTTGAGCTGTTCCAGACATTCCTGAATGGCCGAAGGATAGTCCTTGACCCGCTCAAGCCCACCACGATGCAACAAGGCAACTTCTTCTGAAGTGAACGCAAAAAGACGCCACTTCAAAGAAGTCGAACCTAAATTGGCAACGAGGATTTTCACGGATAACAAGTCTACCGCTGCGCCACCGATCCAAGGAATACCGTGGATCGTGCGATGCAGAATGGATCAGGATTGTTTGAGCCAGGAGCCCAGACCGCTGAGGTCTTCATGCGGGCGTGGAATCACCTGCACGCTGATCACTTCCCCCACTTGGGAAGCGGCTGCAGCACCTGCGTCGGTGGCTGCCTTCACAGCAGCCACATCCCCTCGGAAGAAGCCAGTAACATACCCACTGCCAATCTTTTCCCAACCCACCATAGTGACATTGGCGGCCTTGAGTGCTGCATCGCAGGCTTCGAGCATGGCGCAGAGACCACGCGTTTCGATCATGCCTATTGCTTGATTTGCCATAATTATTTTGTGTTTGGTTCTTTTAGAAATCGAGAGACCTATCCCTTTTTGGCTTTGCCATCAGGCACGAATGCCTTCAGCAAATCTTCGTGTGGTCTTGCCAGCAGGTGTGAACTGATCAGTTCACCCACCCGCGCTGCGGCATTGGAGCCCGCATCTACAGCAGCCTTGACACTGCCGACGTCACCCTGCGCCAGCACGGTGATCATCCCTCCACCAATGGGGATGGTTTTGACAAGGCGCACATTGGCGGCTTTGACCATGGCGTCGCTGGCTTCTACCGCGCCGACATAGCCTTTGGTTTCAATCATACCTAATGCTTCACTCATAGTATTGTTTTTTGGGGTTTTACGATTATTGGAAAAAAGGTTCTAAAATAGTTATCGGATCAGTTCGCACGACGTGTTGGGAAGCAGATTGCAGGCATTGCCTTCGTCCGTGTCGATGTGCACTTCCAATTTAAAGCTGGGATCCACTCGCACCAACATTTGTTCGAAAGTCATGCCACAGGCTCCTCCCACCCGCATGCTCATGAAATCGCCCTGCGAGACTTGGTAGAAACGGGCATCATCGGGATGCATGTGAACGTGCCTAAGTGCACGAATCACCCCTTGATCCATTTCAAAAAAGCCATTCGGCCCCATCAACATGGCACCTGGTGTACCTACAATGTCGCCGGAGCTCTTGAGTGGAATATCAAAACCCAGAGCGACAGCATCGGTGTAGGCCAGCTCGACTTGATTGAGTGTGCGGCAAGGCCCCAAGATGCGAAGGTTGGAAATGACACGACTACGAGGCCCCACCAGAGTCACTGTTTCCTTCGCAGCAAATTGACCCTCCTGGTAAAGCCATTTGTGGACTGAAAGCTGGTGTCCTGGACCAAACAAGGCCTCGACCGCCTCTTGAGTCAAATGACAATGCCGCGCACTAACGTTGACCACCAAGGGGTTGGGAGCCTGCGCAGCCTGAGGCACTGGCTGCCCCATCCGCTGGTAGACAGCCTGCCGGACCCAGTGCTCAACAACCGCACGATGAGGGAGACTTGATTGGCTCGACATCATTGTCTTATGCCTATCAAAATCTACCACGTCCATGATATTGTCAAGAATTATCTTTCAAATTCTACCAAAATCTTTCAAATAATATTTCAAACATTCATCTTAAGACAAATTTGTGTGAATAAGTTTGAGCCTGATGATAGATTTTGAAAGTTTTTTGAATGACGACCGTGAACTTTCGTGGCATCTTTTCCCAAACTCTTCCTTTTCATGCAAGCTGAAGAACGCCAGAAACGCATCACCGATCATCTGCAAAAGGTTGAATTTTCAACCTTGGATGAACTGTCCGAGTTGGTCGATGCTTCCATTTCGACCGTTCGAAGGGATCTAACCCTCCTAGAAGCCACAGGTCTGGTCAAAAGGACCCATGGAGGAGCTCGACTCCTGCAACCTCAATCCCAGGAATTTATCTTTACTGAGAGGGAAACGCGGGAAAACGACGAGAAGGACCTTATCGGAAAGGCCTGCGCCCGCTTGATCCCCCCGAACCAAAGCGTGATCATCGATGCAGGAACAACCGCCTTCCATGCAGCCAAGCACTTGGGGGGTGGAGCTCCTCAAATCATCACCAATTCATTACCCGTGGCCAACCACTACGCCTCCAACGGCAATGTAGAGGTCATTTTGTCTGGAGGTGTGATCTATCCAAGATTGGGGGTCATGGTCGGCCCCATTGCCAACGAAACTTTTTCGCGTATGCATGCAGACTACGCCATCATGGGCTCTGGGGGGATCACCGAAGAAGGGATCACCAACTCGCACAATCTGCTCATTGATATTCAAAAGGAAATGCTTCGAGCAGCTCAAAAAGTCATTTTTTGCCTGGATCACACCAAATTTGGGAGACGCTCGGTTTCATTCCTCTGTGATCTCGGACAAGTCGATTCCATCATCACAGACACCAAGGCCCCCCCTGCCCTGCTGGAGCACTTCTCGTCCAAGGGTATTGAGATCGTCCTTGCTCACTGAGCGAATCATTCCGCACAAAGCAGATCTTTCAATCCCAATAGGTGCCTTCCTGCAGGATTTGTTGCCGATAGGCACGAAGATTCTCCACCAGCTTCTCAGCTCTCTCCGGGTATTCCGCAGCACGATTGAAGCGTTCTCCGAGGTCCTCTTCGACCTGAAAAAGAAGCGGGGCTGCCTCGGATGCCGTAAATCCATAATCATCCCCCAGCTGGGATCCAATGCGGATATGGCATTTCCAGGGTCCTTCTCTCAAGGCAGAGGCTTGATTGTCATGGTAGGAATAAAGGAATCGAAACGGGGATACCTCTCCGGAAAAGTGCGCCGGAGCCAGCCAGGGAAGGAGGTCCCTGCCATCCACGGAGCGATCGTCCGGCAGAGGCTGACCCGCCAAATGCATGAGTGTGGGGAACACATCCAGAGTCGAAGCGGGCTCAAGAATGCGCGTTTGCCCTTTAATGACTCCTGGCCAATAGAAAATGCCCGGTACCCGATGCCCGCCTTCCCAGGTCGAACCCTTCCCATCGCGAAACGGGTAGGCATTGCCTACATGCATCCGAGCCTCGCCATATTTGGGGTGTGAGGCTGTCTCCTTGAAGCGCAGCCAGGGGCCGTTGTCCGACGAAAAGACGATGAGCGTATGGTTGGTCAGTTCCAGCTTGGAGAGTCGTTTCAGAATGCGCTCCATCGAATGATCGATTTCAGCCATGACATCCCCCAGCAGTCCACGACGAGACCGTCCAACGAAAGCATCGGAAGCGTAGAGTCCCAGATGAGGTTGATTATGAGCCAGATAAACAAAAAAAGGTTGAGATGCGTTTTGCTCGATAAAGGACAAAGCCGCATCCGTGTAGCGTTGGGTCAGGGAAGCCGAAATACCGGGGTGCGATGGAAGATCACGCCCCAGCTCAACATAGCCCCTCACTGGTTGGTCGCCGTTGACATCACTCTGCAAAAGCTTGGCATTATCATAGTCATGGGACACGTTGGTTCCGAGCCACTGATCAAAGCCATGCGCCAGCGGGAGCGCCTCGGGGGTCCTTTGGTTTTTCTCATTCGGGTTCCCCAAATGCCATTTACCAAAGAGAGCAGTGGCATACCCACTGGCCTTGAACCCCTCAGCCAAGGTCCTTTCCTTGGGGTGCATGTGGCGTGCAGCACCCGGGCCGATCACCCATGACCCAAGACCGGACCGACCCGGCACTCTACCCGTCAGAAGAGAGTAACGAGAGGCCGAACATGCCGGCGAAGACGTGTAAAATTGAGTGCATTGGGCTCCCTCCCATGCGAGACGACTGATGGTCGGTGTCTCGATGGTAGGGTTTCCATGATGGGCAAAGTCTCCGTAGCCCGCATCATCGAGAAAGACGAGAATGACGTTGGGACGATCCAAGACAGGACGAGTGGCAGCCTCGGCGGCCTTGGAGGCGGAAAGCACTCCTGTGGCGACACTCAGCAATAATGCGAGCCAGCATGGATACTTTGAAAACTCATTGAAGTAATTCATAATCCTTTTCCTCCCACTGGCCACCTTCCTTGATAAAGAGAATGCCCATATCTCGCCAGAAGCCCAGACGCGCGATGGTATGACTGATAAGGGCACTGGTCAGCTGATTCTGGGAGTTGATCAAGTCATTCTGAGCATCGACCAAATCGAGAGCAAGTCCCAGACCCAGTTCTCGCTTGAGGATTTCTTCATCTCGTCGGTTTTGGCTGAGCTCAACCCGCACTTGACTGATTTCAAACTCCCTTTTGCGTTGTTCTAGATTACGCCAGCCGTCCTGAATATCGAGTTTTACTTGGTCGAGAAAAAGCTCCTGCTGGCGACGCGCGCGATCGAAGGCAATGAGAGCTGAGCGGTAGCTGTTTCGCTCTGCCTTGCGATTGATGGGCAAATCGACTCCCAGGGCGGCCGTCCAAGAGCGCTGGCGAAAATCGGGTAATTGAAAACCCTCACCAGGGCGACTGGAGAGCTGACCAGAAAGCCGCAGATCGAGATCTGCTTGAAGCCCATCGGCCGCAATTCGAATACGGCGCTCCGAATCGATCAAACGATCGCGGGTATTGTCCAAGTCCAAACGCATCTTCAACGCGACCTCCACCGCCTGATCTACTGAAAGTTCGGGATGATGAATCTCAAGATCTTTAAGTTCCGTTTCATCCAAAATCATCAAAGTATCCATCGAGAGTCCCAGGTCCATTTTGAACCTATCCCGCGATAATTGATAATTGCGAATCGCGCTGATCCATCCCTGTTCGGTAGAAAGCAATGATTCTTTGAGGCGATTGAGTTCGGAGAGAGGTGTCTCACCTTCCGCGGCTCGAGCCTGTTCCCGTTCCACACTTACCTTGAAACTTTCATATCCCTGAAAAGCATTTCGAACTCGATCCCGATTTTGAAGCACTTGATAGTAGGAAGCGACGATCTCGACAGAAAACTCTTTGCGAAAACGGGTGAAATCTCGGATGGCATACAATAGATTACGCTCCGCCTGAGTGAGCCTCTCGATGGCAATCCGATAGCCTGCCCCTCTCAGCAAAGGTTGTGTCAAGGTGGCACCAAGAGCCGAAGATGTTGCCAAGCCCTCATCGTTTGAAACGAAGCGTACGAAATCGGTAGTGAAGTCAGCTGCAATACGCCCCCCCGTTCGCAACAACCAGTTGAAACCCACTCCTGCATTACTCTGGATCGTCTTTTCCTTAACCAAACCATCGACACCACTTTGGGCTTCTCCTGCAAGACGCTGTCGTTCCTGATAAGCCACATCACCACTACTCCCAAAAATCGGAGTGTATTGAAATCGTGCCAAGGACAGATCCAAAGCCTGCAAATAAAGATCTTCTTTTTGAGTCAAATATCTTCGGTTATAAGCAGTCGCTAGCTCAAGAGCGGCTTCAAGAGAGACGACACGAGCCCCTACTTCGCTCTGCCCAGTCTTGCCTAGGAATGCTTCCAAATTTTCGGAGACTGGCATGGATGCGAGATCCGAAGGATCCATTTGCTGAAGCTCAAAACTAGGCTCCGTGTTCGGTATGAGGGTCGACTTTTCGGCAATTAAGGAGGCCGCCTCTCGATTCGCACTTTCTTCGTAGTGTTGGGTCGAGCAACCCGTCCATGAGGAAACCAAGAGGAGGCACCAGAGGCAGGTCAACATGCTTCCAAAACCTTGTCCAAGACCCACCCCCTTACACTGCACGGGCGCCATGAACTGCATCCAGTAAGCGCTGGCTAACCGCATGTTCCAACCTTTGATGAAAGCATCTTGCTGCATCATTCAAATCATTCCTGTCTGACGGCTTCAACCGGACTCAAACACGCCGCCTTGTTGGCAGGGTAAATCCCAAACAGAAGCCCGGTGGCGGCCGATACCGAGAATGCCAGAAGCGGCGACCACCAGGTCACGATCGTAATCATGTCCGTAGCCACTCCGACGACCCAGGGGATGAGCATTCCGAGCGAAACACCCACCAGACCTCCGACGCTTGCGAGCAAGGTGGTTTCCGTCATGAACTGGGAGAGAATATCCTTTCGAGTCGCACCCAAGGCTCGCCGAATGCCAATTTCCCGCGTGCGCTCCGACACACTGGCCAACATGATGTTCATAATACCAATCCCCCCAACCAACAAGGAGATGCCGGCAATGGAGCCTAGGACAGTGTTGAAGATGCGCTTGGTGCGAAGTGCCTGACGCATCAACATGAGGGGCACCACTACCTCGAAATCATTTTTCTCGTGGGTTTGGGACAGGCGCGACTTGATGGCTTCGGCGATGCTTTCCACTTTCTCGAGCCGTTCGACCTTGAGTGTGACTTCGTGCAATTCCACCGCTTCAGCCTGAAAATAGGAGCCAATGCGCTGAACGCTGGTCTCTCCAAAAAAACGCTTGGCTGTGGTGATGGGCAAGAACACTCGAGGTGGCACCTCGGCATCCTCCATATCTTCTTCCACTTCGCTGACCCCTTCCGAGGTAGCCGCATTGGATGAAGATTGGATCACACCGACCACTTCCAGGTAATGTCTGCCCAAGCGTATGGTTTTCCCGATGATTTGGTGAATGGGAAACAGTGGGTCTTCAAGCGACTCCTCGATCACACACACTTTCGCGTTTTCCTCGAGATCGCGAAGGCTGAGAAACCTCCCCTTGATCAAATGCATCTGTCGAAGATTCCCATACCATGGAACCGTGCCCACCATTTCGACATTGGCACTTTGTCGACCGCTGTAGGCAGTCCGTCGCTCCTTACGATCTTCCACCACCAGGGTGATCTCCGGAAACGTCTCTCGGATGCCCAGCACATCCTCATAGGTCAAACCGTAATTGAGAATGTAGCTGCCCTGCCGCTGCTGCTTGTTTTGCTCTTCGGGAGGCTTGATGGTTCGCAGAATGATGTTCTGGCTTCCAAGTTCCTGGATTTGCTGCTGCGCCTCGAAGTTGGCGCCTTCCCCAATGGCGAGCATGGCGATGACCGAGGCCACTCCGAACACCATGCCCATGGTGGTCAGGATGGAACGCAGACGGTGCAGCATGAGACTTTTGAGCCCCAGTGCGAGGATATGACTCATGCGGGACGCCGAGAAGGAGAACATGACACCCTAGGAATCCTGGCCCGTCAAGGTGAAGAGGGCCTCTTCATCAGATACGGCAGGCCACTGATCAAAGGTCTTGGGATCGATATCTTCTGGAATCTGGAGGTAGACAACCTCTCCTTCATCCACCCCCGAAGCAATGGCAGCAAAGCGATTGTTGTAGTCTTCCACCTGAACCGGTCGCAGCCTGCTACCCGAAGCCCCTTGAACACAGCAAAAGGTGCGGCCTGCATGATTGAAAACCGCCTGCACCGGAATCATCACCACCTCAGGCAATACCCGAATCACAATTCTCGCCTGAGCCGCCATGCCCGGCTTGACCCACTCCTGCAATCCGGCCATTTTGATGGAAGTACGATAGACCTTTTGATCGGGGTTGAATCGACGATTTTCGGAATCAGGGAGGACCCCCACGCTTTCCACCTCCCCGGTAAGAGGCCGGTCGGGTTCGGCATCCACCAGAATTTCCACGGGCATCCCTTTCTTCACGCGTTTGACTTGAGACTCGTGAATGCGAACCTTGACTGCCATGTGGCGCATGTCGGGAATGGTGATGATGGCTTGCCGCTCACGCACTCTGGCCCCTTCACGAATCACTTCATCAGGATCCCAACGATCGCTTCCATCACCGTAAACTACCAAGCCGGGACGCTCGGCACGGATGGTGCACGCGGCATATTGTTCGCGCAAATCATCAAGCTGCATTTTTTCCCAACGATACGCCCTCTGCGCACGGTTCAAATCTCCAACGCTGTCAGCCATCTCCGCAATGGCATCCTTCTTGGCTCGGCTCAAGCGCATAAGGGCTTGCTCGTAGTTAAGCAAAAACTGCTCGGCATCTTTCTGGATATTGTAGGCCTGGAAGAGCTGCAGCGAGGCTTTGGAGGAAGCCAGGGCGTTCTGGCTTTTGTCGAAATCGATTTTCTTGTTCTGCAGCTCATTCGGCGTGATGAAGCCTCGATCGGCCAGTCGCACAGCTCCCTCGTAGGTCTTTTTCTTCAATGCAAATTCGGCTTCGGCAATGAGCACGGAATCCTGCAGCTTTCGCAATTCCTGACGGGCATCCCCATCTCCCAGAAGCTGCTCGTTGCCCTCCTGAGTCAAGGCGCTAAAATCGACATCGTAATCTCGGATATCTGGCAACAAATCCTTTTCATCAGCTCCTCCCCAGCTGTTGAAGAGATCCTCGGGACTTTCCAGCCCACCCACAATAGACCCATCTCCTGCCTCGATGGCATTGCTGTTGGCAGCACCCATCAAACTTGAAGCAAAAAGTGATTTGCTTGCGTTGATGGCATTTCCCGCATCGTCGTCAATCGTTTCTTCTGAAAGACCAATGTCATCCAAGATACTTTGGGCAGCCTCCTCCCCGAGATACTTTTTGAAATCCATAAGGGCGAACTTGGCCTTAACGCTGGCGTCCTTGATACTGCTCAAATTCGCACTCTCACGAATTTCGCGCATCTTCACGTATTCCATCCAATTCGCAAGGGCGGCCTGAACATCGGTCTCCTGAGCTTTGATGCGCTCAACGATCGCTGATGAATCCAACTCAACGAGGACCAGGCCTTCAGCCACATCTTTTTCGGTGACCTGGTAGCCCTCATCGATAATCTTGAGGATGGTGGTTCCCTCTCGACCCTCCACGCGAGATTTGATGACTTGAGCCTGTGTTGCCTCAATGGCTCCACCCTCCACCACGTCGATGGACATGGAACCCTTGATGGCTTGAAAGGTCGCCAGGTGAACCGAGTCATTGCCAGGTAAGAAAGTATAGAGCAACCCGACCAGCAGGGGGCTGGCCAAAAGCCAAAAGGTTGGATCGCGGAAGCGCTTTTGCATGTAAATCAACTGGTTCGTGTGAAAGAGGATACCGCTTAGACAAGCAATTGCAAATGATGGTTACCAATCCTTCAGATTCGAACCGATTCAAGGTCAAACCAGAGTAGGCGTGCGAGCTTGCTTATCTTCTGGAGATTAGCTAAAGACCGATCATGCTCCTCTGGCCTCAAAGGTATCCAACGAAACCAAAAGGGTTTACGCTGATTGAACTCCTGGTGGTGATTGCGATCATAGCCATTCTTGCAGGCATGCTTCTTCCGGCTCTTTCGAAAGCCAAGTCCACAGCGCACCAGATTGCTTGCCTGAATGGCCAACGACAGCTGGTTCTGGCATGGATGATGTACGAGGACGACCATAACGATCGATTGGTGGAGAATGGCCGAGGGACTCCGAATACTCGAAGAAGCTGGTGGGTTTCAGGCGGAACCCATAGCAGCGGCCTCATTACCGACCCCACCATGCTCGAGGGAGATCGTGCCGCTTTCAGTGCCTACGTTGGAGGCCAGAAGATCTATAAGTGCCCAGGAGACAAAGGCAAGGATACCCTCTTCAAGCGTGTGCGCACCCGCAGTTACGGACTCAACGCCTTCATGAATGATGTGGATCAGGGTGGTTTTGGAGGGCGCTCATCGAGCCATCGATATTTTGCCAAAGGATCGGATATAGAATCCAATCAGCCATCGGAAAGACTTCTTTTCGTCGACTTGCAACCTGAAAGCATTTGCGTGCCCGCCTTCTGGATCACCGTTCAAGGAGGAGGCAATAACGGGCATGCCCCTGGCTCTTACCACAAAGGCGGGGCGACTGTCAGCTTCGCCGACGGCCATGTGGATGTTCACCGATGGAAAGAGCCGGACACCCTCAAACCCATCCGTCACGGCTTTGGCCGAACTGGGAGCGAAGATCATCAATGGGTGGTCGCTCATGCAACCGTGGCCATACCCCGACCGAGTCGGTGAAAAACAGCAGAAGCCGCGCACTCAGGCCGCCCTCCAATCGATGGATTCCAATCGATTCATGCGTGCTCCGAATCCATTCTCCAACTCTCAGATTCAAAGTGAAAAACGAGTGTAAGGAAGCCGAACTTCAAGGCAAAAAGATGAGCCCAATCCTCGTGAAGGCAGAGAAGTGAAGAATGGCTCCAGAGGTTGGACTCGAACCAACAACCGATCGGTTAACAGCCGATTGCTCTACCATTGAGCTACTCTGGAACCCAGACGAGGTTGAGAATCTAAGAATCTGGTCTCCATTCGTCAATAGCTTTTGGGGCTCTGAACAGGACTTTTTCTGCACTCTCCGATGCCCGCAGAGCCTTTGCAGATATCCGCGGCTTGACTGGCCGAGCGGCTGATCGGGCGCTCGGCTTCTCTCTCCCTCTCCCAACCGAGCCATTGAGATCGACCCGAGAGGGTATCGTTCGATGAAAATTGCGCCCCCACAGGAAAGGGATTAACATTGCCTTATGAAGTTAGCGATTTATCAGATCATGCACGTGGGCTCACTGCTCATGCTCACGAGTTTCCTCTTCATGGCCTTCGCCAATCCCGATCCTTCTGGACGTCGCAAGACCCTCATGTGGACAGGTATTTTTTCGCTGCTCATGCTCGTTGGAGGTTTTGGCATGCTTTCGGTCCTCAAGCTGGGATTTCCTGCCTGGATCTGGGTCAAATTAGTCTGTTGGTTGATCTTGAGTGCTTTGGCAGGGATGGCCTATCGAAAGCCTGCATCCATGCTGACGTGGAAGGCCCTGAGCTGGGCTGCACTGCTGATCGGCGTTGCCACGGTCTATTTGAAGACAAGTTTTGAGTAGCCTCTCGCCCGGTTTCTCCGGATAAGCATGGATTCGTGCCAACGTATTCATGCAACCACATGCTTTCATAAGCTGATTGTCATCTGACACTTGCTTCATTCGGTGATTGCACCGAGACAGGAATGGATTAGGATGCGCCCATTCCCATGAAGGCATCCCATTCCATGTTGGCTCCGTGCGCTCTGGCCACGGTAGGCGCGATTGCATCACTGACCTTTGGCTCTCAGGCCCTGAGCCAAAGCACGAGTGTGACCGCCGAAGGCGCCGTCTTGAAAGAGGTCAGTGCTGAATTTGCTTTTACCGAAGGGCCCTCTGCCGATGCGCAAGGCAATGTTTTTTTCACCGATCAGCCCAACGACCGAATCGTACGGTGGGACGCCACCACCGGTGTATTGACCGATTGGCTCAAGCCCTCAGGGCGTTCCAATGGCACCTTCTTTGATGCCAACGGAAACCTCCTGGCCTGCGCCGATGAGAAAAACGAGCTCTGGTCCATCTCTCCACAAAAAGAGATCCAACGACTGCTGGGCCAAGTCAAAGGGAAGGCACTCAATGGGCCCAATGATCTCTGGATCCGGCCAGACGGAGCGCTCTATTTTACCGATCCCCTGTATCCCAGAGATTATTGGGAACGCTCTGCTGACATGCAGCAAGATGGGCAACACGTTTACTTCCTTGCCAAGGGATCCTCCCAACCCCTTCAGGTGACCGATGGTCTGGAACAGCCCAATGGACTCATTGGCACACCGGATGGCAAACTGCTTTACGTGGCAGATATCCGCGGCCGTAAAACCTATCGATATGACATTGAAAAGAACGGTCACCTCACAAACAAGCAGCTCTTCTGCAGCCTGGGATCCGATGGCATGACCCTCGATGATCAGGGAAACGTCTACCTCACCGGACGGGGGGTGAGCGTTTACAATCCCCAGGGCGAACGCATTCAACACATTGCCATCCCATCGGGATGGACGGCCAATGTCACTTTTGGGGGCAAGGATCGCAACTTGCTTTTCATCACAGCGAGCCGCTCGGTTTACACCATTGAAATGAAAACCCGCGGTGCGGGTCCCTTCTAACCTCACGAAACCACCCCTCCAGCCCATGTCATCCCATTGGATCGTGATGCTGGCCCTCTTTGGCCTTGGATTTTCCTCGCAAGGATTTCTGCTGGCGCAACGATCTCAGAGCCGTTCCTTTCGGAGTGTGGAAACCCACCTTGCACTCCTTTGCCTGGAGAAGGGTGATCTCAATCAAGACCGTCAGCTGGACCGCAAGGAGTGGTTTTCATTGATGGGGAATTGGCAGCAGGCGCTGGGCTATGACAACCAACCCAGATTGAGCCGCCCTGAATTCCTTCGAGAGTGCGATCACTGGCTGGTAGCGCAACAAGAGGAGACACCGCAACGATCCAGCCGCATGCTTCCCAGCCGCTACCTGGGTCTTTTCGAAGCCTTGGACAGCAATCACGATCAGCAGCTCAGCAAGGAAGAATTTCGGGAGACCATGATGTCCTGGCTGGAAGTCTGGTCGGAAAACACTGGTCGAATCGACCAAGACACGCTCGTCAAAGGGTGGCAGCGAGTCCTGCCACGTAACAACATGAGCGGTGTGGACCAACCCGACCGGAGACTTGGCGCAGGCTCCCTCCCCTCGGCGGGTCCCTCACCGGTCCGAACACCTCAGGCATCGATGGAATCGATGGTCCTTGAGGAGGGCTTTACCCTCACTCTGGCAGCTTCCGAACCAATGATTCAGGATCCAGTCGCAATGTCCTTTGATCCTGACGGAAGGCTGTATGTCGTGGAGATGAGAAGCTTCATGATGGATATTGATGGGCGCGAGGAAGGGGCTCCCATCAGCCGCATCTCCCGCCTGGAGGATCGGGATGGGGATGGCATCATGGACAGCTCCACCATTTTTCTTGATCACCTGATCGTCCCCAGAGCCGTACTCGCCCTCAAAGAGGGCGTTCTCTTCGTGGATCAATACATCCTCAAACATGCCACCGATACCAATGGAGACGGCACGGCCGATTGGGTGCAGATCATCGACAGGGATTACGGTCGCAGCAATATTGAGCATGCCCCCAACGGTCTCATGCCCGGCATGGATAACTGGATCTACAATGGACGCTCACCTTGGAGGTATCGATGCATCGATGGACTGTGGATCAAGGAACGCACTGAAATAAGGGGGCAGTGGGGCATGACACAGGATGCTCATGGGAGGCTCTTTTACAATGTCAATAACAGCCAGCTGCTGGGGGATCTGACGCCCCCCAACTACATGAGCCGACATCGGACCTACCCATCCACTGCCGGATTGAATCTTTTTGTGGCGGCGGATCAAAGCGTCCACACCCTGCGCATGAATACGGCGGTCAATCGCGGCTACTTACCCGAAGTGCTGGATGATCGGGGGCGCTTGCATGTGTTTGCCTCCTCCTGCAGCCCGCTCATCTACCGAGGGGATCACTTTCCACCAGGGCTTTCGGGCAATGCCTTTGTATGCGACCCCGCGGCCAATTTGGTCAAACGCAACATCCTGCATACGGGCCCCTTGCACCTCTCGGCAGAGCCCGCCCATCCCGACCGCGAGTTTTTGGCCTCCACCGATGAGCGTTTCCGTCCGGTTGCACTGACGCATGGGCCCGATGGGGCCCTCTGGCTGCTGGACATGTATCGAGGCATTGCTCAATACGGGATGTTCATGACGGACTACCTGCGAAAGGAGACCCTGCGAAGAGGTCTGGATCAAGGCATCCATCAGGGGCGCCTTTATCGTATCGGGCATGAGAGCGGAGGCAGGAGAACCCCCGCGCAACTGAGCAGAAGGCCACCCACTGAATGGATTCAGCTCCTGGATCATGACGATGGATGGCTTCGGCAAACAGCCCAGCGGCTCCTCATACAACAGGGCGATCAGAAGATGTTGGATGCACTCCTGCGATTCATGGAGCGCGCAACAACCTCTGTTGGGCTGGAGCATGCCCTCTGGACCATCGAAGGCCTGTTGATGTCGGTCGAACCAGCCTCGCTCGAAGCTTCTCCCTCGGGGCCCATACCCATCGTTTCGTCAGTCCACGCGCTTGGCTCCAGACCCTTTTCCCAACGCGTGTGGAAGGCGTGTCTGGGAGCCATGGAGCATCCTGACCCCATGGTTCAAACGGCTGCCATTCGAGTCTGTGAATCCCTGGCTCGCTCCTCCCAATCAAGGGCAGAAGACATGATGAAGCAATTTCGCGAAATCGCCTGGCGTGCTTCCGAAGATGTCTTGTTTCAAATCATCCTGACCCTGGGCAACCTGCCCGCTCCGGACAACAGAGCCCTCATGGCAGAACTGGCCCTTGAGGCATCCAAACATTGGTTACTCAGGGAAGCCCTGATATCCGGGCTGGAGGGTTTCGAGTGGGATTTCATCATCCAACTAAACGAAAGCAAGGACTTGCCCAGCTCCTCAAAAGGGCTCCAGCGCCTCCTTCGAAGCCTGGCCGAGGCCACCGCATCTCAGTCCGATGGCGTCGATCTGGGCCATCTGATCAAATACCTCGTTGATCGATCGACCTCATGGAATGATGCGGATGCTGCTCTTCTGGATGGCCTGGACCGTTACTTCCGTGCACACTCCCGAGGCCCCAGATTGTTGACCCAATCGCCCTTTCCAACCAAAAAGGACGATTTGCCGTGGAATCCCGCACTTCAGTCCATACATCATCGCCTTTCACCATGGATCAGCTGGCCCGGTCACCCCCATTATGCCACTGCCCTTGAAAAGGCTGCCAAAACCCGGAACGAACGCATGGAGGATGCCTCGATGGCCTCCCATGCCGAGGCTTACCAAATGGTTTGCGCTGGATGTCACGGCTCCCGAGGAGAAGGCCTGAAAAACCAGGCCCCGCCCCTTCACCAGGCCGATTGGGTGCTGGGTTCGAAAGATCGTTTGATTCGGATAGCCCTGCATGGAGCACAGGGCCCGATTCATGTAAGTGGCCAGTTGTATCAGTCGCCGGACATCCTGTCAGAAATGCCCCCACTTTCCGTGCTTGAAAATGAAGTACTGGCCTCCATTCTTACCTACATCCGTCAAGCATGGGGGCATGCATCCGATCCCATCGATTCAAACGAGGTGTCCCGCGTGAGGGCTGCCACCGCGGGTCGTCAAACCCCATGGACCGAAAAAGAACTCCTATCTATTCCATGAAACCCATCCATTGGATCCTTTGCCTCATCATGAACGCAGGTTTTTCAGCAGAACGCACACAGGCAGCCTCTGAGCCTGAATCCTTTCACCGGTTCTCCATGCGTCACTTTGGCAGGATGGAAGATGGCACCGCCATCCATCAAATCAGCCTCCGAAACCGACACGGCATGGAAGTCCGGGCCATCAGCTACGGAGCCACGCTGACCGCCATTGATCTTCCCCGAGAAAACGCTGAACCCATCAACGTCATTGCTGGAGAAGAAACCCTGCCTGCTTATCTGAAAGGGTATCCAGCCGCTTCGGTCATCGGCCGCTTCGCCAATCGAATCGCAGGGGCTTCCTTCCAGTTGGACGGTGTCACTCACAAGGTCACCCAAAATGCAGGTTCGCATCATATCCACGGTGGTCGCAAGGGGTTTGCCAGAGTGGTCTGGCAAGTCGAGCCCTTGCCACTGTCAGACACCTCGGCAGCCGTTCGATGGCATTACCATGCCAAGGATGGCGAGGAAGGCTTTCCAGGAAACCTCGATGTCCGTGTCACCTACCGGCTCGACGACAACAATGCCTTGTCGATCACCTACGAAGCAACAAGCGACAAGGCAACACCCGTCAATTTCACTAACCACGCCTATTTTAATCTGGCGGATCAAGGCGGTTTTGAAAACCACTTGCTCACCCTGCATGCCGACACCTACACGCTGGCAGATTCAGAGCTCATTCCCACTGGTGAAATTGGGCAGGTCAAAGGGACCGCTCTGGACTTCAATCAACCCCATCCCATAGGGGAACGAGCTGATGCCACCCAACCCCGTCCGCACCTCTATGACCACAACTACATCATTCGGGGAGGTGGACACTCGGTGGTCCCTACGGCGCTGGTCAAGGAGCCCACCAGTGGTCGCATCATGCGTGTTCAGACCGACCAGCCCGGGGTACAGCTCTACACGGGCAACCCCAGAGGGTTTTGCCTGGAGACGCAGCACTATCCAGACTCGGTGCACCACTCGAGTTTCCCCACCACGATTCTTCGCCCGGAGGAACGGTTTGAGTCGACCACCATTTATGCCTTTGAATTTCAGTGAATTCCCTCATGCGCTCAAGAAACCTGCTTAACTTGGCTCTAGCTCTGCTGGCTTGGCCTCCTGAGCCGCCCCTGAAGGCTGAGCAGCTCAGCCCCCATCTTGGGTTTGAATCTGGCCCCATCAATGCCGTCTGGATCCAGTCAGGACAGGAGCGGGTCTTCATCTACCGGGGTGCCACCGATGCCTGGCAAGCGGGAAGCTCTTCGTTGCTGCTGCCTCATGGAAGGCGTGACCTCATCTCCGGTATCGATCAGTGGATGCGCCCCAAAGCACTCATCGCCCCGGCAGACGACCGGCCGTGGCTTGAGCATCCCGAGGACTTCTGGGAATCCTTTACCAAAGCCCGGTTTCACGACTACGCACAACAGACAACCAAGGTGGGTATCATCCCCGTTGCCATCACCCAATGGGTCGAGGGAGGTGAGAAACTCCAATGGCCTGCAACCCAAATCGAGGTATTGGACACACCAGGCTTCACACGAGGTTCGGTGTCCTATTTATGTGAGGTGGACGGGCGGCGTATCGCCTTTACCGGCGACCTGATCTATGGCGACGGGCAGCTGCTCGATTTGTACAGCCTGCAGGATGCCGTCCCCGAGGCAAAGGTTGGTGGATACCATGGTTACGCCGGCCGTCTGGGTGCGCTGATTGGCAGTCTGGAATCCATCCTCCAGGCAGAACCTGATTGGCTCGTTCCCGCTCGAGGGCCCGTCATTCGTGATCCAGCCTCCTCTATCGGCAAGTTGGTCAAACGCCTGCAGGCCATCTATCACAACTATTTGTCCACCAACGCGCTGCATTGGTATTTCAAGGAGGACCGCATGCGCATTTGTCATGAACAGGTTCTGGGGGAAAACACTCGTCTGGAACTGATGCCCTACGCAGCTCACATCGAAACGCCACAATGGATCAGAGGCTTTTCCACCAGTCGTCTCATCCTTTCGGATCAAGGCTATGCCTTTCTGCTGGATTGCGGGTATCAGTCGGTCATCGATGAAGTCTCCAAACTGGTGAAAAGCGGCCTTATCGAAAAGGTGGAGGGCATTTTTGTCACTCACTTCCATGACGATCACTCGGACAGGGTCCAGAGGGCTGCAGAGATTTTTGACTGCCCTGTCTATGCGACGCGCGAATACAAGGATGTCTTGGAACATCCTGAAGCCTATCATTTACCCGCCATGACCGACCACCCCATCAAAGATGTCGTAGGAGTGGTGGATGGCGATCGCCTGAAATGGCGTGAGTACGATTTCACTTTCCATTTTTATCCGGGACAGACGTTCTATCATGGT
>MDTE01183275.1_pt1 | contig 45382 bp, 42 predicted proteins | sample 811231 | NCBI WGS metagenome assembly MDTE01 (sample SAMN05326651, study PRJNA326480) | marine metagenome | isolation source: seawater | place: Indian Ocean: Red Sea | collected 2010 | reverse complement strand
TGTAGGGGAACCTGCAGATGGATCACCTCCTAAGAAACCGGAGGCTGGAGTCCTTTTGGGCTCCAGTCTCCACTCTTTTTTTTCTTGTCAAGTTTACTTTTTACATCAAGTAGTAAATAAAAATCATTGTTTGATTATTTCTTCTAACTTTTCAGCCAGTGTTTTTCTAAATGTCAAAATACAGAGCCTTGGAGCTTCGGTGTTAACTGTAATTGTAGCACCTCGATTAAAGTGAACTTCATCCCATCCATCAGGAACTACGTATCCTCTGTGCATGTCTGAGGTTAGAATTGTAGATTCTGAGGTCCAATCGACCCATGACCATGGATCATCAATACGTTGTTCATGTGGAATATCTCTAGCAACGAATAAGTAATGATTGCTCCAGTCACCTTGTTTAAATCGATTTCTTAACCTTTCAATGGTTTTTGAATCAACAGTATGGCTTAACCATGCTCCCTGGCCTAGCCAAGTGGAGAATAGCAGCCCACTGCTTTGTTGCTTACATTTATCAGACCCTCTTCTGAGATGATATTTACTAGGTGCATATTGGTGGGTGTTTGCGATTAATAGGTCATTCATTGCAGGATCTGTTGTATATCTATTGCCAGAGGTTGTGTCTATAACTGCCTGCAGACGAGGAATATCATTGATTATTGCATTACCATTCAGTGCGACTTCGATATCTTTCTCAAAAGTATCAATATCACAATCCATGTAGAATCCATAACTTCCTTCAGGGTCTTGGTCTCTAGGGTGAGAATTAACTCCCATAACTGGTGTATTGGCATCTATATTGTGAGATATGCTGGTTAGAGTTCCATCTCCGCCAAGAACGATAACTAGGTCTCTACCAATAAAATCGGCTCTACCTACCTGTTCTCTTGCTTTGATATCTATTCTGATATCTTTTTCTTCTTGAATGGAACTTAGTACTTTTTTGACAGTTTCAAGACTTTTATCATGAACTGATTCAAAGTTTTTTTTGAATACAACCAAAATATCAGTCATAGGTCCGCCTCATTTGATGCAAATGCTCTTCCTTCTTGAAAACCTCCATTTAATTTTAAACAAAATATGCGAGTCTTGAAGTGCTATGCCTCGATGCATTGCCATGGAATCAGATCCTTGGGGCGATGTAAAGCCTGAACATAAGTCTCTAGAACCCTCAATCGAGGGAACCGTCGCATCAGGTCAAGGTGCATTTGAAGGGCAAGTAATAATGTTACAACCACCTTCTAACGCTTCAAAAATAATCGGTATTTGTTGTATTATCTTGGGTTCTTTCAACCTGTTAACATTACTTGGGTATCTGTTTGTCCCTCAAGTTGACCCTTTGACAAATGAAGAAATTTCAGTCTCAACCTCATCATTTATTATTTCAATATCATCAGGTTTGATAAGTATCGTTACTCTTTGTGTAGGTGGGTACATGATGGTAAACTTTCAAAGAAAAGGCATTTACATAATAATTGGAGGTATAATTCTTGGATTTATTCTTTCTACAATTTCTGTTATGATGGGTGATTTTGAAGGATTGGGTGATTCAGTAGGTGTTTCAGATACTGCAGCAAACGGTATTTTAATCGGAATTCAAGGCTTGTGTAATGTTCTATGTGGTGTAATTGTTGCTATTCCACTGATGATTTCTAACAATGGGTTGGACGGTTAGAAATTATTCGATTGATTAACAACATTAATGTCATGCTAGACTTAGCGTAGATTGATGATAGAGACACTCAATCTTCAGTCTGGTTCATTCAAGATGGTCCTGCCTTACAAGTGGCACGGTTGGCTTGGTTACGTAATATTTGGAATTATCACACTTTTCGGCCTCGTTGTTACTATTGGAGGTCTAAGTGGTAATGCTGAAGACATGACCTTCGGTTTGTTTTGTGGCGGAGTTGGTTTACTAGGTCTAGCATTATGTACTCCAGGTTCTCATGAGAAAGACTTGCATGAAATTAGGCAGCAAGCGATTGACCCTGCTGAATTAGAAGCAAAGGCAAAGGAAAGCGGCTTATCAGTCGACAGTTGGTTTCTCAGGCAGACTACTTATGTCCCAACCAACGATCCTAACGATTGGATTTTACCTGCTCCGGGACCAGCCTCTTGGAACAAAGAAAATCGATACGCACCAGATAGTGACGGACAACCCTTGCCAGAACATCCTGCCAGAGTTGGGACGCCAATACCTGCAAGTTTCAGTTTGTATGGAATATTTGGTATCTCATCAGTATTATGTTTTATTCTGGGAACTGGATCAGTAATATCATCTATCGATGAATCTAGCACAAGATATTTGATTATAGGTATTACGTCACTCGTAGCTATTATCTGGTTAATCATGGGATGGTTAAGAGCAAAGATGCTCAACCAAATGATTGACACACCAACCTCTCTTGTAAGGTCTGTTGCGCTCGGTCATCATGAGTTAGTAGGTCAGGTTAGGCCATCTCAGGAAGGTGTCCTAAGAGTGGTTGTTGATGGTAATCAACGAATGTTTATGGAAAACATGGTATCCTACCACTGGACTTATGAGCAGCAGCAAGAAAGAACAGTTAGTACAAAAGAAGGAACAAGAACTGAACGCAGGTGGGTTACAATTAGGTCCGATGAGGGAAGTTGTCCATTTATTCTCCATGATGGGACTGGGGGGATAAGAGTAAACGGTCAAAGTTTCAAGCGTAGCGATTATGGCAACTACATAAAACGCTGGGACGGTGCATTTGCTGAGACTTTAGGAAAACAATTCATGGCATCTTTAGTAGCTGGTGTATTGGGTGGTTGGCGGGTGATCGACCATCGCTGGACTTTGTATGGCATCAAATTAGGGAATCCTGTTTACATTATGGGCGAGGTCAAATCAAGATCTAGGGCTGACATTGACGCTGAGAACCTTGACGGAAATCTTCAAAATAGCATTATCGAAGTTTGGGGAGATAATGATGGAGTCGGTCAAAAAGTGACAATCAATCGAGGTACTGAGTTGTCTAATATTGGACGTTCAAGGTCAACTGTTGAGATGGTTGCTATGCCAATGATACTGTTCTTAGGAGCATTGAGCCTTCTGGCTCTTGCATGAAGTTCAAATCCTTGTTTGAATTAGGCCGTTCATGGAAGAAGTTGTGATAGTGGGCGGAGCCCGAACTCCATTTTGTGAATGGCATAGTGGTAAGAGAGGCGATGGGCAACCTGGAGGTCTTTTGAAAGATTATAGCGCATTAAAATTAGGCGAGATTGCAATCAAGGGTGCCCTCGATAAAACCAATACTGATGCTGAACAAGTCGACCATGTCATAATGGGTTACGCATTGCAGACCTGTGACCAAGCTATTTTTGGAGCCCGACATGCAGGTCTAGGTGCTGGAATACCACAAGAAGTACCGATGCTCACATTATCTAGGATTTGTGGTAGTGGGGTTCAATCAATAGTTTCCGGTGCGCAGATGATTATGCTGAAAGAGGCTAATACAGTTGTTGCTGGTGGTATGGAAAACATGTCACAAGCACCACATGTCCTGCGGGGTATGCGTGACACATACAAACTTGGAAGGCCCCCAAAAGAAGGAACGGTTCTAGAAAAGAATATGGAAGATTATCTATTTACTAATCTCCTAGATGGTATGTGCGGTTCATTCATGGCTCAAACCTCTGATGAGATTTGTAAACGTAAGGGAGTAACTCGTGAAGAAACCGATAATTTTGCCGCAATGTCACATTCAAGAACTGCTAAATCAATAGATAATGATATTTGGGAGCCGGAAATTGTCAAGGTCGGAGAGATCGGACACAAAGACGAAGATCACGTGGTTAGAGGTAGTACACCAGAATCACTCGCAGAATTGAGAACTGCGTTTGGGCCAGAGAGCCTCGTAACCGCAGGTAATGCATCTGGCGTGGTTGACGGTGCTGCAGCTGTAGTTATCAAATCTGCAACACAGGCGGCAAAGGATGGAGACAAACCACTAGCCAAAATAGTTAGTTGGGGAATCGTTGGATTAGAGCCAGCAATAATGGCTTATGGGCCAGTTCCATCATCTCGAAAAGCTTTACAGAAAGCCGGATTGAGTATAGAAGATATTGACCGTTGGGAGATTAACGAGGCTTTTGCTGGTCAAGCCGTCGCTTGTGTTAAAGACCTAGGGTTAGATATGGCCAAGGTGAATGTCAATGGAGGTGCTGTTGGCTTAGGTCATCCTCTTGCAGCAACAGGTACTCGTTTAGTTTTGACATTGGCTCATGAATTAAAGCGCTCAGGTGGTAAATACGGAGTTGCCACTGCTTGTATAGGCGGCGGACAAGGAATTGCTATGGTTATAGAATCACTGTAATTTCATTGGCTGGATAGATTTGTTGGACAAGAGTTGTAACCAATGATTCTATAGAAAGGGCAAAAACCAAACACTGAGGTTAGAACCCCCCATGCTCCAAAAAATAGGAAAATAACTTCCCAGCTAGAGCTAGCAAGGTAATCAAATGCCACCAATCCTAGGCCAGTTATCAGTCTAAATGCCCTGTCATTTAATCCAAGATTCATGACTTTCAGTTAAACACTTTTTCTTTGATATATATATCATGGTATTATTCCACATGATGCATCTAAAGAATAATATCAAACAGATATCTAATCCATATAATTACTAATATCGAAATAAAAGCCTGTCTAATCCTATTTTCACTGATGTTTTTTATTCCAAAAGAAGCACCTAGCTTTGCTCCCGTGAAGGTTAAAATTACTAGCATTATGATGAAAATTAAGTTCTCTAAAATTAATTCTAATTGATTGCTTGAGAGAATCAATATATGAGAGATTGCAGCGATTGGTACTACAATCATCATTATATTGAGACTGGAACCAATTGCTAACCTAGTTTTTAATTTTCCGAAAACCTCTAAGCATGGCACATATATTGCTCCTGCGCCTATCGCTAAAATACTAGAAAGCATACCTCCAATGCCGGAACCTATTGCTATACCAGCGATATTTTCATCCTTTTCTGAGACTATAATTTCAGGCTTCTTGACAGAGAATAGATACTTTGACAAAGCTATACTAATCAATACCAAACTTAATGATTTGAAAATAAAATCAATTCCGTCATCAAATAATTGAACTACCATTACCCCTAAAATCGCTCCTGGAATAGCACCCCACAGTGCAATACCGATCTTATCATCATCTACGAATTTCTCTTTTCTGTGAGTTATTCCACTACCCCAACTCACCACCCCTGTGAGTATCAGTGATACGGCGATGAGTTTACCATCAATGGGCCAGTCGGCTACATAGTGAATTAGAGGTACGAATAACATTCCTCCACCTAGTCCTAAAGGTGCGAAAAGAAATCCTATTACCCCAACCCCTAAAGTTACTAAGATTAGTTCAATCATCAAAATACACCATGAATAAGTACAACAGGGTTGTTAGATAATTTGGTGTAGTACGATTGAGCATTTGTTTTTATCTATTGGCAACTATATAAGGAATAATTACTTGGAATGCATCATGGAAGTACTGTTAATTGTCGGTTTAATTTTAGGTGTCTTATTTTTAGCCTTTATATTCTGGTTCTTCTCAACATGGAATCGTTTAGTTGGGTTAGAAGAGAATGCTATTCAGGCATGGTCTAACATAGATGTATTATTACGGCAAAGATATGATATGTTACCTAATTTGGAAAGGGCGGTTGGAAAGTATGCTTCACACGAAAAAGAATTGTTCATGGAATTTGCTAAGGCTCGTCAAATGGCAGCCGGTGCTTTGCAAAGTAAGGACGTAAAGGGAGTATCTGCTGCTGAATCTATGATGGCAAACATGATGCCGAGAATTACTGCAGTTGCCGAAGCATATCCCGAATTAAAGGCAGACTCTAGTTTCTTGAATATTCAAAAAGAATTGGTTTCAATTGAAAACCAAGTCGCTGACAGAAGAGAATTTTACAATTCTGCATCGACCAATTTTAACAAGGCTATACAAATGATTCCAACAACGTTCGTTGCATCAATTAAAGGATGCCAAAGAAGAGACCTCTTCGAAGTACAAGGTGTTGCAAGAGATGCACCAGTATTGTTTGCTTGATTACTATATATCTACAAGTGTTCGATATGTTCTTGATTTTTGGTTCAAGTGGTCTTGGTCTTAGATTAGCCAAGTGGTGTTCTAACAGGCACAGATGTACACTTGTAGGATTAGCACATTCGTTACCCATTGAGGAACCTTTAGAAAATTGTGAAATAATAGCTCTTCCTTCAGCCGTCGAAATTAACTCGATTCCGCAACTAAACCATTACCCAACTGCTATTTTATACTTGGATGATGATTCATTGAGTGATGGTAATCCACTCGAGGAGATTAAGAAGAAATGGCCAAATGTCCCTATATTGACCACGATTCCTGTTGAGGGAGATGGTATTGATTTGGTAAGCATTGATGATATTTCATTCTCTGCAATGCAAGATAGAATTCGTTCATGGGAACGTAGAGCAAGTGCTTCTGTAGTAGTAAATTATCTTAATTCGATTTCTGAAGGTAGTAAGGTTTCGATTTTTTGCCACGATAATCCCGATCCGGACGCACTTGCAGCAGGATTAGCAATGCTTGAAATGGTTGAGAAAATGGGGCTAGAAGGAAGTATACTTCATGGAGGTTTAATCGAACATCAGCAAAACAGAGCAATGGTGCAATTACTTGAGATTCCAACTAGAAGGTTAATCCTTGATTGGGAAGTATCAGATATTATCAAAGAATCTGAAGTAGTCATTGCTGTTGATTTTCATAAGCCGGGCGCCAATAATATCCTTCCTGAAGGATGTGTTCCAAATATTATAATTGATCATCACACAGTTGAGGATACCGTTGCTGCAGATATAGTGTTGGTTAGATCAGAATTTTCCTCAACATCATCTCTAGTTACCAGTTTACTAATGAGTCTCAATCACCAAATTGAAACAAATACTGCTACTGCTCTAGCATTTGGAATAAAGACAGATACGCTTGGTTTTACAAGAGATTTCAACGCCGTCGATCTTCGTGCTCTTTCGTGGCTAAATGCATTTGTAGACCGCGATATAATGCGCTCTATAGAAATGCCTCCGCGTTCTCAAGAAACCTTAGAATCATTTTCTTATGCATTAAATAATAGAATTAAGCATGGAAAAAATCTTATTGCTCCGCTGAAGGAAATGCCTAATAGAGATTCTCTTGCTCAAATTGCAGATTTCTTACTTCCTACGGAAGGAATCGATACAGTGGTTGTATTTGGAGTGCGAAGAGGCAAAGTCATAATTTCAGCAAGGACAAAGCGTCAAGGACTGCATATTGGCAAAACCCTATCTAATCACTGGAAGAACGGTTTGGCTGGTGGGCATAGAGAGTTGGCTGGAGGTCAGATACCTTTCGAATCAATACTGGTTGAGGTCCCCAGTGATCTGGATGAAGCAATAGAACAATCTCTAGAAGAAATAATCGTGCAATTGAAACAAATTTTACCATCACTTGATGAGGAATGATTATGTCATCGTCTCCAGTCATAGATATATCTCCAAACTTGAGATTATTGGGGACCGCACATGTTGCTAAAGCCAGTGTCGAAGCCGTAAAATTTCACATTGAGGAATTCAAACCTGACGTAGTTGCTGTAGAATTATGTAAGTCTAGATTTGATTCGTTAGTTAGTGATCGTAGGTTGGATAAAGAAGGATTGCTAAAAGTGATCAAAGAAGGTAAGGCACCTTTAGTATTGATTCAGTCAATGTTAGCAACTGAACAGAGAAAATTAGGACTCGATGAAGGGGAGCAACCGGGAGCAGAACTACTTGCAGCAGTTGAAGTTGCTAAGGATAAAGAATTAGAGGTTGAATTGATCGATAGGGATATCCAAGTCACTCTTAGAAGGGCATGGAAAAAAATGAAGTTAAGAGAGAAGTTTAGAATCTTATATTCATTATTAGGAGATGATGAAGAAGAGAATCCAGAATTAGAAGAATTGCTATCAAATCAGGATTTACTATCTTCTATGATGGAAGAATTAAGAGAGTTTTCACCCGGAGCCGGAGTAGTATTAATCGATGAAAGAGATTCTTATTTGGCAGAAAAGATACTTTCAATTGACTCAGATAAAAAAGTTCTAGCTGTTGTTGGAGCAGGACATCTTAAAGGATTGGAGACTAACTTAAAGGAGAAAAAGAATTTTGAACAAAATAATATTCAACTCTTAGAAGAAGTTCCAAAAAAAGGAAGGATTTCAAAAATTTTTCCTTGGCTAATTCCAGCCCTAGTAATGGGTTTAATGATTTATTTTTTGACGACTGGAGAAGGCGTTGATATTGTCGAATTATTCACGGTTTGGACACTAGCAAATGCTGTTTTTGCTGCAATAGGTTGTATACTGGCTAGAGGACATGTCTTAGCAATATTAACCGCAGCACTTGCTTCACCAATTACTTCACTTAATCCAACTTTGGCTGCAGGATGGTTTGCCGGATATGTTCAGCTAAAAGTGGCTGAACCTACGACAGAAGATCTTCAAAACTTCTTGAAATTAGATAGATTCGGATTATTTTGGTCCAATAGAGCGGGTAAAGTATTACTAGTCACTGCATTAACTAACCTTGGAAGCATGGCGGGAGCATGGGTTGCTGCGGCTGGTTTAATAGGTGGAATCTAATTTTCTAATTTGTTCAAGACCTTTAGCAAATCAATATTTTGTTCAATATCATGTACTCTAATTATGTCTATTTCGTTGTAAAATGCAAATGCAGAAGTTGCTAATGTCCCTGCTAATCTTTCGTCAGCTTCATGCTTTCCAGTAATTTGTCCAATCATACTTTTTCTAGATACTCCTAGCATTACAGAGAATTCTGTTTTGTTCAAAACCTGAATATTTTTCATTAGCTCTAAATTGTGGTCTAATCCTTTTCCAAATCCTATTCCAGGGTCCAATATAATTAATTCTTTAGGGTGTCCTTTGGAAACAAGCTTTTCGGCTTGAGTAAATAGAAACTGACTTACTTCAGTGATACAGTCTTCATATTTTGGATTATCTTGCATATTTTCAGGTAATCCTTGCATGTGCATTATACATACTGCGCATCCGCTTTCTAGAACAACATCGATCATATCTGAATCACTTAATCCCGAAACATCATTTACCATGTCAGCCCCAGACCTAATAGCCTCAACCGCAACTTTTGGTCTTCGAGTATCGATCGAAATAAGTCCATCAGGTCTTATTCTTTTCAGTTCTTTAATCACTGGAATAACTCTTCTTAATTCTTCTTCAACATCAACTGGTTCTGCTCCCGGTCTGGTTGATTCACCGCCAATGTCAAGCCATATAGCGCCGGAATCCCAAATTTCTAATCCTCTATTGACAGCATCATTCAGTTCGAATCTTCTACTTCCGCCATAGAAAGAATCAGGGGTGACATTCAGTATTCCCATAACTAAACAAGGTGATAAATTTTGACGATGAATAGCCCTTGAAATATGTTTACGGCTTTTTTCAACAGGTCCAAAGTTCTCGCTCATTACCCATGCTAATGCGAGAGATTTGATAAGTTGTGACTGTAAAGGTGTCGTTATGCCGGAGGAAACTCAGCAATCAATGGTTCCCGAATCGAGTGATTTTGGTTCCAACGATTCAGTCTCAGAATCGAGTTTAGAACTCGCTAACAGGTTGATTGGTAGGTTGAAACCAGAAGACAACTCCTCTATTTTTGGAATGATTGCAAATAAGTCATATTACAGTGGAGGTCTAATAACCATAATTCTGGTATTTTGGTGGCTATTTGTTGATTCTGGTAGTGATGATTTGGATTTAGGAATGTCGACATTTTTCAATCTAGACTTTTCTCAGGTGGCTTTAGCAGTGATTTCACTTGGTTTACTTTCCTCATTACTGAGTGATTTTAGTAGAGAGTTAGGTAAACTACTACCATCTTTGATTTCTGGTGCAATGCTGATAATGTGCGGTTTGTACGTTTTGGAGCCGTTAGCCATAGGAATTTTTACTGAACAATATGATTTAATTGAAGGATTATGGCGCTGTTTAAGACTTGGTATTCTTTGGATAGGTGTAACATTTTGTGCTCATTTACTTGTAGATGCATCATTGTTGGTTTGGTTGAAAAGATTTTGTGACTCGAATGGTATTGAAATTACACCTCCTGATGAGCCAGAAAATGGGCCGAGGCAATCTGAAGTGTAAAACAACAAAATCCTTCATCAATGATTGATTCTTGGCAAGGTTATGTCAGAACCTCGAGTTGATGTATTGCGTTTGGGCCACCGCAAAGGTAGAGACCCCAGAATTACAACTCACCTAGCACTTGTAGCTAGGGCTTTTGGAGCAAACCGTTTTGTGCTATCTGGAGACAAAGATCAGGAAATGTTTGACAATTTAAAATCCGTAGATGAAAGGTTCGGCAGGGGTCTGGAATGTCAACACGTCAGTAGTCCAATTGGTTGGCTTAGAAAATTTGTTGAAAATGATGCTGGTGATGGTTTACCAGGAATAGCAGTACATCTAACTATGTATGGTGAGCAATTTAGAGAAGCAATACCTGAGATTCCAAAAGATAGACCAATTGTTATTGTCGTTGGGGGGTCTAAAGTACCTAGTGAAGTGTTTAAACTATGTCAATACAACGTTTCAGTAGGTAATCAACCCCACTCTGAAGTTGCAGCATTAGGGCTTTTCTTGGACTCATGGTTCTCTGGCGAATCACTGAATAGGAAATTCGAAAATGCTAGACTAATAATAGAACCTTCGGCCAGTGGAAAGAAAGTATTGGATTTAGATAAGTAATTTTAGTAACTAATAACTTACTTAGTTAACTATGCCATTATTGTTGATTTTTATTTTACCTCAAAAAACGGCCGATTAGTTTTCTTTCAAACCCAATCATTATTGAGGTCCGTTTTTGACCATCTTTGATGTCAAGGGCCGAGGCACGAGATGGAAGTTTCTCTCCAGGTTCTGAAAATCGAATGTCAGAACGTTTTCCTAGTTTTCCTGACGCCGCTGATGGTTTGTTTAGAGGAGATGAATTATCACCTCAAGCCAGTGGTCTTGGTCTTTTATTGACTGCCGACGGAGGGAGATATGAAGGGGAACTATTTGGTGCGCAGGGAATTGGCGAAGGAGAATTAGTTTTCACTACTGGAATGATGGGCTACCAAGAATCATTAACAGACCCTTCCTTCGCAGGTCAAGTTTTGACTTTCACCTATCCGTTAATTGGAAATTATGGCATTCACCATTCGTGCTCTGAATCCGCTTCTGTATGGCCTAGAGGAGTTGTTGTAAGGCACGCTATGGAGCAACCAGATCATCGAAATTCTATTGGCACAGTCAATGATTTACTTCGATTACACGATATTCCTGGAATTCAAGGTATTGATACTAGAGCTATTACCCGAAGAGTTCGAGAGTTAGGCACAGTTCTTTGCGTATTTGGACCACTGTCTGAAGAATCTATACTAATTGAAAGACTGAAAAATTTGACTTCTCCTGAGTTGGAGGACTTAGTTGACTTGGTATCGATAGACGAACCGGTAATTTTGAATCAAGATACCCTTGATGAATTTGGAATTAAAAAACCTCGCCTAGCAGCCATCGATTGTGGTATTAAGTACAATATTTTGCGAAGTTTGTGCAAGTCCTTCGAAGTGATTTGGTGTCCTCCGAATATCGATTTTAATGTTCTGACTGAAACATATCAAATTGATGCTCTATTTTGTTCGAATGGACCAGGAGACCCTGCACATCCAGGCAAAGCAACAACAGCGAGGAAGATTCTTGCATCAGCCGTTAGTGCAAAAATACCAGTAATGGGCATTTGTTTGGGCCACCAACTGATGGGACTTGCATCTGGATTGAGTACATACAAGATGCGTTATGGTCATAGGGGGGCAAATCAACCGGTCGTAGATCTAATTTCTGGGAAAGTTTTGATTACCAGTCAAAACCATGGATTTGCGGTTGCAGACCCTGATGCAGGTATGCTTGCTGCTCATCCATCAGGAGCTAAATCTGAACAACAAGAAAACCTACACGGGGCGGAAGTAAAAGTAAGGTATGTAAATGCCAATGATAGAACCGTCGAAGGTTTGGATGTAATTGGTCATCCATCTTTCACTGTACAATTTCATCCCGAAGCATGTCCTGGTCCTCATGATGCTGAAAATTTATTTTTGAGATTTAGAGAAATTGTTGACGAATATCTTGGGAGGGTTTAGTTTGCCACGTAGAGATGATTTGAAGACAATTCTTGTTCTAGGAAGTGGGCCGATAAAAATCGGTCAAGCCGCTGAATTTGATTTTTCTGGAAGTCAAGCAGTTCGAGCATTAAGAGAAGATGGATATGAAGTGATTTTGGTAAATTCCAACCCTGCTACAATTCAAAATGACCCAGAAATGGCAGATAAAGTTTACATTGAACCGCTATTATCATCATCGGTCAAACGCATATTAGAAATCGAAAAGCCTTGTGCTTTATTGGCTGGTATGGGCGGACAAACCGCTCTAAATATTGCTAGTGAGTTAGCACACCAGGGAGTTCTTGATGAGTTGGGAGTTGAATTGATAGGTTCTGATTTAGATGCAATTGATAAAGCCGAAGACAGAGATTTGTTCAATAAGGTATGCGAATCAATCGATCTGCCAATTTCCGAAGCGATTGCCTGTAATTCCATGGATGAAGTTTTATCAGCAGCTGAATCAATAAATAGTTGGCCATTATTGATTAGACCAGCATTCACGTTAGGTGGGCTTGGTGGAGGAACTGCTTGGGATTTAGGTGAGTTAGTAGAAATTGCCACTTTGGGTTTGAGGAATTCACGTATTAATCAAGTTCTTATTGAAGAATCAATTTTAGGTTGGCAAGAATTAGAGTATGAGGTAATGCGAGACGAAGCAGATAATGCTACTATTGTTTGTACTATGGAAAATATAGATCCAATGGGTGTTCATACGGGTGAATCAACTGTAGTTGCCCCATTACAGTCTTTTTCCGATAGTGACCATCAAATTCTTAGGGATCAAGCATTGAAACTAATTAGGGCACTGAATATCAAAGGTGGATGTAATGTCCAATTTGCATTTAACCAATCTACAGGCGAGATAAGAGTAATAGAAGTAAACCCAAGAGTTTCTCGCTCTTCAGCTCTGGCTAGCAAAGCAACAGGATATCCAATTGCTAGAATGGCTGCAAAGATTGCTGTTGGCTATACTCTTGATGAATTACCTAATCCAATTACTGGAGAAGGAACTACTGCTGCTTTCGAGCCTACGTTAGATTACTGTGTAGTAAAAATTCCGCGATGGCCTTTTGATAAATTTAGGACTGCAGACAGAACCCTAGGAACATCAATGAAATCAACTGGCGAAGTTATGGCGATTGGAAGGAATTTTGAAGAAGCTTTCTTGAAAGCATGGGCTTCTCTAGAACAAGGTTGCCCTCATCCTAGACCGTTGACTAGAGCTGACGAATCAGAAGGAGAAGGGATGCTGGAAAGGGCATATGAAAAGTTACCAGATTCTGTATTAGTAGACTGGTGCAAAGTTGCAACCGACAGAAGAATGGGTGCATTGATTGAAGCCTTTAGACGTGGCTGGAGTGTTGAGCGAGTTCATGAAATAACAAGGATAACTAGATGGTTCCTTTATCGTTTTGAGAATATTGCTAAAATGGAAAATGAAATAGTTTCTATGGCTTGCAATCCTTCAGAAATTGATTTTGATACATTCAGGAAGTGGAAATCATTTGGATTTAGTGATTCTCATATTGCGGATGCTCTTAATGGATTCCCAGCAACCGGGTATAAATCTTTACCAAGAGGCAGAGATGAGTCGACAGTAATGAAAAGAAGGCATTCATTGAAACTTCATCCGAGATTTAGAATGGTTGATTCATGTGCTGCTGAATTCGCCGCAAAAACTCCGTATTATTATTCAACCTATGAACCCAATGGCTCTAGCGAAATCGACTTTATTCCTGATTTGGAGAATCGAGTTAAGCAAAGATTTGTCGCCATTGGCAGCGGTCCAATTAGAATCGGTCAAGGGATTGAGTTTGACTATGGTTGCGTACATGCGGTAAAAGCAATTAGGGAAGCAGGTAAAGATGCCATCCTAATCAATAATAATCCCGAAACAGTCTCAACAGATTTCGATACCTCAGACAGGTTATACTTCGAACCATTGACGTTAGAATATGTTACAGAAGTATTACTTAGGGAAAATGCGCATTCTATTCTGCTTCAGTTTGGTGGACAAACAGCAATCAATTTATCACAACCATTGGAGCAAAGATTACCCGATTTGAAGAACTTAGGCTTGGAATTGGAAATTGCGGGAACCTCATGTGACGCTATCGATGAAGCAAGCGATAGAGAAAGATTTGAGAAATTTGCTAAAGAAGCAGGTCTGAGGATGCCTAGAGGTACAACCGGAACCAGTTCAGACGATGTAAGAAAGGCTGTAAAAGAAATAGGATTCCCAGTTCTAATACGCCCATCGTACGTACTGGGTGGAAGAGGTATGGAAATTTTATCAAACCAAGAGCAACTAGATGCTTACCTAAAAGAAGCTTACTTAGCACCTGACAAGCCATTGCTTGTAGATGAATATTTAGGCCATGCCACTGAATTAGATGTTGATGCTGCTTGTGATGGAGAGGAAGTATTGATTGGTGCTATAATGGAGCATTTGGAAGAAGCAGGAATACATTCGGGAGATTCTACATGTTTTATTCCAACACAAAATGTATCCGAGGAAATCCTTGAAAAAGTTAGAGAACAGACAAGAATTATTGGACTTGGTTTGAAGATCAAGGGGTGCTATAACATACAATTCGCGATTCAAGGTAATGATTTATTTGTTTTAGAAGTCAATCCAAGATCCTCTAGAACAGTACCCTTTGTTGCTAAATCATCCGGACTTCCATTGGCCAGAATCGCAGCAAATATCACTATTGGAATTCCTCTATCAAAACAAGAAATACCGATTAGAACTTCTGGGCAGATTTGTGTTAAGGCACCGGTATTCCCCTTTATCAAACTCAGAGGGTTAGATCCAGCGCCAGGTCCTGAGATGAAATCAACAGGTGAAGTATTCGGTTCAGATGATTCAGCAGATCTTGCTTATCTTAAGGCTAGACTTGCTACTGAGGTTCCTGTTGCTAGTGGTGGTGGTGCATACTTGACTGTAAGAGATCAAGACAAGAAGAATCTATTAAATTCTGCCATAAAATTATCAGAATTAGGGTTCACCCTATACGCAACGCCAGGCACAGCAGATTATCTTAGAGAGAACGACATCCCTGTAGAAATAGTCTATAGAATAAGGGAATCAAAGCATCCAGATGCATTAGACTTGATGAGGCAGGGTAAGATTTCATTTATTGTAAATGTCCCAACTGTATCTGGTGGTGCAGTAAGGGACGGTAATATGATGAGGAGACTTGCAGTAGAACTTAACATTCCATTTGTTACCACTATAAGAGGAGCCAATATGGAAGTTTCAGCTATTGCGGCTCAGCAAAAAGGAAAGTTAGAGCCTAGAAGGCTGAAAGTTAACTATTAATCAGCATGCCTCAAATGCTTCAATTATGTATTTAGTTAGCGGACTGGTCCAGGCTAAATCACTGATTCCTTCCTCGCCATCAGTTGAATATATCCTTACAACATCTCTAACTCTAACATTACCTTCAGATGACCTAGCGAGGATAGTTGCAGCTTTGATCGGTTTACCAGTTCCGTGTGGGTCATAAACTGTATCCAAAGCGTCTTTTAGGAACCAATCTACCTTTCCACCTTTTTCTCCCTCGTATTTTTTGGAAACTTTCTTTGGTCCTCCAAACATTCCACCAGCAGATTTTTTCTTTTCTGGCTTCTTTTGAGTGGTTTTCTTCTTTGTGGTTTTGGCTTTCTTACTCTTCTTTTCCTCTTTTTCATTTTTGGCAACTTCAGATACAGTACTATCTTCAATTTCTTGCTCCAATTCTTTCCGAATTTCTTTTTCAAGTTCTTGACGGATAACTTTTTCCAGTTTTGTTCTAATCTTTTTCTCTAATTTTTTGGCATCGATTTTATCTAATTTTGAAAAGGCATCGTCCCTTTCGTCCTGAATTGCTTGCATTACATTGATGTAGTGAGAAGCAACTTGAATTAGTGCTGTTTCCATTGAGGCCTCAAGTTGCATGGAAACCACTTCACTAGCGGAATCTCTCCACTTCCGCCATTGTAGCATAGTATTAGCATGAATATCTGAACCACATTTTGGACAAAAACTTCTCTTTGGAGGCTTTAGAACAGGGATTGCGCGCATAGCGTCAGGATCAATTCCTTCATGTTCTCCGCTAGCGACATCGTGGATGTGAGTAGATGCTTCCATACCAGTATCCATCGCTTCCCTAAACAGACCCTCATTGAGGTTTAATTTTCCATCCTGTATTAGATCCCAAGCATTGGTACCCCTGACTACTGCTCGAACGGCTGCGTTGGCTGCAGGAGAACTACCCCAGTCTCGATTTGTGTAAGCCTTTGGGGAAACACCTTCGATTTCTGCACTTGAGAAAGCCTCGCCAATGTCGTATTCTTCACCTTCAGCAGGTGCAGCAATTCCAAGTTGAATAGGGTTAGCGCCCTCTTCAATTTTAGCAATCATGTCAAATTTTTCAGCCATTGAGAGGTCATCTCTTAACCTAATAACATCTCTCAATTGATTCAAATCATGACCAGTGGAAGTAATTGGGCCTTGAACATTCATGTCATGTCCACATGACAGACAGAACTTTGCAGCAGGTTCAACATCTGCTTCGCAAGTTGGACAATAAACCCCTCCCATGTTCACTGATGAGAACTCTTCACTTTTCAATAGTGCGGAACATATCGTATGATAACTATATTTTGAAACTCAAGAATCAGTAATAGATAAGCAATTTTCTATTATTTTAACAACTCTACTTTGTTCTAATTCAACTAGTATAGGGGCTAATCTAGGGCCTCTCTCTCTACCCATAAATGTGAGGTATGCAACTCTGTATGCTATTCTTGGAGATAGATTGTGACTTTTAGCTGAATTTGGAATAGCATTTCCAATATCATCAACATTCCATTGGCAATTAGTCAATTCCTTTTTCATTGTAGATAATATCTTTAGTTCATCTGCAGAAAACTCGGCAAAAGTTTCAGACTGCGGATTGTCAATTATCGAAATTCGCATTTCTTCAGGCAAGTGTTTTGATTTAATCCATAATTTCATCCTTTCTAGTCTGTCAATTAGAGATTTACTAGGATTATTATTTTCATTATATCCTAAACTTTCCCATATCAATTCATCCGATGATTTGGTTTGAGCTAATAGTGAAAGATGTCTAAATGAGACATTTGATGTTTCAAAAGAATCATCTATAGAAATCTTTGACATATTTAATGCACCAATAGCATCTTCAATCTGTACTCTCTTCCTTCTAGATAAATCGTCGGCAGACAACTCTTCCTGGAAATTTCTAGAGATTAATCTTTCATATTCATCAGCAAGATTGACAAGACTCATTCCAGTGTCGAATTCTATTGCTTTGTTTGGTTTTGATTGAGCAATTAGCAAACGCAGAATTTCTGGTGGAACTAATTCTAAAGCTTCCATCGGCCCAATAGTATTTCCCGAAGATGAAGACATAGCACCTTTACCTTTCAGACTAATCCATTCATAGGTCAACGGTTGAGGTGGTGCATGGCCAAATAATTGAGATATTTCTCTACCAGTTGAGTAAGATCCGCCAGCAGCACCATGATCCTTGCCAAATGCCTCACAAGTTACTCCTATCCAAGCCCATTTTGCAGGCCAGTCTATTCTCCAAGGAAGTTTACCTTCACCTTTAGTGATGTCTGATTCTCCTTCAACTCCATGTGAATCTTTCCAATAAACTAGAGGGAAATCATAGCCAGTTACTTCAACTCCTTCTAAGGAACCCTTTGAGTCTAATGGGCTCCATGGGAACCATTTTTCAGGTAATTCCCTCCCTGAAACACGCTCTATAATTTCCTTTATTTCCTCAGCTTTATCGCAAGCAATTTTAGAAACATCGTTAAATTTACCGGATTGGTAAGAATTAAGATTTTTGATAATTCTTGGTTTGACTCCGATTTTTCCTAGTGCTTCAAGGAATGGATTCAAAAAATAATCTGCATAACTAATTCCGCCGTTTTCAAAGGAATTGATATCAGGTTTACCTTCTTTATCAGGGGCTGGAATAGAGCCTATTTGATGGCCGATAAATTTTGAATATTCTTCATGTAAAAATGGATATACTTTACGCAGTGGGTCAGCATCATCAACAATAAAAATGAAATCTACATCTAGCCCTGCATTTTTTGCTGCCCTAGAAATCATATCCCCAGTTAGTATTTCTCTAAGATGGCCGATATGAAATTCACCACTAGGGGTAATGCCAGTCGAAATAATGTGTTTAGGGCCTTTGTGGGCCAAGGCCTGGGCTGTTACATCTGCCCAATGCATATATTCACCTCAAACAGAAACTGCGCGAATAACGCCTCTGAGAGGTACGCCTTCAATCTCATTCCGCATTGTTTTGTTAACTAGAACAATAACTAATCCAACTTCACCGCCGGCTCCCCTGATTGAATTGATTGTTTTAGACATAGTCTTTCCAGTTGATAACACATCATCAATAATGATAATTTTCTTGCCCGCAACTTGTCCGTACTTGTTGGATAGAGAACCTGAACCATCTCCTCCGTCTGTGGTTCTGTAAACCGTGAACTCACAATCTAGATTTCTAGCAACTTCATGAGCAAATGTGATCCCATTGATTGAAATTCCTACTGCTGTATCAATATTTTCAAACCCTAATTCTTCATCAGCAACGTCGGCCATTATTGTACCAACGGCAGCTATACGATTTGGTTTAACACCAATTGTTCTCCAACCAATCCTAACATCAGTCGGCCTATCATCAGATTTACTTCCAGCCAATAACCAAGAGATAGTATCTTGAGAAAGTGATAGTTCATCAGCGATTTGTTGACTATTCAACCCATCTTTACGTAAATTTGCCGCAGTAATTCTAAGTTCTTCTATACTCACAACCATGTCTGTCAAACCCGTCGAGACTATTTCAACACATCAAACCTTTCATTAAATTCGATATTATTTGTTATAATTAATCCCAAAGGCTTCAAGAATGGATGACATAAGGCCCTAACATGGGAGACTTTGATTATGAGACCTTGCTTGACCGTGCTCAAGAGAACATCCCGAAAAATTTGTCCTCTAAATCTAGGTGGAGGCTACCAGAACCACAGATTCTAATCGAAGGTTCAAATACGATTTTTAGAAATTTTAACGAAGTTGTATCAATGATGGATAGAGATGAAAACCATGTCTACCAATATATCCTTAACGAGTTGGGTACCTCTGGTTCTAGAGATGGCCCTAGGGCACGATTTAAGGGAAGAATTCCTCCAAAAAGGATTAAGAAAACCATTGCAAATTATGTCAATGCTTACATTAAATGCGTACAGTGCAAATCACCAGATACTATGTTCATAAAAGAAGACAGAACTACACTATTGAAGTGTCAGGCTTGTGGTGCAACTCGGCCAGTTAAGTTATGATTACTCTAGGAAGCGAGAAATTTCTTCAATCTTTAATTTTTTAACTTTTGATTTTGCAGAACTATAGCCTGCTTTGATAAATCCAATTATCTCTTCTTTCTTTGAATCTATAGAAATAATTCTGTAAGTTTCCTCATCTCTAGTAATTGAGCCAGTAGACCATTGAGATGAAACATCATTATCCCATAATGAAAGTACGAGATTATGTAATGCGCAAACAGTTGCAGCATAGTCTTCTTTTTCACGAAATTTATCCAATTCATTTCTTTTTGAAGTAATTGCTATCAACAGTGGAGCATCAATAATCTTTTGAATCGCTTTATCACGACCCTTTTGAAGATCAGAGGATCCAATTCTAGCCGATTTTAAATCCGCTAGTTTTTCAATTGTTGGAATTAGTTTTTTCCTGGTACTTTCTCCAATGATATAGAATTTCCATGGGTTAGTATGTTTATGACATGGTGCTTGAGAAGCAGCGTACAAAGCCTGTTGTAAAATCGAATCACTGATTGGTTTTTTCTCAAAACTATACGCAGTTCTTCTAGTTGTCAAAATTTCTTGAAAATTTGACATCTCTTCACCTTTCAATCTGATCTATCTTAGCAGCTAAAATGAAATCAGATTCTGTAAGGCCATCTATTTTATGCGTCCAAATCAAAACTTTTACTCTGCCCCAGGATAATTGGAAATCAGCATGATGGGCTTCCCGTTCACAAACATCTCCAGCATCGTTGACAAATTGAAGGGCGGAAACAAAGTCTGGGAATTTGAACACTTTCTCAATATGATGTTCGTGAAGACATTTCCAATCTTCATCGATTTGTTTCAACAATTTTTCAATTTCATCATTGCCTAAGGGAGGGACCCCTCCCTCACAAGGAATGCATCTCTTTTCTGTCAAAGAAATATAATCATCCCCATAAGTGTGTGTCATCAAGACCTTTAGTCTCTTTCTCTACTTTTTCATGCAGATTAGAACGTCTCTTCATGTCCTGTCTTTCGAATGCAAGTAATTCTTTGTCATCGATGTACGCTGGCCTAGTGTGGGCGATTAATACAATTTTAACAATTACATCCCTGGCGATAAAATTATTTTTTCCATCCTCTGAAAGAATTTCAATACTGGACTTTCCAGATGAAAGTAACCTTCCTCTAATCCATGTATCTTCTCCATTATTGAACGCTCTAGCATCTAGTTGTACTTCTACCAAGTCATCTTTGCGAAGCCCATGCCGCCTTTCAAGTAAATCTCCAGTATTCTTTCCTTCAACATCAGACAGGTTAGGTGAACCCATATCTTCCCAAAGCGGAACAGCCCAATCTGGTAATTCAATGCCACTCTTTTTCTTCGCCATGGTTAGACCACTAGGCTAGGCTACTTGAACCTCGCTCCTAATCAAAAATCGATTTTATGTTAAAAATACTACCAAGTCTTCTTGAAGTGTTAACCGCTGGATAATTTTGGGGAGTAATATGAAAGTTTCTTGGCGTACTCTTCCAACAGTGTTACTGGAGGATGAAATATTAGACAAAGCATTCTCAAGAGCAAAGAAAGCTGCGGATAGGGTTGATGATTCTGACAGAACCTTTCGTGTCAGAAAACAGATGAACAGAATGGTACAAACTGCTGCAGACATTATCTCCACAAGTCTGATGGATACTGTAAACACGTGGCCATCATTAGATCAATCTCCAAGATTCGATGTTTCAATGATTGATGCATGTGTAGGTTGTGACGATTATAGACACCATCTATCCATTTTACAATGGGGTTCAAAGCAAGTTCTAAACATTGCAGGACAAAATTCCAAGAAAATCATTAGAACGGGTAGAATAGAGTTGATGCATGAAGCCAGAAGAGAAGCATACGGTCGTATCTCATCGATTATGAGAAGAGTTAAACCATCGTTAGAGTGGTTAAATGAATCTAGAGAAGTTCTCAAAAGACTACCAACCATTGACCAAGTTTTGCCCTGTGTAGTAATTTGTGGAGCACCAAATGTTGGTAAATCGGCATTCATTTCAGCATTAAGTTCGGGTAACATGGAAGTAAATCACTATCCGTTTACTACTAAGCAAATTCACGTTGGACATTTCACCCACAGAAGGCTTCAATATCAACTAGTAGATACACCTGGGTTGCTTGATAGACCAATGGAAAAAAGAAATGATATTGAATTACAAGCCATATCTGCATTGGAGCATTTAGGCTCTTTAGTATTATTTTTAATAGACGAAAGTCAGAACTGTGGAACCTCTATAGAAGAGCAACTTAGTCTGTTAGAAGATGTAAAATATTTACTTCCTGGAACGGATTTACTTATCGTATCTTCAAAGGCAGATTTGTTAGACCCTAAACCAGAAAATTGGGAAGAGGTCAAACTCAATGAAGAGCGATGGATTGAAGATGGTTCAGAAGGAGAACCAGAACTTCCATTGCTATACGATTTCAATGGAAGAGTAACTATGTCAGCTTTGGAGAATGTAGGTATGGAATCGATGAAGTTAGAGATAGTGCGTAGAGTTAAGGACTCTAACGTATATGATCCAATGGAACTGCCAGAAGGTTGGTACCGTTCTGATTTAGAATAATTACATTCTTTCCAAGGGAGTAATACCTAACCCTTCCATTCCTGATTTAAGAAATCCGGATGCTAATTGAGATATTTGGAGGTACATTTCATTTACCTCACCAGACTCAATAATCTTACAATCACGATAAAAGCCATTGAAACAAGTTGCTAGATTAAGAATTTGATTTGCAAAAAGGTTGGGCCGAGATTGCTCAACTGAACGCAGTAAAACGTCATTCTGAATAGCCATGCATCTTAGTAAGTCAATTAGTGAATCAGGAAGTTCGTCTGTAATATCATCAAACAATATTCCTTTTTGGCAAATTAGTTCTACATCCAAGCCTAATTCAGCACACCTTTTTGCTATAGAACGTGCTCTTGTACTGCTATACATAATAAAAGGAGCAGAACCTGCCTCAAAAGCTAAGGCCTCTTCCCATCTGAAAGTGAATCCTTTGTCTGGACTTACTTTAATTATATTGAAGCGAATTGCGGAACTTCCAACAGCTTCGGCGATTTCACTTACTTGGTCCTCATTGTATTCATTTCTTAGTTGTCTTACTATCTGTTCTGCATGCTCTTTTGCTTCTTCAAGCAAGTCATCCATGAACACTACATTACCTTTTCTGGTAGACATTTTCCCCTCAGGAAGTTTGATGAATGAATAGAATAAAACCTCAGGTACCTTATGACCTAATTCTTTGAGGGTTAGCCCAACTTGCCTGGCCTGCAGTTTATGATCTTCTCCCAACACGTTGATCAATTCATCACATTGACTCCATTTCCAAATATGATAGGCAATATCTCTAGTAGCATAAAGAGATGAACCATCACCTCTTTTGAAGTAGAACTCAGTCTTTCCTTTTAGGCCTCTGGAACCTAGGTCGAGATACTCTGCACCATTATCAGCAACCCCGTGAATGTCTAATTCCGATAGCGCTATCATCAATTTTTCTACATCACCATTAGTGACGAACATTGATTCCTTGGTAAATTCATCAAACTCAATTCCTAGACGTTTCAAGGTGGTTAGCATTCCTTCTAGTACAGGGTGGAAGGCGTTGTTGAATTTTTCCAAAACTTTATGATTACCATTTTCACTATCATGAACTAATTTAGCAATATCTAATTCAATTTGGGCACTTTCGGTTTCATCCTGCCTCAATTTTTGTGCGGCTTGGTACCATCTTACTCTGGTATGATCTGCTTTGTTTTTCCACTTTGGAGAAATTTCATTACTATCTCGCAAAATTTCTTTGATTTGATTTTCCGATAAATTCTCAAGCGCCCATGCAAGAACTGCCACTTGCTTCCCCATATCATCAACGTAATATTCAGCCCTTACTTCATTACCTAGAAGACGGTGTAATCTAACTAAGGTGTCTCCAAGAATTGCGTTTCTTGCTCTTCCAACGTGAAAAGGTCCATTCGGGTTAGCAGATGTGTGTTCAATTAGGACTTTCCTTCCAGTACACGGCTTACCACCGAATGCATCGCCAATTCTAATTTTGTTTGATAGTAACTCACTAACCAACCATTTAGGATTAGCTTTGAAATTTAGATATCCGGCAGCTGAACTTATTTCACCAATCTCAGTAGTCTTTTCTATAGAGGATGCAATCTCCTCGGCAATCGCTACTGGATTTTTTCCGAGTATCTTGGCAAATGGGAAACAGGGTAAAGATAAATCACCCTGAGAATGTTCTCTAGATGGAGTGAGCATTGATTTCCATGAATCATCTTTTATGCCTATTTTTGAAAGAGCATTACCAAGAACTGGTTCTACATAAGATCTCAAGATTTGCATTATAATCACATCATAGGATATCTGAGAATGGCTGCTAATCCGCCGAATCCCTGTAAAAGTTGAGATCCTTCTTCAGTATCGGTGGATATGAATGAGATGGAAGAATTACCTTTTGAGGCAAGAATTGTTAATTCATCGATTAAGGAAATATTTTCTAATTCAATAATTTCATCAGTGGAAGTGCTACATGAAGGGCATTCTGGTATTTCCTCGGTTGTGGAAAGTGTAACACTCCACTGGTGCGAACACTTTTTGCACTGTAATTTGATGGAATTTTTCCTCAACCCTTCTGAAATAAGTAGTGTATCAACAGCTCCTTGATCAAGGGCTTGTTTAATCATCATTTCACCATAGGTGGCCTTGGGAGCAGAGTTGATTAACTCTTGAAGAAAACGATTCATCATTTGTCTTTCAGCATCGAGTTCAATTTCGCCCATCAATCCGCCAGCATTGTCCACTAACTCTCTAACACCACTGTCATTAGAGTAACCTACGTCAAAAGTAGTCTTCGCTATTTTCTTGGCTATCTCATGATGGAAGTATTCATTCTTAACAACGAAATCCTTTGTTGCCCCGGGTCCTCCAATAATAATTGCTTGAATGTTATCTAAATTAGGAAGCCAATAACTGCATGCGTGCTCAGTTGCTCTCTTGAAGAAGTTATGTGCTGCTTCTTCAATTAAGCGCTCGAAACGTTGAGCAGACTGACCACCCTGCCTGTGCTTGCCCATGATATTAGAAACAAGATGTTCTTGGACATGAATTCTTTTCCCTGAAGCAATACCATATGCTGCCTCAGCTCTGTCAATGACAAAAAGGCCGTATGATTTTTTGTCGATTAACATATCTTCGAGTTGAGTCAATTCAAATTTTGAGTCACACCTGTATCTAAATGAAATTAAAGGTTGAGGTGGATTTTCAACAACCACGTTTACCATTCTTGATTTATTATTACCAATTATTACAGAACCAACAAAAAGCGCTATACCATTTTCACCAGCATTTTTGAATCTATTTAGAGTGGAAATAGCCGATTCAATTGCTGCTTGAACATTTTTTCTAGTTCCCTTTGATTTGATATTAGCAGCCTGTCCATGCTCATTTTGTAGCATAGTTCTAGCATCGGAAACTTGACGATCTGGAGGTATGATAATTGTCACAAGTTCAGTTCCAAAACCTTTCATCTCTCTTAATTCTTCAAGTGCCATTTTTAGACGAAGTCTACGAGTTGAGAGTTCGGTATCATCACTCATATTGCTTCCTCCATATCTAGGGCGTTCGCTAAAGGTCTTCAACTCTCTGTACAATTCATTTCTGCTAGTATATTTAATTTAATAAAAATGCAATGTTGAATAGAAATTTAGGGATATCCTCAAAGACTTGAATTATGAGGAGCAATTGATGACAAAGACCCATGTTGTTGCACTAGGGGGTAGTCTTCTTAGGCCCGAAGAGGCTGAAAAAAGACGCCAGTGGTTAGGTCAGTTACGTCAGTTAATTGTTCATCTCGAGGGCAATGAACATCGATTATGCATTGTTGTTGGAGGTGGACTTCCTGCTAGGGAGGGAATAGAATTAGCGAAAAATATAATATCAAATTCTAAAAAACTCGACCAAGTTGGAATTGCTGCAACAAGGCTCAATGCAACAATTTTGCAGCAAATTTTCCTTGACGTAGGTTGCAATGTAGCCCATTCAATTCCAAAATCAATCGATGAATGTGTGAAATTAATGGATAATCATTCTATTGTTGTAATGGGTGGTACTGTTCCAGGACACACTACAGACGCAGTTGCTATTGCTCTGGCGAAGGATTGTGGTGCTAGAAACTGTATCATTGCAACTAATGTTCCTTATGTCTATGACAAAGATCCTAGAAAATATGATTATGCTAAACCAATGTTCGATATAAGTATTGAAGAATTGGAAAAAATTACTGGTGTTGGAAAGATTACACCTGGTCAGTCGGCTGTAGTTGACCCAATTGCCGTTGGACTTGCAAAGCAATTTTCTATAGATATTGCAGTACTAGATGGAAGAAATATTTCCCTGCTTGAGAGTGCCTTAGAAGGCGAAGAATTTGATGGTACGATAATTAGGAGTGTTTGAAATGGTTGATGCAAAGAAAGTAAAAGAGAAGATATCAAAGGTATCAGACAGGGTATTTAGTGGTTCTAGAAACAATCCTCACAAGCACTGCCGGATTTGTCACAAACCTATCCCTCTAAGCGCTGAACCGAGGGTTTGTAAAGACACGGAATGTATTTCAAAAAATGAAAAAGATGAGAGAAATCAAAAGCAAATGCGTCTTTGGATGTTTATCTTCTTCGGATTATTTGCCTTTAGTTTCGTGGGACCTCTGATTCTAAGTCAATTCTAATCTTCATTATCTGCAAAATGTTCATCCATCATTTTTTCTGCTGAACCTTTTTGTTGTTCACTAATCCCAGCAGCTCTAAGTCTGTCTCCCAATTTGTATAATTCTCTGACAGCTTCATCTATAGATTTATTTTGTTTTAGGAATCTAATTGTTGGCCATCCACAGTCAATTATCTCAGGGTTGAGGGTATTTTCTTCAATCCAAGCAGAACAAGCACTGCTGTGACATAAAGCACTAAAATTTTCCAAATCTATCCAAAAAGTCCTTCTCGAGCAAACAGGACAATCCTTACACTCCATGGTCGACAGAACCGTCATCGCCTCTTCTCCAACACGATCAACATCCCACATTACTACACTACATTTCGTTAGTAACATTTCTTCACTCCTCTTTAGGAAGGCTCTGAGAACTTGCCAAGCAACTTCTTCAGTACTAAAGCATCCAAGGCCTAAGGTGCCTCCATCCTCTTCTACAACAGATGGTACGAAAACACGCTTAATTTCATCGACCATAAATAACCCATTGAGTCATTTGGCTTGAAACCTCGCCTCTATTTGTTCCATTCAGCCTCAACTACAGCCAAACCACCTTCATGCGGTAATGGAGCATTTGGCTTCTCTATTCTAATGTTAATTTTTTCAATAACATCATTTTCTTTCAATATCGAAATCATTTTTTCAGCCATAGTTTCCATTAATCTAATTGGCTTTGAATTAAGTAAAACAGTGTCTATTGTTTTTTGTAAATCAGCGTAGTTCACTGTTTTTGATAGGTCATCATTAATTTCATCTTTACCTATTTCAACCCTAATTGTTACATTGAATGGCTGATTCGACTCATGTTCAAAATCATATGCTCCATGCTTAGCCATGACGGTATAATTTTCTAAAGAGATAGTGAACATAATATCACTCTGCATCTCTTTCATGTACCCAAATAAGGTGATATCCAAATTGAGTCTTTATTGGCTCAGAGGTACTGGCAATAGGTATTTTCCATACAGCTTCATCAAATTCTCGGACCATCATGCCTTTACGAAACCAACCTAAATCTCCACCTTTCTGACTTGATGGACATGTACTTTTCTTTCTTGCCATTTTTTGGAAGTCTTTTAATTTACCAACCTTGTCTCTAATCTGAATCGCTTCGGATTTCGAGTTTACCAAGATATGAGATGCCCATGCACTTGGAGCGACCATGTTAAGACCGAATAGATTCAGGTATTGAAACCCTCGCAATCAAGCATCCAAATTATATGCTAGTAGTCTCATGTAGGTGCCATAAATAGTCGTAGAAACATCTAGTGACTCTTCATTAAATCTATCCATCGTATCCAAGTATGTATGATATTCCCAACTTCCTCCTCCATAACAAACCACTGCTCTACCATCTTTACCACCCAAGTCATAAACAAAAGGACAGTGATCTGAATTACATGGCATTTGGTTATCGTCACCTAAGTCTCCATCTAGCAACTGGAACCTAATGTCATATCTAATGGCAATTTCACTTCTCTCTTTTTGATAAATTTGTGCAATTGCTTGAATGTGCTGATAATCATCGTTATTGTTGGTAAAAAGCGTCAGGGAATTGCCTCTATTTTCAAAATCAGAATCTACATGATTCATGTCGAAATTAATGTATAATCTCAAATTTTCTCTAAGGCTGCTTTGCATTTGTTCAACATATGCTCTACTACCCCACAATCCTTCTTCTTCCCCTCCCCATGTACAGAATTTGAGGGTTCTCTCCGGAATACCAGTTTCATTAATTATGTCAGCCATTTGTCTGGCCATCTCAAGAACACTTGCAACCCCTGAACTGTCATCAACTGCGCCTTCTGCCTGATATACAGTATCATGGTGACCTCCAGCAATGACAACTTCGGAGGTTCTTCCTTGCATTGTTCCACAAGGGACATAAATCGTTCTTTCTTGGTCATTGGTTACATCAATGATTAATTCTATAGAAGCAGGTTCTGAAGAATTAATTACCGAGGCTTCGAATATTTCCCCTGCATCCTTAGACATCGAGATAAATGGAATATCTGTAGGAATATTTCCACCATTAGCTGCTACTAATGAATCATAATTTGTTCCTTTGAAAATCGGTACACAATCATTTCCTTCAATCTTGCCACAGTAGTGATTTTTATTAACACTAATTAATCCTGCTAAATCATTTACTGCAGCATTACTGTATAGTTCAGTATTTCCCAAATTTGAACCGTCTAATCTAACATAACCAACTGTACCAGAAGCACTCTGCCACAATGATTCATCAGTACCATTTCCTAAGTCTGTTACTTGAACATCTTGATTAAATGTATATTCAGATTGACCTGAAAAACCTTGTATTACATAATCGGATCTGTGTAAGAAAGATGTTACTTGCGAGCCTACTGCAGCAGGGCCATCACATGGAGAAAAGCCACCCAAACCTTGCACGCAAAGTCTGAAACTTGGTTCTGAGTTGACGTGATGCATCGGGACTTGAAATTCATTTATTTCAGCGTCATATCCCATTTCTTCCAATCGATCGCTTATGTATTGGGACGTATTAGATTCTTCGACCGTTCCACTCATCCTTCCTTCCCATTCGGGGTGTCCTAAATCAACCAATTCTTGTGCGAAAATTCTTGCTTGTTGTTGGTCAAAATCGATTAATTCATATTCATACTCTTCTCCAAATCCTAGCCATGATGGTTGAATAATAAGAACAGTTGTTAACATTAGCAAGGAAATCCCAATTGCGATTACAGAACCTAGGTTAAATGGACCATAAATTGGAGTCCTCATTCTTTGTATAATCGGGCTGTATGACGTCTTTTTTTGATTAAGTTCTAGTAAATCGTCATCTTCTAAAGTAATTACTTTTTCTTCTTTATTTGTAATACGATTTAATCTTGCGATTAATTCGTTTTTATTACCGCCTACCGGGGCTCCGAATTTTTTCAATTCTTCTTTTAGTTCTGCAACACGCATGTTTTCGTATTCCATTGGAAGCCACCTTAACTAACGCTAGAGGTTTTCATTCAATAAATGGGCGGTTAAATGATTAAATTTCATCTCCAGTCCATCTTTTTCCGATTTCATTATCGATTCCAATGTGGTCTAGTATTCGAGCAATGATAAAATCAATCAAGTCATCAATTGTTTCTGGATGGTTGTAAAAACCTGGTGATGCAGGGATAATTATTGTGTTCCATGACGAAAGTTTAGTCATATTTTCTAGATGTACTGTTGCGTAAGGTGCTTCTCTAGGTACAATGATTAGTTTGCGCCTTTCTTTCATAGCAACTATTGCCGAGCGCGTAACTAGATTATCGCTAATTCCTGCAGCAATTTTTCCTATTGTAGTTCCTGAACAGGGGCAGATGACTACAGCGTCTATTTTCGATGATCCAGATGCGGATTTACCACCGACGTTTCCTTCGTCTTCGAGAATCGAATTGGTTTGTTTGGCAAGCTCTTCTTTGGTAATTCCACATTCGTGCTTTAGAGTCAATTCTCCTGCACTGGTAACAACTAATCTTGAAGGAATATTCTTTTCATCGAGAATTTCCAATAATCTCTTCCCGTATATGGCACCCGATGCTCCAGAAATGGCAACAACTACCTCGCCCATGGTAATCGGTTGGATTACTTACTTTTATTCACTTGTTTTTTTGCTAATCGCTAGATTCAACGCTTTTTCCAAATTTATTACAGCTTCTTGAAACAATTTTGGCTCTATAGACCAAGCAATTCGAACCCAATCATCAAATCCATCATCGAACATATTACAGGGTACTAATAATACTCCATACTCCTTACATTCATCATCAATAAATTTCATCGAATTAATACCATAAGGCAACCTGAATGAGCCAAATATCCCATATGGTGGTTCATTCCAAGTTATGTTGAACTTTTCTAATAAACTTCGAAGCAGTGGAAGATTTTTTTGTCTATATTCCTCCACTTTATGCAGAACATTATCTAGATGCGGGAAAACAGAATCAGCGATTCTAAGAGTGGGGCTACCCATAATTCCACCTAAAGTGATGAATGCTCTTCTAGCCTGTTCGGCAATTTGGGGAGATGCTATAATCCATCCAAACCGCAATGTTCCAAGAGAATAAATTTTAGTTAGAGAATTAATTGATATGCAGTTGTCACCTAATTGATGAAATGGGACATAATCCTCGTGATTCCTTTTACTATCTGAGTAAACTTCATCTGCAATAATAATGACATCATTTTTCTTACAAGTGTCAACAATCCAATTTCTATCTTCAGGATGATAATCCCAACCACTCGGATTGAGAATTGGAGATATCATTAAAATTGCACACTTCCGAATTGCTTCAAGCCATTGTTGCTTATCAATTCGCCAGAACCCATGGTTATTTTCAGGTTGCCTCCTATTTATGTTAATGACGTGGTGATTGAAAAGTTGAGGAGATTGAACTAAAGGGGCATAACAAGGAGATTCTACAGCAATAGTAACGTTTTTATTTTCATTTTTAGCTAATGCAGCACACAAGGCAATGTGTAGCCCTTGTGTAGCTCCGTTGCATATTACTATTCTGTTTATATCGATTTTTTCCCTTATGGAAATGTTAACTCTGGGATCTCTAAGATTTCCTAAATGTTGGTTGGCGACTTGGTAAATTGAATCTTTCATTATATTTTTTACGTCCCAGTCGTACTGCATACCACTAAATGAAAGGTTGTGAGGTCTCTTTTCCTCTAGCCTCGGAACATACCAGTCTAGATATCCAATGCTTGGTATCCCTATCTCGGAATTTTTTGAACCATACACTGGACCATAATCTTCCGCCATGATTGATGGTTATTCAGGTAGGCCATCAATTATTTGCTATCTTTCTGTTTATTGCGTCAGGCATTGTCTCAATTAGAGATTTTTTGAGTGAATCAAAATCAACTTGATACCCCATCCTCATTAGTGATGTAGTAGTATCTGTATCTAGGCCACATCCAGGTAAACTCTCGACTCTTGATTCAGGAGTATCGTAATTTATTGTAAATCCATGCCTTGAAGTCCACCTGAGGAATGATAGCCCTATACTGGAAATTTTCTTGCTATCAACCCAAACCCCCTGCATTCTAGGATCTTTGTTAGAGTCTATTCCTAATGATTTGAGTGCTAAAATAATCCAATCTTCAATTTTTGATATAATTTGGGCGACTGATTTTTCATCTTCCAAGTCCCATTTGAATATTGGATATCCTACCAGTTGTCCGGGGCCATGCCAGGTTAATCCTCCACCTCTGTCTACTGGGAAAGAAGGATAATCAGAGGGAGGTTCAATTCCATCATTTCTCGCTCTGGGCCCAACTGTAACAACTTCTGGGTGCTGTAAGAAAATTATAGTATCTGTTATATTATCATCTATTCTTTTTTGTTGAAGTTCTTTCATAAGTTCAAAAGCCTCATGATATGGAGTGGCCCCCAAATTCAAAACTTCGACGCTTCGAATCTCGGACATGAACCTGCGAGAAGGTACTTCATCATCAATTCATCCTAGTCAAAGTCTAGGTCTATTTTACCGCTATCCTTTCTCCCTTCTCTATAAGCCTCAATAGCAGCTCTGGCAATTGCTTCTGGATCATTGATAATTTGTTTATCGATTTTATCTCCGTTGAATAGATTATCACCGACCATTACGGAGTCCTGTAAGGATAATTCTTTGTCACCTGAACTTTTATTTTCTTCAACAATTTTTTCCATATTTTTGGTTATTTCTTGAATACTTTCAAGTTCAACTTTTTTCTCATCTAATTCTATTTCTAATCCTTTGACTTTGTCTCTGGTTTCATCTAGTTCTTGCCTTAGGAAAGCAGCTTCAGCCTTTGCTGCCTCCATTTCCTTGGCCAACGCCTTTAGAACATCATCTGCAGAAGCAGGTTCAGTTGATAGCTTGTTAACTCTCTTTTCTTCAACATCTTCTGCTTGTTTCCTAACACTCGGAGGTAATATTGAATCATCTTCACCTTCATATTCAGCAAATAGATATTTCACAACTATATTACCGGTAATGGTATTTAGCAACAATATAGAGATTAAAATAAATGCTTGAAAATCTTCTCTTGGGCCCATATTTTCACCCCATTTTTTTGTTGGCGCTTCAGTTGCCAATTCATTGAAATAGCTCCCTATACTAATGAATGTCCAGATTAAAATTAATGCCGAAATAGCATAAATTAGGATTATAATTCTTTCATCAGTTTTGCTTGGTTTTGATATAGGAACTGCTTCAGGAAGTCTAATTCTACCTTTAATTACTCCATTAGGATCCATTGCAAGCCTGCGTAGTATTGGGCGTAATTTTTTCTCAGAATCAAGTAAATTCTTTTTGTGTGTACTGCGACGATTCGAAGCGAATCTAATTCCCGCTATCATAAGTATACAACTTAACATATAAGTAATCCAAAATACAGAACCATTAGGCGATATGACTGTAGGAATATTATCGCCTACTGTAATGCCCATATCGGCATCGGAAAATATGAAATTAGCGATTTCAGTGTCCCAACTTCCGCCTCGTTCAATTCCGCGCTGCCTCTCATAAACTTGAACAGCGTCTGCCCACTGAGATAAACATGTTATGGTTATTATAACTAAAATAAAAATAGAAATGGATGCGATAAATAATGATAATGCACCTGGGGGTTTATTGAGTAATCTTTGTTCTGAAGAATCGTTAGAATAATATCTTCTATGTATTACTGTTGTAGTTGTGGTTCTTTTTCTAGGTTTTTTTGAACTGCCAGACCAAAATATGTAAATTAAGTAAAGAATGAATAATCCAAAAACAAGTTGCTCAACACTTCCAAATTGCTTCATTATTAATCCCCTTAGTTACTATTTGTTGCAGATTCTATTTAATACTCTTGCAGATTTCAGAATTTTCCAGACGAACCAAAGCCACCTTTTCCTCGTTCTGTTTGTCCCAAATTATCATACTCAGTTTCAACAATAGTAACACTCGGAACTGGTGCGAATAGTAATTGAGCAACTCTTTCTCCAGCATTCACAGTAAATGATTCATCCTCTCCAATCCAAGTTGCCAGTACCATTAATTCTCCGCGATAATCTGAATCTATTGTTCCAATTCCATTTGGCATTATCATTCCTTTTTTGCCTAGTGATGAGCGACATCTAATCTGTCCTTCCCATCCTTCAGGTATCGCAACGGCAAGTCCTGTTCTGATCATAGAACTTTTTCGTCTCTCAATTTTAGTTTCTTCTAAAGCATAAAGATCCCAGCCAGCCGCTTGGGCTGAGCCTTGAGTTGGTAGTTTGGCCAGTTTTGATAATTTGGCAAATTCAACAGTCAATTTAGCCCTCATATTAGTAGGTAAAAGTTTGCGGTTATTGACTATTGTCGAAAGTATATATCTGCTTACTTAATGCAGTGGAAACAAGGGACTTGCAAATTAATGATGATTTCTTTTTTCCACCTGTTATAAAAGGGTGTATTCGGCTCACATTGTAGCACTTTCCAACTGTTGATAAACGTCCAAAAACCTGCATTTCCTAAGGAGTGTCTAGGGGTATCATTATACACCCTATCGTACGAGAACAAAATCCGGCGCGATTCGACAAGTGAGGTGAAGAGATATGGTAATAGAGCATAGTTTAAAAGGGTCCAATGAAAATGAGATTGACTTGTCAATGGAGCATATAGAACCAATGCTCCAAGAGAATATGAATCGTTTTGTATTGTTCCCTATCCAACATACCGAGATTTGGGAGATGTACAAATTACATGCGGCAGCGTTTTGGACAGCAGAAGAAATAGATTTAGCTGAAGATGCTAAAGACTGGAAGAAGTTGAATGACAACGAGAAACATTTCCTCAAACATGTACTAGCCTTTTTTGCCGCCAGTGATGGAATTGTAAATGAGAATTTAGTAACAAACTTTGCCGACGAAGTTCAATGGCCCGAAGCGAGATGCTTTTACGGATTCCAAATAATGATGGAAAACATTCACGCAGAGACTTATTCTCTGTTAATTGATGCATACATTGAAGATCCTAATGAGAAAGCCCATTTATTCAATGCACTAGAAACAGTTCCTTCAGTCAAAAAGAAAGGGTCATGGGCTTTGAAGTGGCTATCACGAAAGAAAGGTACTTTCGCTCAGAGATTGGTAGCATTTGCAGCAGTTGAAGGCATATTTTTCTCTGGTTCATTCTGCGCTATTTTCTGGTTGAAGAAGAGGGGTTTGATGCCAGGTTTGACATTTTCCAACGAATTGATATCAAGAGACGAAGGTTTGCATTGTGATTTCGCTTGTTTACTACATAACCAACTGATTCGCGGTGCCGGAGAAAATGTAATTCATCGAATCATTTCTGAAGCCGTCGAGATTGAGTGCGAATTCGTAACTAGTGCACTACCCGTTGAATTAATCGGAATGAATGCTGGTTTGATGAGACAATACATCGAATTCGTAGCAGACCGATTATTAGTTTCCCTTGGAGCATCTAAATTATATGATGTAACCAACCCATTCCCATGGATGGAAATGATTTCAATGCAAGGAAAAACTAATTTCTTTGAGAAGAGAGTTGGAGAATATCAAAAGTCCGGCGTCAAGGATGGCGCAACTCTCGGAAGCGTCCAACAACGCTTCTCAATAGACGAAGACTTTTGAACCGTACGCGATGGAAGGGGAATACTGCGGAAACCAGCAACAACAGGAGGACTTACAAAATGACAATGCAAGTAGTAAACAGAAAGGGGGAGAGAGAAGATGTCCGTTTCGATGCTATTCTAGAGAAATTGTCAAGTCTTACTGAGGGTTTAGATGCAAACTGGGTTGACCCAGCGCAATTAACTAAATTGACCATCGAAGGTTTGTATGATGGAGTTTCAACCAGGGAACTAGATCAACTTGCTGCTGAAACCGCAGCATCTCTGGCATCTCATCACCCAGATTATAGTAAGTTAGCTGCTAGGATTTGTGTTGATGATTTACATCGCTCGACTAAAGAGGTTTTCACTGATGTTGTTACAGATCTTAGAGAATTTATCGACCCAGAATCTAAAAAGCACGCCCCTTTGATTTCGAAAGAAGTTTATGACATAATTATGCAAAACGCTGATGTTCTAAACAATCACATCGATTATCAACGCGATTACAACTATGATTATTTTGGATTCAAAACCTTAGAGCGTTCATACTTGTTGAGACTCAACGGTGAAATTGCCGAAAGACCACAGCATATGCTGATGCGTGTAGCAGTTGGGATTCATCATGGCGATATTGAGAAAGCATTGCACACCTATGACCTAATGAGTCAAGGATATTTCACACATGCAACCCCGACATTGTTTAATTCCGGCACTCCTACTCCTCAAATGTCCTCATGTTTTCTTTTGACAATGCAAGAGGATTCACTGGTTGGCATTTATGACACGTTGAAGCAGTGTGCATTGATTTCAAAGTCCGCTGGTGGTATCGGTTTGTCAATTCACCACATCAGATCTAAAGGATCATACATCAAAGGAACAAATGGAGAAAGCAACGGTATTGTCCCAATGCTGAGAGTATTCAACGATACTGCTCGATATGTTGACCAAGGTGGAGGCAAGAGAAAAGGCTCAATCGCGATTTATCTAGAACCGTGGCATCCAGATATACTAGCTTTCTTAGATTTAAGAAAGAACCATGGTAAAGAAGAATTGAGAGCCAGAGATTTATTCTATGCACTTTGGACTCCTGATCTATTTATGGAAAGAGTTCAAACAAATGCAGATTGGTCATTCTTTTGCCCTAATGAGTGTCCAGGTCTTCAAGATGCATATGGCGATGAATTCAAAAAGTTGTATGAATCATATGAGGCCCAGGGATTAGCAAGAGAAACGGTGCCCGCTAGAACAGTATGGGACAAAGTGGTTGAATCACAAATCGAAACAGGAACGCCTTACATGTTATACAAGGATGCTGCTAACATCAAGTCCAACCAAAAGAATCTAGGTACAATTCGTTCATCAAATCTCTGCACTGAAATTATGGAATATACTTCTAAAGACGAAGTTGCAGTTTGTAATTTAGCCTCAATTGCACTACCAAAGTTTGTCAACGAAGAAACCGGTGAGTTTGACCATAAATTGCTTTATGATGTTACATATCATGCAACTGGAAATCTCAACAGAGTAATTGATGTAAATTTCTATCCAGTTGAAGAAGCTAGAAATTCCAACATGCGCCACAGGCCGATTGGTCTAGGTGTTCAAGGTCTTGCAGATACATTTGCTATGTTAGGACTTTCGTTTGAGAGTGATGGGGCTAAAAAACTCAACAAAGAAATTTTTGAGACGATTTATTTTGCTTCCTGCTCAGCTTCAAAAGATGCAGCAATAAAGGAAGGAGCATATTCTTCCTTCGAAGGATCTCCAGCGAGTCAAGGAATTCTGCAATTCGACCTTTGGGATATGAATGAGCATAGTGGTCGCTGGGATTGGGATTCACTGAAGGCGGAAATAGTTCAGCATGGAATGAGGAATTCACTACTTTTGGCTCCAATGCCTACAGCATCAACGTCACAGATTCTAGGTAATAATGAGTGCTTCGAAGCCTTTACTTCCAATTTATATGTCAGAAGAACCCTATCTGGTGAGTTTATTGTTCCAAACAGACATTTGATAAAAGACCTAATCAAACATGGACTTTGGAGTTTGGAAATGAAAGACGAGATTCTTCGTCATAAGGGTTCAATTCAAAATATCGAAGAGATTCCAGATAATATAAAAGAGATGTACAAGACTACCTGGGAAATTAAGCAGAAGCATGTTATCGACATGGCTGCAGATAGAGGTGCGTACATAGACCAAAGTCAGTCAATGAACATTCATATGATTGATGCAAATGCGGCCAAAGTTACTTCTATGCATTTTTATGGATGGAAAAAAGGCTTGAAAACTGGAATGTACTATCTTAGAACCAAGGCTGCTGTTGATGCAATACAGTTCACAGTTGAAGCTAAGAAAACTGAAGATCAAACGGTTTCTGGTTTAGCAGACCGTGCTGAAATATCTAGTTTAGAGGCAATAGCATGCAGTTTAGATTCTCCCGATGACTGCTTAAGTTGTGGTTCATAACCTAAACCCGCATTAAATTTCCACAATGTGGACAGCTTATTTTTCCAGAGTAGTCCGCCGGAACGTTTAGATTTCTATCACACGAATCGCATGAGATCTCTATCTTGTTATTTTTTTTTGATCCATCCCCAAATGATAAGAGAAATCTCTCGATTGATGGAGGCCATCCCTTCTTTAATTCATCAAATGACATTAACAGAGGCAGTGCTACAAGCCCCATGCCAAATGTAGTGCACATAATTGAGAACAGAGTCATCGAACCATCTTCACTGATTGAAATTGATACTGGATTCAAGTCTCCTCCTGCGAAAATAATACTTAATAATCCTGAAATCAAAAATGTAACCATGGTGAAATAAATCCCGTTTAAGTATTCATTTAACATCAAAATCCCTCCGAAGATGAACGCAAAAGAGAGTACGAATGCGATTGGGGCTAGAGCCCAACCTAGCCCCCCAATACCAATTATTGAGAAAGCGAATGCCATTAACATTCTAAATGAGCCATAAATAATCACTATTGTTCCAATTGCATTCACAGTACTTCCTTTATTTCCTAGGTATATTCTTTGAACATTTTGACCGGAAATAATCTGAGAATTACTTTGAATAGGCATTGTTCCAGTGTAACTGGATTGAATATTTTGAGGAGGTTGTTGATTTAATTCATCGTTTTCCATAAGTCGAATAATTACATCATCCTTTTTTCCGGATATTATTAATCCACGTGATTTGCAGATTTTTTTCAATTCAAGTAGAGTCATAGATTCATAATCCATAGTAATGAGATAGAATTCTCGTTATTATAGTTATAGCCGATATACTTAATTTCATGCTGAATGAATGGCATGTCCTAAGGTTGCCAATACCGCTTCATGAGTCATTTCAGTCATTGTCGGATGGGCGTGAATAGTTCCAGCAATGTCTTCTAGTAAAGCTCCCATTTCTAGAGCAAGTGTCCATTCACCAACTAATTCACTTATGTGAGTGCCTACTGCTTGAATTCCGAGGATTCTATGATCATCTTCACGAGCACATACTCTAACAAAACCAGCAGATTTCTCTGCTTCTTGGGTTAGTGCTCTTCCGTTTGCACCAAGTGGGAATTTTCCTACAATTACCGGATGTCCTTCTTCCTTGGCTTGTTCTGGTGATAGACCAACACTGACAATTTCCGGCTCAGTAAATACAATCGCTGGAACTGCAACTGGATCATATTCTCGCTTTTCTCCTGAAATAATTTCGGCGACCATCTCTCCTTGGAAAGAAGCAACGTGGGCTAACATCTCTCCAGAGTCACAGACGTCCCCAATAGCGTAAACTCCTTTCATGTTGGTTTCACATCTAGAGTTGACCTTGACAAAACCACGGTCGTCCAAAGCTACACCTGTTGGTTCAAGACCTTGGCTCCTAGGTTTTCTTCCAACAGTGACTAATATCTTGTCTGCGATAATCTCTTCAAACTTAGCGTCATCTGTTGCATTTTTATCAACATAAAATAGTTTTATTTTTCCATCTTTCATGTCTTCACTACCTTTAGCAAAAACCCCGGTATGGACGTTAATTTTATTTTTCTTGATGAATAATTCCAGTGGACGTCGTAACTCCTTGTCAAATATGGGAAGAACAGAATCCATTGCTTCTACAATAGTAACCTCTGAACCCAACATTTTGTAGGTAATTCCCAATTCTAATCCAATATAACCGCCACCAACAACCACTACATGGCCAGGTAAATCTTTCAAATCCAATGCTTCCCTTGATGAAATAACATTTTCAGAGAAAGGCATGAAAGGGAGTTCAATAGGAATTGAACCATTTGCTAGAATTACATTTTCTGCTTGAATTATGATCGCATCTTTACCTGAACCTACCTTTACAGTCTTAGCATCTTGGAATTCAGCCCATCCAGAAATTAGTTCTGCACCAGCAGCCTTCAATAAGTGTTCAACTCCACCATTTAGTTTATTGACAATTCCATCTTTCCATGAAATCATATTTGACATATTGAGCTCAGCTGGTCCAGGAATAGAAATTCCCATATGACCTTGTTTTTGAGAATGCTTTGCTAAATCATGGAATCTATGTGCTGCATGAATAAGGGCTTTGGAAGGAATGCATCCTCTAATCAAACATGTTCCGCCCGCTTTTTCACCTTCAACAATAATTGTTGACAGTCCTAACTGACCCGATCTAATTGCAGCAACATATCCGCCGGGGCCAGCACCTATAACCAAAACTTGACATTTTTTTGTTTGCATAACTTCACCTTCACATGAAAATTGTGGCTGGATTTTCTAGATAGGTTTTCACACGCTGAACTAGAGTTGCTCCGTCATGTCCATCAACAACTCTGTGGTCCCAAGATGAAGATAGATTCATCATTCTTCTTACAACAACATGGCCATTTCTAACAACTGCTCTTTCCTTGGCATTATGGACTCCTAAGATTCCTACTTCAGGCTTATTGATTATCGGGGTAGCACCTAAGCCACCTAGTCTACCAAGACTTGTGATGGTAAATGTTGAACCTGACAATTCCTCAGCTGTTGCTTTACCTTCTCTTGTTGCGGAAGTGACTCTAACCATTTCAGCAGCAGATTGCCAGATATCCATTGCTTCAACATGCTTGACGACTGGAACATATAGTCCACGGTCTGTTTGAGTTGCGATTCCTAAATTGATTGCTTGGTATCTTGTTACAACGTTTGCATCATCATCATACAATGCATTACACTCAGGACTTTCCCTGAGAGCCTTAACTAATGCCTGCATTATGAATGGAAGATAGGTCAATTTTGGCGCTCCTTCAGGCCTAGTTGAATTTAGATGCTGTCTTAATTCTTCTAGAGCAGTAATATCGACTTCTTCAAAGTATGAGAAGTGAGCAATGGAACTGTATGAAGACATCATGCTGTCAGCAATTTTTCGTCTAAGTCCAATTACCTTAATTTCTTCAGTTCCGTTAAGTTCAGTCTTAGCAGAAGCACCAATTGGAGACCATGAAGTAGCCCCAGATGCACCTCCAGAGATGTGCTTGTCCAAATCAGCATGGCTAATTCGACCTGCTGGCCCAGAACCTGCAACATGTTCAAGATTGATATTAGCCTCTCTAGCTCTCTGTCGGACAGCAGGGCTCGCAAGTGCTTTTGTTCCAGCGGCTCTTGCTACAGGCTGAGGTGCTTGTTTAGGTTCTTGAACCGGTTTTGGTGCAGGTTTTTCTTCGATTTCTTTTGTCGGTTCTGGAACTTTAGGCTCTGACTTTTCTTTTACAGGTTCTTCTTCAGATGCTGATGCATTGCCATCGCCATCAACTTCAAATTCAATACAAACAACTCCAACTGGAAGAATATCTCCAGCCTCACCGATGACTTTGGTAACCTTTCCATCAACAGGAGAAGGAATTTCTACAGTAGCCTTGTCAGTCATAACTGAAAGAATCGGGTCATCTTCTTTGACGGTGTCACCTACTGAAACCATCCATTCAACAACTTCTCCTTCTACTACTCCTTCTCCTATATCTGGCAGTTTAAACGCAAACGTTCCCATATTTATTCCTCCTGTGTTTTCTTTATCGCTTCAGCAATCCTTTCTGGACTAGGTAAATAATCCCATTCTGTTGTATGTGGGAATGGTGTATCCCACCCAGTGACTCTAATAATTGGAGATTCAAGATGATAAAAACATCTTTCTTGAATCGAAGCACTCATTTCTGCTCCAAATCCGCTGGTTTTAGGAGCCTCATGAACAATAACGCATCTTCCAGTTTTTTTGACAGAGTTAACAACAGCATCTCTATCCCATGGGACTAAGGTTTGCAAATCAATAAGTTCGCAATCTATTCCTGAATCCTTGATTGCTTGTTCACAAACATGAACCATAGTACCCCATGCAATAACAGTGCAAGCAGACCCCTCTTCGACAATTCTCGCTTGTTCTAGAGGGATTGAATAATATTCTTCAGGTACTTCTCCATCTGGGTGGTCATTCCAAGTAGGAACATTGTGTGGGTCTCCATAGAAAGGTCCTCTGTAACAACGCTTTGGCTCGAAGAAAATAACAGGATCATTACATTCAATTGCTGAGGTTAGAAGTCCTTTGGCGTTGTAGGGATTTGAACAGTATACTACTTTCAACCCAGGAGTGTGAGTAAATTGTGCTTCTGGCGATTGTGAATGGTGATGTCCACCTTTAATTCCTCCACCAGCAGGTGTTCTAAATGTAACAGGTGCAGTAAATTCTCCACCAGAACGGTGACGTAGTTTGGCAATTTCATTCACAATTTGGTCATAGGCAGGGAAGATGTAGTCCGCGAATTGAATTTCAGCAACAGGCCTAAGACCGTTTAATCCCATACCCATAGCAATTGCTGCAATTCCACCTTCTGCTAAAGGTGAGTCAAACACTCTGTGTGGACCAAATTTTTCTTGCAGTTTGGCAGTTACTCTGAAAACACCACCGAAATAACCAACGTCTTCACCAAAAATTACTACGTTTTCATCTTTTATGAGCTGGTGTTCCAGCGCGGAATTAAGAGCTGCAATCATATTCATTTTGGTCATAATCACACCTCACTTTCCTAGTTCCTCTCTTTGTTCTTGAACATGCCAAGGAACCGTTTCATAAACTTCAGTAAAAATTGTTGATGCAGGAGGATAAGGTCCACTTGCTAAGTCTCCAAATTCACAAGCCTCCTTGTAAGCTGTCATTACTTCATCATCAATTTTCTTTTCTAACTGTGAATGCTTTTCTTCATCCCAGATTTTAGATTCAATCAAGTACAATTTCAATCTATCAACAGGATCTCCTCCCGGCCAGCACTCGAATTCATTATCGGGTCTGTAAGCCGATGGATCATCAGATGATGAATGAGCGCCTGCTCTGTAGGTGTAAACCTCAATGTGAGTTGGGCCTAAACCAGCACCTGCTCTTTCTCTTGCCCATTTAGTAACACTATACAATGCTAGGAAATCATTACCGTCTACTCTGATTGAAGGTATGTCATAAGCAAGTCCTCGCTCGGCAAAAGTCCTTCCACCGGTTGCTAAATTTTTGTGGGTGGAAATAGCCCATTGATTATTTACAACATTCAGGATTACCGGTGGTTTGAATGTAGAAGCAAAATTTAGTGCATAGTGGTAATCACCTTGTGCAGAGGTTCCATCTCCAAGCCAAGAGATACAAACTTCGTCTAATCCTTTGTAAGCACTTGCCATGGCAACTCCTACAGCTTGAGAGAATTGAGTTCCAACAGGCGAAGAAATGGAGATAAAGCGACCTTCTTTCCAAGTATAATGAACGGGCATTTGCCTACCTTTTACATTGTCTTCAGTATTACCTATACAGTGGCAAATCATGCTAACCATATCTCGTCCTCTAACAAATTGTGCACCTGGTTGTCTGTATGAGGGGAATATCCAGTCATCTTTCTCTAATGCCATTGTTTGAGCAATTGCAACTGCTTCTTCACCGAATGATCGCATGTAAAAAGATAATTTTCCAGTTCTTTGCATCTTAATCATTCTATCATCAAAAATTCTTAATCTCATCATATATTCAAGACCCTGAATCATAGTTTCAGCATCGAGTTTAGGATCCCATTCGCCCTTAGCCTTGTTGTCATCATCTAGAACTCTTACCAAACCAGCCGCGTGCAGAATTGTATCTTTTGCTTCACATTTCACAGGGTCAGGTCTATTCAAATCACCAGGCTTTTCTTGAAATTTATCTCCAAAGTTAGCCTCATCTCCTGGCCTGAACGGAGCAGTACCGATTATGTAGGGTGCGGTAGACACCGTTTTCCGTTCCGTCATGGTTTCACCTCAGTTGGTGAAGTCCTTAATTGATACTGGTCAAATGAGATATCATTGGAAATCAAAACATTAGCACCCGGCATATTTTCATCATTATTTGGATCTTTTAATTTTCTCAAAAGAAGGCCAGCCTTGAATGATGATCTAACAAACGGCCCACTAGCAACGCCTAAGAATCCGAGTTCAATCGCTTTCTTTGCCCATATGTCGTAAAGTTCGGGTTCGGGAAATCTATCTACAGGTAAGTGTTTATTTGATGGAGCCAGATACTGACCTATCGTAAGAAGGTCAACACCAGCGTCTCTAACTAATTTCATCGCATCGATTAATTCTTCATTAGTTTCGCCAACACCAACCATCAAGGAAGATTTTGTAATTATATCTGGGCGAAGTTTTTTTGCTTCTTTAAGAATTTTGATCGACTGAGAAAAAGATGCTCTGCGGTCTCTAACAATAGGGTCAAGTCTGGGAACACACTCCACATTATGGGCAAATACCGACAAAGGACTGTTGTCCAAGAGGTGTGCCAAATCGTCCAAATCTCCGGCTAAATCAGAACATAGTAGTTCCAATGTTACGTCAGGTTGTCTTGTATTTACTTCTTCAATACATTTCTTGTAATGGTCTGAACCGCTATCTGGTAAATCATCGCGGTTAACAACAGTAATTACAGCATGACGTAGGTTCATTGATTCCACAGCATCAGCTAGATTCTTAGGCTCGTCAATGTCTAAGGGAGGAGGTGTTTTGATTGACCCAACAGCACAAAACCTGCATCCACGAGTACATTCTTGGCCCGCAATCATGAAAGTAGCATCTCCACTTGACCAACAGTCGTGAATATTTGGACATCTAGCCTCTTCGCACACCGTGTGTAGTTTGTTATCTTTGACAGCCGATTTTGTTTCGTTGTATATCTTCTGTTGTTCTCCATTAGGGAGGCTTGTTTTGAACCATGAAGGCAGCCTTTCACGAGTTTTGATTTTAGGACTGTTTCTCGCCATGGGGAGTTGTTTACCGCTAATATTCTCCCCTCCTCAATACATCCCATGTGTTGCATATCAAAAAGATGTGCTTGAGGCCATTTTTTCCAGTTATAGTAAATAATTCAGTTTTTGTTGATTTGATACGAGAATTATTGTATTAATTGGTTTAGGCTAAGATATGTCCAAGCCGGTTGCGTTAATCACAGGTGGTGGTAAACGGATAGGTGCAGCAGTATCTAAGAAATTGATGGAAATGGGTTGGTATGTGTTGATTCACGTTAATTCATCAGTGGATGAGGCAAGAAAAATAATCTCAGAATTTTCATCCAGTAATGGAGGTGTAGAATGCGGAGATGTTCTTACCGGCAATTTATTACTAGATTCAGATGTTGAAGAATTGATTTCAAACGTTATTAATCATCCAGCAACAATTAGTGCCAAAGGTCTTTCAGGATTAATACACAACGCCTCAATATACGATTCTATAGAAATAAGCGAGGTTAAACTCGATGATTTAAAAATGAATTTAAAACTACATGTCGAAACCCCATTCAATCTAACCTTGGGTTTATTGGATCTGCTAAAGTCTGCAAAAGGATGCATCATCGGAATGGTTGACACATCACTAGGACGGTCATGGAAAGGCCTATCCCACTATACTTCCAGTAAAGCAGGTCTAAGACAATTGATGATTAATTTAGCCGGAGACCTACACCCACAGGTTCGCGTCAATTGCATTGCACCCGGGGCAATAATTTCTGCTGATTGGGAAGTAGAACATTTTGCTAAAATAATCGAAGAAATTCCGCTGGGTAGATCTGGAAATGTCAATGATATTGCTAATGCTGTACAATTTTTATTCGAGTCGAATCATATATCAGGGCAGATAATCAATGTTGACGGTGGTTGGAGTCTTAACCAAAAATTGGGCGTATAATTCAAATGATATCGACTCTACGGCAACTCGCAGGGGTGGCTGAGGTGGTCAAAGGCGCCGGGCTTAAGATCCGGTCCCATATGGGTTCGTGGGTTCGTATCCCACCCCCTGCACCATACTCA
>MDTE01170233.1_pt1 | contig 45408 bp, 27 predicted proteins | sample 811231 | NCBI WGS metagenome assembly MDTE01 (sample SAMN05326651, study PRJNA326480) | marine metagenome | isolation source: seawater | place: Indian Ocean: Red Sea | collected 2010 | reverse complement strand
TCCCGTGCGAGTTCGACCAGCGAGCTGTTTGGCTGAGACTCAGCGTCAACGACCTGTGCCCCGATGTGTTTGAGGACATCCTCTTCGATGAGGACATCTGGCCAAGCCCGATCGGTGATCAGCACGCGCATGGGCTTGTCGGCTTTCAGGGGGTGACAGGCCGGGAGACGGTGTCGCGAGGTGTGGACGGGATGAGGCTTCGGGGGCCAAGCCCGCAGGGGGAGGCGGCTAGGAGTTAGCGATCGCGAGTTCTGCCATCCGAATGGCGGGCTCGACGACGCGTTCCCAGTTCTCGCGCAAGTAGTCGTCGGGGCCACCCTTGGCGGCCACGGCGTGGGCCACGTCGGCGGTCTTGACCATTTCGATCGCATCCCACGGGCAGACGAGCAATTCGTAGGGATCGGAGCGTTTGGTGGGCACGTGGACACAGACCTCGCAGCCAACGCAACGCTCGACGTCAATCTCACACCAGCTCTGCAGCACAGAGATGGTCTCGCCGGGAACCTTGTAGATGCAGTCGACGGGGCAGACCTCAAGGCACGCTTCACAACCTGTACAGTTGTCAGCGTTGATGATGGCCACCTCCTTGGGCAGCTTCTTGCGGGCTCCGCTCTTGGCCATGACGGCGATCCGTGGTCGTGTGCGATGTCATCTGTGTGAGTGGGCAGTGTCCACGGGGGACATTGTGTCGCCTTGGCAGGGTGTGGGCAAGGCAGGTTTTCGCGTCCGTGTCTCCTCTTTACCCGTTGCGATCCTCGAAGTAGACTCCCGCCGCGATGAGTTTTCTTACAGTTCACCCGGGGGCCTTGCACACGGCCCAGGCACGTCATCCTCTGATGGCGGTTCTAGCGGCAGCCTGGTTGTGCGCAGTGTGTGATCCGGCGTCGGTTCGGGCGTCCGAGCTGGTCGCCGCCGCCAGCGGGAGCCTGTCTGATCCGCTGGTGCTGGAAGGATGGCGATCGGCAGAGTCGACGCTGTCGGCCAACTCCGGCCACACAGCTGGATCGCCCAACGCGTCCACAAGCGGCTGGTGGACAGACGGCCGGGTGGTCCCCGCGTCGTGGCGGTCACTCGTGGACGAGGCGGGTGCGACCGCCCGGGTCTGGACGCGACGTGTGGAGGTCGGTGCCCGTGTGCTCAAGGGAAATACCGACCAGGACTTTGTCCGTGTGGCCGGTGAGCTGCGGCGTGTCGAGGGAAACGCCCACCACCAAATTGACTGGGGAGGTCGATTCGGCCAGGTCAATGGGATTCGCAACACGAACCGGTGGTTTGTCGATAGCACCGTCGATCGGGAGCAGCCGGCCGGGTGGATCCTCTACCTGAGCAGCAAGCACGAGTACAACGAATTCCAGGGAATCGACTACCGCGGGACTGGCTCGATCGGGGGGGGCTACAAGTTCGTGGACGAGGACGACCGCCAGGTGCTGATGAGGTTGGGGCCAGCTGTGACGATGGAGGTCTACAGCAAGTCCGGCGGCTATCGGGTGACGGAAGACTTTTACGCGGAATTCGAGATCGACTGGCCGCTGTTTGAACGATCGCGGCTGGAGACGAAGACGACGATGCGCCCGAGCGTGGTTTCCCTGGACGTGTTTCGTTTTCGCACGGACACAGCGGTGGTCGTGCCGCTCGACGACGAGTCGCGGTGGAGCCTGAAACTCGGCTACCTGCTCGACTACAACTCGAGCCTCAAGGCGGCCAACAACCGGCTGCCCATGGATGTGACGACCAATGTGTCGGTGGTCTACATGAGGCCGTAGCCTGGTCCGTGGCAGACTCTAACGGGGCTTGGCCAGGACGACCTTGAGGGTCTTCTTCTTGCCGTCTCGCATGACGGTCACGTTGACGGTGTCGCCGCCCTTGAACTTGCGGAGTGCAAGGTCAAAATCGTCGAGGCCGCCGATCCGGGTTTTACCGATCTGTATGATGAGATCGCCTCCCTTGAGCCCCCCCTTCTGGGCCGGACTGCCGGGCGCGACGCCGGAGATCGGGTAGCCCTTCTGGCCGTCGGAGCCGAAATCGGGGATGCTGCCAAAGTAAGGGCGGCTGCCCGTACGGGCGACCTGCGCCTGGGACTTGATCTCGACATACTTCGGACGGGACTTCTCCTTGGCGGTCTCGATGACGATTTCCTCGAGCATCGAGACAATTTGTTCCATGCCGTCGTAGTTGATCTTGGGCCAGTCGTCACCGGGTCTGTGATAATCGCTGTGAGTGCCGGTGAAGAAGTGAAGCACCGGGATCTTTTTGCCGTAAAACGACGAGTGGTCACTGGGACCGAAGCCGCTGGGCTTCATCGACAGGGCAAATTCCCTGGCCTTTCCCTTGGTTGCGAGAATCTTTTTCCACCGGGGTGCCGTGCCTGTGCCAAACACGGTCAGGCGGTTGTTGGTCAGGCGCCCGACCATGTCCATGTTGAACATGGCGACGGTTTTTTCGAGTGGAAAGACGGGATTGTTGACGTAACGGGCCGAGCCAATGAGCCCCAACTCTTCAGCAGTGAATGCGATGAACACGAGCCGTCGGGGAAGCTTCTTCTTGCGCGACCCGAGTCGGCGGGCCAGCTCGATCAGGCTGACGGTTCCGGAACCGTTGTCATCAGCCCCGTTGTGGACCTCCTTCGATCCCGGTGCCAGTGACCCGGTGCCTCCCATGCCGACATGATCATAGTGGGCCCCAATCACGATCGTCTCGTCCTTCAGCGGCCCCTCTCCTTCAATGACACCGATCACGTTTTTGACCTCGGTGCGCACCGTGTCGATCGACGTGTGGATTTCGGCCTTCCACCCGGTCACCGGTTGGCTCTTGGCTCGGAAATCCTTGTCGATGGCGGCCTCAAGGCCGGTCAAGTCGGTCTTGAGAGCCGCTTTGAGTACGGGGTTGAGTGCGGCGTGTGTGACGTGGGCAATCGGAATCCCTCGGGAATTGCCCGAACGGGCGTAGCCGAATTTCATCAGCGGGTCGGCCGGGCCCTTCTTCTGCTTGTCCTGGACCGTCTTGAGACTTTCGACGGCGGCCTTCAGTCGGCGCCGTGATGTGGCGAGCTTGTCCTTGTCCGTGGCATCAGTGTCGTTGAAGGTGACCGCGGCGGTCACCACGTTGCTGCGGGCCCGTTTCAGTTCCTGCTCGGCATTGTGTCTGATCGAATAAGGATCGTTGACGAACAGGATCGCCTTGGCACCTGCGCCAAAGGCGTTGCTCACCTTGGAACGGAGAGCCGCATGACGGGAGATACCGCCATGCGGTGCGGCAAAGGGCCCGTTGCTGTCGGACTGCAGCGGGGTGCGTCGCATGATGACGGCGATCTTGCCCTTGAGGTCAATTCCCTGGAAGTCGTTGTAGTGAGCCTCGGGGGCCTGGATCGAGTAGCCGAGGAAGACGAGGTCACCGGTGAGCTTGCCCGATCCGCCAAATGCGCAGACTTCAAAGTCCTGCCCTAGCTTCAACGCGATCTTCTCCCCCTTGGGTCCCACGAATGTGACGTTGTTGGGTTTGGCCAACTTGACGTCAGTCACCATCGTGAATTTCTGGTAGGCGTCGCCGTCGACCCGTTTCACATCGAGACCGGCTTCGCGGAACTGCTTGCGAACGTAATCGGCGGCGAGATCGAGCCCCTTGGTGCCGACACCTCGGCCTTCGAGCTTGTCGGAGGCGAGGTACTTGAGATCATTCTTGAGGCGGTCTGCAGCGCCGGGGACAGCATTGGCAGGCCAGGCCCAACCGGTGGAGACGCAAGTGACAAGCAGGGCAAGCGTGGTGGCCATGCCGAATAGCCGGCCTGCTGTGCCGGAGGGACGGGCTCGGTGAGAGTTGTGGCCAGATCGCAGCGTGATGGGGCGAGTCACCGTGATGGCTCCTGGGAGATTCTCGAAGGCGTTACTTCGCAAGGCCAGATGTTAATCGAGAGAGCGCGTGTCACACCAGTCGCGGGATACGTGACGTCTCAGGGGAGTTCCGACAATGCGTGCTCGAGGTACCCCGTGAGAACACTCTCGGGAAAGAGGCAGAATGAAAACTCACGGTTGGTGAGGACGGTGTTGGCGTTGAGCTGCCGGTCAAGCCGTTGCAGGTCACCGTCGAGTGCCTGCCGGGCTCCAATGGTGTGGCGAGCGAGGGCCTCGTCGACTGCCCGGAAATCGCGATATCGGAGGCGTCGACGGGCTCGGGACGCCATCGAAAAGTCTGCGCGGTCAGCGTGCTGTGCGGCGATCAACCTCTGCTTGCGGTCACGCAACTCATGAGGCTCGCTGGCGTCGAGAAACTCATGGGCGTTGTAAAGCATGCGACGTTTCCGGGCGAGCAGTCCCTGTCGTTCGGCAGCCGTCGCGTCAAAGGGGCCGCCGAGTGGCAGGTGCAGAGTGCCCGAGAGCGTGAGGTAGCCGGGAGGAGCGAGGCCGAGATAGTCGGCCATAAGCGCATCGGTCACCTCGTCGTACTTGGATCCGCCGATTCCGTGGACGAAGAGGTCGGCCAGGCAGAGACGGGCAAACAGGGTGGTGGAAAGAGCGCTCGGACGGATGCGACGCCCCTCCCGCTGCAGCGATCCAAGTTGGGAGACGAGAGCGTCAGAGTCCGACTGGCGGCCGCCGTCCAATACGGCTTCAAAGGTGCGGCCATCTGAGACGAACAGCTTGTCGACCGACGATCTCACGAGCAGCCGTTGGCGATGCGTATCACCAGCCTGCCAGGTCCAAAACGGGGTCTCCGTCCAGCCGTCGGCCTGGGCCAGGTCGGCGGCCGGGTGCGTTCGGCTGCGGACCCGGTTCGCAACCCGGTAAGCGGCCAGGGCGCCGTTGTGAGACTCGGCAAATCGTTCCGCGTCGGCGAGCAGGACTCCGAGGAATCGCAGGAAGGGCTCACGGGTCGACAGGCGGGAGATGGGAAGTTCCAGCGTGCTGTGGTCCAGGTGTGATTGGAGTGAGATCCGAGCCGCTGACAGACAGTCTGCAAGGCCGCGGCCCTGCTCAGCGGCCGAGACCGCGGCGGGCCAGATTGAGGTCAAGATGGGGGCGATGTTCCATCGGTCCAACGCGTCAGTGATGCGGCGCGGAAATCCCGTGAAGGCACCCGACAGATCCGCGGGTATGTCTTCGAACGGTCGTGAAGCGGAATTGGTGGTGAACGGGACCAGCCGCGTCGCCGGTTCGTCGCGGGTTCCATCGGGCACGGACAGGTGCAGTGGGGCTGCGATGTCATTGTCGACGATGAGATTGAGAGCGGAGCCGCCGGTGTGTCGTGCCAAACGGGCCATCGCGAAATTCTTGATCAGCACGCCGCAGTGAAACAGGGTCGGCTGGTGTCCACCCACGACCAAGGGGCCCGTCTGCGAAAATGCCGGGACGACAAGGCCCGCCTCTTCGGCGTATTCGCCAGCGGCTGCCAGAGTGTCTGCGACGGCCGATCGTCTCCAGTCGGCCAGGCTCTGGCCGCCCAGCCGGATGGACGCCCAGGAGTCTGTGTCATGGGTGTCCTGGGCCCACTGGGAGGCTGTGAGCAATCCCGGGTCCACCAGGATGCCGCCGTTGTCGACGGGCACCCGTCGTGAGGCTGATGGGGCAGCGGCGGTGTGCGAGGAGGGCATGCGGGATGCGAGGAGCCAGTGTGGTGGGGAGTGGACGTGCTCACGGGGCGGGCAGAGTGGTGAGAGCTTCGTCGAGCACGCTGTCGTAGTATGACATCCTCAGTGAGGCGTCGTCGAGAGATCCGCCGAAGGAGCGCTCCTCCTCGAGATAGATGAGGGGCACGGGATGCTCGGCGATCCGCAAGCCGCTTGCGACCGCCTGAACCCAGAGCTGCAATGGCATGGCATAGCCTGGCTCGGTGGGGGCCAAGCGTCGCAGGGCGGCGGTCCGGTAAGCCTTGAAGCCACAGAAGGCATCGGTGAGGGACAGCCCGAGGGTCCCGTTGAGCCGCCGCGTGATACTGGCATTGATTTGCCGGCGGTCCTCTGGCGGCGACCCGGACATGGAGTCCGTGAGGAGATAGCGGCTGCCGGAGAGGATGTCGACGTCTTGTTGCTCCAGTTGGGCGACAAGTTCCGGGATCCGTTCGGGTTCATGTTGGCCATCGCAATCGATGGTGACGATGGCGTCAAATCCCTCCTCGATGGCCACATCAAAAGCGGTGATGAGTGCTGCGCCGTAGCCACGATTGACCGGGTGTGTCACCAGCCGAATGTCGGTTCGGCGGGCGAGGAGATCGGATGTGCCATCGGTTGACCCATCGTCGACGATCAGCACGTCAGAGGCGTGCGTGAGAACGGCCTCGAGGACGGCGTCGACGTGATTGGCTTCGTTGTAGACCGGCAAGGCGGTCAGGGCTGTGAGTGCCATGAGGGAGGATTGTAGTTACGCGGGGCGGGGCTTGCCATTCGTGTGAACGGTTGTTGCTCGTGCGCGAGTGTTTACAATGTGGCCGCAGGGTCGCCGGATGGAGCGACCATCCCGTTGACGCGTTGCAGGAGATGACGACCATGGCGTATTCCCTTCCCGAACTCCCTTACGCGTACGACGCCCTGGAGCCTCACATCGACGCACGGACGATGGAGATCCATCACACGAAACACCACAACGCGTACATCAACAACGTCAATGGGGCCCTGGAGGGACATGAGGGCCTGGCGGGAAAGAGCGTCGAGGACCTCGTCAGTGATTTGGACGCCGTACCCGAGGCGATTCGCGGCGCCGTCCGCAACAACGGGGGCGGTCACGCCAATCACTCGTTGTTCTGGACCGTGATGAGCCCCGATGGGGGTGGCCAGCCCGAGGGAGCGCTCGCGGATGCGATCAACGCGGCGTGTGGCAGCTTCGAGGAATTCCAGGCCGCGTTTTCGAAAGCGGCGGGTACGCGATTTGGCAGCGGTTGGGCGTGGCTCAGTGTCGGCCCCGATGGCTTGGTCGTGGAGAGTACACCGAACCAGGATACGCCATTGTCAGAGGGACGGACTCCGATCCTGGGACTGGACGTCTGGGAGCACGCCTATTACCTGAACTACCAGAACCGCCGTCCGGACTATGTCCAGGCGTTCTTCAACGTGGTCAACTGGGCCGAGGTCACGCGCCGATTTGAGGCGGCGACGTCGTGAGTCGGCGCGAAGCCGCCACCCCCACGGGGTGATCAGGATGTTATGATGGCGCCCGGTGGTCACACGTTGCGTGGCCGCCGGGCGTTTTTATACAGGCCCTGGTCTGCATGGTGGCACGAGAGAGGCGGTGGGCGGTGTCGACGGCCAGCCTTGTCATCGTAGAGGGAGTCGGCCGGGGGACTCGATTTCAGATTGGTCGCCAGCGTGTGGGGATCGGCAGGAGCTCAGAGAACGCCGTCCGCGTGGCCGACAGCGAGGCGTCCCGATTTCATGCCGCCATCCAGTGGCAGCCCGAGGGTTGGGAGCTGCTGGACCTTGGTAGCGCCAATGGCACGCTGCTCAACGGCAACTCCATCAAGCGGGCCGCGGTCGTCCATGGTGACCAGCTCCAGGTAGCCAATACTCTCCTGCAGTTTGAGTTGCTCGGAGAGGCAGCGCGAGCAATAGACGTTCCGGTCAGCCTGGTCGGCGATGCAAACGACCCGTCGTGGATCGTGGGCGAGTCGTCTGGGGTGGTGTCCGCAGAAGATGCCGCGACACCCACCGGAGACAGGGGGGCCGAACTCGTCACGTCGGATTCCGAGGCCCTGGCCAGTCTGCGCGCGATGTACCGCATCAGCGAACACGTTGCGGACCCCGGTCGGCCGCTGGATACGATGCTGGAGGCTGTGCTGGACGTGGCGCTGGATGTCGTGTCGGCGGATCGTGGCTGTGTCCTGATGGCAAATCCGGACAGCGGTCGCCTGGAGCCACGGGTCTATCGGCAGAGTGCCTCTTCGGAACGGGCTGCAACAGAGATGCCGGTTCCCCGGAGCATTGTCGATCTGGTGATGAAGGAAGGACGCGGTGTCCGTACCTCGGACGCTCAGCAGGACGATCGCTTCTCAAGTGGCGAGAGTATTCAGCAGGCTGGAGTGCGTGAGGCGGTGTGTGCGCCCCTGGTCGGTCGCCAACGGGCTCTTGGTGTGATCTACGTGGACACGACGAGCTGGGGCAACGAGATCCTGGGCGGAGAGATGGCGGCCGAACGACTGTCGGAGGAATCCTTGAAGCTGCTGGTGGCGATGGGACACCAGGCGGCACTCGCGATCGATCTGCATGACCAGCAGGATGCGTTGTTGCAGTCCGAGCGGTTGGCGGCTGTCGGCCAGACGATTGCCACATTGAGTCATCACATCAAGAACATCCTGCAAGGTGCACGCGGTGGAAGCTACTTGGTCAACCTCGGGCTCAAGGACCATGACGAGCCCTTGATTCGAAAAGGATGGGGGATCGTCGACCGGAACCAGGGCCGGATCTACGACCTGGTGATGGATATGCTCAGCTACAGCGTGGACCGGATCCCTGTCTGGAAGTCGGTGGATCTGTTGGTGACGGTTCGTGAGGTGCATGAGTTGTTGCTGGTACGAGCCGAAGACGCACGTGTCCGACTGGTCTGCCGCCTTCCCGGTTCGTCGTGTGTGGCGGACTGTGATCCCGAGGGGATTCATCGGGCCGTGCTCAACGTGGCCACCAACGCCCTGGAAGCGGTTGAAGGGCGTGCCGACGCGATAGTCACGCTGACTGCCGGCTTCGATTCGTCCTCGGACACCGTTTGGGTCGATGTCGATGACAATGGCCCGGGCATACCGGAGGACGAGATGCCACGACTTTTCAACCTGTTCGAGTCAACCAAGGGGGCGCGTGGCACAGGGCTCGGACTGGCCGTGAGTCGAAAGATCATCGGCGAGCACGGTGGCGAGATCCACGTCGAGAACCGTCCCGGTGCAGGCTGCCGCTTTCGGCTGACATGGCCTCGCAAGAGCCCTGATCAGCGAAGCACAACGGGTGCAGAGCTGAAATCGTGATCAACGTGTGAGACGTTGAGCCCGCGGGGTGTCTCGCCGCTGTTTTCAAGTTCTGAACCCAGGTCGCGGACAGACGACCTCAGAAATCGGGCGTGCCGTCGGTTTGTGCGTTCGGGGGAGGCCCGACATTGCCCAGTTGAGACTCGAGGGGCGCGGTGTTGGCGCCGATGGCAGTTCCGCCGGGGGCCCACGTGGCACCTCGCGAGCCGCTCTTGAGTCTGAGATGCATGGGGCGAATCCGGGTGGCCTCCGGCGGTAACGTGGCCAAGGGGACAGCCGCGGGGCCGTGGAGAGGGCGGATGCGCCGGGGCCCGGGAAAGAGCTCTGAAAACCGCTCTGCAACTCCCGCAGCGTCCGGCCTCGTTGTCGTGGTGGGATCAGTGTGCAGGTGCTTCAGACGCGACGAAAAGCCGTTGTGGGTCCCGGACCAGGTCACGCTCTTGTTCGAGATCATCTGGGACGTACATGACAGCAGCGTGGCCTCGCTGGCGTCCTTGAGCGTGACAGGTAATGGCCCCGCAAAATGGGTGGCGTGTGAAAAAAGAGACAACATACCGGTTGCGGTTGACGATCCGCGTGGGCTGTCGAGAGCGATGATCCGCCGCGTGGCCGACAGCGTCGAGTGCCGGAGGTCGACCATGACCGACGCCTGGGGGGGGGCAGGCGAACATCGGACGAGGTCGCCGGTAGATACCAGGACGCTGTTGGAGACAAGCAGTGACTGGTTGCCGTGTCCGAGTCTGACCAATTCCCCGGAGCCGGCGATAAAGCTGGAGTGGATTTCGCCGGTTGCGGAATCGCCGTCGGAGCGCCAGTCGATCACCCCCTGCTCTCTTTTGGGCGTTCCCCGCGGCCCAAGAAGTGAACATCGCCTTAGGGCAAAGGAGCCGCCGTCCACCTTCAGAAGCCACCCCGGGTGTCCGTCGCCGTCCCACTGGATCCTCGCGCTAATCATCTCGAGTCGTCCTGAGGTGACGGTGATGAGGGCGTTGGTGCCAGTGGGTGCCGGCGGCGGTGATTGGCCGACAGCAGGTGGTGTGGCCGGATCGTTGCCGCTGTCGGACGCCGGGGCCGGCGTGTTCGGCGCGTCTTGCGGGGCGGGGTGCGACCGGTTCGGAACGATGACGAGTGGCGAGTCCTTGGCGGCATCTTGAAAGACGAGAGTCAGACCTCCGTCTCTCACTTCAATCGGGCTGGTGGAATGTCGACCTCGGCCTGTGACTTCGATGACCGCGCCCGGTGGTGGAGGGTGGTTGGCGAGAAAACGACCAAGATCGGGGTGGTCCTTGAGATCGAGCCGAAGAAACGGGCGGGTAGTCTCCTGGACACGGGTCCAGCGTGGCCGTGAGACATGTATGGGGGCCGTGGCGAGGATCGCAGGGGCTGGCATGCCCAGTGACCTCACACGGCAACCGGGCGCGTTGCCATCGGTGGCTGGAGGGAGTTGCCTGGCAAAGTTTCCGGTGTCGAAGTAGAGCGGTTTGACACGATCAGCGCTGGCGTTGAGCGGACGCCAGGGAGCCGCGACAAACATCGAGGCTTCTCCAGGGGATTTCCAGCATGACTCCCATTCGGAGAAACTCGAGATGGAAGGCCCGGCGTCAGGGGATCGGCGAATGAACTCGCGGACGCCAAAAGCGACGCTGCCATGCGTCTCCCAGGTCAGCCCCTTGAACCGGTTGCCATTCGCTGTCGCTTCCTGTGGCCACGGGCCAAGGTCGACCAGGACTCCGTCGCCTGAGGAGGGGCAAGCGAGCAGAGAGTTGATGGTCCGAATGGAAGTGGTGGGTCTTGTGCTGGACTGCGCCGCAGGGGCAAGATTCAGAAGAGGGGCGTCGCTGCATAGTGTGCTGGAGACGATCCGCAGGTGGCGTTGCGCCGGGAGTTGGCCGTCGGAGGACGATGGGAGCAACGCGACCGGCGAGGCTGAGTCGGTCAGCAGCAGGCTGTTGATGATGGCCGTGTCAATTGAGTCGGAAGCCAACTCAACACCCGTTGTGTTGCGACCTCGGACAAGCACGTTGTGAAGGAGGATGCGGGCGGGACGTTTGTCGACTCGCCCCTCGGCAGCAACAGCTACAGTGCCGGCCTCGCGATGGCGAGGTTGGGTGATGGAACAGTGGTGCAGTGACAGATCCGAATCATGGCCACGGATTACTGTCAATTTCCTCTCTCCGGGAAAACCGTCGGGGAGCAGCACGAGATCAATCCGGTCCAGACGCAAGTGTGTGGCCGTGACGTGCCATGCCGTGTCGACCGGCGTCGCTCCGGGTTCGAGGACAACGACGGAGCGCTTTTCGGAGGAGGATGAAATCACAATCCGCTTCTTGTTTTCGAGTCGCGGTGTGGTGAGGAAGAATGGTCCGGGACCGTGCAGGCGAATCCAGGCGCCGTCGGGGCCGACAGCGGAGATGGCCGCCTGGAGGCTTGGCAGATGGTCCTGGCCGGGTGCGTTGTGGCCGACGTGCAGCACGGACAATCCCGTCGTGTCGCCACTGGTGGCCCATTTGGCCAGGTGCCGAGATTCTCCCTGCCGAAGTCCGAGCGGGACATCAGGCGGTGTGGCAGCTGTGATGGCCAGCGACGTGGGCGCCAATTCGCCATAGACGATGTCTGGGGTGTCCGGGTTGGCTCCGGTTTCTTGGCCCCCACCGGGTTCGCCCGTTCCCGGGCGTGAACCAGTCTGCCTGGCATCCGGGGTGTTGGTCTTCCCAAACGGGGAGCCATGGCTGGAAGAGAGATCGACTGTTTGACCGAGATGGACGAAGAAGAACCCGGCGGCGGAGACGAGCAGTACCGCAGCCACGATGATCCCGGTGGAGCGAAAGCGACTCCAATCGACTCCCTGCTCATCAGGCTGTGAAGTGCTTTGGTGGAGACGCCGGCTGGTGCGCCGCGGGCGTGTCGGCGAAGGCGGTGGGAGACGAACCGGAGGCGTGTCTCGAGAGTCTGGTGATTCGATGGCCGGCGGGGCTGCTTGAGTGTCGCCCCGTCGGCGTCGTCGACCGGCGCGATCAACAGCCTGGTCGGCAACGGGGACGGGTGGTGTTCTTCGCGTCGACGTGTCGGTGGCGAGGTCGATCGCCTCGGGCGTGGAAGCCAATTCGGTACCGGTTTCGCGCCGGGTGTTGTCACTGTGAGTCGCGGCAGGGGCATCGGGTGCGCCGGTCGACCGCGTCCCGGGCTCATCGACCGAGTCTTCGGCCAATGCTGCAAGGATCTCGGCGGAAAGTTCTTTACGGTCGAGGTCGATGGCCTCGAGCGTCTCAATGAGGTGGTTCGGAGTCTTGAATCGCTGCTCTGGCTCTTTGGCAAGCATTCGGAACAGCACCATGGTGACCGATTCGGGCACCTGGTCATTGAGTTGACGGGGGTCGGGAACGGCGCTGGTGGCGTGCTGTTTGAGCTTCGAGGTGAGGCTGCCACCTGGAAACGGGGGTTGCCCGGTGAGCATGTGGTACCACGTACAGCCGAGCGAATAGATGTCGCTTCTCGTGTCGGCTGCCTTGCTGTCTCTCGCTTGCTCAGGCGAGATGTAGTCGACAGTGCCGACCGTGGTCCCGGCGCGGGTGATGCCGGCTTCACTGGTCTCGCCAAGCGAACGAGCCAGCCCCATGTCGGTCAGCTTGACCGCTCCATCGTGTCGGATCAGTAGGTTGGACGGCTTGATGTCCCGGTGCACAATGTTGCGTGAATGGGCAATAGCCAGGCCCCTTGCGACCTGGAGCGTAATGTCGAGGGAGCGGCGGACGGGCAGGCGCCCGCGAGATTGAATGAGCTTTCCGACATCTGTCCCGTCGACGTACTCGAGGGCAATGTAGAACTGGCCGGCGATCGTGCCAGCCTCGTAGACGCCGACGATATTCGAGTGTTTCAATTCCCTGGTGGCGAGAGCCTCGGACCGAAACCGCTTGGTCAGTGTCTCGTTCTGGGCATTCTCGCGTGAGAGAACTTTCAGCGCGACCTGGCGATCCTTCTTGGGGTCATGCGCCAGAAAGACCTGCCCCATCCCCCCCTGCCCCAGAAGGCGTTTGACCTGGAAGCGTCCGATCGACGGCGGAAGCTCGCTCGGTGGAGTGCTGGCGTCTGACGCCATCTGACGCGTTCCAAGAATCGGAGGCTGGGCGTTGCGGACGTGGTGGTGGGGCGCCGAGGCTGAATTATACTCACCCGGTGTCCAGGGGGTCAAAAAACGCTCGTCCCGCGCGGCGTGCCTCAGTCGGCCGACGGACGCCGCCGCGCCCAGGGAGACCACTGGAGGCATTCGATCCGCCCCGATGCAAATGCGCAGACGATTCGTTCTCCGAATGCGCCGCAGTGTAATGCCTTGAGCGGTTCGGGCAGGTCGGCCTGCCAGAGGACACTGCCGTCAAAGTCGATCAGGACAAACCGATCTTCCATGGTTGCAGCGGCAATGACGGTGCCGATGTAGCTGACAGAGACGAGGTGGGCGGTGCCGCCGATATCGTAGAATCCCTGGGGGCGACCGCGGTTGTTGAACCGTTGGATGCCGTGATTGAAAGCGGCCAGCAGGATGGTGCGTCCGTTGCCGTTGACCCCCAGTCCGCCAACGTTGGTCCAGATCTGCTCATGCCAGCGGTCGTTCCCACCAATCGTGTGACTGGAGACAACACCGGATTCCGCAGATCCAACCACGACGGGGCGGCTGGAGGCCAGCTGCAGGAACCGCAGGGGACGGATCGATGTGAATTCCCCGATCGGTTGGCTCTTTGCATCAAGAACGACATTGTGTCTGTCTGCAAAGCTGATGGCGACTGCGTTGCCAAACGGGGAGGTGGCGACATCGAGAATGCGGTTGTGGCACTCGACAGTCCACTGGATATCGCCCTGACGATCGAGCCACGCGGCGGTTTTCTGTCCGACCTGGACGACACCACCAATCGAGGTGTCTGCCCAATCGAGAGCACCTCCGGCGTCGATTCCGTGTCGCCGTCGACACGTGCCGTCAGCGTTGAGGAGATGAAGTTCCCCGGCGGTTGTGACGGCCGCAATGTCGCCGGATTCGATGTCGACATCGACCGCAGTGGGCGGGGCCGTGGCATTGTAGACCCACGCGGAGACGGGATGGCGCTGGCCTCGGCCGTTCTGGCTCCAGTCTGTTCCCGGCGTCGTCATCAACCGGCCAGCCGTGCCCTCAATTCATCCAGGGCCTTGCGGACGTCTGCGTCGTCGGCGAGTGTGTGTCGCGTGGGCCGACGGTACACCCCGTCCTGGGACTTTGGAGCGGTCACGGAGATGTCCGGCCGCACTCCGACTTTAGAAAGGTTATGGCCGGCAGGCGAGTAAAACTTGGCGGTCGTGATTCTGAGACCCGAGTTGACCGCCAGCGGGAAGATACTCTGTACGCTCCACTTCCCGTATGTCCGCCGCCCAATGACCAGGCCGCGGCGGTGATCGCGAATCGCACCGGCAACGATCTCGCTGGCGCTGGCACTTTCCTCGTCGGTCAGCACAGCCAGGTGCACGTGAGAGGTGCCGGCCCGATGCGCCCGGTAGACGCGATTCTGATCGAAGGTGCGCCCGCGGGTGGAGACGAGCACTCCATCCGAGATGAACCGATCCAGGACAGACGTGGCTGCGTCGAGCAGGCCTCCGGGGTTGTGTCTCAAGTCCCAGATTACCGCCTTGACCCCTTGTGCTTGGAGGCGTGCGAGAGCGGTGTCGAGTTCCTGAGCCGTGCTCCGCTGAAACCCTGTCATCTGGATGTACGCGATGCCATTCTCCTGGTCGATCATCGTGGCCAACGGGATGCTCTTGATGACGACCGGCCGACGGGTGACCGAGATCCCCAACGGGGAGGCTTGACGAGGGCGCCGGACGCCGAGCTGGACGCGACTGCCTACCGGACCTCGCAGCAGGCCAGCGGATTCGTCAGTGGACATCTTCTCGCAGTTTGTGCCGTCGATCGTGACGATGTGATCCCCGGCTCGGAGGCCAGAGGATTCAGCAGGACTGCCCGGCAGTACGTCAATCACGAGAAGGCCCTTCCCTTCCTGCCCCTTGATCTCGACTCCCAGCCCAACAAACTGACCGTCGATGTTCGCGTTCAGGTCGGAATAACGATCAGGGGTCAGGCAGGCACTGTAGTCGTCCAGAGCGTTGCATCCGCCAAAGATGTACTCGAGCACAATGGCATTGGATGAGAGGTTGAGCTGCTGTCGAGCGAGCTGACACACTTCAGCGACGATGCGATGAGCCTCTGCAGAACTGCGGACAGGCCGGTTCCAATACTTGAGAAACAGCGTGCGGCGCAGCTGTGTGATGGACTGCTGACTCGGGGCTGCTGCGGATCCCAGATGCTTGGTGAGGAACTTCTGGTTGGCCAGCGAGAGATAGAGACTCTCGGTGCCGTGTGCGATGAACGAGGTGAGTGCAACTGGTTCGACATAGCTGGCCCGGACACGTGCCAGGAGCTCGTCAAAAAGTCCAAGCGCGTCTCGTGTCGGTAAAGCCAGCAACCGTTGCTGGAAACTGCGGTCGGTGTAGCGATGCAGAATGCCACACTGGATCCGACTTCGTCGAAGACCGTGCTTCAGTTCGGTTGTGTCGGGCCAGCGGTCGATTGCTTGCTGGTAATGAGCAAGTGCGTCGGTCCAGCGTCGACCGATTTCGAGCTGCCGACCGGCGGAAATCGCATCGGATTGGCTCACAGCCACGCGTGACGTGGTTGTAGACGGTTGAGCGGCCAGCGGCGATGCGGCCAACAGCGTCATGGCGGCGAGCCACAAGACTGCGGGGAGTAGCCTGTCGAATCTCAGGGGCCACGGCCCAGTCGTAGAACTCATGGAATCGCATCTCCCCATCAAGTGGGACGCCCAACCGGAGGATCGCCGGTGACAAGAGAAAGCTAGGCCACGATCGGAACATGAGCAAATCTGTAGAAAATGCAGACGGCGTCACATCCGGCACCGTGTGCACCATCGCCCGAGTCGAATGGGGTCTTGCCGGTTGTCCCGATCAGCCGGCGGATGGCGGGCACGTTCGGGCAGACAGCGCAAGGCGGTGAAGCTGACGAAGTGTGTTGGGAAATAGCGGCAATGCCGTCTCCGGGCCTGCCAGCTCCGGGTGCCACATCTTCTCCCACTCATAGCAGTACCATCCGTCGTAACCGTTGGCCTCAAGCAACTGGAGGCACTCGACCGCCGGGAATTCGCCGTCGCCAAACAGGACGTAGTCCGCATGCCTGTGACCACTCATCAGGGCATGCGCTGTGGCTGCGGCGTTGACGGTCGCGGCGTCTTCGGTGGCTTGCGGCTGAGGATCCCTTGATCGGGGGGTGGCAGAATCTTTCCAGTGCGTGTGACGCACGCGGCCGTGAAACCGTGCGATGGTCTCTGCCAGCGATTCGTCTTGGAAACGCCAGGGGTGATGCGTGTCCCAGAGAATGCCGACCGCCGGCGACACGACGTGTTGGAATGTGTCGGCGACAAGGCGTGAGTCCGAGAAATCGCCATGGGTTTCGAGAACCACCTCGCAGTTGAGTGACTCGGCATGGTCTCCGAGCTGGTTCAACCCTTCGGCGACCTGTTCCACAGTAGAGTCCCGCCCGACTTCCTGGCGAATCGTGTCGCCAAAGACACGGACGAACTGTGCTCCGAGTTCCACGGCGAGTTCCAGGTAAGCGCGTCCGACGAGAACCTGCCGTCGACGCTCATTGGGGTCCGGCGAGTCGAATGCGACGGAGGAGGCGAGACCGGCAACGCAGAAGCCGGACGACTGAAGCAGACGTCGGCACCCGGCCAACCGTTGTGGGCCCAGGTCGGGCACTTGCAAGAGGTCGGTCTGTCGCTGCACCAGCCTGATTTCAACACCGTGATAGCCCCCTTCGGACCCGTTGCGAACCATCTCGTCAAAAGACCAGTCTGGGCAGGCGAGCGTTGAGAAGCAGGTGCGAATCATGATTCCATCGGCGTGTTACGTCTGAGCGACATGCGAAGTGGTAGGCGTTGTGCGACTATAAGATGGCAACGGATCGAAGGCGACGCGAGCGATGAGCAAGAATCGTGAAGGGGGACACTGGCTGGCTGGGCGGCCGGACGTCGATGACCGGATTCGGCGGCGCGTGGAATCGGCGTATCTGCAACGGGATGGCCTTCCCGACCATGGCGACATGCACACTTGGGTCTCCGAGACGTTCGAAATCGATCTTCGGTCGGAATATGCCGGGCTGGCGATTGCGAATCCGTGGGGAAAGGCGTCGGGGCAACTGTCGATGACCTCGCACCAGGTGTCAGAGGATGTGGCGGCCGGGCTGGGATTCGTGGTGCTGAAGACCGTGATCGCACAATCAGGTGACGGACAGCAATCCATGTCGGAATGGGCGATTCGGGAGTCCAGGATGGCCGTGGAATCTATCCGGTCGGCGCACAACGAGCCGGGCTGGACGGTCTCATGGAAGGGGCGAGGGTGGTGGGACAGTTTTGATGCGTATCTCGAATTGGTCCGTAGCAGCCGACGGCTGGCTGAGGGCCGTGACACGCTGATTGTGCCCTCGGTGAAATACCATCTTCCCGGTGAAGGAGAGTCCGGGTGGCTTGTCTCGGAGTACGAGTACACCACGCGGGCGATCGCTAACGCGTGGCGACGTGGAGACGCTGAGATCGCGATGCCGTTGGAGAAGGATTTCAGTCCGACTCTAGCCGGCAACGATCGTTCCCAGGCCCGTGATCGGGTGGTGGCGTGGATGCGAAAGGTGCCAGAGCTTGTCCACGGAGCGGTAGAGGGGCAGCGAGTCCTGATTGGCCTGAAAATCTTCAATGCGTTGTTTGATGACGACTTTCAACTGGAACTGCTTGAGTCGGTCATGGATGCGCGTGGGGATTCGCGGGCGGACTTTGTCGTGTACGGCAATCGCCTGTTTGATCCGGAGCGTGAATTCGATGGCCACCGCGGTGTCGCGTTTGGTGGGCCGGATCTGAGCGATCGCAACCTGCGGGTGCTGTCTCGAGCTTACCAGCGGCGTGGGGTGCCGCCGCTCCCCGTGTCGGCGACCGGGAACATCCTGTGCGGTCGCATGGCGATGGAGTACGCATTGCGGGGCGCCAGCAGTTTTCAGTTGCACACTGGCTTCCAGCTCCCGTCAGAGTGTTACCGGCGGGTATCGGGAAGTCGAACCGAAAAAACCTTGCACGAACTGTACCTGCACCCCGAGGAGGGGCTGGTGGTCTGGCTGGTGCACGTGGCGGATCGGCTGGGAATGCGTGGTGGCCCGATCCGGTTTCGTGACGTGGTCGGCCAGGGGCCGGTAGCAGAGCGGGCGTGAGTTACGACAACAGCCCCGCCCCAAGATCAGATGTTGAGTCGGGGAGGCTGGTATATGTGAGGGTTCGTGAGCCTAGAGTGTCCAGCCCTTGCGGTAGTCACGACGGACGATCTGCTTGACCTCAGGTGCGTTCTTGGGAGTCAGCGTCTTGGCGTCCCACTCGACCTTCTTCTCGGCCCACACCGCGAGGTTGCCGAGCAGAACGACCTCGGTCAGCGGCCCGGCGTATTCGGGGAAATTGGAACGAGCCGGCTTGCCTTCGGTGATGGCCCTGGCGTACTCGGTGAAGTGGCCGGGTGACTTCTCGAAGTCAACCTTGGGCTTGTCGACCCCAATGACGATGTTGTTGCTGCTGGCGTAGTCGCCGGGGGAGAGCAGCATGCCTTTGTCGCCGATCAAAAGAGATCCGGTGCGGGGGACTTTGTGTTCCTTGGGGAGCAGGTCCTGCGAGGGACGCTCGCCGCCATCGTACCAGATCATTTTCAAGGCGTTTCGTTCACCCAGCTTGGGGAATTCGTAGGTAATCACGCTGGACTTGGGGAAGCTGTCCTTGTTGTGCCCTGAGTTGGTGGCTTCGACGGAGATCGGATCCTTGAGGTTGAGGGCCATGAAGGGCATGTTCATGGTGTGGCAGGCCATGTCGCCAAGGGCGCCTGTCCCAAAATCCCACCAACCACGCCAAGCAAACGGATGGTAACCGTTCCCGTAGGGCCGCTCGGGTGCAGGGCCCAGCCAAACGTCCCAGTTAAGGTGCTTGGGCGGAGTTGCGGCTTTCGGTCGAGGGCCACCTTGCGGCCAGACGGGCCGATTGGTCCAGACATGGACCTCCTTGATCTGACCCAGGACACCGGACTGCACGATGGCGGCACCCTCGCGAAGCGTTGATGAGGCCGTGCCCTGGTTGCCCATCTGGGTCTGCACCTTGTTCTTGGTCGCAATCAATGACATCTGGCGAGCCTCATAAAGGCTGTGTGTCATCGGCTTTTGCGTAAAGCAGTGCTTGCCGAGTTTCATCGCCATCACGCTCGCCGGTGCGTGGTTGTGGTCTGGCGTGCTGACGGTCACGGCATCGATGCTGTCGGCCATCTCCTCGAGCATCACACGGTAATCAGTGAATTTCTTGGCATTCTTGAAGCGGCCGCCGGCCTTGTTCAGCGTGTTCTCGTCGACGTCACAGATGGCAACGACGTCGCCGTGGCGACCAGCATCGTTGGAGTCGCTGCTTCCCTTTCCCCCTACGCCAACGCAGGCGAATCGAATCTTTTCGTTCGGTGATTTCGGCGCGGCCCAGGATTCCTGTTGGGACGCCACCCAGAAAGCGCTGCCCAAGGCAGCGGACGTCTGCAGGAAATCGCGACGGGTCGAACCGGATGTCGTGAGGCGTGTCATGAGTCGGAGTCCTGCGGTTTTGGCGCGGTGTGAGTGTGAGAAGCGACTTTTGAGCCGCTCGCTGAGCCAAGAGTCGGCCAGACGGTCGCGATAATAGCACGGTGGAACGGAAGTCAACAACTCGCCGAAGGGGGGTTTTGGAGTCGTTGCCTTGGGGCGAGAGCACCACTAGTCTTGGGAAGTCGCGTGCCGGGGCCGACGACGCGCCGGCGGAAGATCAGATAGTGAGTGCGGCCAGGAGTGATTCGTATGGTGGGGTCTGTCAGGTGTTGCGGCATCGTCGTCTCTGTCGCGCTCGCGATGCTGCTGGTGGGATGTCCGGCTGACGGTCCCGTGGCACCTGGTGGGGGTGGAGGAAATCCAGCGGGAGGGGGCACGGGGCGAGGTGATGGTCCAGAACACGGCACGGGCCGGACAGAAGAAGAAAAAGAGGCCCTGCTGGCCAAGGAACAGCCCGCAGTGGACGCTATCGAGGCCGCCGGAGGTAAGTGGGTACGCCTGGATGGAGCGGTGATCTCGGTAGACCTCACTGAGTGTCCCTTCGAGAACGATCAATGTGAACTCATCGGTGGCTTGGAGGAGCTGGCGGACCTGAAGATCTGGGGAGCCAACATCGATGACGACGGGGTCCGTAAACTGCTGTCGCTCAAGAAGTTGAAGAGCCTCGGGTTGGAAAACACCGAGTTGAGCGACGACGGGCTTGCCGACGTCGTGGGGCTCGAAAGCCTGAAGTCGCTCAACCTGCGGCGTTGCTCCAATGTCACCAATGAGGGGATCGCGCACCTGAAGCGATTGGGTGGCGTCGAACAACTGCACCTGCTCTACACAAACATCAGCGACGATGCGCTGTCCCATCTCGTGGAACTCAAGAAGCTCAAGCTGATTGACGTCCGCGGTTGTGTCTTGATTACCGATGGTGGCCTTGAGCATCTTGGCAAAATCGCGACGCTGCGGAGCCTCAAACTGAGGAATCCCCAAGTGACCGACGACGGTTTGAAAGCCATCGCGGGGCTCAGGAACCTGACATCCTTGGTGCTCGAGGACACTGCTATCACCGACGACGGCGTGGCCGCTCTGAAAGAGATGACGAAGCTGCGGGAACTGAACCTGTTTCGGACAGGTGTCAGTGACCAGGCGCTGACCGTTCTGTCGGGCATGAAGGAATTGAAGTCGCTGGTGCTGCGAGACACAGCGGTTGACGGGTCCGGGCTGGCTGCCGTCGCCGGAGCCACCGCCCTGGAGCGGATCGATCTCAGTGAGACGCAGGTTGATGATTCGGGTGTGGCTCATCTGGCAGGGCTCTCGAAGCTGAAGAGGCTCAACCTGTGGTTCACCAGGGTCACCGACGCCTCGGTGGACCACCTCGTTGGGATGAAGGCTCTGGAGTGGTTGAATCTCGAAGAGACCGAAATCGGTGATGCGGGCGTGGCGAAACTGACCGGCCTTTCGTCACTCAGGGCCCTCAACCTGTCCCGGACAAAGCTCACCGACAAAGGGGTCACATCGCTCGCGTCCTTGAAGGCTCTGCAGGAGGTGAACTTGAGCTTCACTGACGTGAGCGATGACGCTGTCGCGACTCTGCAGAAGGCTCTGCCGGACTGCCAGGTGAAGCGTTGACGCGATTGGGGACGGAGCATGTATCGGGAGGCCGCTGGATCGCTGTTGCGGCCGGCCGATGCCGGCCCGGAGCCTCAGGAATCCCACCTGGTGGCGTGCGGATTCCGCGATCCGAAGGCGGCGCGAGCCGACTGGAACCGGGTGCTGTCGGTTGACGATGGTGGCCTGTCTGAAGACCTGGTGACCTCGTTGCTTGGGACCATGGCCCAGACGGCCGCGCCAGACATGTCGCTGCGTCACCTGCGGATGTGCCTGGAACACTGGGACAATCCGTGCGCTTGGTTGAAATTCCTGGAGAGCCACCCACGCGCCGTCGAGATCCTGACACGATTGTTCGTCAACAGTCAGTTTCTGACCGAGGTGCTGGTCAAGAACCCCGAGTTTCTGCAACGGCTGACCGAGTCGAGGCGCCTGGCCGAAGTGCGGAGTCGCGATGAATTTCTCGACGACATGACCGCTTGTGCGGAGGCGGCAACCGCGAATAGTCAAGATCCCCTCGACGCCATTCGTCGTGTGCGGCGATGGGAGTTTTTGCGCATTGCGGCGTGCGATTGCTTTGGCCTGATGGATCACCGACGTGTCACGTTGCAGCTGTCGCTGTTGGCCGACGCCTGCATCCAGGCAGTCATGAACGTGGTGATGCCTCCAGAGGTGCAACAGGAGTGCCAGCTGGTGGTTGTGGCTCTCGGCAAGCTTGGCGGCGAGGAACTCAACTACAGTTCCGACATTGACCTGTTGTTGCTGGCCGACGGTGCGCCGGATGTGGCAGTTCGATGCGGACAACAACTCGTCAGAGAACTGGGGCGAATGACCGGCGAGGGCTTTTTGTATCGCGTTGACATGAGGTTGAGACCGTGGGGACGAAGCGGTCCGCTGGTGTCCGATGTGGAGGCGTACCTGGAGTACTTGCAACAGCATGCAGCCGCGTGGGAGTGGCAGGCACTGATCAAGGCGAGGGTCGTCGCCGGCGAGCGCGCGGTCGGCGAGTCAGTGCTGTCGCGCGTGTCACGGCTTCTTGTGAGCGGTGACGTGAGACCTGGGACGGCCGATGTGCTCGACATGAAAAGACGGATCGAGGAGCGAATTCCAGTCGAATTGCGGATCCATGGTGAGGTCAAGTCGGGTGTCGGGTCGATCCGCGACATCGAGTTTGTGACACAGTACTTGCAACTGGCGCATGCCGAACGGGCTCCTGAGGTGTTGGGGACGAATACCCTGCGAGCGCTGGGGGCACTGGCAGGAGCGGGATGCCTGCGTTCGGATCAGCACCGAAAGCTGTCGACCGGCTACTTGCTGTTGAGGTCGATCGAGCACGCGTTGCAACTGATGCACAATAAGCAGGTGCACAACCTGCCGACCGATCCCGGTGAATTGACCTACCTGGCGAGGCGATTGGATTTTTCAGACAGTGGGCACTTCGTCGGCCACTTCGAGGAACACTGCCGCGAGATTCGTGAGGTGTTTGACGAAGTGCTGGGTGTGACGGCCAAGGCCGCGTCCGAAGACGTCGCCGGTTCCGAGGCTATCGCCGAACCGTTGTATCTTGAGGTGTTCAGCGACGAACAGCGGAAGAGTCATGCGCGATTGCTGTCCGAACTGGAACGCTTTGGCAACGTCATGATGGAGCCGGTGTGGCGAGAGGAGGGGCGTGCGGAACTGACCGTCGTGGCGCATGATGCCAAGGGGCTCCTCACGGCGATCACCGGGCTGCTTGTCGTCCATGGGGTCGATATTGTCAGTGGCCACGCATTCACGTTTGATGACGGCAACGGTCGCCCCTGCTGTGTCGATGCGTTCGAAGTGACAACGCCTGGACGCGTCAGTTGGGACGCGCTGTGGTCGGCCTATCACGCAGACCTGGTCGAGACTGTTGATGGCCTCACCACAGGGCGAGCGGAGGAGGTCCTCGCCAAGTTGACGGCGCGGGTGGCCGACTGTGTGTCCGACACCACTGACGTGTTGAGAAGCCTGCTGCCCGTCGAGTTTGACGTCGACAACAGTGGGGATGAGGACGTCACTGTCCTGACCGTCCGTGCCGACGACACCCGTGGGTTTTTGTATGAGTGTGCTCATGCTCTGTCACTGGCGGGTATCAGCATTCGTCGCGTGGTGATTGAGACTGATGGGGAAAAGGTCCGCGACCGGCTCGAGGTCGTCGACCAGTCCGGTCACCGTATCGTCGATCCAGGGAGACTGGCGGAACTGAAGACCGTGGTCGTGCTGATCAAACACTTTACGCACCTGCTTCCTCAATCACCCAATCCATTGACGGCTCTGCGGCAGTTTCGCGAATTGCTCAAAACACTCTTCGCCCAGGACGACTGGACGGCCCAGGTCAGGTCCCTGGAACGGCCAGAAGTCCTGGGAGCAGTGGCTCGAGTTCTTGGGGTGAGCGAATTCCTGTGGCAGGACTTTCTGAGGCTGCAGCACGAGACGCTCTTTCCGGTGCTGGCCAGCGGAGAGCTGGAGGAAGAACCGAAGTCGAGACAGCAGCTCGCGGACCTGTTGTCCGAGGAGCTCAGTGCCTGCCAGTCGGAACCGGAACGCGTCTCGTGCGTGAACGCGTTCAAGGACCGTGAGATGTTTCTTGCAGACATGCGGCATATCATTCGGCCAGGCAGGCCGTTTGGGGCCTTTTCGGCCGAGCTCGGAAATGTTGCTGAATGCGTGATGCAACGGGTTCTCGAGGAGTCGGTGGATGCGGTGTCCCGGAAGCTCGGAACATCCCGGCCGGGCCGCGTCGCGATCGCCGGACTCGGAAAATTCGGAGGGCGCGAATTGGGGTTTGCGTCTGACATCGAGCTGCTCTGTGTCTATGACCAGGACCGTCCGGACGGGGACCGTCCAGGGGCCCCGGTGGCGGAATTTTACCGCCGTGTGGTCGAGAGGATTTTGCAGGCGATCCAGTCGCAGCGTGCCGGTGTGTTTGAGTTGGACCTGAGGCTGAGGCCTCACGGTCAGGCCGGGCCGCTGGCCTGTTCGGTTGAGGTCTACCGCGCCTATTACGGCAACGAAGGGGCGGCATGGCCCTTTGAACGCCAGGCGCTCGTCAAGTTACGAGCTGTGGCCGGCGATAGGGAGCTGGGACGGCAGTTGGAATTGGCAAGAGACGATTGGCTGTACTCCGATGGACGATTCGACCGAGCCGCCATGCGGGCGATGCGAGATCGCCAGGTGCGCCAGCTGGTAAAGGCCGGCACGTACAATGCCAAGTTGAGCCCAGGTGCGCTCGTGGACTGCGAGTACCTTGTGCAGGGATTGCAGCTGGAGCACGGGCACCGGGACACTGCGGTCAGAGCCACCAACACGCTCGAAGCCCTGGACGGACTCGGGACGCTCGGAGTCTTGGATCAGCAGACCGTCGACGGTGTTCGCGAAGCATACAAGTTCCACCGGCGACTGATTGACTCGTTGCGCGTCGTGCGAGGCGATGCGCGTGACCTCACCGTGCCCGCCCGTCATTCCGCCGAATTTCGATACCTGGCTCGCCGCCTCGACAGCAAACAAGGGGTGGTGGGGCTGGCCCACGAAATTGATCGACATTCGGTCTTCATTGAGCGACTGGCGTCCTGACGTGATGCCTCCAGTTTGGAGCTCGGTGACCATTTCGTACTGTGTTTCCAGCATTCCGCAACCGCAATTGGCTCGCTGTGTCACGAGTCTGTCCCTGTTTTTATCCTGCCTATTTTCTTCAAGCCTCCCGCTTTAGGAATTGTGGTTCAACGGTTGACAGTTTTGGGTGGAATCAATCAAATGACGGTTGATGCGACTGAGACGGCGTCGTTGCTGGTTCTGTTCGGGCAGCGAGAGAGTTCCGGAGTGGTTTCGGAAGAGCCGGCAACGTGATGGGATCAAGAGAATTGGGAGAACAGCTGGATGAGTAAGCTTCTGACCTTGGGCGGTGTGATGGTTTTGGCGATTGCTTTCGTGGCAACCGACGAAGCGGAAGCACGTCCTCAATACCAAAAGTCATTCTTGGCGAAGTACACGAATGTCAAGCAAGCCAAGAAGGCCAAGTGCAACGTCTGCCATCGCAAGAAGAAGGCCGGCGAGAAGGGCAAGCCCCGCAACGACTACGGTGCTGCGCTGGCGAAGAACCTTCCGGCCAAGAATTGCAAGGTCGCCGCGAAGATCGTGGAGGCTCTGACCAAGACCGAGAAGGTCAAAGTGGCCAAGGACAAGAAGGAGACCTTTGGCGATCGTCTGAAGGCGGGCAAGCTGCCGGCCACTCCTGCGAAGAAGTGAACGGATTCGCAGTGCAGACGGTCACTCCATCGAGATGACCTCACAGCGGGGGACCCACATCCTGGGTCCTCCGCTTTTTTGCGCGCTGATGACTGCGAGGGAAACATGGTATGCCGTCGCAATCGGACGTAGGATGTCGAGTCGCTGAGTTGAGATTGCACTGGGGAATCGAGATGTCAAAGCTGAGGCACGTTGGGCAGCTCTTGATGATGTGTGTGGGACTGGCCTTGGGAGTAGCTACTCCTGGGCGGGCAGCTGAACCTGGCGTGGTCGATGCCCCTGATTCACTCGTTCGCCTCAAACAGTCTCTGTCGACTCTCGAGCATCACGTCGTGGGCCGGCCGAACCCTCCCCTGCCCTACGTCGTCGAGCCCATCTATCCGAAACTGAAACTGGACAATCCGATGATTGTCCTTCGTCAACCGGGCACGACACGTCTGTTCCTCATTGACCAAGGAGGCAAGAGGCTTGTGCGGACGGGGACCGATCCGTCTGACGGCGAGTTGGAGGTGCTGTTCACCTGCAGCGGGATCCAGTACAGCATCTGCACGCATCCCGATTTTCTGAAAAACGGCCTGGTGTATCTCGGCGGCGACCGCGCGTCAAAGACACCGAGCGGCAAGGAATGCACCGTGATTGAGCTGAGACTCGATCCGAAGCGGGATTTTGAAATCGTCAAGTCTCACGAGCGACTAATCCTTGCATGGGACTCCAACGGCCATAACGGAGCAGCGATCGGATTCGGGCACGACCGAATGCTCTACATCACAACCGGTGACGGCACTTCGGATTCGGACACCAACGTGACCGGGCAGAAGATGGACGTCCTGCTGGCGAAAGTGCTGCGGATCGACATCGAGCATCCGGCTGAAGGGAAGACGTACTCCGTCCCCAAGGACAATCCGTTCGTTGGACGCAAGGGGATCCGGCCGGAGACGTGGGCCTTTGGGTTGCGGAACCCATGGCGTCTGTCTGTCGATCCGCTGACGGGAGATATCTGGGTGGGCAACAATGGCCAGGATCTCTGGGAGCAGATCTACAGGGTCCAGCGAGGCGACAATTACGGCTGGAGCGTCTACGAGGGGTCTCACCCCTTCTATCTGGAGCGGAAGCTGGGGCCAGCCCCTCATGTGAAGCCGACGTTTGAGCATCCTCATTCTGAAGCGAGATCGATGACCGGCGGCGTTGTCTCGACGGCCAGGAGCCGCCCTGATCTTTACGGCGCCTACGTCTACGGTGATCATTCCACAGGAAAGATCTGGGCCGGAAAAATGGAGGACGACAAGGTCGCCTGGCACAAGGAGATCGCTGATTCCACGTTGCAGATTGTCGGTTTTGGTGAGGACGGCGCCGGCAACATGCTGGTGGTCGACTACCGGAAGCCGACCACGCTGTATGCCCTGAAAGCACGGAAGCCGCCGGAGAACACTCCTCGACCGTTTCCCCGGAAACTGAGCGAGACAGGCCTGTTTCAGTCGGTTCGCGGCCATGCGGTGCACCCGGCGCTCATTCCCTATGACGTGGTGTCACCCTTGTGGTCCGACGGAGCCATCAAGCGGCGTTTCATCGCTCTGCCGACACGAGCACCCGTCAAGGATGAGCCGAAGGGGAAACGGACCATTGGCTCCATCAACACCGGTGACCAAACACGCGGATGGGGGTTTGAAAATGGGACGGTGCTGGTCAAGTCGTTTGGATACGACCTGGCCGGGAGTGGACGCCCAGGTGAGACCGAGTGGATCGAAACCCGGTTGTTACATCGTGAACAGGGTGAGTGGGTTGGATATTCATACCGGTGGAATCGTGAACAGACCGAGGCGGTTCTGGTTGACGGCGGTGGCGCGGACGCTGAGTACCAGGTGTTGGATACAAAGGGCAAGAGCCGAAAGCAGGCCTGGCGGTTTCCGTCTCGCGCTGAATGCATGGTCTGTCACAGCCGTGCGGCCAAGTACGTGCTCGGCCTGACAACCGTGCAATTCAACCGGGCCCATGGCTCGGACCCCGGTGCACCGAACCAGCTGAGCATGCTCGATTACCTGGGTGTTGCGAAACTCGACCACGCGGCGGAATGGAAAGCGAGGAGGCGTCGTCAATTGGAGAACAATGGGGCACTGGAGGCTGAAATCAAGAAGGATCTTGCGGCGTATACAGTGCCGACCAGGAAAGATGGGGCCGTGTTCAGCGGTCCGCTGATTTCAAAGCCAGCTCTCGTGAATCCGTATCGCCAGGGGCCCAGCCTGGAGTTGCGAGTGCGATCCTACCTCCACGCCAACTGCGCACAATGCCATGTCGGGGCGGGTGGTGGCAACGCACAGATGGAACTGAATTTTTCGACGAAGATGTCGGGTGCGAAGGTCGTCGGCGCCAAGCCCGTGCACACGACGTTTGGAATTGCCGGGGCGAAGCTTGTGGCGCCAGGTGAGCCGGAGAAGTCGATTCTGCTCAAGCGGCTGCAACTCCGAGGCCGCGGCCAAATGCCTCAACTGGCCACGACGCGGTCTGACAGTGCGGCGGTGGCGTTGTTTCGCAATTGGATCGCTTCCTTGCGACCGGCCGCGTCGTCTGGCGAGTGAAAACCGCGACAGGAGCGGGGGTCACTCCTTTCCGGCCAGGCAAATAAGTCTGCCGTCGGTCGTCGAGAAATAGAGACGTCCCTGGGCTGCGGCCATGCCGTCCCAGGTTGGGAGCGCGTCGGTCTTGATGGTGGCGAGCGTCTTGCCGGTGGTGGCAGACACGGCGAGCAGGACGCCGCCTTCGGCGCCCTTCAACGCCGCATCCTGCCGGGCGAGCTTTTTCTTGATGGACGCGGCGCCGCCGACCAGCAGCTTGAACGACTGTTCTTCATCGACGAGATCCGGAGGCCCCAGGACGAAGATTGTGTTGCCGGCCTTGATCATGGCGCGAGCGATCAGAGGAATGTCTGAGGTCCAGGTGGGCTTGATGAATGATCCAGCCGGTTGTCGACCCGGGCGACCGATAAACCGCACCGCCTGGCCGCGGGGCGCCTTGACTGTCTTCACACCCGAGAGCTGCCCGTTGTTCTTGGACGCTGTCTGATCGATCGCCTGGCCATTGTCGAAATTGTAGTCGAGGACCAGCGTGGCGTTGGTGGCGGTGGTGTTTTGGGGGTCGGCATGGTGTGCTCCGATCTCCGAATCAGTGAGCCTGCCGAAGTACAGGCGGACATCGTCCACGAGGCCGGTCAACGAGTACGGGCTCTGGTAAGCCCCCACGGCCCCTTGATCGTCCCCTCCGATTTCCATCGACTGGGCCGGGTCAATTTTTAGGAGCCCGTCTGTCTTGGCCTTGGCCTCAGGTTTGCCATTGACGAACAGTTGCAGGCTGCCGTCGGCCGAGAGTCGTCCGGCGAGGTGTGTCCACTTCCCCAAGATGGGGGTCGTGCCGATGGCCAGGGAGAGCGTGCCCGCATTGCGAACGAGGAATCGTGGTTTGCCGCCTACGATAATGAGAGCGTACCCGGCAGCGGGGCCGCCTCGTGCCACGACAACGCCGTTTTGTTTTGCCGCTCGCACCCAGGCCTCCACGACGAGCTCCCTGCCGCGCGGGTTCAGCGACTCGGTCTTGGGCACATGCACCATCGACGTCTTGCCACGTCGTGCGTTCTTCTGGGCGGCCTGCTCGTCGGACTCCGATCGCGCTTCCTTGGCAGGAGTGGCCGAGGCGGCAAAGAGCTGGTGCTCGATCGTGGTCGTCCAGCGATAGTACTGCGGTTTCCTGCCAAAGCCGTAGATCTTCTCGGTGTCTCTCACCAGGAGCCGACCCGATGGGGTGAATTTCCCGGCCTGGTAGTAACCACTGTGGCCTCCGGCATAGCTGCGACCGAAGACCCAGTACGCTCGATGGAAGTAGGTGCCGTCGAGGAAACCCATCGGAGCGAACAGATGGGCACTGTTGCCCTTTTGCACCGAGCCCTGGACGGCGGCGTTTCCCGAATGCGGTCCCATGGCGAGGCGTTCTCCGTCGACTGAAAACTCCTGGCTTCGCATGAAGACCCGGTCGTTGGAGCAGGAGAGGATGTCCGGCAGTCCGACGGGCATCTGTAGCGTCTGGAGCGTGGTCTGCAGGTTTTTGCCGGTCTTGGGGTCCCGGTCGTCCATCAGGGTCTCGGACAGCTTGTACCCGGTCCGGGCGTCGAGACGCAGCATCCGCAGCCCACCATCGAGAAAGGTGGAACGGCCCGAGACGGTATAAACCACGCCCTTGCGGAGCAGGACGCTTCCGTGCACCGGCCAGGCCGATTCGAGCTGCTCGAAAGCCATGAGGCGACGGTCTGCTGGTGCAGCCTGGAAGCTCCAGCCGAGCGCTCCATCAGACGCCCTCAAGCAGTGAACTTGCCCGTCGGCAGATCCGAAAAGGACACGTGGTCCAGTGATGGTCGGTGGTGAATCGATCCGGCCACCGACAGTGTGAGACCAGAGCCTCTTCCCGGTGACGGCGTCGAGGGCGTGCAGCGTGTGACGGTCTGTTTCGGCCACAAATAGCCGACCACTGTCGATGACAACGCTTGTGAGCCGCCCGCTTAACTGCGTTTGCCATTGGGGAGCAAGTTGCGCCGGGACGGGCTGAGGGCTCGCTCCGGATCGACCCTCGTCGTGGCGGTAGGTCGGCCAGTCTCCCGGATGACCGGGAGTGATCTCCACGGCCTGGAGTGCGTCATAGGCCGGGCCGCGACGCAGACGCTGGTCGTCGGTGAGGGGCTTGGGGGGGCGCCGAGATGCCGTGGCGGGTGCGAGTACATTGAGACCGTACAACTTGGCCTCCGGGTAACAGGCGCAGTTGTGCGGCGGAGCGTACAGCAGGCCGTTGCACGGCATGACACCATACAGGCAGCCGCCGCGCACCCAGTGGTGGATGTCCCACTTCTGTTGCTTCGGGTCGACAAACTCGATTCCAGTGCGGGAGGGCATGATAAACCGGTCAGTCGCCTTGGCGATGTAGCAGCGGTGGTGGAACCAGTAGGTCGAGACGTTGGGGGAGAACGACTTGATGATTCGGCCGGTACGTGGATTTCGGCCCGTGTAGACGCCAGTGTCCTTGGTGCGTGTGGTCGGTGCGGTCCAGACCAGGCCCTGCATTACCAGAAGGTCTTCGGGTGACTGGTATCCAGACTGGTCATGAGGTGCGGTCCACAGCACCTGTCCGGTCTTGACGTCCAGAGACCGCATGGTGCGGTCTCCTCCGGCAAACAGCAGCACGTCTTCAAACAGGACCAGCTTTGGGCCGAAGTTGAAGTTGATCTTCGTCCGCACGGGAGCAGGGACCGACCAGGCGACGTCACCGTCCTTGCGATTCCTCGCAACGATGTTCTCGCCGTCGTGGAAATAGACGCGTTCCGGGCCAGCAGCGAGTGTGAGCGGGGCGATCCGGGAGGTGATCTGCCAGGTCGTTTTTCCGGTCTTGGCACTCCATGCGACGAGACGTCGTGGTTCACGGTTCCACTGGAATTCCCGGGCGACCCGTCCCTGGTCGCCAAGATTCAACTGCACGTTGTACTTCAGGAGTGCGGATTCGCCGTCGTTGACCATTGCGAAGACTGTGCCGTTGTCGACGAGCACTTCCTCGGCTCCCGCGCTGGAGGGGAGCTCACGGATGGTCTTCCCCGTGGTCGCATCAATCACGCTCAGGGGGGCACGCAGCCCCAGGGTGGCGTAGACGTGTTGTCCGTCGGTGACCAGGCGTCTTGCAAGTTGAGTGGGACCGCTCTTCAACGGCCACAGGTGGCTGTGCCAGTCGGCCAGGGGGCGTTTCCAGAGGACGGTGCCATTAAAGGCGTCTCGAGCGATCAGCTTCCAGTCGGCGGGCAGCTGGATCGAGACCCGGGATCCCTCGTCCATGATGTAAAAGAGACGGCCCTGTCCGGAGACCATTGCGCTGAGACTGGCCATGCGATCGTGGTGCCGCGACCACCTGGGGCTGCCGATCCACTGCATGTGTCGCGGTGGTCCCACCTGTTGGTCGTGGGCGACGGCATTGCCGCTGGCGTCATGGAGATAGTGTGTCCAGTCGTCGATGTCATCTGGCCGAGGCTTGATCGCGCGCGACCAGCCCTCGCCCTGCTTGGTCATCAGGACCCCATTGGGTGCGAGGACTCTCAAGAATTCCGACTTCTTGATGCCCAGCGGGGATGAGATGACCAGCAGGTTGACCAGCCCGTCGACCAACGGCAGTTCTTCACCCGCCAGACGACTGACAGTGACATGGCCGTACACCTCCTGTTCCAGGAGGTGTTTCCGTGCGGCATCAATGGCTGTCGCATCTCGGTCGAGGCCGTGGACCTGGTAACGCGTGTCCTGGCGCAGGAATCGAGTCAACTCGCCCCGGCCGCAGCCGAGGTGAACCACGAACCCCCCATGAACCTGTGACTGGCCAAGAATCGCCGTAGCGTCGGCAGCGGCGTCTTGCGGCAGCGCCGGCGAAACGAAGGCCAGCAGAAGTGAGGTGGCCGTGGCAAGAGCCGATGTGACATGGTGTGAACGCATGCTAAGAGTCCGTTGGGGACCGAGTGGAATCGTCGAGTGGCCGGCCGTTGCCTGAGGAGGCGTCAGGAGAGAATCCCGCGGTGGACCTCGCCGTGCACGTTCGTTAGCCGACGCTGGATACCGTTGTGGTAGTAGGACAGTTGGGTGTGATCCATGCCGAGGATGTGCAGCAGTGTGGCATGGAAGTCGTGCCAGGGCATCGGGTTTTCGGCGGCCTTCCAGCCCACATCATCGGTTGCACCGTAGGAGTGGCCCTGTTTCACTCCTCCTCCGGCCAGCCACCCGGCAAAGCCGTATCTGTTGTGGTCTCGTCCAGCCCCGACCGCGTTGGCTGCGGACTGAGCAAATGGGGTCCGTCCGAATTCGGTTGTGAAGATGACCAGGGTGTCGTCGAGCATGCCGCGTTGCCTGAGGTCTCTAAGCAGGCCGGCAACCGGTTTGTCGATCCGAGAGGCTTCCAACCCATGGTTTTGCCTCACACTTTCGTGTGCATCCCAGCTGGCACGAGGGCTGCCGGCGATCGGACCACCGGAATAGACCTGGACAAAGCGAACGCCGCGTTCCAACAGTCGCCGGCCCAATAGGCAACGCCGTCCGCAGTCAGCTGTCAACTTGTCCTGGAGCCCGTACGCCTCCTGGATGTGCTGCGGTTCACCACTCAGGTCACTGACCTCGGGGACCGACAGTTGCATTCTCGCGGCCAGTTCATAGCTCCTGATGCGGGCCTCGATCAGGTCGTCGCCCAGGCCCGACTGCCTAGGTGTGTTGAGAGCCTTGAGGAGTGATCGGGTACCGGCGTCGGCGCCCGCGGGCAACTTTGTCGCCGGGAAGAGATCTCGCACTGGTCGCTCGCCGCCGCGGAAAACCACGCCCTGGTGCTGAGCCGGGAGAAACCCGCTGGACCAGTTGCTCGCTCCCCCATTGGGGCCACCTCTCCCATCAGGCAGAACGACGAACGTCGGGAGGGTGTGAGATTCGTTTCCGAGGCCATAGGAAATCCAGCTGCCGGTCGACGGGAAGCCATTCGCCCCGAAGCCGCTGTTGAGGAAGAAAAGGGCGGGCGTGTGGTTGGCGGAATCGGAAACCAGCGATCGCAGCAACGTCAACTCGTCGGCCATGCCGGCGATGTGAGGAAACATGTCGGAGATCCAGAGGCCACTCCGACCTCGCTGCCGAAACTCCCAGTCGCTCTTCCGGAGCAGTCCGACTCGGCCGAAGAAGATGTCGGGCGTCTCGTCGGTCTTCAGCGACTTGCCATGATTGCGGTCCAGTTCCGGCTTGTGGTCAAAAGAATCGACATGGCTCATGCCGCCGACCAGCGAAATCTGTATGGCACGTTTGGCGGTTGGGGGAAATCCGGGCTGCGGCGTGCGCGGCACTGCCGCGGGAATTGAATCCTGCAGCAGGTGGTAGGCGGCGGTGGTCGCCAGTCCGTGACTGCCCCATTGCAGGAGGCGACGGCGGTCAAAGGTGTCGTGTGTGGGCGTCACAGGGTTACTCGATGATGACGAATTCGTTGAGATTGAAGAGTGCGCGGCAGAGGGTGGCGAGACCGTGTCGCGAGACCGCGTTAGCCGACAGACGGGCTTCGCGAGCGTCCGGAGATCGCTGGATGGCGAGTCGCCAGGCCGTCTCGACCTGCCGGGTGATGTTGTCACCAGCGTCCGATTCAACCCGCTTGGCCATGCGGGCAGCCATGCGTAACACGAAGGAGTTGTTCAGGAGGCTGAGAGCCTGGAGCGGTGTGGTCGTGGTGCTGCGGGTCGGTGCGGCTGTGGACGGGTCGGGACAATCGAAGGCGTCGAGAATCGCCATCCGTCCCCCGCGGGGGGTGAATCGGTACACGGTCCTGCGGTACAGAGACGCGTCGTCGACGTCCTTCTCCTCGTAGTAGGTGGTGCCATTGTTCGGGATGATCGAAACGTCTTCAAATCCAGGCCCGCCACGTTGGGGGTTCAGTTGGCCGGACACGAGCAAGATGGCGTCTCTCACTACCTCGGCTTCGGCGCGGCGAGGGGACACTCGCCAGAGCAACCGGTTGCCGGCGTCTCGGTCGAGGCCGTCCTGACGAGGTGCGGACCCCTGACGATACGTGGACGAGAGGACGATGCGGCGGTGCAGAGCCTTGAGGCTCATGCCGTCCTGACGGAACCGTGATGTGAGCCATTCGAGCAGAGCTGGGTGGCTCGGCAGACCGCCGTTGAATCCAAAGTCACTGGGGGTCTGCACCAGTCCCTGGCCGAAGTGGTAGTGCCAAGTACGGTTGACCATGACACGGGCAAACAGGGCATTGTCGGGTGATGTGATCCATGCGGCAAGCTTTCTGCGGCGATCTCCATCCGGTGCATTCGGGGCCAACTGGAAATCGGCAGGCCGGCCCGGAACGACACCGATTCCGCCAGGTGTCACGACAGGGCCGTAGTTGGTGACGCTGCCCCGGATATGCACTCGCATTTCGCCAGGTCGGCCAGCGGTTACTGTGTAGATCTTCGACCTCTGCCGCGTGCGAAGATCACGCTGTTGAGCCAGCAGCGGTTCGGTCGTCCTGGTGAGCATGGCGTGCCGTTTTCGCTCGTCAGGCGTCATGGCGGCAAGCACCGCCTTGAGCGGCACATACGACCCGGGCTTGCCGGCCGCAGCCGCAATCGCCGAAGAGGACAAGACGCGATCATACAACTGGGCCTCAAGGATGCGTCCGGCCAACAGTCGATTGCCGCCCGCGGGGGAATGTCTCAGGCCAAAGACCACCTCAGCACGCCCGGACTCAAACCTCTGGAACCCGGTCTTGTAAGGACGGCCGTAGAGCTGGCCGTTGCGATATCCGGTGATGGTGCCGTCGGCCTTGTAGGTGATGGCAATATGCACTGGTCGAGTGGCAGCCTGCTTGTCGACCGGCGCACTGAATGACTTCGTGCGGACGAATCCGTTGCTTCCGGCCATCCACTGCCCCGCTTCTCGTTCGCCAAATACGATCGCGTCGAAGATCTGCCCTCCTGGCACCTGGATGCTGATGGGCGATCCTCCGCGCTGAGTGAGGTTGTCGAGCTGAACCCAGGCGGCGAGGGTCTTTTCAGCAAGCGGCTTGTCGAGCCGGGCGGTTTGCACGAAAGACCCCTTGCCATCGAGCACCAGCGCCCCGTTGTCGATCCGGGCGTTGCCGATGGGTCGTCCGTGGAGATTGCCGATGTTGTCCTTGAAGTCGGAATCGAATCGCCACTCGGCAAACGGGAGAGGCCTTCTGGACTCGGCGGGGGTGGGAGTCTTGGCGTCCTTACGATTCTTGAGCACTCGTTGTCGGACCTCCGACTCGAGCTTGCGGAGCTGCCCGAGGAGTTCGGCCACTTGCTTGTCGACCCGGGCCAGCCGATCGGCCACACCGTCTTCGGAGACCTCGCGTTCTCCGTGATTGACGCCGTCCAGCGCAGAGATGAATCGGTAGTAGTCCGTTGTGGGGATCGGGTCGAACTTGTGGTCATGGCACCTCGCACAGTTGATCGTGAGACCCAGGAAGGTCTGGCCGACGCTGGCGGCGAGATCTTCGAGCTCGTCCTGTCGAGCCATCAGCTTCATCCGCTTGCTTCCGCCCACGACGGTGTTGTGGACGCCGGCGACGAGAAAACCGGACGCAGCAGCGCCCTCGCGGCCCGGAAGCAGGAGGTCGCCGATCAATTGACGCCTGGCAAACACGTCGTAGGGCATGTCCGCGTTGAGTGCCGAGATGACCCAGTCGCGATAGGGCCAGGAGTTCTTTCTTGGCAGGTTGCGTTCGAAGCCACTGCTCTCGCCGAAGCGGACGACGTCCAGCCAGTGACGCCCCCAACGTTCGCCGTAGGACGGTGACGCCAGGAACTGGTCGACGAGTTGGCCGTAGGCTTGGTCGGTCGGAGCGGCTTCGAATCGACTCACGATATCCGGAGACGGTGGGAGGCCAGTGAGGTCGATGGCCAGGCGGCGGATAAGTTGCCTGGGCGTCGCGGCGGGGCTGGGGGCCAGGCGATTCGCCCGGAGTCGAGCGAGGACAAAGCGGTCGAGGTCGGTGCGAGACCATTTGTCATCGGCGAGCACGGGCGCGGCCGGGTCGCTGGCAGGCTGTAGCGACCACCAGTCGGAACCTGCGCGGCTGGAGGTGCTGTATCGAAAGCGATCGATCGGCGACGTGCCCCAAGCGGCACCTGCGAGGATCCATGAACGAAGCCGTTTTCGATCTGCTGGGCCAAGAGGCTTCTTGGGTGGCATTTCTCCGGCGTCGACCCGCTGCCAGACGAGGCTGCGCGAAAGTGACTTGCCGATCAGGGCGGGGCCGGAGTCGCCGCCGCGCGCGGCGTTTTTCAGGGTGGTCAGATCGAGTCCACCCTTGGGCTGTTTGCCGCTGTGGCACTCAAGGCAGTGGGCGGCCAGCAGAGGAGCAATGGTCTTGTCGAAGTCCGCGGCCTTGTCGGCACGCTGGCCGTTGGCTGACGAGAGCGTCGTCGATGTGCAGAGGATGGTCAGGACCAGGCAGGCCGATCGGGTTGAGCGTCGAGGCATGGCAATTGGCGCAGTATGGCGACAAGACGTGTTGTGCGTCGCTCGGCGAGAGAACACCCGGGAGTGACGATCCGTGACGGACGACGCCATTCTGGCCAATTGCGTCGGCTAGTGCGAGGCGGCGGATCAGCGGCCTTCACGCAGCAGAGACTGGACAGTGCGGACGATGACTTTCTGGCCACCGGCTCCTTTCCAGTTCAGCTCGCCCTGCCAGAAATATCGCATGTATCCCTGCCGGTCGATCAGGTACACCGCGGGCCACCAGTTGTTGCCCCAGGCATTCCAGGTCTTCTTGTCGTTGTCGACAGCCACCGGGAAGTGCAGGCCGGCCTCGGATGTCTTCGCACGAACCTGTTCGGCATCCTTTTCCCGGGCCGTTTCGGGCGTATGCACCCCGATGATCGCGACGTCGTTCTTGGAAAACTGCTCACCCCACTCCCTGTACCAGGGATAGTTTCTGACGCAGTTGATTCAGCCGAAGGCGTAAAAGTGCAGAATGACCACCTTGCCCCGGAGCGATGACATCTTCAGTGGCGGAGAATTCAGCCACTTCATGTCTGAGACGAATTCGGGGACCTTGTAACGGAGCCCCTTTCCGAGTTGAGCCAGTGGTGCGGGACGCCCGAGCAGCGATTTCCAACGGGTTCGTTGTCCCCCGTTGAGCCGTGCCAGGATCTTGCGAGATTCGTCCGTCTTGAGCTTGCGGATCTTCTTGTTGAGTGCCGCCTTGGTGCCACCCTTCTGGGCTTGTTTCCAGGCATCGACGATGCCGTTGTCGGTGTCGGTGGCGGCTTGGGCAAGCGACTCGAGTTGCGTCTTGGAAAGGAGCAGTTTGGCCTGCACATCCGGACGCAACAGGGCCCGCGGACCTTGCCATTGGAGTTCGATTTGCGAGAGGCGAACGGCCTGGTTGGCGGTCAGGAGTTTGCGAATGCGTGGCCGCACTTTCTGAACGAGGTTGTGCAACATCCGCCGCCTTTGTGGAGATCGTTTGTTTCGTGTGGAGAACAGCTCGGGATCGAATTGATCGGTAACGTCGCGGATGGCATTGACTTGGACGGAGGCCAGCCCCAGTTCGCGGTGGACCACGCGATCACGGACCAACTCCATGAAGGGGGTGTCGACTAACTGGACCACTTCGGCGGCGGGCGCGGCAAGCGTGCCTGGCCCGACGCCACTGAGGCCAATGATGAGGATGGCCCAAACGAGCTGGTGACGGGGGACTCGTGACGATCGCATGTCTGGCAGCCCGGTGGATGGCGTTGACCTCTGCTCCAGTTTTTTCCAATGTCGAGGTGATTGTCCAGATGCGAAGTGGCGATTTCGTGTCGGAGGAGACGTCCAGGTCGTGCAAGACGAGGTGCTTGAAGGATGAAGACGGTGTTTGTGAGTGGCCCCACGGGGTGCATCGGTGCGGCGACGGTGGCGCACCTATTGGACCACGGCGTAGATGAGGTCGTGGGATTCAGCCGTCGCGAAGATTTCAGTCGGATTCCTGAGATGTACCACGATCGGATCCGCTTCTCCGCCGGGGATATCACGGATGCCGTAAGCGTCGGTGAAGCGGTCGAGGCGGCGCAACCACAGGCCATCATTCACCTGGCGGCGTATCAAACACCCGAGTGCCAGGCAAAGCCACTTGGTGGGCTGGCGGTCAACGTGATGGGCACGGCCAATGTCGTCCAGGCGGCGCAGGCGCTGGGATCACGCTTGGAGCGATTCGTGTTCGCCAGTTCTGCAGCTGTGTATGGGCCGCGTTCCTTGTACGACGCACCAACGGTCACGGCCGACCTGCCTTATTTGCCTCCCAATCTCTACGGATACTGGAAGGTGGCCGGAGAGGGGGTTGCCCAGGCCTTTCACGCCGAAACGGGCGTGCCGACGGTGAGCTTGCGGCTGGCGACGACTTATGGTCCAGGTCGAGACCTGGGCCTGACTTCGGCACCCACCACGGCGATCAAGGCTGCTGTGTTGGGTGAGAGGTACCGGTTGCCGTACCACGGTCGTGAACACTTTCACTATGTCGACGACGTGGGCGCCGGCTTTTCCCTGGCGGCGATTGACTCATTTGAAGGCTATGGAGCCTTCAATCTCAGGGGGCAGACCGTACACACTTCTGACTACCTGGACTCTCTCAGGTCTGCGTGCGGAGCCCTCGGGGTACCTGATGTCGATATTGACGTGGCGGACGACGCGGCGACGATGCCATTTGTCTGTGAACTGGATGACGTGGCGACTTTGGCCGCGTTTCCTCGCATGCCGCTGACGTCGCTCGCCGATGGATTGCTGAGTTCGGTGTCGCGGTTTCAGGTGTTGGCAGCCGCAGGCCACCTTGACCGATCCCCCTGAAATCTCGGATCAGAGATTGAGTAGTGAATAGTGGCACTCCGGTGTCCTGCAGCTCACACAAACACTGTCTCCAATTCACTACTGAAACGCTGACCCCATTGTGACTTCACGGTGGGTGGCGTGTTCGCATCCCATCTCGGTGGCCACCTGTTCTGAGTCGCATGCCACTGCTCTCGATCGGCAAGCCCCAGGCATCAGCGCAATCACTTGGCGGCGAGGGCTGGCGGGCCGTATGGCTCGCGATAGGCTTTGCCGAGCAGCTTGTCTGCGGCGGGATTGTTTGCAAAACGACCCTTCGTGGCGTCGAAGGTCAGTGACGAATCAGTGTCGAATGCGATGTTACCCATGTGGACCAAGGCGCAGGAGAGGTGCGCTGTCGTGGCGTTCGCCCGGGTGGTCGATCGACGGGTGCGCACGGCCGTCAGGAAGTCATCCATGTGTTCGGCGTACCCACGCTGGCCCCGGATGGCTTTGCCTTCGGTGGGGCCTCTCTGGCTCTTCGGCCCGAGAAACGTGCTGAAGGCACCCCGGCGCGAAAAGACCATGTAGCCCTTTGTTCCATAGAAGACGTTGCCGTTGTCGAATCCATGCATGCCGTAGGCGGTGAACGGGTAATTCTCGTAGATCATCAGCTTGCCGTCCGGAAACTCGTAGCGGACGCACATGTTGTCGGGGTAGTCGGAACTGTGGCCGTGGAGCAGCATCCGGCTTCCTCCGGCAACGATACGGCTTGGCAGAAGGTCGTTGCCGAGACCCCAGCGGGCCATGTCAATGTCGTGGATGCCATCGTCACCGATTTCTCCGTTGGCGTAGTCTTTGAAACGGCGCCACGAGACGTGGAATCGGTGCGGATTAAAAGCCCGCTTGGGAGCCGGTCCCAGCCAACGCTCGTAATCGACTCCGGCCGGAGGTTTGCTGTCTGGAACGGGCCTCACGACGCTGCGGGTCTCGGCAGTCCAGGCACGCGCCACGAGGACGTCGCCAATGAGACCGTCCTTGAGCAGACGCTCGGCCTTGGCGGTGACGGCGCTGGATCGCATCTGGCTGCCCTGCTGAACGACTCGGCCGTAGCGCTTGGCCGCCTCGATCATCATGGGGCCCTCGTTGAACACGTGGGACAGGGGTTTCTCGACGTAGACATCCTTGCCCTGGGCGAGAGCCGGCAGGGCGATGGGGGCGTGCCAGTGATGGGGCGTGGCGATGATCACCGCATCGACCTTCGGGTCATCCAACACGTCCTCGAATTTCTTGGTCTGCCGAGCCGGAGGCGACTGGAACTGCCCGATGATCGCCTGCTTAGCCCGCATCTGCGCGGGGTCCACATCGCACAGCCAGGCAAATCGGACATCTTCTCGTCGCTGCACCAGTCCGCGGACGTGATGGCCCATGATGCCGCCGCATCCGATGATGCCGAGACTGACGGTTTTTGACTGGCCCTGGCCCGCCGCGTACGCGCCCGCGATGTCGGTTGTCACGGTCGCTACGGTGGCTGCTGTAGCGGCTGTAGCGGCTGCGGTGCTGGTGGTGGCCTGCAGGAATTGCCTGCGATTCTGTGATGCTGTGGTCATCGTTCGTTCCTCGGTCAGGGGCGGCCGACCTCACGACTGTTCTTGTCAGTCGTTTCCAATAGTGGCAGCCCGTAGGGGGTGAACAGGAACATCATGCTGCCGTATCCGACCTGTTGGTTCAAGTTGTCAGTCGGCAGGTTGCGGATTCCGGCCTCAATGAGAGTCTTGAGTGCCTCGCGTCCGATCCGCTTGTGTTCGGCGTTGCCAGTCACTCGCGCTTCGTATGCGATGGCCTCGCAGATGAGGGCTGCGGGTGAATTCTGTCCGGTTGGAGCAATGTGCCGATTGTGCTGGCAGGACGTCAGCCGGTAGGCCTTTCGTTTGTCGTCCCAGCAGTCGCGAATCAGCTGGTCGATGCCGGCAGTCAGCCCGGCGAGAACGTCCGGGTCCCTGGTGGCCCGGTGATAGCGAGCGATGCCGCTGAGGGTGAGAGCCAGCATGTAGGCGTTTTGTCCGCTGCACCTCTTGGCGACGCTTGGCTCGGGACAGTGTCCGTAGGCAAGCAGCACGACCCAGCCCTTTTTGAGATCGAGGTGGTCGCGGAGTCGACGCCATTGGCGGCCGGCGGCCGCGAGGTAGGCCTGGTCTCCCGTGGCGTCCCAGGCTGCCATCAGCATCTGGAGAGGCCAACCGATACCGCGCAGGTGGTCAGTGTATCGCGTGGGAGCTCGACGGGCCATGGCGTCGGAGGCCATGACCGCCACCTCGCGGGGACGCCGTTCGCCGGTCAGCAAGTGATGGTCGAATGCTCCGCCGATCCAGTGATGCCCGAGGTCCACCAGGCCCAATTGGTAGGCGCCCTTCATCGCCAGCGGAGCGATGTCATGGTATTTCTCGCCGTCGTAGCGGCCATAGTAGCCGCCGGTATGGCCGACCGAGTGGGCCCAGATGGCTCCCGGTTCAATCTGCCAACTGCCGCCATAATCGCGGACGTCCTGGTTCACCGCGTGGGAGATATCGACATCCACGAGATGTCGCGCTGCGAGCTCACCCTCGTCAAAAAAACGACGGTCTCCGGTTCGGAGATACTGTTGAAAAAAAGTGCGAGTCGTGTCGTATTCGAGATTCCCCCAGGAATCCCACGGAACGGAGTACCAGTCGCCGAAGTTCAACAGGCCATACTCTCGGACCGCTTCTCGACCGGCGAGGTACTTGTCGAGGTAGCCGGAAAACCATCGGTCATAGTCAGCCGTGGGGCCGGGGCGCGCTGGCGGGAGACCCGGCAGGACTCCCGTGGCATGGACCCGCTCGGGTGTGGGCTGCGCAAGGAGCCTCTGTTCGAGTCCTCGGAAGTGATCCGCGAGGTGTTTCGGGTCGGCGGAACCTGAGAAGCAGTGGACCCAGGTCTCGTGAGTCTTGGCCACCCCGATCTTGAAGGTGTAACGCCCATTGCGGAGGTAGTAGTACAGCTTGGCCTCTTCACGGATGGGGTGGCCGTCGTAGGTGCCTGGCTGGAATCCCGGGAGAATGCCGACTGAGAGCCGGCCGGGTGAGACTGACAGCGCCTTGGGCCAGTTTTGCCAAAAGTGACGGACGCCGACCGCGACGCCACCCCGGGCAGAGCCTGCAGCGGCCCATCCGTCGGCGATGCGACCAGCCGGCTCATCATTGACGTGGAAGCGTCGGTCATCAATCTGCTGAAGTCGGGTGGCCTGGTGACGAGGTGACTGGAGGTGTGACCAGTACGGCCCCTCGCCGTTTAGACGCAATCCCCAGTCGATCGAGGAAATCTCGGTCATCGTGCTCGCGGCATGGTCGTTGATGAAGGTGTAGTCGAGCCGAATGTCGGGGGAGCCCCGAAAGACATGCAGTCGCACGATGTACTGGAACAACCGCCCGTGCCGTCCTCGATGATGCCCCTCGATCCGCAGACACGCCCGGATGGGGCCCTGTTGCTCGCGGACGATGTGGATTGGGTCGTGGTGTGCCCGGTAGGTCTCCTTGTCGGGAGTCGTCAGGCTCACTCCCGGTGACTCAGGGTGAGTCAGTCGCTCGGCCTGTGAGAAAGTGCCGTCGGCATTGCTGTCATGCCAGATGGCGTGAAGCGGCCTGAAGTCCTTTCGGTCGATGTGGATGCGCAGAGGACCGGTGGTGAGCGTGAGGCCCTCGTAGCCGTCGGTAATCTGGATGGCACGGGGGACTTTGGCTCGAGTGACGCCCTTGCCAAATCGGACCCGGAAATGAGATTCCTGGTGGGGACTCAGTGTCACCTGGAAATCGAGCAGGAGCCATTTGACGGACCCGTCCGGCCATCGGGAAAGCACCTCGGTCTGCAGCGGGAGCTGCTGCGTCGGTGCGTCGGCGGCGACGATCTCGACGGCGTCAGGCGATCGGAGTTCTCCCCGGGCAAATGGCACACCCGAGGTGACCGACGCATTGGTGCGAGTGACGCCAGCAGGTTCTTTCACGACGACAGAGAATTCACCGCCATCAGCCAGGTTGAGAAGTCCCGGTGATGGAACCAGCAGAAGCAGGAGCGACAGATGTGGTCGACGTGGTGACAACGGTGGGGTCCTTGGGTGTGCGGTGGCTCGCTTCGCGTCACAGCGTTCGATCGGCGACGGCTTCATGTCATCCTACAGTGCGTCGTGATGCGAGTCAGTCGAGTGGGCAGCATACGTTGTTGCAATCCGTGACCAGCGACGTGATTATCGAACCAGCTGTCGACGGATGTGAGGTGGGCCTGGCTTCGGTCGGAGAGGTGATGTCAGACATCGTCGATGTGCAGTGTCCGGCGTGTGGCCACGTGACAGAGGTGGCTCCTGAGTGGGTGGGGCGGCAGGCTCGCTGTCGTTGTGGATTCACGTTTGTTGTCCCTGCAGGGGCGCCAGAGATATTTGAGCCAGACGCCTTCGAACCTGACGACCAGAAGCCTGGCGCATCCGACCTCCAGGCGCATGTTGATTCCGCGTCAGTGGCCGCCGAGCCCCCGAAAACCACGTATCACCCGGCGCCCACGCGGCCGAGACGCCCCAATCGGCCGGCGACAGTGCAGGAGTCGCAAGGCGAATTTGAGCCCGATACGGACAGGGGCGACGTGCCAGGTTTTGCGTCCCAGTGGCTTGATCCGGGTGAGTCGATCTTGATGGCTGGTGGATCGGAACCCAGGGCGGTGGCCTACAAGACGATGTTCTGGGCAGTGGCATGGGGTGCGCCGCTGGGCCTGTTGACCCTGGCGTCTCTGCTCGCGGGGAACCCGGGCGGAGTCTGTGTGGGGAGCCTGGTACTGGGCGCCATTGCTGCCGGGATCCTCGTGAAGAGGATGTTCTGGTTGCAACATGCGTTTGTTGTCACGGACCGCCGCACGCTGACGCACTGCAGTGGCATCATCCCCCGAACACAATCGGCGTGGCATCGGCACGTCGTGTCGATCGAATTGGAACGTCGCCTGGTCGACCGCTGGGCAGAGACGGAGACATTCCGGTTGCAGTTGGCCGGTGGCGGATGGAGAAACCGGGTGACTTTGCGACACGTGGCCAACGCGGATCAGCTGGTGGCGTTGCTTGGTCGAGACCCGGCCAGTCATGATGAACTTCTGTGACACGGCGGATGTGCTAGCGAAGGTTGGACAGGAGACGAATTGATGGCTGTCAAGAGCTGGGTGCTGTCGAGCTTGGACCGCGACCTGCACGTCGATCGTTTTGACATCGACGACGACGATGTGCGCGGTACGCCGGATGACTGGTCGGTGCAGAAGCGTACGTTGCGAGGGGGGCGCCGGGAGGGGGTCGACGTCATCGAGATCGACAACGGGGCGGTCGTGATCACCGTGATTCCCTCTCGCGGGATGGGGGTGCACCAGGTGACGGCCGGAGCAGATCGGCTCGGGTGGCAATCACCAGTCCGCGGCCCGATCCACCCTCGCGAGGTGAATCTTGGTGAGCCCAGCGGGTTGGGCTGGCTGGATGGATTCGATGAACTCCTTGTGCGTTGCGGACTGGAGAGCAATGGCGCGCCGGAATTTGATGACGCTGGACGAGTGACATATCCGCTGCATGGGAAGATTGCCAACCAGCCGTCAGACGAGGTGACGGTCACAGTCGATAGTGACTGTGGTGAGATCCGGGTGAGTGGCGTGGTTGATGAATCTCGCTTTCATTTCATGAAAGCACGTCTGCATGCGACGCTGGTGACGCGATTCGGCGAATCGGGCTTTCGCATCCAGGATACGATTGAGAATCTCTCGGCGATGCCCGCCGAGGCACAGATGCTCTACCACTTCAACGTCGGTGTCCCGCTGCTCGATGCCGGGTCGACCCTGGTGGCGCCGTCCCGGACCGTCGTCCCCAGAAATGCTCACGCGGCAGCGGGTATCGATGGGTACGCCAGTTACCGTGCCGAAGAGGCCGGGTACGAAGAACAGGTCTACTTTCACCACATGCATGCGGCTGGTAACGGACAAACACAGGTCCTGCTCAAGAACGCTCATTCCGAGGCGGGTGTGAGCCTGTTGTATGACGCCACGAAACTCCCTTGCTTCAGCCAATGGAAAGACACGGCGACTGTCGTGGATGGCTACGTGACCGGGATCGAGCCGGGGACCAATTTTCCGAACCCGCGGTCGTTTGAGGGTGAGCAGGGCCGAGTCATCAAGCTGGAGGGTGGAGCACGCGAGACCCTCGAGTTGGGCGTGCAGTGGCATCGCGATGCCCGGTCGGTTGCGGCTGCGGAGCAGTCCGTGGGCAAGCTCGCTGCTGGTCGCGAGCCCAAGGTGTTCCGGACGCCACAGGTCGGGTGGTGCGCTGATGCTTAGGTGGCTCGCATTGGCTGTGGTCATGGCCGTGACTCCACTGGTCGGGTTGTCGGCAGAACCCGAGGCCATGAAACAATGGGGCTCATGGCGAGGCCCGCTGTCCACCGGAGTGGCGCCCCATGGGAATCCGCCGTCGGAGTGGAGCGAGATCAAGAATGTGAAGTGGAAGAGTCGTCTTCCGGGACCGGGACATTCCAGCCCGGTGGTGTGGGGTGACGTCGTGTTTGTCACCGCGGCGGTGCC
>MDTE01164121.1_pt1 | contig 45506 bp, 50 predicted proteins | sample 811231 | NCBI WGS metagenome assembly MDTE01 (sample SAMN05326651, study PRJNA326480) | marine metagenome | isolation source: seawater | place: Indian Ocean: Red Sea | collected 2010 | reverse complement strand
TACAATTTAAAATCTAATATTTGATTTAATTATTCATTTAAAATTTATAAAAATATTGAATTAAAGTCCATAAAGTATATTAATTCAAATACTAATGAATAAATTATTTATATTTACTATTTTATCTGTAGTGATTTTTCCAAACCATGCTTACGCCTATCTTGATCCTGGAACTGGTAGTATTATTCTTCAAGCAATAATTGGTTTTCTAGCTGCTAGTGTAACAGCTATATCAATTTATTGGTCAAAGTTTAAATCATTAATTTCACGAATATTTAATAAAAAAGAAAGAGAAAAAGATAAGAGTAATTCTGATGATTGAGGAAAAAGGATCATTTCGAGATCCAGCAGGTAAAATTTTCTATCATAAAAATAAAGTTTATAGAAAATTAAACAAGTTAGGAAAGACAAGATTAAACTTTATTTTAGAGCAAAATATATTAGAGGAATCAATAAAAAATAACTATTTAATTAATTCAAAAATTGTTAAAATAGAGAACGATTTAAAGATCAAGAATGAAGACCTAATTTTTGAACATGAAAAAATTCCGTTTATATCCTATCCTTATGAGTGGACTTTTTCTCAATTAAAATCAGCAGCAATTCATCATATTGATTTCCATCTTTTTTTGCTCGAAAAAAATGCCACCCTTATTGATGCAAGTGCTTACAATATACAATTCAGAGGGTCACAACCAACTTTTATAGATTTGCTCTCTCTTAAAAAATATGAAGATGGTGAATATTGGACAGGTCACAAACAGTTCTGTGAGAATTTTTTAAACCCTTTAATCTTAAAATCAAAAAAAGGTATAAATTTCAATAATTGGTTTAGAGGAAATCTTGAAGGCATACATACTTCGGATTTAAATAATACCTTAAGTTTTTTTGATAAACTATCATACAATATTTTTATTCATGTTTTTTTATTGAATATATTAGATGTAAAATCAAAAAAAAATAAATCTCTGAAAGTTAAAAGAAACAAAAGTAAATTTCCAAAAAAAAATTTTATTTCTATGCTCAAACAATTAAAAACTTTTATATTAGGGCTAAAAGATAAAAAAGATTTAACAATATGGCAAAATTATTCAAATGAAAATTCATACAAAATTAATGAAGAAAAAGAAAAAATAACAATTGTCAGAAATTTTTGTACAAAAAATAAAATTATTAATCTCTTAGATTTGGGTTGTAATGATGGAGTATATTCTAAAAATGCCTTGAGCGCAGGTTGCAATTATGTAGTTGGTTTTGATTTTGATACAAATGCGATAGATAGAGCTTTTCAAGACTCTATAAAAAATAAATTAAATTTTTTACCTCTTTATTTAGATGCGTCAAATCCAAGCTCAAATTTAGGGTGGGATGAAACTGAGAGAAAAAGTCTTAAAGAACGCGCAAATTTTGATGGTGTTGTTGCTTTAGCTTTTGAACATCACTTGGCTATAGCAAAAAATATTCCGCTCGAAAATGTAATCAAATGGATAATGTTTTTAGCCCCAAAAGGTTTAATCGAGTTTGTGCCCAAAAATGATAACACTATTCAAAAAATGTTAGAATTAAAGGGAGATATATTTCTAGATTATAATGTCGAGAATTTTGAGAAATATGTTTTGAAATATGGAAAAATCATATCGAAAAGCATCATAAGCGAATCTGGAAGAACTATTTATGAATTTGAAAGATAATTTTTTATTTATTTTAGCAGTTTTTCCAATATTTTCACTAAAGTCGAATTTTAACTATTCAGAAATTACTTATATTTTTTTAATACTACTCATAATTATTATTATTAATTTTTTTATTTCCAATTTTTTAAGAAAAAAAAATAATAAACTAATGTTAAATATATATTTAAGTTTAGTAATTTCTGTTGGACTAGACAACCACTTGGGATTATTTAATGGATTAATTCAACCAAATAATCAATTTTTAATGAAAAATTTCAAAATAATCTATGTTCCTGCAGTTCTATTTTTTTTTATTATTTGGTTATCTGTATTAATAATTAAAAATAAAACTGAGGATAACAAAAATTCCACTATATTTATTGTAACACTTTTAAGTTTATTAATATTTAACATTTTTGATAACACTAAAGATTACAAGCAAATACCAAATTTTTCCAAAAAAGTTAATAAAGTTTACAACGAGAGAACTCTAATACTTATTTTGGATGAGATGTCTGGTTTCAACTCTATGTCTAGTGATACTAAAGAAGGTAAGGAATTTAACAATGAAATTAAGAATATGTTCTCAAAGTATAATTTTGAGTATTATACTAATTCATTTTCAATCTCAGATAATTCAGTAAACTCGATAGGTTCTTTAATAAATTTTGAAAGCGTAACTAATAAAGAAATTAGAGACAAATTAGTAAAGGTATCTGACAATTATTTTATTGAATATGAGATGATACAAAATAAACTTTTTAATAAATACGAAAATATTTCGGTGGTGCAAAATCTGCATATAAACTACTGCAATTTTCCAAATGTATCAAATTGTTATCAATTTAACCCTTATAAATTAGATATAATACAGGCTGACTCTGATATTATATCGAAGATAGTATCTTTATGGAATTTAAATGGATCAATATTAGCAAAATTGATCTGGAGATCTTTTAAACAATTAGAGATAATAAAATCAATTAATGAACCTGAGGGTGAAAAACTATTTCATAAACAAATTTTAAATTTTGTTAAAAATAAAGTTTTATCGAAGAAATATGATTTGATATTTATGCACATTTTAGTTCCACACAAACCGTATGGATTTAATGAAGTTTGTAAATATGATGTGAAACGAAGTAATTTAAACTATTATATGACTGAAAAAGATGAGATAAAACAGCATAATATCGAGAGGAAATGTGTTGTAAAATCAATGGACAATTTTTTTCAAAGCCTAGGAAATTTAAATAATCTTAATATATTTGTAATCTCTGATCATGGATCTAGAATAAAAAAACATAAGAGAAGCAGCTTATCAAATATTTTTGCACACAAAAATTTTAATACAAATAATCCATTAGAAATAAAAATTGAAAAAATTTCTCAAGAAATATTTAGGAAAAAATTTGATGAATGATTTGACATTGATTATACCAGCAAAAAATGAAAAAGAGTCACTTCCAAGAGTTTTACAAAATTTGAAAAAATATAATTGCCAAGTGATTGTATCTTTACAAAAAAATGATCTTGAAACTAAAAATTCTATTAAAAATTTTGATGTAATAATTCATCAACAGACTGGTATAGGTTATGGTAATTCTATAACTGAAGGTATAAATAGATGTTCTACAAAATACTTTTGTATATTCAATGCTGATGGTTCTTTTGAGATAAAAGATTTAGAAAAAATGTTAATTAAATGTGAAAATAAAGATTTTGTGTTTGCATCAAGATATCTTGAAGGAGGGGGCAGTGATGATGATACAATTATCACATATATAGGCAATAAAATATTTTCTTTTATGGGCAGATTACTGTTCTCACTAAATTTAAGCGATATATTATATACTTATGTATTAGGAGAAACCTCAAAATTCAGAAAGTTAAATATTAAATCAAATGATTTCAGATTTTGTGTAGAATTTCCCATTAAAATTGAAATATCTAAAATGAATTATATAAGTATGCCATCTTATGAAAAAAAAAGAATTGGTGGAAAAAAAAAAGTTAGTGAAATGAAAGATGGATTTTTAATTTTAACCGAAATGTTAAAATTATTTTTTAACTCTAAAATTTTTCGAAAGAAAGTAATAAATTAGTAAATATAAACTCAAATTAAATAAAATTATACTAACCAAAATAATAGAGTGAAAATAGTAATTTGTAGCAATATATATCGAAGGTATGTTTAACAGAATTACTAAAGAACCGGATAAAGTGTTAACCCATTTATTTTTTGCAAAGGTTTTTGACCTTAAAAATCTGAAAATTAACTGGTGAAGATGAAATTTATCTGCTGATGATATTTTATTTTTAGTTAAAAATCTTCTTAACAATGAAAATAAATTTTCAAATGCTGGATACCATAGCACATTTGCAATATAGTATGGTGATAAAAGATATGTGTCCTGATGAATTTTGATCAATATAAAACCAACCGATATTGATAATAAATAAGAACCACTATCTCCTAGATATACAATCCCAAATAAATTAAAAGTATAAAATATTATAGTTATTACTAAAAATAAGTTAATTATTTGTTTAATATCACTACTAATATTTAATTTATAATTTGTGATATAAAAAATAGAAGTTAATATCAATATAAAATATCCAGATAAAAGACCATTAAGACCGTCCACAAAATTGCTACCATTTACCAATACAGCAAAACAAAAAATTAAAAAAAAATAATTAAAATAATTTATGGTTAATAAATAATCGATAAAATCAATGTGAATTTCAACAATACTGAGCTTCTCAAAATGTGTTAAAAAAAAAATAACAATAATCTGAAAAAATAATCTTAATTTTGGGCTTGAAATAATATTTTTATCGGAAAGTATGCCTGTAAAAAAAATAAGTATTGCACAGATTTTAAAATAAATAAAACTATCAGATACAAAAATTAAAATAGACAATAATATAAAAACACCCCCGATCAAAACAGGATTTTTATTTATATTACCAAGTTTTTTATGATCAGAAAAATTTACATTTTCTTGTAAAATTTTAAATTTTCGAAATAGAGCTAATAGAAATATAAATAATATTAGTAAAAATAAAATATGATTTATATTCATTTACTAAATTTAGTATATATGACTTCTTTTAGGCCGTGTTTTAATTTGATTTTAGGTTTCCAGCCTAAACTTTTAATTATTTTAGAGTTAAGGTTTTTTTTATATGTTCCATCCGGTGACTTTTTATCGAAATTAATAGTCCCTTTATAATTAGAAAAATTAGCAATCATATTTGCTAAATTTTTAATTTTGATATTTTCACCTGTTCCAACATTCATTATTGGTAAATTATTTTTAAATATTTTTTTAATTTTTTTTTGAGATACGCTTAAACAAGTAAATATAGCTTCTGCTAAATCTTTTGAATTTATGAACTCTCTAATTGGTGCTCCTGTTCCCAATAGTTTAACATTTTTTTTTGATTTTTTTTCAGCTTCTATAATTTTTGTAATTATTGCAGGTATAACGTGACCATTAACTTTATCAAAATTGTCATTGTTCCCATAAACATTGGTAGGCATCAGACAAATAATATCTAGTTTATAATCACGAAATAATGCTTCAGATAGCTTGATACCTGCTATTTTAGCAATAGCATAGCATTGGTTAGTTTTCTCAAGTTCACCCGTTAATAAGCTGTTTTCAGAAATAGGGTTTTTTGCAAATTTAGGATAAATACATGAAGTACCCAAATAGATAGTTCTTTTAATTTGTTTATGAAGTGCCAACCGCAATAACGAATTTTGTATTTCAATATTTTCCAAAAAAAAGTCTTTTTGATTAGTACTATTTGCAATAATACCACCAGCTCTAGCGGCAGCCATAATTAGGTACTCTATTTTTTTTCCTTTAAAAAATTTCTTTACTTTGTTGTAGTCTCTCAAGTCTAATATTTTTTTATCTACAGTAATAATATTTTTATATCCTTTACTTTTTAAGAGAGCTAACAATGAACTTCCAACAAGTCCTTTGTGACCTGCTAAAAAAATAAAACTATTTTTCTTCATTTTAAATTGTTTAATTTAGCCAATTTAATATCTGAGTCTAACATGTCTTTTACAAGATCTTTAATATTATATTTTAATTTATATTTTAATAACTTGGCAGCTTTTTTTGGGTTTCCTTTTAAATAATCCACTTCTAAAGGTCTATAATACTTTTTATCGACTTTTATTATTAATTTTTTTTTTTTTCCTGAAATTAAATAGGCCCTTTCCTTTAAACCTTTTCCTCTCCATAAAATTTTAAGTTTAAGATATTTGCAGCATTCATTTATAAATTCTTTTACACTTATAGTCTTTCCTGTTGCTATTACAAAATCATCAGGTTTTTTCTGTTGCAAAATTTTCCATTGAATTTCTACATAATCTTTTGCGTGACCCCAATCTCTTTTTGCATTTAAATTACCAATATAAAGTATCTCATTTAAACCACATACAATTTTTGCAAAAAACATAGTAATTTTTCTTGTTACAAATGTTTCTCCTCTTCTTGGGCTTTCATGATTAAATAGTATTCCGTTAGAAGCGTGGAAACCATATGCTTCTCTGTATACTTTTGTTATCCAATAGGAGTATAATTTTGAAACCCCGTAAGGAGATTTTGGCACCATTAGAGAGTTTTCTGTAAATGAATTTTTTCCAAAGGTTTCGCCAAATAATTCTGATGTACTGGCTTGATAAAATTTACATTTTTTTAGATTTAAAAATCTCAAAGATTCTAATATTCTTAAAGTTCCTAATCCACTTACTTCAGATGTATATTCTGGTATTTCAAAAGAATGTCCAACATGGCTCTGTGCACCTAGATTATAAATCTCATTCGGTTTAATTTTATTTATAATATTAACTAAGCTGTTTGAGTCGGCCAAATCTCCATAATGTAGAAAAAAATTCTTGGTAGTGTGAATGTCTTTATATATGTGATCTATTCTGTTTGTATTAAAAGTTGAAGATTTTCTCTTAATACCATGGACAATGTACCCCTTATTTAATAAAAACTCTGCAAGATATGAACCGTCTTGACCAGTGATACCAGTAATTAAAGCTTTTTTTTTCAAAATTAAACTTTTTTAAAAATTTTATTATATCCTAGGACTATTACACTATAAACAGATAATATTAAATTTTTATTTTGAAAAGTATAATATAATTTAAAAGCGTCAATAACTTTTTGCAAACTATTTGAAGAAAGTGAGTCTTCGGTTTGCCTCCATGAAGATAATAAAGTTTTAATATGGGATAATTTATGTCCTTTTTTCAATAAGTTAAGCCATAAGGCAAAGTCCTCCTGAGTTTTTAAATTTGGAAATTTCACATCTTTTAAAATTTTTCTACTAAACATTACTGTGCTAAGGCCGATAATATTTTTTTTTTGCAACGACGCATAAGAAGGGTCTTTACTAACAAATCTTTTATAAATTAAATTATTTTGATTATTTATTACATTGTAAGATGTAAATGAAAAGTTAAGTAAATTTTTTTGCATTATTTTTAGTTGTTTACTTAATTTTGATTTAATCCAAATATCATCAGCATCGATAAAGGCAATATATTTACCTTTGCATATTTTTAAAGCTTTATTTCTAGATTGAGATACACCTAAATTTTTTCTGTTAAACAAAACTCTTTTTTTTTTAAATTTAATTAAAATTTTCTTAATATATTTATAGTCCTTAAGATCACTGTCATCATAGACAAAGATTAGCTCAAAGTTTTTATAATTTTGAAGAAGTATAGATTGTAAAGTCCTAGATATATACTCACGTTTTTTATAGTAGGTGAGCACAATAGAAATTAATGGGTTTTGTCTCATCTTTTTTTATAAAAGAAATATCCATTTTTAGTTTGTATATCTAGATAATTTCTATCTCTTAAACAGGTTGGTGGAACATTCCAACAAGATTTATTATTTGTAATTTCATAGAAATACTTCCCATTTATTAAAATAGATTCGTATTCTACATTATCTACCCAATAGAAGGGGAAATTTAAAAAATTGTGGTGCTCGTAATTTTTTAAATTTAATTCATCGTTGAGTCTTTGTATATTTTTAAAATTAAATACAATCAAAGATAATATTATCAAAATTTTAATTTTTTTTTTATAATTATTTTATTAAAATTTAAATTTTTTGCTAAATAAATACATAGGGGCACTACTAGCAGCAAAAAGAGAATAGAATAGCCAGCATATCTTAAACTTGGAAAATTAAAAAACCATAGAGAAAAAACCAAAAATATTGAAATGTAACTTAGTAAAGAAATATTAATTCTAAAATTAATCTTATTGTTTTTTTTTAAGTCTTTTTTAAATACAAATAATAAAATTAACGAAGTAAATAAAATAACAAGAATATAATCGCTCACTTTATTAAAGAAGTATGTTTTAATCCAGTTTTCAATCCAGCTTAAACCGGACAAATAACCTTTTATATCCTCAACACCATATCCTGCGCCTATTCCTGCTTTTGACCAAGCTTTATAGTGTAAGTTTAGTTGATTAATTACTTCATTAGGAATTGACCAATCTGTAGTTTCAGTAAAACAACTTATAATTACAGGGTATATGAGACAACCTGTTGCCGTATAATTTAAGAAAAGAACAGTTAATAAAGTCGTGATGGATATTGTAAAAAATTTTTTTTCAAAAATAAATTGCGTAATTTCTTTTAAATTATATTGATTAAAAATTATAAACATAGGGATTAAAAGGTAAATTACATATAAAAATTTTGTAGTAATTCCGAGCATCATTAAATACATAGCGATTAAAAATATTTCTTTTTTGTCTATTGCGCTTTGTTTTGAGGCAGAAAAACTTATAGATAAAATTATAAAACTTAATAAGACTAAGAATTGTCCAAAATAATCTGCTCCATATTCCGAAAGTCTGTAAAATTTAGTTAAATACGTAATTAAGGTTATTAAAGCTAAAATGATTGTGAAATTATTATTACGATTTTCGTAAAGTATTACTGTTAGAGATGAAAAGAAAAAAATTTGTAACATAAAATTAGTAATATTAAAAAGATAGATTTCAACTATAGGTAAATAAAATAAAGAGTTAATTAAAAATAGAGATGAAAAGTGTTTAAATCCATGACTGAGATTTCCAAGGCCAAATTCTAATTTATTCGTTGCAAATTGCAATGAATTAGGTAAGTGATAGTAAGGGAAATCTTCATTAGTTTTAGAAATTAAAAATCCGATAAATAAACAAACGAAAAAAAATATTATATGTTTTAAGTTTTCTTTGTGGTTTGCTTTTTTATTTATAAGTTTAAAAAAAAATAATAACCCTATTAAAATTATAACAGAGTTATGTATATAGTTATGTGGCAATATCAGATGGGTAAAACTTGATAGTAAGTATAAAAAGAAAATCCCGAAAAAACCTTTTAATGGTAAACTTAAATATTTTGAATTACTAAATATTTTGTTACTGATAAATATTCCATAACCTAAAGTACTAATTATTATTAAAATACTAAAAATTACGAAAATGGAAAAATTTAGCAACATACTTGAGAAAGATATTTCGAAAATTTTTTATAATGGTTAAAAATAGTAAAGTTTTTGCTTAATTTCAAATTTTCCAAAATTATTTTATTATCTTTTGAATTTCTTAAGAAAACTTCGAACTTGTTTATAAAGCTATTTACGTCATTTGAATTAAAATTAGTTCCATTAATATTGTCTTTAATTAATTCATAAGGACCTGGTCTAGCATTTGAAGAATATACTGGTGATCTACAAAATGCAGCCTCGATAAGCACAAAACCTGGATCTTCCCATAAAGAAGAAAGTATAAACCCTTTTGATTTTTTATAATAAGGCATAACATTTTCTATGTGACCTAACATTTTAATATTTTGAGTAAGATTATTTTTTTGTATATAATTTTTTATTAAATAAAAGTCTTCACCCTCACCTAAAATATAAAGTTTTAAATTTAAGTTTTTTTTTAATAATTTGTTGAAACATTTACATAAAAAAATAAAATTTTTTTGTTTAGTCAGTCTACCTATAGCAATATAAAAATCCTCATTAATCTCAATTTTTTTATTTATATTATTTCGTATTTCCTTTATGTGAATTATCGGGTCATATAAAATTTTTAATTTATTTTCATCACAAAGTTTCAAATTTTTTAAATATTGATAGGTTTCTTTTGAGGGACATGTAATTAAGTGAATATTCTTTAGTGATATTTTCCACAATATTTTTCTAAACAAATTAAGTCTTGGTAAACCAGAAATTCTTAAAACAAATTTTGTGTTAAATTTAAAAAATATTAAAAGAATCAAGGGTAAAGATGTAATTAAATGAATTATTAAATATTTTGGAGGATTTTTTCTTAATATTTTAAAAAGAGGAAAAAAGCCAAATATAAAAAAAAATAAAAAAGACAACCTGCTCGAAAATTTTCCATATTTTGGAAGAAATTTTATAAAATTTTTATTATAAAAATTTATTGTCTCTATTTTTTTTTTTTTTATTTCACTAATGCTTTGTTCGAACTCGCCAAAAAAATTTAAAATCTTCGCATCGTAATTATTGTTAAATTTATTTAAACTATATGCAGAATTAATAACTGCTCTTCGTGTAGCAATTGGAGTTAAAAATGGTGACCAATAATAAACTTCTTTTTTTTTCAATTTAGTTAATTTGCTTTTTAAAGTTTATAGTATTATGTATAATTTTTAATAATTACAAAAAAATATATTTAACATATTATATGGACGAATATAGTCTTAAATTAGACAAGTTTTTGATGCCTTTGATATCAAAGATTAGCAATCCTATAATACTCGAATTGGGAGTAGAGAAAGGCAGATCTACAAAAAAATTTTTACAAATTTGTGAAGCAAATAATGGTAAACTTTTTTCTGTTGATATCAAAGATTGTTCAAAAATTTCGAATGACTCTAAATGGAATTTTTTAAAAACAAGAGACGATAATTTTGAATTTATAAGCTCTAAATTGCCCGACAAGATAGATGTGCTATTTATAGATAGTTTACATGAAGCAAGTCATGTTAAAAAATTAATTTATGGTTACTACCCAAAAATTAAAAATGCAGGATATATTTTTATAGATGATATATCTCATCTACCTTATTTAAAAGATAAATCTAGAAATAACTTTTATTGCGAAATTAATAACAAAGAGACTTTTGAAATTTTGTTATCTATTTACTCCAAAAATTTTGAAAATTTTGAATTGAATTTTTCATTTATGTCATCAGGTTTAGCTATAATCAAGAAATTAAACGATAACAATCTTTTGCCATTTGATAATATAAAAGAAAGAAGTCAGTCTTTAAAAAATATTTTCAGAAAATTATGGAAAAAGGTAAAAAAAAATTAATCCTTTTTATGCCATCTATTGATGGAGGTGGTGTAGAAAAAAACTTGATTATTATAAGTAACTATTTATCAAAAAAAATTGAGGATATAGTATTAATTACATTTGACTCTAAATTTAACAATAATTTTAATAAAAATATTAAAATTATAAACGTAATAAATAATCAAAAAAAAAAATATTCAAAATATTATAAATATTTTAAATGTCTTCTTTTGCTTTATTCAGAAATTCGAAAAAAGAATTCTTTAGTATTTGCATTCCAAGCTAACATTTATTGTTGCATGATGTCATTAATTTTTGGTTTTAAATTAATTACAAGATCAAATTCCTCACCTTCAGGGTGGAGTAAAAATTTTTTAAAAAATGTAATTTTTAATATTTTGTTAAAAGTGCCAAAAAAAATTATAGTTAACAGTATTTATTTTAAAAGAGAAATAGATAGAAAATTTAATATAAAATCTGTGATTATCTATAATCCATTTAATTTAAAAGAGGTAATAAAGTTAAGTAAAAAAAAAATAAATATTAGTTTTTTTAAAAATTCTCACATTAAAGCAATTAATGTTGCAAGATTTACAGACCAAAAAGATCATATTACATTACTTAAATCCATATTAATTTTAAAAAAACGAAATATTAAGATCAAATTATTGATATTAGGTTATGGGCCAAATAAAATAAAAATGTTAAACTTTATAAAAAATAATCAATTAAATGATTATGTTAAAATTATAAACTTCAAAAAAAACCCATTTAAATATATTGCTCAATCAGACTTATTCCTATTAACCTCAACTTATGAGGGGCTCCCAAACGTTTTGTTGGAGGCAATGTGTTTGAAAAAATTTATTATTTCTTCAGATTGTCCGACAGGTCCAAGAGAAATTCTTAAAAATGGAAAATTGGGTATGTTATTTCCGTGTAAAAAAGAAGAAATTTTAGCAAAGAAAATAACTGAGTATATTTCATATAAAAAAAAATATAATAAACTTACTTTAGAAGCATATAAAAGTTTGGACAGATTTGACTATACTTTAAACTGCCAAAAATATCTCAAAGCAGTTATAAAATTTATTTAATATATCTTTTGCAATCTTTTATCCAAGCATTTAAAAATTTTTTTTCACTTTTTAAGAGTATTTTATTTTGTATTAAGGCTTGGTAGCAAATGTTTAAATTGTCTAAATAATTATTTTTACCTTTTTTAAGTTTTAATTTAAGAAGTATATCATAAATTTTTTTATCAAACATATACATTGGAATTTCTTGTTTAAAATCATTCATTAAATTATGATCGTTTCTAAATTGCTTCATTGTAGTACCAAAAAATAGAATATTTTTATTGTCATTGTGCAAAATCCTTTGAGCAATCAAACCTCTCCATATATCTGTACACCTCATCGTACAAGTAACTGGTAAATATAAAAGTGGAAATATTTGCTTAAACCATATGGTATTTTGGCTATTTATGGTGGCTAACGATTTATGTAAGTTTAATTTTAGTTTTCTTTTGAATTTTATATTAATTTTTTTATTTAAGAGTCTAAATATTGCATCTACATCAGGGTTGCCTTCGCATACACCTTGTTGTAAAAAAAATTCAGATTTATTGTTTTTTTTATATTGAATTTTATTATTATGGATTTCGTCTAATGGAATCCCTCTTGGCCAACAAAAACTATTTTTTTTATTAAATATTTTATAAATATTAACCCATTTATTTTTCATATTAACAATTTTTGCATCATGTATTAATTTTTTGTCCTCAAAAAAATTATTATACGGATAATTATCGTCATCTGTTTCCACTATTACATCAGTATTATTATAAATTGCAGTAAGATACCCAATATTTTTCCTTGCATAACTATTTTGAGGACACTTTCTTGAAAAATTAAAATTTAATTTATTTTGTTGATTGATAGACATAAATTTTCCATAATTTAATTTAAAGTTTTTTGGTGTTTTTTTGTCTCCAATAACTATAAATGACCACTTTTTATTTTTACAATTTTTGTCAAATTTTTTTATATTTTTATTTGGAGAATTAATTGTAGTTATGACTAAAGATACGTTCATGCGATATAAATGTTTTATATACAAAATTTAAAATAATGCTACATAGATTATCATGAAAAAGATATTGAGAGAATTAGTAGATAAATTTACTCTTCAAACACCTCCTTTAATAAAAAATGTAAATGTCAATTTAAATATTTATAAAAATTCATCAAACAACAAAATTTTAGATAAATTAAATAATAAAATTGAAATATTAAAAAATTTGAAACTTGAGGAAAAATCATTTGGGGAATTCAATCCCGACAAAATATTTTATGTAATAAGAAGAACACCAGGAACCGGTATGTTTTCAAATATAACATTTGTTTTAAATCATTTAAAAATTTGTAAAAAATTTAATTTTATACCAATAATTGACATGGAAAACTTTCCCACAATTTACAATGAAGAAAAAAAATTTAAAAATAATAGAAATGCATGGAGTTATTATTTTGAAAATCTAAATGATTTTAAATTAGATGAAGTATATAAAAGTAAAAATGTATTAATTACAAATAATAAATTTTTCCGTTTTTTTTCATATAATATTGATAAAGATCTTGAAATGTCAAAATTGTTAAGAAGTGAAATTAAACCAAATCGTTATCTAAAAAAATCCTTTTTGAAAATTAAGCAAAAATTTAAAACCGAAAATGTATTGGGAATTCATTTTAGAGGAACAAGTTATAAAAGATCGCCTGGTCATCCATTGCCAGCAACAAAAGGACAAATGTATGAGTTGGCAAAAAAAATAATAGAAAAAAATAAAATTGATAAAATTTTTTTAGTGACAGAAGAGCAAGATTATTTAGATTTTTTTAAAAAAAAATTTGGAGATAAAATATTTTCTCTTAACTCGTCTTATAGGTCAAATGTGAATGATGCTTTTAAAATTTACCCTAGAAATTTACACCGATATAAGCTTGGAAGAGAGGCAGTTATAGAAGCAATGCTTTTATCATCATGTAAACATTTTATCTTTCTTTGTTCTAATATAAGTTCCGCTGCAATCGGTTTTAATATAGATAATAACCAAAAAAGATACGAAATTGATAATGGATTTAATTCAAAAAATTTAATTATTTCTCAATTCTATTGGTATATTAAGAAGCTAATGCCTAAAATATTTGGTGGAATTTAAGGTGAAAAATAAAATTTTGATTTGTGATATAACTAGCCTAGATAAATTATATCGTCTTAATAATTTTTTAGAAAAAAAATTTGTTGTTTGTATTAATTTAAGAAAACAAGAGGGCTGGGTTAAAAACATAAAGAAATTAAACATTGCTCTAAAAAAAAAGATATTTTCAGATATTCATACAGTTTATCAAAAAAAAAATAACGCTTTCTTAAAAATTAATTAAAATAGTATTGATGAATGAAAATCATTTAAGAAAATTAGGAACGACAGAATTAAACTTTTACCCAATGGGTTTGGGAACTGCTTCATTTGCTGGGGTGAATATGGTTAGTTCAAATAATTACAAACAACCTAGTGAAAAAAATATAAATGAAATAATAAATACTGCTATAGAGGAAGTTAAAGCAACTGAAACTAACAAACTAATTATAGACACCTCTGCTCAGTATGGTGAAAGTGAGATGAAAATTGGAAATTATTTTAAGAACAATCAAGATAAAGTGAATAAAATTTATATTTGTACTAAATGGGGTTTAAAATTTAGATCAGATGATTTTGCAGTCCAAGATTATTCTCTTAAAAATTTGAAAGAATCTCTTAAAAATAGTGTGAAACTATTAAAAAAAATTGATTTGTACTACATCCATACAAATCCTAGTGTGAATTCTGAGACTTTAAAATCAATTCTTGATCCGAATAATGAGGTAATAAATTTTTTAAAAAAAGTAAAAAATGAAAAACAATTTGGTATAGAAAATTTAGGATTATCAATTTCTAGCGAGGAAAACCTAAAGTTTCTTATTAAGAATAAATTTTTATTAAAAGATATCGATGTTCTTCAAATTAATGCAAATATACTTTTAAAAAACTACCAAATAATTAGGCAATTGGAATATTTAAATAAAGGTATCATTATTAATTCTCTTTATAGAAAAGGTGACTTGACCAAAAGAACTAGTAAAGCAGGTTTGCAGCAAATTTTTTCCGAAGTTCTATCAATTAACAATGATGCTATAATTTTAACAGGAACCAGTAATATAGATCATCTAAAACAAAATTTTAGTTACGTCAAAAATCATATTAAAAATAATTTAATCAAAATATCATATAGCTCAAAGAGCCCGACTCCTGTCTCGATATCAAAAATTAATGAAGATTTATCTAATTACTTTAACGTGTTTATTGAAAAAAAAGATAATTTTAAAAAAAGAGATAATATAAACTTACCAAACGATGTCATAGTTAATAATATAGTAAATTTATTTATTGGAAGTTTAAAAACAAGAATTGGTCCTGAGCCTGATAAAGAACAGAAAAAAATTCTTTACAATATAGTAAATTTTTATGTAAAAAAAAAATTACCTATAGACACTATATTGACTTGGGGCCCAAAAAAGTTTTTTTCTGGTAAGGACGAAGAATTTATTGATTTAAGTGAGGTATTATCTTTCCAAACTTTAATGGAATTAAACACAAAAATTAAAAATATTTATTCCCCAGGTCTATATTATCATTTATTCATTGAAGATTTCGAGGGAAAATTTATTGAGGGTACTCACTTAGAGAAAACTTTTGATTCTTATATAAGTGGGTTAGAAAAATTAGTCAAAGTCTTAGGTATGAGTAAAATAATCAGGGTAATAAGAACCCAGGATTTGATTACAGTAAATTATAACTCTGAAAAATTGAAAACTCAGCTTGAAGAAAATTATACCTACTTAAGTAAATACTGGTTGGAGTCTGAAAAATTAGGAGTAGAAAATTCTGAAAATCTAAAAAGTTTTAAAAAAATAGAAAAATTAGGATGGTTTGAAAAAATCGGTCATGACACTAGAGATTATTATATTGGTAGATTAAACAGGATCCTAGGTAATACCAAATCACATCTCCAAAAAGTTGACATGACAGTGAGACTTCTAGCCTGTGTATTAGTTCACAGGCAATATAATCTATTTAAAATGAATAATAAGTCTGACCCTGTTAAATTGTCATTTTTAAAGATTTCTGGTGGACCTAAAAAACTTATGAACGGCAGGATTGATATAAGAACTTTGCCTATTAACGTAAGTAAAAAACATCTTTCACCATGGACTGCAAAAGGTTGTTTAAGATTGAAAAAAAACAAAATACTGCCAGTATTAAGAAGATATAATGAGTTAAAAGAAATTCAAAAAAACATAATTGAAGGTAAAATAATTATTGAAAATTCAAACATTAATATATCGTTTGAAACAAACTTTATAGTTGAGTAATTATTTAGTAAAAATCAGATTATGATAAAAGTAGGTTTTTTAATTAATTACAATCATTTTAAATGGCTTGGTGGAATTTATGTCATTAAACATTTGATTTATGGGATTAATAAACACTTAAAACATAAGGTACAGCCAGTATTAATTGTTAATAAAAATTTATCTAAGGAGGCATTAAATGATCTAAAAAAATTTAAATTGATTAAAACTAATTTATTTTATAATCAGTCTTTATTTAACAAATTATATAATAAACTATCAGTAATTTTTTTTGGCAAATCCCCAAATTATGAAAATTTTCTAATTAAGGAAAAAATCGATTTAGTTTCTCACATAAATGTATTCAGCAGTAATATAATTTTTGGAAAAAAGAGTTTTGCAAAAAGTCTTTCTTTTATAGCTGATTTTCAGCATTTATATTTTAAGAAAAATTTCTCTATTTGGAGAAGAATTATGAGAAATTTTAATACAATTTTATGTGCTCATTTTTCCTCAAAAATACTTCTTATTAGTAATGATGCTCAAAAAGATTTAAAAAAAATTTCAAATACTGCATATAAAAACTCGGTTTTAAGTAGATTTGTTTTCCAAATTCCTGCAAAAAAAGAGATAGGAAATTTGTCCTTACTTAAAAAAAAATATAAAATTAATAGACCTTTTTTTTATGTGCCAAATCAATATTGGGTTCATAAAAACCATTTTGTGATACTCAAAGCAATCGCGCATATGAAAAAGAAAAGTCATTTGAAAAATATATTAATTCTTTCATCGGGTTTATCAGTTGATTATAGAAATCTAGATCATTTTTCTAAAATTGAAAAATTTATTTCTAAAAACAACTTAGAAAATAACTATAAATATTTGGGTGTGGTTCCTTTTAAAGATGTATTGTCATTAATTTATCACTCAATAGCTGTTATAAACCCGTCTAAATTCGAAGGCAGGAGTAGTACTGTTGAACAAGCAAAAAGTATGGATAAAAAAATTATTTTATCTGATATAAACATTCATAAAGAGCAAAAACCTAGAAAAGCTATATATTTTAAACCTGAAAATTATAAACATCTATCTAAAATTTTAATTAAAAATTATAAACCTCACAACATGAAAATAAATCACTACAAAAATGCAAAAAATAAAAATACTTTAGATATGAAACTTTACTGTAACAATTATCTAAAAATCGTTGAAAGTTTAAGCAATTTGAAAGATAAAAATTAATGCTAAAAAAATTTATCAAAAATTTATTAAAATTTTTTGGGTGGAGTCTAATAAAAATAAATAAAAGAAAACCTACAAGTTTTGTTAATGAAAAACCTTCTTTAGAGGAATTAAAATATATTATTGATGCGAAAGGAATATTGCATCTAGGTGCTCACAGAGGTAAAGAAGCAGAGGTATATCAATGGTTTAATAAGAAAGTTATATGGATTGAAGCTAATCCAGAAATATTTGAAGATTTGAACAATCATATAAAATGTTATTTTCAACAAACTGCTATTAATGCATTGCTTGGTGACAAATATGCAAAAAAAGATTTTTTTATCTCGAATAGAGATTCATCATGTTCATCTATTTTTGACTTATCAAATGATGTAAAAAATAAAAAATTATGGAAAGATGAAAATATTTTGATGAAAAAAAAAATTAAGCTTCAAATGACAACATTAGATAATCTTTTGAAAAGTAAAGAAATTGAAATCAAAAACTACAATCACTGGATTTTGGACTTACAAGGTTCTGAAATTCAAGTTTTACAGGGATCAATTGATAGTCTTAAATATTGTAAAAGTATGGTAGTGGAAATAAGTAAAAAAAACTTTTATGAGGATGGTTCCACTAAATGGATAGATTTAAAAAAATTTCTCGAATGCCACGGTTTTATGGCAAAAAAAGAACCAGCCTCTGATCATTGTGATGTTTTGTTTGAGAAAATAAATTAAATGTATAATAAAAAAATTCTTATAATAGGGATAACTGGTCAAGATGGTAGTTATTTAACAAAATTATTATTAAAAAAAAAATATAAAGTTTATGGGATAACGAGGGGAAACTCCTCATTAAAAAATTTAAAAAAATTAAATATAGAAAAAAAAATAAAAATTTTTAAGACTAAATATGAGGATAAGAAAACTTTACTTAAAATTCTAAAAAAAAATTTTTCGAAAATTTATTTTTTAGGAGGAAATTCAAGTGTGATAGACTCTTTCAAAAATGATAAAAAAACAATTAAAAGTCACACAACTATTTTAGAGCCTATACTAAAATTTATAAGAGAGCAAAAGACAAATAAAAAAACTAAATTTTTATATGCTTGTTCAAGTGAAATCTTTGGGAACTATAAATCTAATGAGAGAAAAAATGAAAACAGTTTAAAAAAGCCTAATAGTCCTTATGGACTATCAAAATTAATTGGTTTTGAGATAGTAAAATCATACAGGGAAATGTTTAATCTTCCAGTTTTTTCTGTAATACTTTTTAATCATGAATCTCCGTTAAGATCTGATAAATATGTTTTAAAAAAAATAGTCAAAACATCAAATAGAATTAAGATAAATAAAATAAATAAATTATATCTCGGTAATATAAATATTTATAGAGATTGGGGATGGGGTCCTGAATATATGGCTGGATGTATCAAGATAATGAATTCTAAATATTGTGATGATTATGTATTAGCTACAGGAAAAACAACATCTTTAAAAAAAATCATAGAATTTGCATTTGAAAAAAATAATCTTAAGTGGAGGAAATACGTCAACGTTAATAAACAACAGATAAGAAAATTTGATATAAAAAAAAATTTTGCAGATATTTCAAAAATTAAAAAAAAAAATTAAATGGAGTCCAAAAATGAATTATAAAAATATTGTTGAAATGATTGATGCATGAATGATTTAAATTTTAATAATTTTGTTGAAAATCCAATCGAAGATGGTGGGAGACGTAAGCAAGATAATTCATCCGATTCAAAAACACAGCCTTTATTAAGTATAATAACAGTTGTTTACAATAATGACAGATACATCGAAGAAACTCTTAAAAGTCTATATTCTCAAAAATTTGAAAATTATGAACACATTATTGTAGATGGAGGTTCAACAGATGAAACTTTAAAAATTATCAAAAAATATGAGAATAAAATTGACTATTGGGCCTCAAAAAAAGACAGAGGAATTTATGATGCATTTAATATTGGTATGAGTTTAGCAAAAGGAAAGTATATCGGTTTTCTGAATTCAGACGATATATATACTGAAAATGCTTTATTATTACTTAATAAATACATAACTAAATTTCCAGATAAAGACTTTATTTTTGGATCAGTAAGAAAACATTGGGCTGTATTATATGGTTTCAGACCTTACAAAATATATTGGAGCTGGGGGTTTTATTCAAGCCATTCTACAGGTTTTTTTATAAAAAGAGATTCTGCAAAAAAAGTTGGTTTGTACAATTTGAAATACAAATACTCAGCAGATTACGATTATTTTTTTAGAATGATTGTTAAACATAAAATGAAAGGAGTGGCAACAAAAAAAAATGAAATATTTGGTGTATTTCGACGAGGAGGCTATTCAAGTAGAATTAATTTTGTAGACCATTTTTTTGAGGAAATAAAAATAAGATTGGATAATCAACAAAATAAGTTACTTGTCTTACTTATCTTCGTTTATAAGTATCTTAAAAATTTTAGAAAATTTTGAAAAAAAATATTTTAATTACTGGTGTTACAGGATTTATAGGATTTAATATAGCTTATGAATTATTAAACAGCAATAATATATTTGGGATTGATAATTTTGATAATTATTATTCTTCAAAAATTAAATATGAAAGATTAAAAATTTTAAAAAATAAAAAAAATTTTAGTTTCAAAAAAATTGATATTATTAATTTTGATAAACTTAATAAATTTATATCAACAAACAATATTGAAATAATTATTCATTTAGCTGCTCAGGCCGGTGTTAGATATTCTTATATAAATCCTGAAAAATATATAAATTCAAATATTTTTGGATTTTTGAATGTTGTGTGGAGTGCAAATATAAATAAAATAAAGAAAATTATATATGCTTCATCATCCTCGGTATATGGAGAAAACAAAAATTTTCCTTTAAATGAAAAAAATATTTTAAAACCAAAAAATATTTATGCCGTAAGCAAAAAAATTAATGAAGAAACAGCTGAACTATACCAAAATTTAACAAAAATTAAATTTATTGGTTTGAGATTTTTTACGATTTTTGGAGAATGGGGTAGGCCTGATATGTTTTTATTCAAATTATTTAAAGCTTATAAACTTGGTAAAATTTTAGAATTAAATAATTTCGGAAATCATCAAAGAGATTTTACTTATATAAAAGATGTTACAAAAATTATTAAAAAATTAATTGTTAAAAGAACAATTAAACATGAAATAGTAAACCTATGCTCTAATCAACCAAAAGATATTTTTAAAATTGTAAGCAAATTTAAAAAAGATAAAAAATTAAAAATTAAGTTATCTAATTTACATAAAGCTGACGTTTTAAAAACTCATGGTGACAATAATAAAATCAAAAAACTGCTTAAAATTAAATCTTTTTCAAACTTTGAAGAGTCTTTTTTAGAAACTTTTGAATGGTATGAAAATAATAATTTTCATAAGTTTTGATATTTATTTTACACAAATTATATTGGAAATTATTTTAAATTTTTATATATTTCTAACGTTTCCCTAGCGCACTTTTTCCAAGAAAAATCATTTAGTCTTTTTGATGCTTTTATTTTCAAATCATTCGTTATTGTATTAGAAAAAAGAACCTTTTCTAAACTCCCAATTATATCATCGATAGAATATGGATCAAAGTAACATGCTCCATCTTTTATAATTTCTTTAAAAACTTCCAAATTGCTACACGCAATTGGACAATCATGTGCGGCCGCCTCTAGAAGTGGCAATCCAAAACCTTCATATTTAGATGGAAATATAAATAATTTTGCTTTTTTATAAAAAGATGCCAACAGTGAGTCATCACCACTAACCTTGATTATTTTATCGTCATTTAACTCGTATTCCCTTAATAATTTTTTTTCATCGTTATAAAAATCATCTCCACCAAAAACTACTAATTTAAAGCTTTGCTTTATTTTTTCAGATAAAGCGTATGCTTTTAACAAATTCTTGAAATTTTTATATCTTTTCCTATCACCCACAAACAATATAAAAGGATCACCAATTATTTTATTATTCACATTCTCCGTCATTAAATTTGCAGCTAAATGTGTAACAAATATTTTTTTTTCAGGAACATCATAAAATTCCATTAAATCTTTTTTGGTGTTGTTAGAAATAGCAAAAATTCCATCGCTATTATCTAGTGCTTTTTTTTTTGGTCTATAATCAGATGGAAAATTATATTCTTTATAAAACTTTTCATATATAAGGTCATATACAGTTAAAAACTTTCTTCCTTTAAAATTTTTAGGCCAAAAATCGTTGTAGAAAGTTTTATGAAAAATTTCTGGTTTAGAATTTTGTATATATTTTTTTGTAATAATATTATTATAAATCTTAAATAATTTTGTTGTAAACCTTGGAAATCTTTTTATGTAAAATCCTTCATAATTTTTATAATTCTTGAGAAACAAGTTATAATGAATTGGTGCTAAAATTTTTGATTCATTAGTTGTTTTGTTAATTTCATTATCCAAATTTAAAAAATATCTAGAAATACCTCCTAATTTTTGGTGATTAAAAATTGAATAATCAAACAAAATTTTCATTAAATCAATTAAGATTTTTATAAATTTTTAAGAGTTTAGGAGTATTTTCAAGATATAAATAATATGCATTTTCATCTTGATCAAAAATAATATCTCGTATTCTCTCACCTATATCTATACTTGTTATTAAATTCATTTCACTTGTTTCTAAAAACTCTAATACATAAATTTTTTTATTTTTAAGGGAAGTTATAAAATATTGGTTATCTTCTGAAAAATAATTTTTAATTAATTCTGAGATACCAATACCTTCTTTAAAAAAGTAAATTGGTTCTATAAATCCATTATCCTTATGACTTTTTAGTAACGGAGCATACTTTTTTGTATATTTATTAATAGGAACTAAATCATAATGATCTCCGTAAGATGCAATTGGCCAACCAAGATTATTTGATTGCAAAGGTAAGTTTAGCTCTATTATGTTAATTTCATCTCCTCCCTTTGGCCCATGTTCAGTTGAAATAAGAATTTTTTTCTTTTCTGAAAAAATTTTTAATCCTTGTGGATTTCTATGTCCAAGAGATACATACTTAAATTCATAACTATTCATATCAATTTCAACGATTTTTCCAAATGAGCTGCCTGCATTTTGTGGAAGTTCCCATTGATTATAATCACCAATAGTTAAATAAAGTTTATCTTGAATAATATCGATTCTACCTCCAGTCTGATGACCATTAAAATATTTGAAATATTGTATTCTTTTATTGATGGAGGCACATTCATTTGAGCTGAAAATATTTTCAAAAGTTAAGAAGTCTAAATTTAAATTTGCAGAAATAACAGATGTATTATAACAATCCTCTTTTATTTCCTCAGTTATACTTAAATAAATTCTGTTATCTAAAATTTTTACATCTTTTATACCTGTCCATAATATGTCTTTTTTAAATTTAATTTTTTCATTGATGTCTGTTTTAATTATATTGAATTCAAGAATATTATTTATAAAATCGCTTTTGTTTAAATACCCAACTTTTCCTTTGCTAAATACTACAATTATTTTATCATCATAATTTTCTATATACCCTGAAAGATTCTTAACATTTGAAATTTCTTCAGTAAAATTTTGATTGGAAACAATTGGAAGAACAAAAGACTCCAATGTATAATCAGAAATTATTTTTTTTTCAAATTTTCCTTGTTCAATATAATTTTTCAAAATTTTATTTTCATCAAACAGCTTCACATTTTTTTTCATTTCTTCATCCAATTTTTTTTTATAATTATCAGCCTCCCTTAATTTGATAGGCACAAAAAAAACTTTTTCTTTTAAAAAAATTTTAAGAGATGTCGGAAAGTTATCTTTCAGATATTTTGAAAATTTATTATTATGATTTTGAAAAGTTAAATATGAACCAAAAAATAAAAAAATTATAACAGACAAAATCGTTATGATAATTGTTTTTTTCATAAAATAAAATTATATTATTTTTTTTATTAACTTCTAAAGTTTCTCTGTCGCAGTTTTAACAGAAAAAAGATATTTTTACTGATTTTCATTTTTTATTAGTTGTATCATTTTTAATGATTAAACGATGTTTTCATAAATTTAAAATCTACCTAATTTATGATTAAGTAAAAAAATATCACTATTACTTATATATTTTCCTATATTTTTTCTATTCGTATCAATCTCGTCTTTATAACTTTCAAAATTATCAACCCAATAATTATAAAATTCCGGTCGAAAAATTTTGTGGTAATCTCCAACTTCATTAATTAATTTATCTAGATCTTTAAAAAACCAATCTTTTGAGAAAAATACATTCCTGATTGCATAATATTCATAAATTTCTTTTTTAGTTATTTTTATTTTATTTTTAAATTTTTTAAAATTTAAAATAATTCCATTTAATTCTTTTATAGAATTTGGATGGAGATTGAATTTATAATTAATGTGAGGATTAAATTTTGAAGCATTTATTACTGGCACTCCCAAAGACGGATAATCAATGCCTATTGTGCCATTAACTGTAAATACAGCGTCAACGCCTAATTTAACTATGTCCTGATGAGATATGTTTTGTGGTAATAAATTCATATTAGGGAACTTTCTTGATATTGACACCACTATTTGTCTTTCATAGTCTATATATCTTTTATACTCTCCTCCGAAATTTGGATGTGTTTTAACAAACCAGAGATCATTTGTTATGTTTGAAAACTTGCACAAGTGAGTAAACCATTGATAAAAATCCGGAAATAATGAATTACCCATAGCATGAGGTGCATCTACAAAATCATGTGTTGCAATTAAAAATATATTTCTATTTTTTTTATTAATTTTTTTAAAATTTCTAATCTTGCCAAATGGACTTTTTGTTATGTAGGGATAATCAGAGGTATACTTTCCATTGATTCTATCTGATAATTTTTGCTTTCCTTTATTCAATAAATATTTTTTTTTACTTGAATTTAGTTTTCTAAAAATTTTCTTAAAAAAACCTGCCTCATAAAATTGGAATAAGAAATTTTTTTTAATTCTAAAAACACTTTCTGCATTTACTACAAAGTTATCAGAATTGAACTTTGTACCTATTCTTGCTGGAATACCCAAAGAATATACAGCATGAGAAGATATTACTACTTTAACTTTATTTTTTTTAAAGTAATCATACCAGATTAAAAATAAAGCAATAAAATTTTCTACAAACAATCGAAATTTTTCCTCCTTTAAATCTATGGTTGGTTTTAAATCATAATTCGATTTTAAAAATGTATCGTAGAGTAAATCACCTATAAGTATGTCATAAATTTTATAGTTCTCTAAATCTTTTAGACTTTTTACCTTTTTAAAAAAAATATTAATATTTTTTTTTAAAATATTTTTATTTACTTTTTTTTTATCTACAAAATAGAAATCTTTTACTCCAAATGATAAATAAACTCCAAAAAATTTTAATTTGAAAAATTTTCCTAAATAAATATTTATTTTTTTTAATATATTAATGTTTATCTTGTGAGTTAATAAAATTTGACCATCATAAGCTATAATATTAGCTTTATATTTTTTTTTAAGGATATTTGCAAAATACGAGTAGATTATATGACTTATGCAAAAATTATTAAACTCTAGTAAGATTACTTTATTTGTATCGTATCTTTTCTTAGGAAATATCTTTTTATTATGAGAAATAATTTTATTAAATAATTTTAAATCTTTATATTTTTTAATTAAATTCATTTATTTATTAAGATCAAGAATATCATCACAAAAAGACATTACTTTTGCACTATGACTTACTATTATTATTGTTAAATTCTTCTTTAATTCCAAAAGATCATTTAAAATTTCCATTTCTGTCTTTTCGTCTAGTCCACTAGTAATTTCGTCTAAAATCAATAATTTTGAATTTTTATATAGAGCTCTAGCCAATCCAATTCTTTGAGCTTGACCGACTGAAATATTTGACCCTCTTTCACCAATTATTGTGTCCAATCCTTCAGAATTTTGCTTAACTAAATCAGATAATCTCACCATTTTTATTATATCTTCAATTTTATTATGGTCTATATCGATTTTGTTTTTGGTGAAAGAAATATTATTTTGAATCGTATCATCTGCAATAAATATTTTTTGTGGAATATAACTAATTAAATTTTGCCAGTTTGATACATTTCTAGATATGTCTTTGCCATCTATTAATACTTGGCCATCACTCGGGTTTAAAAAACCAGACAAAATATTTAGTATAGTTGTCTTTCCTGATCCGCTGCTACCTTTAATTCCAAAAATAGTATTTTTATTTACTCTAAAATTGATATCTTCCAATATTTTATTTTCGCCATTAAAAGAAAAACTTAATTTTTTTACATCAATATTTTGAAAATCATTCTTAAATAAATTTTCATTGAAACTTATATTTTTAAATTTACTAATTTCTTTTTTAAGATCTTGAACAGTGACTTTATTGGAACGTAACCTTAATAAAGCACTTAAAATTTTATTTGATGATGGTAAAATTTTTACAAGACCAGCTACTATAATTGTGATCAAAGGTATAATTTCATTCAAATTATATTCAATTGTAATCAAATATAAAAATGAACCAAAAATAAATAAAACTGCTAAAAACTCTAAAATAAATTTTGGTATTAATTGCTTTACCTCTAAAAGAGTGGTTATATTGGCTATTCTATAGTTATACTTTAAAAAAAATTTTTCAAAAAAATTATCTTTATCAAATAATTTTACTTCTTTAATACCTTCTATTGCTTCTCTTGTTATTTTCAGCCTTTCGGCAATTGTTTGGTTAAGTTGTCTTCCTTGAGATTTTAAACTTTTTTTATTAATTAAATAAAAAATTAAAATAAATATAGAAACAAACAATAAAATAGAAATACCTATTAGTGTATTTATGTATATGAACATTCCAAATACACAAATAATAAATAACGCCTCGAATAAAATTGTATAAAAACCATTGAGAACGCTATTCACAATTATTACAGGAAAATCAATTATATTTCGGGTTATATAAGCTGAATTTTGTGGGATAGTAACACTTAGAGATTGTTTCATATATCCATTAAACATAGTTTGACTAAGCGATGCAATTAAACTGAAAAAAAGTTTTGATCTAAAATAACTGATTAAAATGACAAATATCATTTTTAAAAAATAAAAAAGTATAGAGAACAAAAATATAAATTTTATCATTTCCTTATATTCTAATTCAGAAAGAAAATTTAAAATTGATATCTTGTTTATTAATAAGTAAAAATTTTCAGGATTAATTATCGATGTGATAATCGGAAATATTAAACCTAGACCAATAAGCTCTGACAGGGTTGTTAATATTGATAAAATTGAGATTAGTATATAATTAATTTTTTGCTTTTTATTTAATATTTTTATAATAGATAAAATACTGTTCATATTATTTTATAAAATTTTTTTCTAAATATTTAATTAACTTTTCAGAAGATCTTTGGTTAACATTAATTAATTTTTTAAAATTTTTAATATTAGATTTTTGAATATTTGTATATTTTTTATTGTAGATCAAATTTAAATTATTTTCTAATTCATGCGAATTTTTCACTGTTTTTAGTAATTTTTTATAATTAAAAATAGAAAGCCATTTTTTTGACTTTTTTGACAATGTCATGTGAACACAGCCTCTAAGATTAGGGGACCTTTTGAGTTCTTTTTTAACATCATAATACTCTATGGTAGGTATACCAACAGCAATTGAGTCCATACATGCCGATGTAATCATACCAACACAAACATCCGCCTCTGAGGATAATTTGTACATATGATTTTTTTTAAAAGTCCAATTTTTTTTATATTTAGAGAGTATAGAATGCATTATATTTAAATGTCTGTCTTGTGGATGCATTTTAAATGTGATTTTAACGTTTTTAATTTTACTTAGAACTTTCAAAATTGAGTTTAAAATTTCTTCAAATGAGGTTTCACTCAAATAATTTTTTTGCGGATTTCTTAGTGGCACAAGAACATTAAAATTCTTGCTTTGCTTTTTTTTACTTAAAAATTTTTTAATCCACCATTCCTCGTGTCTTAAAGATCCACAAAAATAATAATTTTTTTTTGTTTTATTTCCTAAAAAAAAATCTTTATCCGATTTATTTGCAAATAAAAAAAGGTCACCATCAATATTTTTAAAGGAATTATTAAATTCAAGTTTTGGATTTTCTTGTTTTGTTGAAATTATCATAGAACTTTCTGGAAATCTAATTATTGAAAGTTTTTTATTATAAGACTTAAATAATATTGGTAGTCTTGAAAAATGAATACTAGGAACAAAAATTGCCTTTGTATCTAAAATTTTAAATTTAAGTGATTTCTCGAAATTTTTTATATCAAAAATTTTTTTTAAAAAAAAAAACTCAAGTTTTTTGATTATATCAAACTTTATGATTCGAGATTTAAGTATTATTTTGTAGAAAAATCTCCATAAAATTGAAGATCTATTATCTATTACTTGATAGCTTGAAGATGTTTTTTTCCATAAATTATAGATTTCATTGTTATCTTTTAAGCTTGTATAACTATTAATTTCAGAAAAAATTGTAAATATTTTGTAACCTTTTAATTTTAATTTGTAAAGAAGTGGGAGTATCCAATCAATTTCTCCAGCATGTCTACGTACTAATAAAATTATAGACTTGCTACTCATTAATACTTAATAGTTTTCTTAAATTTGTTCTTTGAAAACTATACAACTTTTTAAGTTGATGTTTATTCATTTTTTTACAATAAAATGTCATTATATTTCCATAAAATGGTGGTGAGACTTTATTTGTATTGGTTAATCTATTAAAATTTTTTTTATTAAAATGATTAGTATCAAAATAAGGAAAATCTACGGCTAAAATTTTAAATCCTTTGTCTTGCAGAAGTCTTGATAATGATGATTCTGAAAACAAAGAAATATGTGTTTTATCTTTATAAAATCTATAGTTATTTTTAAATCTTCTTGCACAACCACTATCAAAGTTCGGTGTACCTAAAATTAAATATCCATCATTTTTTAAAATGTCATGACAATTTTCAATAAATTTTTCAGGTTTAGAAAGGTGTTCAATGACGTGATATGAGAAAACAAAATCAAATTTTTTTCCAGAATTAATTTTTTTAAGATTAATTTTTTTTACTAGGCTAGACTCGTGAATTGTCCCCCATTTTTTTGAATACGACTTTGCTTTTTTTGAAATTTCGACTCCATGCTTGTTCCATTTTTTACCAAACGCTGAAAGAAAAAAGCCAAATCCACACCCTAGGTCTATAATAGATGGATTAGTTTTTTTTTTTAGCATTTTGTTTTATGAAGAGAATTTCTGATTTTAGATCCTCGAGTTTTTTATTTTTTTCGTTTAATAAATTTCTCTTTTTTCCATCCGGATCTCTGAAATTTTTAAACTTCCAATATGCATCTTGGGAATAAATTTTATTAATCTTTTTATTTTTTTTTTTTATATAATATTGATTATATTTTAAGTTATAAAACTTAGAAAATTCCATAGACATTGTTATTTATATATTAAACATTAGTTTATATTGTCAATTTTTAAATATTACAAACGATAATTGAAAAGCTATTCAAATCAGAGATATTTTTAAAAAAATCGAGATTTTTTTTTATAAAAATTTAAATCTTTTTTATCATTTATTTCTCTAGAAATTTTTTTTACTTCCGATGAACGAATTTTGAACCCATTCTCAATAAATTTAAGCCACTCATTTTCTTCAGATCTAGACAAATCATTATATTTAAATTTTTTAACTTGTTTAAGAAATTTAGCCTTTACACATACTGGTCCATGATGAACTCTAAAATTGATTTTTTTTCTATAATTTGAGGGTATGGACTTCCTAGAAAAATAAATTATATCATTTTTATTATTAAGAACAATTTTTGGAATTTTATTCGAATTAATTATTTTAACATCTTTAGTGGTTGTATGAACTGTAGAACAAGCATACTGATTATCTTTAGCAATTTTATTAAAGTTTTTAATTGCTTCTTTGATTGCTTTAATTGGTATGAAAGGAAAATCACAGGATACTAGTAGATATCCATGATATTTTTTTTTTATATTTTTAAAATTATCAGCACATCTTTCGAGACCTGTATGATATTTTTTCTTAGTGTAAATAAAATTTGAAATTTTTTTATCTAATGTTTTTATTACTTTTATGGAGTCGGTAAATATATAAATATCTTCCTTATTTATTACTTTATTTACTTGATAGTATGTTCTTTCTAATACAGTTTTTTTTTTTAAAACTATAAGAGGTTTTCCAGGCAACCTTGTGGAACCATACCTAGCAGGTATTAAAACTGCAATTTTCACTTAATAAAACTCACTAACTCTTTTCTTAAATCGTTTTTTGATAAAATTAATTTCTTGTTATCTGATGAATAATCAAAATTTTTGTCAAATTTTTTAAATTTAGATTTGATTAAATATTTTTGTCTAACTTCCTCGTCATTTATAATTAGGTAATATTTGTTATTTTGTATGCATTCTAACCCTTCGTTTTTAGTCACAAGAGTTTCGTGAATTTTCTCACCAGGCCTAACTCCTGTAAATACTTTTTTGGCATTTGGTGCAACTATTTCAGCTAAATCTTTTATCCTAAAAGATTTAAGTTTTGGTACAACAATTTCTCCTCCTAATGAATTTTGATCGGTCCATAAAACCATTTCAATAGCCTCTTGCAAAAAAATATTAAATCTTGTCATATTTTTATCTGTAATTTTGATCAATCCTTCCCTTTTTTGTTTTTGAAATTCATGGAAAACAGAACCTCTGCTTCCAAAAACATTTCCATACCTAACAACTGAAAATTTAATTTTTTTTTTTTCCTTTTATATTATTTGAAGAAACAAATAACTTATCCGCACATAACTTTGTTGCTCCATATAAATTTATTGGAGCGCATGCTTTATCTGTTGATAAACTTACTAAAGATTTAACATTAGTTTCTAATGCGATTTCAGAAATATTTTTTGCTCCTATGATGTTTGTTTTAATAAATTCTAGTGGATTATATTCTGCGGCTGGTACTTGTTTTAATGCAGCTGCATGTATTACGACATCTACGTCTTTAAACGCTAGTCTTAAACGATCTTTATCTCTTATATCGCCTAAAAAAAATCTCATCTGACTGAGATTTTTTTGTTTATATCTCTTTTGCATGTGGAATTGCTTAAATTCGTCACGGCTAAATATAATTATTTTTTTGAAATTAATCTTTTTTTTTAATAAATAATCAACAAACGCATTACCGAATGAACCTGTACCACCAGTGATTAGTATTGTTTTATTCTTATACATAATAATTAAATTTGTTTAGCATATACATTGTTATTTACAATTTATTAATTATCAAATAAACAAAATTTATTTATATCTCATACCTGATATACATTTTCTAGTTTCTAAAAGTGCATTAATATCTAAATTTTCATTCTCGCATTGTTTAATTTTCTTAAATATTTTTTCTAAAGACAAGAAATACTTATCTATCATTTTTTTATCATGAGCTACAGAAATATATATTACATTTGAGGCTAATATATTTTTTTTGAGCATCTCTTGAGTTAAATAAGTTTTATAAGTCAGATGGTCATTTTTTTTTGTTTCAAAGTTAAAAATTGGTAAGGCATTTAAGCCATCAATTTTAATTGGTACTGACTCTGCTTTACTTAAACTCGCCCATTTCTGTTTAATGTATTTACCGATTTTAGGTATATACTCCCATGATTTTAATTTTTTCATAATCTCAAGAGTTTTTATTGCTGCAGTGCTACCTATACGCTCTGTCCAAAAAGTACTACTTATAAAAGTAGATTTGCAAGCTTCCATTACATCTTTTTTTCCAATTATTGCATTAATTGCATATCCATTACCTAAGGCTTTACCAAAAATTGCTATATCCGGTGATATATTATATTTAATATGAAGACCTCCGTAAGCCTCTCTAAATCCAGATGTACATTCATCAAAAATTAATATTATTTTTTTTTTATTTGCTAAGTTTCTGACCTTTTTTAAAAAATTATTTTTTGGGGGTTCAAATCTCCTAACCTCCATTTTGATAATTCCTATATTTTTTTTATTTACTAAGTTTTCTAACTGATTAAAGTTATTATATTCAAATGGGAATGTAGTATTTTTCAAGTTTTTTGCTACACCATCTATTGGTAAATTTTTCATCAAATGTAAATTAAGATTTTTCGAATTATTTAAATTTGATGATAAATACCAATCATGCCAACCATGATACCCACAAACAGCAACATTATCTTTTTGGGTTGACGCTCTAGCAATTCTTATTGCAACTGAATTTGCTTCTCCTCCTGATCTTGTAAATCTGACCATATCAGCCCATGGATGAAGAGAGATTAGTTTCTCCGCAAGAATAATTTCTTCAGTGGAGTTTAAGCTTGTCATATTTCCTTTATTTAGAGTTTTTATAACCTGATTATCAATATCCTTTCTGCAATATCCTAAAGAATTTGTTCCAATACCCATGGAAAACATATCGCTATACTTATTATTTTCTAAATCCCATACATTGTATCCTTTTGATTTTGAAAAATATGCAGGCCATTTCAAGGGGAGTAATAAGTCAGGATTTTTTGAAAAAAGCATTGTTCCTCCAGGAATTATTTCATTTGCTCTTATCCAAAATTTTTGACCTAAATTTAAATCCATATTTATATTTCTTTTTTGATTAGAATTTCTCTCAAAAAAATCTTTTTTCTTTTTATACAGCTTAATAATTTTATCTAAATCTATATGTATATTATAATTAAAATATTTTAATAATTTATTTATTACGTATAAATCATATTTTGTATCAACGGTTAATCTCAATTTCGAATAATTTTCTTCAAGTTTTAAACCATATTTTTTATATTTTTTACTAGTGCTAATCAATGTGGTTACGTGTTCTTTTTCTTTTTTTGATTTAGAACTTAAAAATCTTTCTTTTAAAACTTTAAAACTAAATATTTCAATATCCATTCCGTCTGGGTATGTTGGATTTAATGTATTTGAGGCATAATCTAAGTTTTTTTGTGTAAACTGTAGAATTAGATTATTTAGAGTTTTTATGTCAACTAAAGGGCAATCAGATGTTATTCTAATAATATTTTTTAATTTGAACTTCCTAGCGGCTAAATAATATCTTTTTAATACATTGTGCTCAGGTCCTCGATAGCAACTAACTTTGAGCTTATCACATAATTTGACAATTTTTTTATCATCTTTGTTTGTTGTGCATGCAACAATTATTTTAGAAATCTTATTTGATTTTTTTAGTCTTTTAATCAAAATCTCTAATAAAGATATATTATTTATTTTACTAAGAACTTTTCCCTTAAATCTTTTAGAATTATATCTTGCTTGTATAATTACTGCTGGATTATTTTTTTTTACCATTTTCTTGGATCGATTAATTTAGTGTTTCCTAAAGAAAAATCTTTAAAGTCTATCTTTTTTCTTTTTTTACTTGCATTTAATATTTCTACTAAATTCCTTTTTGAATTAACACCTACAGTTAAATAACTTACAGAGTTCAAATTATTTATAAATTGCAGACAAGCCTCTAATCTTGAAATTTTTTTTTTTCTTACACCATTTTTCAAAATCTTGTATTTGTTTAATTAATTTTTTATTAATTTTTTGTTTTTTAAGTTCTTTAGGACTCATAAGCAACAATCCTTGGAGAAAAACTGATCTTGCTTGGATAGAAACTTTTTTTTTTTTAATAATTTTCATCCAATCGCTTTCGATAAGCCTTTTATCAAAAACATTGATTGGTGCTTGAATAAAATCTGGATCAAAATTTGCAAATACAACTTTTAAATCATTAGGAGAGTAAATAGAAACTCCTATTTTTTTTACCTGTTTTTGTTTTTTTAAATTTTTTAAGTTCGCAATTATCTTATTCTTAAATGTTGAATGTAGATCATTCACATTATGTAAGAGAATTGCTTCATAATTTTTAATTTTGAACTGTTTTTTTTTATTTAAAAGTTCTGTCTGTAAATTATCAAGAAATTTATTTTTATTTTGTTTCGGTAAACTGAACTTAGTAATTATTTTAGACTCTTGAAAATTTAATTTATCAATAAAATTTTTATCAAGTTTATAATTTAGTGAAGTATCAAAAAAATTTAATTTTTTTTTCTTATATAATTAAATAAATTGTATTTTAACTCAGAGAAATTTATTTTAATATTATTGATACCATATTTATCATTAAAATTTGCAGTGCCTATCACAATCTTTTTCATAAAGATTTAAAAAAAGATTTAATAAGTTTAATAACTTTTAGTTGCTCGGAATAATTTAATTTGTAATAAATTGGCAAACTTACTGCTGATTTAAAATATTTTTCTGAATTACTTCTTACAAATTTATCTTTAAAATTTTTAAATTTATATAATGGTATATAATGTTGTTGAACTAATATTTTATTTTTAAGCATAAATTTTATAAACCTATTTTTAACATTTTTTTCTTTTGAATTTATATTTATAATATAAAGATGATAAGAAGGATCTGTGTTTTTTTGTATTTTGGGAATTTGTAAATACTTTATATTTTTTAATCCTTTATTATAATTTACAAATATTTTTTTTCTGTAAGCAATAAACTTATTTATTTTCATTAATTGACTAATACCTAAAGCACATTGAAAGTCCGTAAGCCGAAAATTTAGACCATTGTTAATTACATCGTATTCCCAGTGATTTTTTTTAGACCGAAGAATTCCTAGTGATCTTAATTTTTTAATTTTAATATAAAATTTTTTATGATTTGTTGTGACTAGCCCCCCCTCTCCAGTAGTAATTGTTTTTACAGGATGAAATGAAAATGTTGCCAAATCAGAATGTGAACAAGAGCCTACCATGTATTTTTTTTTCTTATTATAATAACTCGCACCAAACGCATGACAGGAGTCTTCAACGATAAAGGCATTATATCTTTTTTTAAAGATTTAAATTTGAATGCGTCATTTGGATAACCACCGTTATACATTGTAACAATAATTTTTACTTTTTTTAAATTAAATTTTGTACAGCATTCTATTACGTGTTCAGGGCTCATTTGACCTGTGAATTTATCTACATCTGATAAATAAACTTTTGCACCAAAAATTTTAGCAATATTATAAGAAGCAACAAATGTTATGGAAGGCATTATTATAATGTCATTTTTTTTTATATCTAAACATTGAAAAGCTAAAAATAATGCTGACGTTCCGCTGTTACACGTTAAAGAATATTTTGATTTTAAAAAATTATTTAATTTATTTTCAAATTTCTCAACAACATTTCCTGTGGTAATCTTTTCTCTTTTTAATGAATTTGTAATATTTTTTATATCAGTACTGTCAATAAATTGTTTACCATAAGGAATATATTTCATATTTTATCTTATTACTTTTAATATATTTTTTTTTATTGGCTCAGCTTCCTGAATGTCAAATGGACTTATTTTTCCAATTAACTTTTCATAATATATTGGATCGATACCGTGTCCTGGACGTATTACTCGAATGTTATTTTTATTAAATTTATCACCTTTTGATATCCTTTTAGAAGCAAAGATTGATCTTCTATAAATTCTCAATTTTTTTTCATTTTTTTCTCTGGCAAATTTTTTATTTTTTAACAACTTATATGCCAAATCTATGTCATCTCTAAATTTTTTAACTTCTTTGCCTTTTAAAGAAAATTTAATATCAAAACCAATTTTTTGATTTTCTAAAGCTATATGCTTTTCGACTACTTCTGCACCACAAGAAATTGCCAACATAGCTATTCTATTGTCCGTTGAATGGTCTGAAAAACCTATTTTACATTTGAATTTTTTTTTTAATATCTTGATGTTATTTAAACTAAAATCAGAGGGCTTTGAAGGATAGTTGCTCACACAATATAATAAAGTAATATTCTTTGCGCCATTATTCTTTGCAAGCTTGTAAGCTTTTTCGATTTCTTTAATATTTGCCATTCCTGTTGATATAATTATAGGTTTTTTAGTTTTTGAAATTTTTTTAATTAGTGGAACATCATTCATTTCAAAAGATGCAACTTTAAAAATTGGACATTTAAGTTTTAATAAAAAATCGACTGCGGAAACATCAAAAGGTGTACTAAATATTTTAATCCCAATCCTTTTTGCATAATCGAACAAATTTTTATGCCATGCCAAGGGTGTTTTAGCCTTGTTATAAAGATCCCACATATTTTGATTTCTCCATAATCCACCGTTAATTTTAAAATATTTTTTTTTTGATTTGAGTGTCATTGTATCAGCAGTATAAGTTTGCAACTTAACAGCATCAGCACCACTTCTTTTCGCTAATAAAATTAACTTTTTTGCTCTGGCAAAGGATCCAGCATGATTTGCAGAGATTTCTGCTATAAAAAATGGTTTTCTATTTTTCATAAAATTATTTAAATCTAATTTTAATAAATATTTATATAATAAATTATATATCTAACTATATGTTATATATCGTATAAATGAAAAAAAAATTAATAGGAATAACAATTTTTGGTGATTCAATAATAAAATATCAAAAGAATAAAATTATCTATAACTGGTCTTCTAAAGTTGCAAAAAAACTAAAAAAAAAAACTAATATTAGATTAAAATTTAAAGTAAAATCGGTAGTTGGAATTAATAGTAATGGATTATTAAAAATTATTACTAAAATTTTAGATAAGAATTTTGTTAACGATATTGCACTTATTCAAATAGGTATAAATGATAGTTGGCACTATAAATCACTGAAAGGAAAGGCATGTGTTCCAATTAAAGATTTTAAAAAAAACTTAATCAAAATTAAATCAAAATGTAAAAATTTTGGGTATAAAAAAATAATATTTCTAAATTATCATAGATTATTAAACTCCAGAAGAGAAATTAACGGAAAGACATTGAATGAGAACTTGCGTAAATATAATTTGGAGATTAAATCTTTTTGCAAAAAACACAAAGTTGATTTAATAGATATTCAAAAGCTTACAAAAAAGATTAAAAACATTTGCTTACCATTGCCAGATGGAATACACCTAAATAATAAAGGGACTAAAATATACTCAAATTTAATCACTAATTTTTTGTTAAAGATATTAAATGAAAAAAAATTATAAAGTTGGAATTATAGGTGCTGGAAATATTGCTAAAAAATTTCATATTCCTGCTTGGATTAGCAATAAAAAGATTAAAGTGAATAGCGTTGCTGATATTAATTTAGAAGTTTTAAACAAAATAAAAAAAAAAATTTAAAATTAAAAAAATTCACAAAAGTTACAAAAATATGTTAAAAAAAAATAATTTAGATATCTTAAGCATTTCTACACCACCTTATCAACACATAGAAAATATTTTAGATGGTATAAAAGCAAATAAAAATATTTTCGTTGAAAAACCATTCGTGATGAATAAGAAAGAGTATTTTAAAATTAAAAATTTTGTAAATTTAAAAAAAAAAAGTTACATTCAGTGTGCTTTACACCAGAGGTACAGGCCTGTTTCTACTAGCATTAGAAATTCTCTAATAAAAAGAGAAATTGGAAACTTGTACTTTATTAATATAATCCATCGTCGATTTAGAAATATTCCCAAACATAGTCATGTATTTTCAAATAAAAAATTAAGTGGAGGTGGTCCTTTAATAGATCTCGGTTGGCACTATTTTGATTTAGTTTTTTGGCTTTTAAATTTTCCAAAAATTAAAAAATGGGATTGTAGTATATTTAAGAAAATCTTTTCAAATAAAGCTATGAAAAGATATTTAGTTTATAAAAAATTTAATAATGAAGAATTTGTAGTTGGCAATATTACTACATCCAAAAATGTCAGAATAAATTTTGAGCTAGGTTATGCAATAAATACAAATAAAGAAGAAACTAAGATAGAATTTTTTGGAGATAAGGGGTGTATAACTTGGCCGGAAAAAAATTATTATGTCTTAAAAAAAAATAAATTAGTTAAAAAAAAATTTTCTTTAAGTAATAAGTTAGCTAGCAGATTACAAATAGATGATTTTTTAAAAAAAATGGAATACCCAAAGAATACAAATACAAATCTTAAGGAATATTTTTATACAATTAATCTAATTGAAAAACTTTACAAAGCATCTCAAAAATAATTATTTTACAAATAATTTTTTTGATATAAATAAGTCAGACAATGTATAAAAAAATAAATCATTTTAAAAATGTTATGGATAATGGTTTTACAATAATTCCAAAAGTACTTAGTAATCAAGAATGTGAAAACCTAAAAAAAATTGCAAAAAACACTTACAGAAAATACAAAAAAAAAATAAAGATAAAAAACCCCCTTGAACAAACTATTTACAATCTTCACAATAAAAATCCGTTGTTCATAAAATATTTAAAATTTGAAAAGATACATAATTTAGTTTTTAAACTATTATCTACAGGATCTTATAATAATTCATCAGATATAATAATCAGACAGATGGCAGTAAGAAATCCCCTCAAAGGACACGCTCAGCAATTACATAATGATACAAGAATAACAGGATGTTATTTTCCTTTAGTCGTTCATGTTATTTATATGCTTGATGACTTTACCAAATCCAATGGTGCAACTAGAGTTGTACCCAAAAGCCACAGAAGTAAGCTTTATGCTCAAAATAAAAAAAAATATAAGAATGAAAAATTATTGATAGGAAAGAGAGGAGATGTAATAATTTTTAATGCTGCATTATGGCACGGAAGTGCAAAAAAAATGAACAACGTTGAGAGATGGGGAATGATCTTTAGTTATTCAAGATGGTTTTTAAAACCTGATTTTGACTATAATAAAAATATGCCTTTTAAATTATTTAAAAAATTAAGTTTAGAACAAAAAAAACTATTTGGTTATAATGTAAATCCGCCAAAAGACGAATTTTCTAGATCGTCAACAAGGACAAATAAGGCTGAAAAACCATCTAACTATAAGTTGCCGAATTGAAAGTAAATAATAAAATAAAATTAGTAAAACTAAAAAAAAATAATTTAAAAATCTTTAAAGAAAATTTAAAGTTTTATTTTAACGAAATAAATAAATCTAAATTAGATTTAACAAAAATAAAATTAATTTCGTCTAACATTTTAAAAAAAAAGGACTACAAGTTCATAATTAATTATAAAGAAATTTTCATTGGATTTATCATTCTAGAAATATCTAAAAATATTTCTAATGAAAAAATTTGCGCTATAAAAGATTTTTTTATTGTTAAAAAATATAGGGGGAAAAGTCTCGGCAAAAATGTAATATTAATTATTCAAAAATATTTAAAAAAAAGAAAGATAAAAAAGATTAAAATTGAGATACTTAAAACTAATAATTCAGTAGAGAAATTTTGGAAAAAATTTAAAATTAAAACTCAAAAAACTACTTATATATTTAATACTTAATGTTGTATATTACACAACCTACATATTTTCCATGGATTGGATTTTTCTCGTTTATTGAAAAGAGTAAAAAGATTGTTTTTCTTGATGATGTTCAATTTGTAAGAGGTAAATGGCAACAAAGAAACAAAATAATTAATCAAAATACTTTTCAGTATTTAACTGTGCCAGTGAAAAAAAAAGGATTGTACAAACAAAATCTAAATGAAGTAGAAATAAATGATAAATTATTTTTTAAAGAGCATTTAAAAAAAATAAAGAACACTTACAGTAGGACAAAATACTTTGATGAAATTTATCAAGAATTTTATAATCTAGAAACAAAAATATCATCTACTAATAAACTTTCAGAAATAAATATTTTAATAATTAAAAAGATATTAGATTTAGTTAAAATAAATAAAAACTTTGAGATTTCCTCTAATTTAAAAGTTGATGGAAAAAGGTCAGAAAAATTGAAGAATATTTGTATAAAATTGGAGTATAAGGACCTATTAAGTAATGAAGGTTCAAAAGAATATATATTAAATGATATTGAAATTTTTAAAAAAAATAATATTAACCTTCATTTTTTTAAATATGAAAATATTAAATATAACCAAATTAATAAAAACTTTATTGAAAATTTATCAATCTTAGATTTACTGTTTAATCTTGGTACTGACTGCATGCACATAATCAAAAAAGGATTGCGGGAAATTTAAGCTTAAGGAAATATTCTTATTAATTTATACTCTTTTAAAATTGATTGATTTTTTTTTCTAAATATCTTTACAATTATTTCATTTTCTCCGAGCAATTTCATAGTACCAAAATTTGTAAAATAGTTACCATCTAATTTAATTTCAGATTTTTCAAATATTATAAAATAATCCTCATATTTTGTTCTATGGATTGTTGCTTCTTTAATACCACTTTTCAAATCACCCGATTTATCACTAATTACAAATTTTGAAAATCTAAATCCCCACCATTTCTGATTATCATTAAATTCAATTGCTATAATTTTTTTGTTGTCTTGTTGCCAAATACCTTCTATTTTTTTTAACTTATCTTTATTTTTGAATTTATTTTTTACTGATTCAATTGTTATCGGCCTATAATTTTTTTGATCCCAATATTTACTTAGATCTGTTTTTGATTGGGCTGAGATATTGTAATTAAATAACAAATTAAAAAAAATTAAGCACAATATTAATTGTTTATTTTTGAGGATATATGAGTACATTAAAATTTCTCTTATGTTGAAAAACTTTAATATATCAAAAAAAAATTATAAAGAACTTTTTTTAATAATTCTATTTGTTGGGTTTTTTTTTAGACTAGGTATCTCAAGTTTGGGATATATGGCCGACATAGAATGGTGGGTTTTCATAAATGATATAAATACACTAAATGGAAAATTTTATGGAACTGGTGCGGTTCTTTATTCTCCACTTTGGGTTCATACTCTTTATTTATTAGATAATATTCCTTTTTTTGAATTGAAAGATTATGATGCATTTAGGTATAAAGTAATTATTTTTTTGTCAATAATAGACTCTATAATTTTTTGGTTACTAACAAAAAGATTTTCTCTCTTAATAGGCTCAATTTTTCTTTTAAATCCAGTTTCGATATTTATCACAGGATTTCATAATCAATTTGACAATTTAGCCGTATTAATTGGATTGATTGCAGTCATCAGTTATGAAAAATATAAAAAATACGGACTATATATTTGCTCTATAATATTAGGAATTTCTTTATCGTTTAAACATATATTATTTTTGTTTCCAGTTTGGTTGGCCATAAAGGAGAAAGTTTTAATAAAGAAGATATCAATTGTAATTATTCCTTATGCGATTTTTATTTTGGCATTTTCATTTTATCTTCCTGGACAATTTAATGAAATTTTAAATGATGTTTTTGGATATAGATCAAATAATAATGGCCCTTTCTGGTCAATTTTTACACCTCAGTTTCTTAATTCTTATATTGGTTATTATAAATTATTTTTAATAGCAGTTTTTTTACTCGGTTTCTTTGTAGAGAGAAAAAAAATTATGGAAACTTTTTTAATATATTTGTTAGCAGTTGTAACTTTTTCATCTGCAATTGCAAATCAATACTTGGCTATACCGATCGCTGCGATGGCAGTGTTTTGGAATCCTTACTTCGTCCTCTATACAATTGCCTGTACTATATTTTTTATGATTGATCACAACGCTCTTGATAATCCAGAAATTAAAGAACTATTAAATTGGAGTAGAAAAAAAGCAAGATTAGGATATAAAATAATTATATTTTTTATATCAATTGGATTACTTGAGGTTTTAATTGGAAAAAAAGCCCTAAATAATTTCATAAAAAAGACATATATGTGGTTTAAAATAAAAATAAAAAATCAATTTGAATTTAAATGATAACAAAGAAAGCTAGTCTACCGCACGTTTTACAAAATATTCTTTTAACAAAAAATGAACCAGTAAGTCTTGTTCATTTTGTTACAAACAGATGTAATGCAAGATGTTCATTTTGTTTTATAGATTTTGACAATCCAGACACTTTTAAATCTGAACTAAGTGTCGATGAAATAGATAAATTAACAAAAAATTTAGGTAGTTCACTATTAAATGTAAATATTACAGGTGGTGAACCATTTGCTAGAAAAGAATTGGAGGAAATTGCTGCAACATATATAAAAAATACTACAATACAATCAATGTACATAACAACTAATGCAAGCCTGCCTGATAGAATAAATAGTTTTGTAGATAAAATTCAAATGTTAGACAAAAACTTAGAACTAACTTTTCAGATTTCTATAGATGATAAGCCAGAACAACATAATAAAGTGCGAAAAATTAAAGGTTTATTCGATAAATGTGTAGATACATATAGAATTTTAAGTAAAAAAAATAACAACGTTTCACCAGTCGTTAGCATAACTGTTACACATGAGAATTGCGATAGAATAGAGGAAATATTCAATTATTTATATTACGAATGTTCAATAAAATCTTTAAAATGTACGATTGTAAGAGACGAGGGTGTTTACAAAACACCAGATGAAAAAAAGAAAAAAATTTTGAATGCTTATAATTGGTTAACTAATAAAATTAAAGAATACAGCGAAAATTCAAAAATTAACAACTATAACCAAAATTCACTACAAGGAAAGATGCATAAAAAGAAGGATTTTATTTCATGGGATATGGTTAAAGAAATGTATCTTAAGCCTAAATATTTAAGTCCATGTCACGCCGGAGGTCTTTTTGGAATTGTTACATCAAAGGGAGATATTTATCCCTGCGAAATCTTAGAAGATAAAAATTTAGGAAATCTTAGAGAAAATAATTACGATTTTATGAAGATATGGAAAAATGAAAAAACCAAACAAACAAAAAAATTTATTAAAGATACTAATTGCAATTGCACATATGAATGTGCATTAAGTTATAACATTTTAGGTAATTACAGATATTACCCAAAATTAATATCTAGCATGTTTAACTTAAGCTAAATGAATAATAAATTTAATATAGTTATTCCGTCAATAAAATTAAGTGATGAATTAAAATTTACTTTGAGTAAATTAAATACTTTAAATAATAAAAATTTTTTTGTAACGATAGTTCTAAACAAAAAAAATTTTAAAAAAAAACTGAAATTTAACTTTCCTCTAAAAATTATAATTACTAATAAGATTAATATGTCTGCAAAAAGAAATTTGGGGGTTAAGAGGTATTTTTCTAAATATATTGCCTTTTTAGATAGTGATGCATATCCAAATAAAGATTGGTTAAAAAATGCAGAATATTTAATAAAAAAAAAAGTTGCAAATGTTGTTGGGGGACCTTCAATACCTTTTGAAAATCAAAGTTATTTTGAAATGATTGCCTACCACTCTAAAAGGTCCTTTTTTTTAACTGGTAACCTTAATTTTAGAAAATATAAATCAAAAAGTAGATATTGTGATTGGTTAGAGTCTTGCAATTTTTTCATAACAAGAAAAGACTATTTAAAGTATGGGGGTATGAACGAAGAAATATTCTTAGGAGAGGATAAAAATTTTTTTGAGAAATGTATAAAAAAAAATAAAAACTTCAAAACTTTTTTTTCTCCAGATCTTTTTATTTATCATAAAGAAAGAAGTTATATTAAGTTTTTACTACAAAGATTTTCATTTGGTTTAGATGTAATTAATATTATGAATTTTCAAAATAAGATAAATAGTTATTTGCCATTATTACCCTTCTTTGTTTTATTTGGATTTTTGTCTTTCTTGATAATAGAATATCATTTATATAATTCATTACATTTAGCTATTTACTCATTTTTAACTATACAAGCCATCATTGTCATTAGCTTACTAAAATATTTAAACAGAATTGACAAAATTTTTTTTACACTTTTGACAATAAATTTAGCGAATATTTTTTATGCTCTTGGAAGCTTGTTAAAATTTATAAAAATTGAAAAATATTTTCAAAAAAACATCTATAGATTATCTAGGTCTAATGACTAAAAAAGTTTATTTTTTATAGATTTTTTTTGCTAATGCAGAAATTTGGGTATCATATTTATATATACCCTTAATTAAAGTAGTGGTTTTATCATGATCGAGTTTTATAGCTAATCTTAAAATATCCATCCAATTTTTATTATTTTTTGTTCTTATTTTTTCGATTTGATCTAGAATTTTTAAAGATTTTTTAATTTTATTTACTTTTTTCATATTTAAATATCTTGTAAATTAGAATTATTAATTTCAACATGTACGTTATTGCAACTATCAAACCATGGAACATAAACAATTTTAAAAAAATAAAAAGTAAAAAATTTATTTTAATTTCTAATCCCAAAAAATTAACTTTTAGATATTTAAATAAAATTAAACCTAAATATGTTTTTTTTCCTCATTGGAGTAAGAAATTATCAAAAAAAATAATAGACAATTTTTATTGTATTTGCTTTCACGAAACAAATTTACCCTATGGCAGAGGAGGGTCTCCAATTCAAAATCTAATTATAAGGAATATAAAAAAGACTACAATTACTGCATTTAAAATGTCAGATAAATTGGATGCTGGTCCAATAATAATGAAAAAAAACCTAGATTTAAGTGGAAGTGGAGAAAAAATATTTAAAAATTGTTCGAATATTGTGTTTAAAATGATAAAACAAATTATAAAATCAAAGATTAAACTAAAACCTCAAAAAGGGAAAGTGACATATTTCAAGAGATTAACAAATAATTCTGAAATTGATAGCAAAGACAGTTCTTTAAAAAAACTTTATAATAAAATTAGAATGTTAGATGTTAAATCTTATAAAAGAGCAAAATTAAAAACAAATAATTTTTATTTTGAATTTTATTCAGCTATCAAAAGAAAAAATCATATAGAGGCTAGGGTAAAAATTAAAAAAAAATGAATTTTATAAAAAACTACAAAAAAATTTTATGTTTATTCTCTCATCCAGATGATGAAACTCTTGCAGCTGGAGGGCTTTTATCTATAGCAAGAAATAACAAAACTGAAATTAATGTTGCATTTTCAAATACTGGTATAACTTCTAGAAATCAAAGTCCTCAATCAAGAAAAAAAGGTTTGATAAACTTAGAAAAAAATACATTTAATGCAATGTCTGTATTTAATATCAAAAAAAAGAATATCTTTTTTGGAAAATTTCCTGACAATCAAAGTGATAGGGTTCCTCTTCTAGAAATCATTAAATGGTGTGAATACCTCATTAAAAAAACAAAACCAGATTTAATTTTAACGCATCACGTAAATTGTACAAATATCGATCACAGAATTCTTCATGAAGCTGTGATTACTGCAACAAGGCCAAATTTAAATGAAAAATATACAGTCTTGTCTTGCGAAATATTATCTAGCACAGGTTATTTAAAGCCTACAAATTTTGAACCAAATCTTTATTTAAGGTTGAGTGAAAAAAATCTAAAAGACAAAATATCAGCAATAAAAAAATACAAATCTGAAATTAGAAAATATCCTCATCCAAGATCTGTTGAGATTATTAAAGCTCTAAGCATGTTAAGGGGTTCTGAAAGCGGAAATAAATTTGCAGAAGCTTTCATAATAAACAAATTGATTAGCTAAATAATTTTTTTTAACTAAACTAACATAAGTTTTTTATTAAAAAGTAATAAATAATAATCAATATATAAAAAATTTTTTTCAGTGCATAAATCAAGCCATTTGAGCTATTAGTACTGGTCAGCTGCACGCATTACTGCGCTTCCACATCCAGCCTATC
>MDTE01013777.1_pt1 | contig 45519 bp, 40 predicted proteins | sample 811231 | NCBI WGS metagenome assembly MDTE01 (sample SAMN05326651, study PRJNA326480) | marine metagenome | isolation source: seawater | place: Indian Ocean: Red Sea | collected 2010 | reverse complement strand
TGAAATGCTAGGATTGATTGATATGACTGACGTTTCGAGATTTGGGGCCATAGCTCAGCTGGTAGAGCACCTGCATGGCATGCAGGGGGTCAGCGGTTCAAATCCGCTTGGCTCCACTCAATTTTATAGTAAACGTAGAAACTTTTAAAATTAAGTTCTAAAGTTTTACTATCAAATATAGTAAATAAATTTTTAAGATTTATTTGAGTAAAAACAAAAAAGACTTTTTAAGTTCTTCATGACTCAGCAAAAAATTTCTATTTTAAAGTCTTCAAATGTTATAAGAGACTCATTTATTAATCATATTAAAAAATCTATTTCATCTATACAATTAATTCAGAATGATTTTTCTTTAGAGGGACTTCACAACACAATAAAAATTGATAAAAAACTTTTAGGGAAAGGAACAGATCAGTCTACGGTGTTACATAAAGCTTTTTACTCAACTTTTGATCAATCAAACTTTTTTGGGTCTGATTTTTGGGAAAGCTACAAAAAACTCTGTTTAATTATCGTTCATAAATTAAAGAAAGATACAGGTTTTTTTGGAGAATGGGCTATTCAACGTTACCCTACAATTAGATTTCAATTTCCTGAAAATGTTTCTGTTTATGAATTTCATAGAGATTCAACTTATTCTCACCCACTTGGAGAAATAAATTGCTTTTATGCTTGTAATGAATGTAAAGATTCATCCGCACTTCATGTTGAAAAGAATCTGGGTTTCGAAGATTATATTCCATTAAATTTAAATTCTGGTGAATATGCATTGTTAAATACCTCAATATATAAACATGGAGATTTTTTAAACAAAACAAGAAAAACAAGAGTTTCTATAGATTTTAGATTTATCCCTGAATCGCATTTAAGAAATGCAAAAACTTCAATAACTAAGGGAAGAAAATTCTCATCTGATTCCTACTTTATTAGTGAAAGTGAAATGAAGAATTGTTAAAAAAAAACTCAAATAATTTATTAAAAATTAAATAGAACAATAATAAGGGTTGATTTATGGAACTTATTTTTTACTATTATTCTGATAATATCTAAACTTTAGTAAGTAATATATTTAATATTCAAACTCTTTATTTATATATAAAAATATAATTACTAAAGGAAGTTAAAAACTTTTTTGAAAATATAGTTGATCTTAAGATGCATGAGAAATTAATATTAGGAACTTTGAGTTCATTCTTGATTGAAAATGAATTAGATTTCTTATTTGATTTTTTCAATGAACTGTCTGCATTAGGATTTAAGAGAATAGATAGTAGTCCTACATACTCCCAAGGATCTAATGAAAAAATCTTGGGCAAACTACTGGATATGGGTATAAATTATGAAATAACCTCAAAAGTCTTTGCAGATGTAAATAATAGTGGATCTGAGGGTTTAAATAAGAAAAATATTGTAAATTCAATTTATTATTCATTAAGCTTATTAAAAGTAAAAAAAATTGATAGGCTTTTATTTCATAATTTTGATGAAAATATTGATTGTATTGAGATATGTGAAACTATAAATTATTTATTTAAAAAGAAACTTATTTCAAAAATTGGATTCTGTAAATGGTCTTATAAAGCAGTTGATAAAGTAATTCCAAATTTAAATATAAATGCTTCGAAAATTTTTGCACAATATCCTTACTCTTTTCTAAATACAAAATATAAAGATGATTTAATTTGGTTTAATGGAAATAATATTGAAACTGAAGTCTATGGAGTTTTTGCTCAAGGAACCTTGCTGGGTAATTTTAAAGATCGAAAAGATTGTATAAATACTTCTATTAAGCATCACATTAAAGATCCCAAAGCTTTATCAGAATACAAAAAATTATCAAAATATATAAAAGATAAGAGTGATATTGCAGTAAATATTATTAAAAATATACTCGATTTAAAATACGTTGATAATGTTATTTTAGGATTCTCATCTGATAAACAAATAAAGGATATTGCGAAGAAAATTTTTTTACAAGATACTTTTTAATTCAATTAATGAGATAATAAAGATAGAAAAATGACTTAATATGATAAGTAAATGCCCTAAAGAATTTAATTATTTTATAGATGAAATAAAAGTTAAGAGAAATTTACTTGCTGGTCTTTATATAAATAGCCAAAATAAAAACTTTTTATCAAAAGACATAAATCTTTTGGAAAATTTAGATGCTAATAAAAGTGGATATTTTATAAGCAAATTCTTGGAAAAAAATTTAATGGAGCAATTAATACAAAGTACTTTAAATTTTCTTTCTAAAAAATTCGATTCAGATATAAATACTAATAATTTCAATGAAAAATTTATTAATATGCAAGATAAATTTTTTCATTTAAAAATGAAAGAAATTTATAAAGGTATAAATTTTGATGAATTACCTTTTTCATTAGAATTTGTTGAATCTTGGGCTAGTATCCTTCTCAAAAAAAAAGTTAAATTATTTTACCTTAAGGAACCATCTTTTCTTGTAAGGATTGTTCGTCCAAATTCAATAGATTTTAATCCTCCTCATAGAGATATCTATATAAACAGATTGAGAAATGCAGTAAATTGTTTCATGCCAATTATGGGTGTTAATAGAAATAGTACTTTACCTCTTATTCCTAAAAGTCATTTTTGGTTGGAATCTGATACTTTTCGAACAGATTTGAATCCTATAGTGGATGGCTTAAAATTTTCAGTTCCAGCGATAATTCAAATGAAGGATTTATCACCATTGGTTTTAACTAGGCCAAATGTTGATTATGGTGAAGTAATGTTTTTCTCACCATACTGTATACATGGTGGAGGTAAAAACACCAGCAATGAGACAAGAATGAGTTTTGAGTTTCGATTTAAATTAAAGTAAATCTATTTTGATATTGAAAATTTTTCAATTACTCCAAAAGCTTTCCCTTGTAACTTATTATTTTTCCTGCTTTGTGGATAAAGCTTTTTAGTCTATTAGAAGGAAACTTTAAGGGAACTGATTTTAACTCTAACTTGCCTTCCTTATAATTTAAAATAACATTAAAATTATATTCTTTAGAAATTTTCTTATAGTCACTTCTATAGTGAGCTCCCCTACTTTCTTCTCTATACAGAGCACTTAAAATAGTGGCCTTTGATGTTATCAATGAAGCTTTAAGATCATAAGCTGCAATAAGATCATTACAGTTATTTTGAGTAATTCTTACATCTAGATTATTTGCTTTTTTTTCAATTTTCTCTATTTGATTTAATCCCATTTCTAGCATTTCTTTGCTTTTTACCACGCCACAATATTTCCACATAATATTCCTTAATTCTTCCTGTAATGAAATTGGAATAAAATCTCCATGTTTTATTTGTTTTGAGATTTCATTGCTTACCTTTTCTATTACTTTTTTTGATCTTATTTGTGAAGTAAGATTTTTTGAATATGAAGCTGCATAATGACCAGAAACTTTTCCAAATACAAGTATCTCAGCTAGAGAATTCCCACCTAATCTATTGGCTCCATGCAATCCACCAGAAACTTCTCCCGCACAAAATAAGCCATTAATATTAGTATCATGATTTGGAGATTTTACAAAAATCCCGCCCATTGAATAGTGAGCTGTTGGGGCGACCTCCATGGGCTCTTTGGATATATCTAAAAATTGAGATTCTAAAAATTGCCGATATATTTTCGGTATTTTACTTGTTATAAAATCTTTATTTTTGTGGCTAATATCCAAAAATACTCCACCATTCGGGGATGTGCGACCTTCCAAAATTTCGGTATAATTAGCAATTGCTACCCTATCTCTAGTTGATAATTCCATTCTTTCTTTATCATACTTTTCCATATATCTTTCACCTTTCCCATTTAATAAAATTCCACCTTCACCTCTAACGGCTTCAGTTACCAATGTCCCTGCTACCTCTTCAGGGAATAACATACCAGTAGGATGAAATTGAACCATTTCCATATCTATTAAATGGCAGCCTGCTTTTAGTGCAAGAAAGTATCCATCCCCCATATTCTCAAGTTTTCTAGAGGAACTTTTTTTCCATAATCTTGTATGTCCACCTGTGCACAAAATTACTGAATCAGCTATGTGTATAGTTTTTTCTCCAGTATGGATATTAAAAGAAATTGCCCCAAAGCAAGTATTATTTTCTACTAAAAGATCAGTTACATATTCTGAATCTATTAAAGGAATATTTAGTTTTTTACACTTGTTTAAAAGAGTATTTAGGATTTCTTGGCCGGTATAATCGCCTGCGTAACATGTCCTTCTGAAAGTATGTGCCCCAAAAAATCTTTGGTCGAATTTGCCATTTTTTAATTTTTCAAAATCTGCGCCCCATTTACTTATTTCAGAAACTTGATCTAGTGCATTTTTTGCCATATATTCAATTATCTCAGGATCGCCAAGCTCATAACCCTCTACATAAGTATCAGCAAAATGTTGTTCCCATGAATCTTCATGATCCTTATTCCCAAATGATGCATTAATGCCTCCTGCGGCTAAAACAGTATGAGCATCATTTTTTGCCCTTTTACCCAAAACACTTACAGATATATTATTTTTTTTTACCTCTATAGCCGCTCTTAATCCTGCCCCACCACATCCAATAACTAAAACATTAGTTATTTCGTATTTAAGATTATTAATCTTCATTTATTTACAAAACCCATATATAATATTAAGTCTTTATGTTAAATTTGAGAACAAAATAATTTCAATTTAAGATTTTGAATTTATGAAATAATAACCCTTTATTTATTTTTTGTGTAGTTAATCATTTTTAATATTATTTTTAACAGTAAAAAAGGTTTGATTCTTCTTTTACAAAAAATTTACTCATATTTAATTTTATTTAATGATTAATTGATTTTCAAAGTTAATAAAGAGTGTTTCGTTAATCAAAATATAATACTAAATACTAAAATTATTTTATAAATCTTTGCATTGCAACTCCACTTACTTCGTAATTGCACTTCTTATAAAAATCTATATTATGCTCTTTGCATTGAATAACAACTTTATAACAACCATTTTCTTTAGCAGAATCAAATAAAGCATTTAATATTGCTCTGCCGATTCCTTTTTTTTTAAAAAGTCTATGTGAGACTATATCTTCAATATGCCCAGTTTTCCCTCCCCTTATTTTTGTCTCGATAACCATTGATCCATAACCAACAATTTGATTATTTATAACTGCAACAAGATAATGAAAATTAGATTGCTTATTAATGCTATCCCATAAATCATGATTATTAGATTTCGAGGGTTTAAATTTTGATATTGATTGAAGCATATCAATTACTGAATCAATATCATTTTTTCTAATAGACCTTACTAAGATATCGTTATTTATTGACATGATTTTAAATATTCATATTTTTTCAAATTATTGAATTTTTTAAAATCTTTATTCTCGAGATTATAATAAAAATTATAAGTTTTTGATAAATTATCAAATTCTTAATAAAGAAATTTTAAATTCTTAATGATTAAATGTTAACTCTTAATACTTGACTATCAATACTTAAGAAATATCTTAATTATATATTTTATGCCAATTTGCAAAGTAAGTTAATCTTTAATATAATTCAATAATTTATATTAGAAATTGAAAAGATTGAAAGACTTTTTTGCAGTTATTAGGATTGTTAGAGACTATTTAATAAATTTTTTTATTTTAAATAGAAATAAAATTTATAATGAGCTTAATTCGGAAGAAAAAAGTACTTTATATGAATTAAATAAAAGGGGTTTTTGTATTGTTGAAGAATTTTGGAGTAAAGATTTATGTGAGAAGGCTATTTTAGAATTAGAAAGGATTATTAGTGAAAATCCAGAGAGCTTAAAAGAGAGTGCTAAGCCTGATTTGCGTATTTTTGGGGCCAACAACTTATCAAAATTAGTAAATAAATTTTGTTTATCAAGCACACTTTTAAAAATTGCAAATGTTTATAATAAGAAAAAAACAATATCTGCATTTACTCTTGGGGCTAAACAACCATTTACGCCTAAAAATAAAGGATCTGGAGGAGGATGGCATCGCGATTCTTTTTTAAGACAGTTTAAGGCAATACTATATTTGTCAGATGTTGGAATGAATAATGGCCCATTTCAATTAATTGAAGATTCTCATAAATTAAAGAATATAATAATAGATACCTTAAGAGGACGTCTTGGTTACAACTCTAGGGTTAAAAATTCCAGTATTTCAAAATTTGCCTCGCCAAAAAGAATTTTGTCTTTTCCGGCTAAAGCAGGAACATTAATCTTAGTTGATACAAGTTCCATACATCGGGGAATGCCAATTAGATCAAATGAAAGATATGCTCTTACAAATTACTATTTTACTGAAGATGAAGATATCTTAAAAAAAATGAAGAAATTTGAAGTAGTTACCTAATCTATTTAATTCTTTCTGGCTAAAATATACAGCTCTTCATCAGTATTAGGAGTTATAAAATAAGGAACTAATCTTATAACGTCTAAAAGTGTTCGTGGATAAGAATTCTTTTGAGTTAGTTGACTTATTTTTAAACCAGTTAATCTATTTGTAATTCGGATAAATTTATTTATAAACTTATCAATAGTGTGAAATACCCAAATCCCACTAGCAAAGAAAGCTTTTTCTTCTGTTTTTATTACTGAGAATCCATTATTTATTAAAATATTACTTAAGCTTCTTCGACTAAAAAAATATAAATGATGCGGTGGAGAATAGTTTACCCACTTTATCCCTTCCTTTTTTGATTTTTTACAATTATGATTAGGCACCCTTATTGATAAAAATCCATTCTTCATCATAATTTTATTAAATTTTATAATCGTCGATTCAATATCATTAACATGTTCTATTGAGTGTTCTGCATAAATTAAATGAAATTTATTTTCTGAAGAATTTAAACTTTTAGAGTTCTCAACAAATTCGACTTTTGTATTTTTATATTGATTAAGAAATTTAGCCATATTAAAACCCGATTCAATTCCTGTTGCATTGTGTCCCATTAAATTAGACCAATTCACCAAAACCCCCTGGCCACAACCAAATTCTAAAATATTAATCTTATCAAGATTAAATCTTTTTTGAACATAAAATACATCTCTTTTGAAAAGATCTAATTTTGGGTTATTTCTTGAATTATTAAAAACTTTATATACTTTTTCAAGATTAATCTTTGACCACTTTTTTAATAATCTATCTTCATAAATTTTTGAAAGAGTATTTATTAAAGGTTTATTATGAATCTCTTGCAAGCTACAATTAGGGCACTCAATAATTGCAAATGACTCTAACTTGCCTATTAAATTACTTCTAGATTTACATGCACTGCATTTATAGTTTGTCATTGTTTGATGATTGAATTCAATAAATTTTTAAGTTTCGCTAAGTCTACTTTCATATTATTATCTACGTCTTCACATAACAAACAATACCATTCATTACCAAGAGATTTATTATAGCAATAAAAATCTAATGCAACTCTATCTCCAAAAAATTCAATTATTTTTGCATCACTTGAGAAAATTGAATTTACAAATCCCGAGCCATGCGGACCTACTAATATTTCGCTTGAAGAAAAAATTTCCACTTGTTGCTTTAAAGTTAATAATTCTGGATAAATAATTTTAAAGCCCATAGATTTTAAATAAGATGTAACCTCTTTTTCGTTAATTACCTTTCTTTTGCCAAATTTTTCTCTTGATATGTAAACTTTAATTTTTGGCTTTTTATTTTTTATCTTGTAGTAATTTATGAGTGTACTTTTAATCCAATTTAAATCTGTATAGTTTCCTTCTGGATAGGAACTAATAATAAGATTTTCAATATCAAATGTATTTTCTTCCCATTCAATTATTTGTGAGGAATTTATACTAAGACTTTTAAAAAGTTCAATTTGCCATTTTGGAATATTTTTTTTAACAATAAACTTAATCTTTGAAAAAGGTATACTTTTTAAATTTAATACTCTTCTAATTTTAGTAAAATGCTCTGGTATCCAATGTCCATAATGATCCCATCGATTAAAAAGAAGCATCGCATAATCTAAATTAAACTTAGTTTTTTTATCTTTTTTTATTTGATTTTCATATAGTTTATTTAAAAAACTCTGCAAAAACAGTCTATAGTGTTTATAACTACCTTGGGCATCGATTTTGTGAATTTCTGCCCAGTGTAAACTGTCAACAATGTATTGATCTTTAAAATTAACAATAGGAAATTCCCCCTCTAATATTGGTTTTTTTATTATGTAAAGAGAATTATTCCCATTCATATTTGCTCTTGAAATAATTCTTTTCCAATCAGGAATATTTTTTGGCTTTATAGTTTGATATCTCATTACTCTTTCGAAACCAACTTCCTTAGAAATAATTTCTTTTTTTTCGTATACTAATGAAACGTCTTTATCATTAACTAATTCATTTAACCATTTTGCCTTGGAAGCAACTTGGAAAGCTGTTAAAGAAGCACTCAAGTATTTTTGATGGTTTATATGCTCTACATAAGTTATTTTTGTGATGAGAAACTTTATTAATTTTCTTAAATTATTTTTAAATTTTAAAAAGTAAATTAGAATTTTTTTTCTTTTATCAAACAATAACATAACAAAAAATAAAATTTTAAAGAGATTTTTAAGAATTTTCTTTTTTTCTATGATGGCCAGTATTTATATATCTACCAAAAAAATTCCCTGTAAGTGCTTTTAATGTTGTTCTGGTTGCGGCGTTAATCCTAAGTAAAAAATCTTTACCTTTTTCTCCCTTAAAGCCTCTAAATGAAGTTGAATGATAATATTTTTTGCCTGAAGGAGATGAATTTGAAAAATAATAATTACTTATGCATTTTCTTGAATTATTTTCAGATTTTATTAAATTAACACCATGAAGAGACCTGTTGTCGGTTCTCATTATTACTAACCTATTAAATTTGGTAGGCAAAGAAATTGAGTTTTCTTTAAGACCATTAGGAAAAAGAACAAGTTCACCTCCATCTTTTTTCTCATCCCAGTTTTCACTAATATAATATAATAGATTTAATCTTCTATATCTCTCTCTTAGACGGTCATGAGAATTATCAATATGAGGGTTTAAGAAACAACCTTTATTCATTAAGGATAATCCTCCAGCATAAAGTTCAGGATCTCCAGTAAGATCTTTAATTAAACATATTTTTGAAATTTCTTTAATTACTCTTTTATCTTGAAAGGCAAATAAGCATTCCTCTAAAAGTTTATTTTCTTTTCCCCAATTAACAGCAATAAACTTTTTTTCTTGCATGCCACTTCTTAGACTCATATTGTATTCGTTTGGAAAATTTGAGTTTAATTGGGATGCTAAATTTTTAGGTAATAAGTCATCTATTATTAGATAATTAATAGAAGAGGATGATTTGTATTTATTTTTTAATTTACTGATAGTTTCATTGTTAATTTTCAATAAAATCAGTTCAGCGATCTCTTTCCTATTCATATAATTACAGACTCATTTTAGTATAACTTAAACCAAAAGATATTTTAAAAATTTTTAAAATTTAAAAATTAAAATTCTTGTAAATAATATTTTAATATTTCAAAGAAATCTAATAATTAAGTATGATCGAAATCTTAGTTAAACCCAATTAAGGAAGTGTTAGTAAAAAAAAGATTTATATCCATTTAAATATTTAGGTTTCACACCTTTAATAATATTCTCTAAATTTTCTTTAATGGCAAGAAATTCTGAACCAAATTTTTCTGCGCCATAAGTATCGGAATAATATTTTATATTATTTTTAGGGACAGACAGTTCTCCTATTCTTGCTAAATTTATATTATTTTCAAAATCTTTGTTATCAAGAGATTTTATACATAGACCATTTTTAATAAATTCATATCTATCAAAAATCGCATTAAAACTCCAATCACGATATAGATTTGGTATCCCAGCTAAAGCAGTCTCTAATTGAATTGCTGAAGAACATGCCAAGCAGCAAAAAATTTCTTCTAAAAATATTTCTAATTCTTTTTCTTTTGCATTATGAAGATTTATTAATCTATTCTTACTTACATATTCATAGAAAGAATCCCATCTTTTCTCTGATTCTCTAGGATGTAATCTCAAAGAAATTTTATATCCGAGTTTTAAGCATAAATCACAATCTTTTATTACTTTTTTAATATCATCCCTTAATCCTATGCAAAATCCAATATATTCTCTAGGATTTTTTTTATGAGAAAAAGTATTTTTAGGAGAATTAATACTACCAGTCAGAAATATGTTTCTTTTAGTCTTGATTTTTATATTAGACGTTTTTTCTATTTCTTTATATTTATCGAAAGAATAATTTCCATCTAAAAAGTTAAAGTCGCAGATTAAAGGAGGGAAATTTTTTGTTATTGATGCATGCTGTAAATAAGCAGTTTTAATTTTGAATAATTTACAAACTAAAATTAAACATATATTTGTTCTGTTATGAGAATTACTTAGTACTAAAACATTAGTTTTACTATTATGAAATTCTTCTATAAAATTAGCTAGTATAGGGTAAATTTTAATGTTTTGTGATAAGAGAAATCTATAATTTAATGAAGGATATTTAATAACTTTTTTTAGAATTTTTTTAGATCTTGTAAATATAAAGAAAAGCATTATTAAAACATTTTTTTTATTTGTATTTAAAATTCTTGTATTAATGTTTTCTGAACCTTTAATAAATGATTCATGTCCTTTATCAATCAAATAAATATTTTTTTCATCAAAATTGTTGATAAGATCTTTAAGAGATTTATATTGATTAAAAGTACCAACGAAGAAGCTTAATTTAGAAAATTTGAATTGTTTTTTATTTTGATGGGAAATATTTTTTTTAAAAATAAATATAAAACTATATTTGCAAATAAAATATAGTAAATAAATATTTAATAAAAAAAATTTTTTTAAAAAAATTTCTTTTTTATGCCTCTTAGCATCTTTCGTAATTTTTAAAAGGTTATAGTTATCGATTAAAATAAATTCTTCTGGATAATCAACTAATATTTTATTTACTAATTTTATTTCTTTTAGAATATTCATATATTTTTTAGTTATTAATAATAAATATTTTTATTAATCATAAATAAATTTTAAAAAATTAATTTTATAATAAATAAATATTAATTATTTTGATATAAATAAAATAATTTGTCCTGTTTTATAAATTCTTAAGTGGAATATAAAAATATAAAACCTATTTTAATTATTGCCTTTAATAGGCCAAAGAAAATTTCAAAAATATTTTCAACTTTAAAAAAATATAAAAATCTAGAAATTTTTGTATCTATTGATGGACCTAGAAATCAAGATGATTTCTCGAAAATTTTAAAAGTTGAGTCCATTATAAATAAGCTTCTTCCTAATAACTCTTTAGTAGTAAAAAAACATGATCAAAATCTTGGATGTTCCTTGCATTGTACAAGTGCGATTAATTGGTTTTTTAGTAATGTTGAAATGGGTATTATAATTGAGGACGATATTGATATTAATAATGAATTTTTAGTATTTTGTAGTCGAAATCTTGAAGTTTATAAAAATCAAAATTTAATTTTTGGAATTTCTGGTTCACCTTATATATCCATATTAAATAATAATAAAGAATCATTTTTTCTATCTAATTACCCGAATATTTGGGGTTGGGCAACTTGGAGAAATAGATGGCAGGGTTATAGTCTTCAAATGAATTCGACGAGTTTTTGGGAAAGGTTTATAAATATATGGAAATGTCATGAAAATGTTCTAATAGTCATATATTGGTTAATGGTAATTGAACTTTTTAGAACATCTAAAGTAGATGGATGGGATCATCAACTTTATTATTTAATGTGGAAGAAAAAAAGTTATTTTTTAATTCCTGAAAAGTCTCAAACTAAAAATATTGGATTTGATAGTGAGGGCACTTACATGATAAATAAACCTGATTGGTACGAAAATATAGTGATTCAAAAAAAACATTTAAACCTCATTAATGTTAATGGATTATACAAATCTACTGTTTATGATAAAATATGCGAAAAGAATATTTATAAAATAAATTTTTTGAACATATCTAAACTGTTTTTAAAGTTGGTATTTTATCGTCCAAAAATTAAAAATTATGAAGTGGTTAAGCATTATTATTAGTCTTAAAAATGATTCCAAAATGTTAGACGTAACACTTGATTCTCTAATTCAACAGAATAATGATATTTTAAAAAAAGTAGAGATTTTAATTTTTGATAGTAATTCTAAAGATAATCCATATAAAGTTTTAAGCAGATATCAGAAAAGCATTAATATTATTTTTAAATCGAGTTACGATAATTTGATATATGAGGCATGGAATAAAGCTTTGAGCATTGCAAAAGGACAATACATTACATTCCTTGGCGCAGGAGATACATTGACGCCATTAAGTCTAGAAAAACTATACTCAAAGACGAAAAATATTAATAAAAATACTATATTAACCTCTCAATCGATTCTAGTAACTAGAGAAAAAAAGAATTTTTTATCAGGTGAAAAATTTATATTTAATCGGTTTAAGAATAAATTCACTACCAATCATTCTATGTTGATGTATTCAGAGGATATATTTAAAAAATATGGTAATTTCTCCCTCGATTATGGAGAATCTGGTGATTACGAATTTCTTTTAAGAATTGGCCGATTTATTAAGGCTAAACATTTAAATTATCCAACCTGTAAATATCTTGTTGGTGGAATAAGCTCCAGAAATCTAAGGCCAATCTTAATGGATTTTAAAATAAGAAGAGACTACAAGTTTAATACCATGCTTATTGACTTATTTTTGCTATTTAAATCTTTATTTATTTTCTATTTTAGGCTACTAATAGGGAGGAGTTATGGGAAAAAAATTATTTGAAACCATTAAGAGTTATGGCTTTTTTGGGGTATTAAATTTATTAAAGAACATTATATTAACTAAATTATTTTTCTACAATGCTAGGCTAGTAAGATTTCCTATTTATATAAGAGGTAGAAATTTTATAAAGTTTGGATCAAACTTAACTACTGGCAATAGATTGAGGTTAGACGCATTTGGAGAAAAAACAAAAAAAAGAAAAATTATATTTGGCAATAATATTCAGATTAATGATGATGTACATATCGCTTCAAGACATAGTATAAAAATTGGGAACAACGTTTTAATTGCTAGTAAGGTATTTGTCACAGATCATAATCATGGGATATATTCAGGGAATGTACATTCTGATCCCAAGATACCCCCTGCAGCAAGGGATGAACCAACTAAAGAGGTTATAATTGGCGATAATGTTTGGATCGGGGAAAGTGCAATAATTCTTCCTGGAATTATTATTGGAGACGGTGCTATTATTGGTGCAGGAAGCGTCGTTACTAGAAATGTGAAAAAAAATACTATCGTAGCTGGGAATCCTGCAAAAACTATCAAGGAGTTTGATGAAAAGTTAAAAAAATGGAAGAGTATAAAAAAACTTTAGTAATTTCTGCAGTAAATATTCGTGATGGTGGAGCATTAACAATTCTTATAAATTTGTTGGATAAAATTGAAAGCAATCAAAATTCATATTTAAGAGTAATAGCTTTAGTTTCTGAAAAAAAAATTTTTTCACATTACAAAAATGTACGTTTAATAGAGTTCCCGAATGTAAAAAAGTTTTGGATTTTAAGAATTATCTTCGAATATGTAAGATGCTTTTTTATTTCAAAAAAAATAAAAACAGATATATGGTTCTCCTTACATGATATGACTCCCAATGTGATAGCAAAAAAAAGGATAGTTTATTGTCATAACCCTGCACCTTTTTATAAAATAAGATTAAAAGATATTTATTTTGACCTTAGATTCTTTTTGTTTAATTTATTTTATTTATATTTATATAAGATCAATATTAAAAAAAATACTTTAGTTTTAGTTCAACAAAATTGGGTAAAAAATGAATTAAGTAAATTTGTAGACCACGCTAAAATAAAAATCTGTAAACCAGATATTCTTCATGAAAAAAATTCTGATAAAATATTAGTAAATAATAAAATAGAATCTAAAAAAAATAAGAAATTTATAATTTGCTATCCAGCTTTCCCTAGGACTTTCAAAAATATAGAAACTATTTGTGAAGCAGTTTCAAATTTGCCTAAGGAATTGAAGGATAATGTTGAGCTAAGGTTGACCATATCTGGCAAAGAAAATAAATATTCAAAATATATTTATTCATCTTATAAGGTGAATAAAAATATAAAATTTCTTAACAAGTTAAGCAGAAAAAGGGCGTTGGAAGAAATAAAAAATTGTGATATTTTGGCTTTCCCATCATTATTAGAAACTTTTGGGTTGCCAATTATTGAGGCAAAACAATTTAACAAAATACTTTTATTAGCAGATTTACCTTACGCAAAGGAAACTTGTGGTACATATGAAAAGGTAAAATTTATAGATCCAGAAGATTCAAACCAATGGAAATTGAAAATAGAACAAATAGTATCTAATAAATTCCTGCCAGATAAGAATATTTTCAATGATTTAGTTGAAAAAGTTTATGATGGCTGGGATCAGACAATTGAATTGATAATTAAATGATGATCATTTAATCTTAAATGTTTATAAATCAAAGGTTTAAACCCTATTAATGTAATGTAAAGAGTTAAGATAACCTTAAAGAAATTTAATAATGATTCCATTTAATGTTCCTTATCTAACTGGAAAAGAATCTTTTTTTATCAAAGATGCTTATAAGAAAAAACATTTGTCTGGAGATGGTTTTTACTCAAAAGAGTGTAATCAGTGGCTTAAAGATTATCTTAATTGTAAAGCAGCGTACTTAACACATTCATGTACAGCAGCTTTAGAAATTGCATCTATATTAATAGATACAAAGGAAGGAGATGAAATAATTATGCCTTCATATACCTTTGTATCTACAGCAAATGCTTTCGTTTTAAGGAAAGGAGTGCCTGTATTTGTTGATATCAAAAAGAATGACTTAAATATAGATGAAACTTTAATTGAGGCAGCCATTACGACAAAAACTAAAGCGATAGTTGTTGTTCATTATGGGGGGATATCATGTGAGATGGATACCATAATGGGAATTGCTGAGAAACATAATTTAGTCGTAATTGAAGATGCGGCTCAAGGTTTTTATTCAGAATATAAAGGAAAACCTCTTGGAAGTATTGGTCATATTGGTTGTTTTTCTTTTCATGAAACAAAAAATATTATTTCTGGAGAGGGTGGTGCAATTGTTTTAAACGATAATAAATTTGTAGATCGAACAGCAATTGTAAGAGATAAAGGAACAAATCGGAAATTATTTTATGAAGGATTAGTTGATAAATATACTTGGGTTGATATTGGGTCTTCATTTCTTCCTTCAGAATTTAATGCGGCTGTTTTATGGAGCCAGCTTTTAGAGGTAGAGTCGATTACAAAAAAAAGACAAAAAATTTGGGATAATTACAGCAAGGTTATTGAATGTATAAACGATAAAAGACTATATTCATACTCTAGAAAATTGTCTAAAAATAAATTTAATGCTCACATGTTTTATTTAATTTTTAACAAAAAAGAGTCTAGGGATGATTTTATTAAATTTATGAAAGCAAATAATATATATTGCGTTTTTCATTATATTCCGCTTCATACCTCCCCTCAAGGATTGTTATCATCTAGATTTAATGGGGATTTATCTATTACAGATTTTGTATCTGATCGCATTGTTAGACTACCATTCTGGGTTGGACTTGAAAATGAACAAAATAAAGTCATTGATAGTATAAAATACTTTTTTGATAAAAAGTAAATATGCCAAAATTATTTTTCTCTTTGGTACTGTTTAACCATGATTTTGATGAAATTAGTGAATTGATAAGTTCTATAAATAAATTCTCAATTAGTTTTAAATCTAAATTCAAAACAAAACTTTGTATATATGAAAATAGCCCTCAAAAAAAAATTAATAAAGAAGCTCTAATGAGTAAATATCCATTGCTAAAGATTAGTTATTCTCATGATCCTACTAATAAAGGTTTTGGTTATGGTCATAATAGAAACTTATTAGATTTAACAATTGAAGATGGCATTTTTGTAATTATTAATCCTGATATAAAGTTTCAAATTGATGATATAAAAGATTATTTTAATTGGTTCCTTATGGAGAAAGAGGTTTTATGTTCAGCCCCTTTAATATTTAATAAAGGAGGAAAAATCCAATATTCTGCAAAAAAGAATCCAACATTATTAGCATTATTTTGTAGCAGATTAGGCTTGAATAATTTTTGGGGTATAAGTTCTTATATGATTTGGCATCAAAATAGAAAATATGATTATGCAAAAAACTTTATAAATTCACCTTTTCTTTCTGGATGCTTTTTGTTAATTGATCCATATACTTATATAAAAATTTCGGGATTTGATGAAAATTATTTTCTGCATATGGAAGATGCGGATTTAGTTAGAAGAATTTCTAAAATAGGAAAAACTTTGCATGCGCCAATAGGTAAAGTCTTTCATTCTTGGTCAAGAGGTTCTCATAAATCTTTCAAACAAACATTTGCTTTATTAAGGTCAATGATTCTATACTTTAATAAATGGGGGTGGAAATTTTTCTAATAGCCTAATTTAACTGCTTTGAAAAAGAATAAATATAAAATATACTTATTTGGTTCAAAGTCTTTAGTAGGTAAATATATTATTAATTATTTATCTTCTATTAAAAATGTAGATGAAATAATAATACTTAGTCGAAAAAAGACAAAAGGGGCAAATTTTATTAATTTAGATAATCCTCAACATCCAGAAAATTATAAATTTGAAGGAAATGGTATAGTTATTAATCTTGCTCCAATCTGGAGTTTCACCAACTATCTGAATTATTTACAATCTCATGATGTAAATAATTTAAAAAAAATAAAAAATATTATCACTTGTTCATCCACCTCGGTTTTAACAAAAAAATATTCAAATAATATAAAAGATAAATGTTTAGTTTCAAAATTAGAAAATGCAGAAAATTTTTTAGTTTACCTAAGTAATAAATTTAATATTCCATATACAATCATTAGACCTACATTAATCTATGGACAATACAAACAAGATAAAGATAAGAATTTATCAAAAATAGAATTAGCATTAAAGTTTTTACCATTTATAGTTTTGCCTGAAAATTCTGGTTTAAGACAACCTATTCATGCAACACAGGTAGCAAATGTAATAGTACGATTATTGAAAATTGATAAATATAAAAACAAAATCATAAATATAGGTGGGGATGAAATTATTAGCTATGAGGAAATGATAAAAAGAATTCGGGATAAAAAATTAAGAAATAAAATATCCTCAAGATGCATTATCTTTACAATACCTAGTAATTATTTTTACTTTATGGCGAATATTTTATTTCTAATTAATCCAAATTTTAATGCTGCAATTTATAGATTATGTAGTGATTTTGCAGGATTTAATAAAGCTCATGAGATCATAAAAACAAAACCTCTTTCTTTTCCAGTGAATGATCAAAAGTAATTTAAATGTATCAATATTTTATTGTTTTTCTTTCTAATTTTTTTATTTTAAAAATATCAATCCCTTTATTTAAGAAATATCTATTAGATGAAATAAATGATAGAAGCTCTCATTTAATTGCCAAGCCAAGAGGAGGAGGCATATTTTTAGTTTTAACTTTTTTTTTATTCTGTATTATTAAATCTGATATTAGTTTTATTTTTGCAATTCCATTATCAGTTTGCTGTTTTATTGATGACTTTAAAGGCTTAAATTCAAAGATTAAGTTTGCAACGCAAGTATTAACTTTTTCTTGCCTATTTTTTTTTAATATCCAATTCTATTCAACATTTTTACCTTTATATTTGTTATTACCTTTTTTCTTAGTTTATATTCTTTTTGGTTCTACAATTCTAAACTTTGTGAATTTCATGGATGGTATAGATGGATTAATAGCTGGTTCATTTCTAATCATTTTTTCTTATATAGGATTTTTCATAAATAAGGAATTTTTAATTGTTGTGCCTTGCCTTATAGCTTTTTTATATTTTAATTGGCAACCTTCAAAGATTTTTCTTGGAGATGTTGGTAGCGTATTTATTGGATATTTATTTTTTAAATGCTTAATTTCATTAGATTCTTTAGAAAAGTTTGCAGTTTTGGTTTTAGTAACAACTCCCTTATTATTAGATCCTCTAATATGTCTTCTCAGAAGATTTTTTGCAGGTAGAAATATTTTTAGGCCACATAAGGATCATCTTTATCAAAGGTTAAATCAGGGGGGGATTTCTCATGCCAATGTTTCGTTATTATATATGGCCTCTATAATCTTTTTGATTGTTTCATACGAGTTGGGAAATTTATATTCTCTTCTTATTGGAAATATTATCATTTTAATTGCAGGGATTTATATTGAAAGAAATAAAGCCGTCCCTTTTTTAAGAAAATAGATCAAATTTTGTTTTGAACCATAAACAAAATATTAAGATGGAAACTTATTGAAGTAAAATAAAAAAAAAATAATATTAATTTGAATATTATTGCAAGATTAAGCGGATTTATAAGACTTTTATATAGTTTAAATCCATCAAAAAGAAAAATTATTCTAAATATATTTGATGTCATTACATTAGTAATGTCTTTTTATATATCTTTATTTTTCTTTCTTTCTTTCTCTTCATATGAAATTTTAAATATAGGAATATTTGAAATAAATTATTTTTTATTTATATATTCTTCAATTGCAATTCTTTTTTATAATTTATCAGGAACTTATAAAAGCATTGTAAGGTATTTTAAAAGTACATTTATCTATAAACATTTCTTAAGAAATATAGTCGTTTTAATAATTTATTCTATATTTTCAAGTTTACAAAATTCAGAAATTCTTAGTTTCAAATTCATATTTATCTTCTCTATGATAAATACTTTTTTGTCAATACTTTATAGATTAATAATTAGAGATTTTGTTTTGCTTTCAAGAAAATTAAACAAGGATGTTGAAAATGTAGTTATTTATGGCATTAGTAGTAATGCAATTCAACTTGCGCAGTCTTTACATCTTAATAATAACTATAGAGTAAGAAATTTTATAATTGATGATAAGAATCTTTGGGGTAAAGAATTTTTAGGATTAAAAGTAGTAGCTCCAGATAAATTGTTAAAAAACAAATCCTATATCGATAAAATATTTCTTGTTTTGGATGAAAATATCAATAATAATAAAGGAAATATTCTTAGAAAATTACATCAATATTCAATACCTATTCTTCAACTACCGCCTTTTGATAAGATAGGAGAGGGTAAAACCTTTGAAAATAATCTACAAACTATTGATATCCAAGATTTATTAGGAAGAAAAGTTGTAAATCCTGATTGTGAAATCTTAGGTAAAAGTGTAAAAAATGCATCAGTTTGTGTTGTTGGAGCTGGTGGTTCTATAGGTTCAGAAATTTGTGATCAATTAATCAATTTAAGGCCATCAAAAATAATTTTGGTTGATTCTTGCGAATATAATTTATATTCTTTGGAAATAAATTTGAGGAATAAATTATCTAATAATTTAGATCTAGAGGTAATTCTGGGGTGTGCAAAAGATGAAATATTTATGGAGAAAATATTTAAAGATAATAATGTTGATATAGTTTTTCATGCTGCAGCTTATAAACATGTTCCCATTGTTGAGAAAAATCCAATTTCAGGCTTGAGCAACAATATTATTTCTACATATTCACTTTGCAAAGCATCAAAAAAATCAAAAGTAAAGAAATTTGTTCTTATATCTTCAGATAAAGCGGTAAGACCAAAAAATATTATGGGAGCATCTAAAAGATTATCAGAAATTATAGTACAGGCTTTCGCAGATTCAGAAAATAAAAATTCAAAGATTCCAAAAATTAAATTTTCTATGGTTAGATTTGGTAATGTATTAAATTCATCAGGTTCTGTTTTACCTCTATTTAAAAAACAAATTGATAGTGGTGGGCCAATAACTATTACTCATAAGGATGTTAAAAGATATTTTATGACCATAAAAGAAGCAGCTCAACTAGTTATTCAAACCTTAGAACTCTCAAATAATGGAGAGATTTTTATTTTAGATATGGGAAAACAGATAAAAATCGAAACATTGGCAAAACAAATGATACTCCTTAATGGAAAAAAAATTAAGGATAATGAAAACAAACGAGGAGATATTGAAATTAAATATATAGGTTTAAGAGAAGGGGAAAAAATGTATGAAGAATTACTTATAGATACTACTGCAGTAAATACTAGTCATCCATTAATTTTTAAAGCTGTAGAAAAAGGATTACCTTTTGAATTTTTAATAGCTAAGTTAAAAGAATTAGATGAATACTTGTCTAATTACGACAGAGAAAATGCTTTAAAGGTATTATCTGAATTAGTTCCTGAATGGGAAAGATGGTTATAAAATTAATTTTTGATAGATATTAATTTCCAAATTGAAACCATAATTGAATATATTCTTTGCAAAAGGGCATAAGGATAAAAAAGAAATATGATATTAAATTTGTAGAGTGTTAGAAAATGCGATATTAAGTTTTTCTCTATTGATTTTCTTGTATTTATTGGGGTCATTCTATCAAGACCAAATTCTCTCACATAAGTAGTAATTGTTTGATCAATATAGATTTTTTTTCTATGATTTATTATTATTCTTCTGAAAAGATCACTATCTATACCTCTGGGGAAATTCTCATCAAATCCCTTTGTTTCTAAAAGAAGATTTTTCCTAATTAGTACAGTAGTGCTATAAATAAAACCATTTCCAGATAGAATTTTTGATTTTAAATTTTTAGGATATTTAATTATATGTTTTTGCTTTTTGTTATCTGAAGTATATTTTTCGACGCTTGTGCAAGAAAACCCTATTTCTTCTTTTTTATCTTTTAGTAAAACTTTTAGTTGTCTCTTTAATTTATCTTTATCAATCCAAAAATCATCATCATCAAGAAAGGCAATAAACTCTCCTTTACTTTTGCTTAAAGCTATATTTCTACTTTTAGCATTTCCAAGATTTTTATTATTTTTAAAGTAAAAAAAATTTTTATGAACTTTACTGAAATCTTGAATTAATTTCTCATAATTTTCAGAAGAATTATCATCAATAACAATAACTTCAATATTTTTAAATGTTTGTGAAAAAATACTATTTAAGGCTCTTCTTAATAATTTAGGCCTATTGAATGTTGTTAAATTGACGCTTATTAAAGGTTTTAATACTACCATTATGTATTTTCATTATATATTTGATTTTTAAATTTTTGGGGTAGCAAAAATAATAAAATTATACATAGAGGATAAAAAGATCTTGACCATACGCTTTCTTTTAAAAGTATGCCTAAAAAAATAGTTAAGCCAAATATCGTAGTAAATATTAAATCAGAGTAATTAATATTCACCTCTATTTTATTATTATTTGTCAAAAATAACTTTGCAGAATTTATTAATTTTCCCACATTTAATAATCTTATAAATAAGAATGATATGCCTATAAGGCCAGTTTCTACGGTTAATCTAAAAAGTCCTGAATAGCCATCAAGTTTATTAAGATTAGGGAATCCTAGTAAATCTAATTTCTCATAGAAAATATTATTTATTTCAAAAGTTCCAATACTACCTGGGCCAAATCCAAAAATCGGACTATTTTTTAAAGCAAAAATAGCCTGAGAGGCTCCTTGCAGCCAAGCTAATTGTGAAAGATTTAATTCTCCTGAGAAATTTATCCTGGTGATTATATGACTAAAATTAAAACCAATAAATATAGCAAATAAGATAGAAATAAAAATATAACTAAGAACTGTTTTTATAGTAAATTTGTACTTTATTTTTAATTTTAATAACTTATATATTAGGACACTTCCTATTCCTGAAAATATATGTAAAGACATTGTAAGGGCCAATCCAATTGATGATATTAACAAAGCAAGGCGTTCTTTATTTGAATAACCAATAGATACTTCGTCCTTACTACAGTATTCAGAGCATATATATGCAACAAAAAAAAGACCTGCAGCTGAAGGCTCAACAAAAGTTGCATCAGGTCTATCTATGGGGTAAATTATTTTCTGTAAAATTGCTAATAAACCTAAAATTATCGAAAAATTAGTTAAGATTTTCCTTACATCACTTATTTCTGGTAAAAAATTACTTGACTTAAAATGACAAGTCAAAAATAATGCATGGAATAATAAAAAAAAGCTTCCTGATATAAATCTACTAAATGGGAATGGATTAAAAGCAAAAATAATGCAAGCTGTAAAAAAATAAATATAAATTGAAAAGAATGTAAATTTGCTCCAATATATTTTTTGCGTAATTGAATAGAAGATTATGCTTAAGACTTGAATACAAGTTGAGAAATCAAATTGACTTCCCCCAATTGGAATAAAGATAAACTGTATAGGAGATAAAATAATAGATAAAGTAAATATATTTATTTTGTTCAAGTTATAGTCTTAATGTAGGATTTCCATTATATCCGAGCAAACGGTGCTTTATAAAATTAAATACTAATCTGAAAAAAACTTCTAAATTAAAATTATTCATTAATGCTCCTTTAAATTTCATATTTTTTAAATTTTGTGATAAGAATCCTGCCTTAATATGTAACATATATTCAGAGTAATATTTATTGTAAAAAGTTAAGCTTCTAAATCTTATAAGGTCATTTTTCCACAACTTCAATGAATTTTGGGACTCTCTTATTCTTATAGATTCGTTTGTTGTTATTCTTTCTTTTTGCGATTTACCAACATAAATATAATTTCCCCAAAATATTTTTACTTTTGGATTTGATTTAAGAAGTCTTATCCATAAATCTAAATCCACTCCCGATTTTATAGCCTGATTGTATCCATTTGCTTTTAATAATATTTTGGTTTTATATATTTGCATACCTACTGGAGGACAAAAACCTTTTAAAAAAAAATTTTTAAGATTTTTGATTCCATTAATATTTTTTTCTAATAATTTGTATTTTGTATTTTTATAGCAAAGAAATATTTCAGATTTCTTGTTTAAATTTAATTTTGATAAAGAAATTTCTAAATAATTTAAATTCCATTCATCATCATCATCTAGAAAAGTAAAAAATTCTGTTTTTGTATTATTTATTCCCGTATTTCTTGCAGAAGCTAAACCTAAATTTTTACTATGTCTTATGTAACTAATATTTTCAAATCTGGAAATAAAATTCAAAATCTTTTTAGGTATTTTCTTATTTGAATGATCGTCAACAATTATAATTTTGGGTATGCCTGCAGTTTGGTTAATAATAGAATTAAGAGTTTTTAAAAGACTTTCCCATCTATTAAAGGTACAAACGCATACTGTAATATCTTTGACACTAAATTTTGATGTAATCTTTCTCTTCATATTCAAAAATTACCAAGATTTGATTTTAATTCTGAAATTACATCTTCAGCTCCTGAAATTTGAGGTAAATCTTTATTGGAAAATTTATTCTCTAATTCTTCTTGGTTATTTTCAAAATAAGAAAACTTATCAAAAAGTTCAATAATGTCCTTGCAACTAAAACCTATGTTAAATTCTGATATTCTTTTATCTATGAATTTCATTTCATTGTTGTTTTCATAAAATAATAAAGTAAATATTTCATGCTGGATGCACTCAGTTATTGTTCCTATGCCTGGCCTGCAAATTGCTAAAAGAACTCTACTATACATATCGGATGAATAATCAGCAGGCTTCATGTAATTTGGCAAAGAAGATTCATAAAGCGATGGCTCAACCCAAATATTTTTAAATTTTGCTTTATTAATTTTCGCTATTTTCCTAACTATAAGTCTATATTGATTTTCACAATTTCCTCCTTTACCACAAGAAATTAATAAATCTTCTTTTCTATTTTTTTTTAAGTTATTTTTGATTCCATGCAGTCCTATCCCTTTATAGTTGCATAGATCCTTTATATAATCTGGAGTAAGAAAGTTAGCTGAAAAAATTATAGGGTTTACTTTCTTTATTAAGTTGTTAAATAAATCAAAATTAAGCTTATTATTTTTTTCATATTCAGGTAAAGCATAGTGCCAAAAAAATGAACCCATTAAATATGCATCAGGTCTAAAAAGTAGAATTTCTAATAAATTATCTGAAATTACAATTTTATATTTTTTTTTGTTAATAACTTCATTTGGCCAAGACTTGAATAAAGTCCCTTTACTTATTTCACTTAAAGATGGAGTATTAAAATCTTTCTTGATTATTATTTTTTTACCATATATTGATTCTAACTTCTCTATTTTTTTTAACGGTCCGAATAAAGTAACCTTATATTCTTGTTTTTGAAATTCTAATGCTTGTATATATTGCCTTCTACAGTGGCCCAAACCATTTGAACAACAAAGTAAAGCAATACCATTTTGATTCTTATCTTTAATCAAAACTCTGAATATCCAATAGAAGAATATCTTACTTTTTCAAAATATCTAATATCGGAATCAGCTAATAGATTCCAGCCATCAAAAACAAAAATAGAATCTGATATTTCATTTTTGATATTTTCCCTTATAAGATTAATATTTTGAGGATGATTATTGATTACTAAAAAAGCTTTATTTTTAGAATTTTCAGAGAATTTATTAGGGAGCGAAAATCCTAATTGTTCAATCTCAAAATCATTTAACATATAATCGAGTCCGAAAATACCTTTATTGTATTCATGGAGAATTTTAAGGATAGAAAGACTAGTAGATGATCTACAATCTTTAGTTTCAGGAATACCTTTGAAAGTAATTCCTACTATAAAAATTGCTAAGTCACTAAATTTAAAATTGAATTTTTTACAGTAATTTTTTAAGGAATTTATAGGAAGATTTATTGCTTCTGAATTTATTTCTCTTCCAAAAACAGATAATGAATTTCTATTTAATTTATTTTTAATAGCATTACTGTAAATAAGGGGATCTTTAGTTAAACAATATCCTCCAACTCCTGGACTAGGATATGGAATGTTATTTCTCTCATAACCTATGTTTGCAGCATCAATTAATTTAAAAGTATTTAAGTTATATTGAGTTGCTAAAATCCCTAATTCATTAGAGAAAGCGAAGTTTAAATCTCTGTAGCTATTATTTACAAGTTTAATTAATTCTGCAGCTTCAATATTATCAGTTTTTAAAATTGAAGATGAAATTTGAGAGAAAAATTCAGCAGCTACTTTACAACAATTATCAGTTAAACCACCAACTATTTGAGGCAACTTGCTAAGTTCTTTGAGAGCTGCCCCTTCAACAGTTCTCTCAGGGGTAAAAGCTAAAAAGATCTCGAGTCCTATTTTTAATTTTGATTGTTTTTCTATTATTTTTGATATTTTATTCCTTGAGGTTTCAACTGGAACAGTTGATCTTAATGTTACTAAATCCCCTTCTTTGAGATTTTTAGAAATTAAACTAGTTACTTTTTCAACGGCTTCTAAATTTGGTTCACCTTTTAGATTAACAGGTGTTCCTACCGCTATTATATGGACTGAAGCATCTAAAGAATTATTGGTATGATTTAATTTTATTTCTCCAGATTTTAAATATTTTAATAGTAATTCTTTTAATCCTGGTTCAAAAACATGCAAGTTACCTTTCTCTAAGTTTTTTAATAGTTTCTCATTACTGTCTATTCCTTCAACTTTCCAACCATTTCTCGCCAAGTGAACGGCAAGAGTTATACCTACATACCCTAAACCGTAAATTGCGACTTTATCTTTATTTTTATCCCAATCTTTTATTAATGCGTGATTGGTTATTATATTTATTATTTTTTTATTGCTATCCAGTACGGGTATAAAATCTATTTTCTTAGACTTTCTATTCCAATTATTGATATTTTTTTCGAATGATTTGTTACTCCAAATTTCGTTTTCGTTAATACTAATAGGCGTTGTATTACAGATCTCTAGGACATTAGTTTTCATATTTTTCCCTTTAGCTATAGCCCTTCGAATATCTCCATTAGTAATAATTCCAATTAATTGATTACTTTTATTAACTACAAGAGCACTTCCTGGGTATTTTGCTCGGTTAGAAATATTATTTAATTTATCTAAAAGTTCTTGAAAACTTATTTGTTCTGAAACAATGCAAATTTTATTCTGCAAATTTTTCATTTATCTAAACTAACCTCTTCCCAATTAAAAATCATATTTTTCCCATTTTTGGAATTTTTTCTTGGTGAGGCAAATCTACCTTTATAGTATGCCCTGTTGAGTAATTCTTCATGAGATAATAGACGTTTTGCTTTACCTTCAGTTATTTCATCCCAATTAGATATTTTATTGTTCAAATATTGAATTTGATCACCTTTGGACAGTTTTATAAATTGAGCAATTTCTTCAAATTGTTTAGGATTTGTTGATACTGCACCATCTTTAGTTTGATCAGCATTAAGAACAGTAAAGTGACATTCTATTGAATCAGCTCCTTTTGCTATTGCCGCCATCGAAGCCAAAGGGCCATTTTTAGACCTCAAAGAATGGTCAGAAAATCCTACATTATTAGTAAATTGTTTTAACCAATTTATCCTTGCAAGATTTAGATCCTCTAGATTTGTAGGATATTTTGTAACGCAATGCAAAAAAGTAAATTTTTTGTTATTTAAAATTTCTGCTGCTTTTTCAATTTCATTATCAAATGTAGCTCCAGTAGATACAACGATATGATCAAATTTATTTGCTATTTCTCTCAAAAGTTGAAAAGAGGAGCAATCGTAACTCGCAATTTTGACAACTTCAAAGCCAATTTCTTTTATTTTCTCGACATAATTTCTTGTGAAACAAGTAGTCATTGGTATTAAATTAAAATCTTTACACATTTCAATGAATCTTTTACAGTCTTCATCAGATAATTCAAGTGATTTAAGTCTATTGAATTCATCTTGATAAGGTCTTTTAATGCACATTGTCCCCTCATTTGTTATCAAACCTGTCTCAAATTCAGGTCTAAAAGTTAAATTTGAAGAATAAATATGTTGAATTTTGCAATGTGTCGCACCTGATTTAGCTGCTTCAGAAATCATTCTTTCTAGAAGGTTTCTATCACCGTTGTGATTCTGACAAAGCTCAGCAATTAGCATGTTTCTTTAATAAATAGTTCCTTTTTCGTAAAGATACCTTACAGTCATTAAGTCTGAAAAAGAATCAATATCAATTCCCGATTCATAATTTACCACAACTCCGTGACAAGGATTCCCAATTAGAGTTTTTTCTTTAATTAAAACTTCTCTTTTTGAAATGTAAAAAGATCCAGCTCTTCTATAAACTTTAGGTAAGCTTTGTCTTGGCCTCATTTCTTCAAATCCTTGATCAATAAAATTTATTGCTTCTTCACCAATAAGTCTTTTCATTTTGAATGGATGAGTTGAAACCTTTACTAATGGAACAGCACTTTGGTATTTATTCGAGAAAGCCACCTTTTTAATGGCATTATCTAAATCTTCATATCTCCAAAAAGGAGAGGTTGGTTGGACATATACAACAATATCAAACAACATATTTTTTTCATTTTCTGCAAATTTCAAAGCATGCATAACAGCTGGATAAGACTCAGCAGTATCGCTGGCAAGATGTTGTGGTCTTACAAATGGACACCAAGCCCCAGCTATCCTTGCAACATCTATTATCTGTGAATCATCTGAACTTAAAAGTATTGTTGAATTTTTATTATTATTTTTATAAATGAGAAGCTTTTTTATTGCATGTTCTACTAAGGAAAGTTCTCCAACTTTTTGAAGATTTTTTTGAGGGATACCTTTTGACCCCCCTCTAGCCAGAATAATAAATATTATATTTGGGTTTTTCAAAGTTTTCCGTAATAAACTTCACTATATTACATCAACTTTAAATGCTTACTTGGCTATTGATTTTCACATTGAATTTTAAAGTTAAACTTTTTTTATTTCGTATATATTTTTATTCTTTACTTCAAAAATCTTGTTGCATTTTTTAAGAGTACTTAATCTATGAGCGACCATTATAAAAGTTGATCCTTTATATTCTCTTAAAATATTACTCATTACCTTTTTTTCCGTCTCATTATCTAATGCGCTCGTTGCCTCGTCAAAGATTAAAATATCAGGATTCTTATAAAGTGCTCTTGCTATTCCAATTCTTTGAATTTGTCCTCCACTTAGTTGAATACCTTCTTCTCCAACATAAGTTTTATAATTTTCAGGAGTAGACATTACAAATCCATGAATCTCAGCTTGCTTAGCGCAAAAAATTAATTTCTTATAGTTGATTAGATTGTGATTTTCCTCTAAAGCAATATTTGCTGCGATTGTGTTATCAACCAAATAGATTTTTTGAGGTATGTGTGCTGTTTTATGTCGTAATGCTTTTAATAAATTTATTTTTTCATATTTTTGAGGGTCTAAATTATTTATTCTTAATTGTCCTTCATTAGGTTCTAATAAGCCTAACAATATATCCAAAATTGTACTTTTCCCCGACCCCGTGGTACCTACAATTCCTAGAATATCCCCAGCTGCAATATGAAAATTTACACTTTTTAATATCAATTCTTTTGAATCTGAGAATTTAAAAGAAACATCTTTTAATTCTAATGATCGAAAAGAAAATTCATCAAAGTTATCTTTCAAATACTTTTTACTTTTTATTTCAGTTTCATCAATTATCTCAAGTAATCTAAATACAGATGTATAGTTTGCTCTTATAGATGCCCATCCAGTATATATTTGCTGAGTAAGCGGCAAAAGTTTTTGTAATCCTAAAGCGAATGCTCCTAGAAATGCAATGAGCTGATAAGATTCCTCTGTAGTAATAGATAAATTATAAAAATACGCAAATAAAATTATAAATATAGATCCAATTGCTTCAAGAATATATTTAGGGAAAAATGCTAAATAATTATTGTTTGCTTGAAGAAGTCTAAGCCTTCTATCTGCTTTTGAAAAGTTTTTTAAATATATATTTTGCGATGAATCGAGAATTATATCTCTTATTAATCCAAGTGTTTCTTGCAATCTTTTAATAAGTTTAGTATTATTATTTGCTATTATTTCGCTATTTTTTAAGAGTGTTTTTTTTGAACTATTTCCAAAAATAAGATAAGCAAAACTAAAAACTATAATTGAGCTTAAACATGCAGAAAAATTTATATATAAAAGAGTAGCTACTATTGAAATTGAGATTAGAAATGAATAGCTAATAACCAAATAAAAGCTAATTACACTTATAGTAGTTCCAACAAATGATGTGATAGAAACAACAATTTCAGAACTATTAGTGTTTAGATGATAATCATAAGGTTGATTTATGATTTTCTTAAATGCCTTTTCGCTTAGGTCTGATCCAATGCAAGAGGATAAAATTCTTGAGAATTTAATATTAAGAATCCTTATGAAAGAACTAAATAATAATGCAATAACAAAAATTATGGTGAGGATTAGGATTAAGTTATCGTTATTTTGAATACCTAAAAAATTAATTATATTTGAGAATAATGAAATATTACTTATTTCATTAGGATTTATTATCGCAGCTAAAAAAGGGATAACAAGAGATAGAGAGAATATTTCAGAAATACTTGAAATTAGCGATAATATAAGAATTAATAAGAGTTGAATTTTTCTTTTAGAACGAAGATTTTTCCAAATTAAATTTAATAACTTACTATCAATATTATTTTTAAACATAAAAAACTTAAATCGTTAAAGGGGAAAGTTCAGAAGGTAGAGAATTATTTATGTCAAAGATAATGCCATTTTCTATTAAAATACTATGGAAGATTTCTGATGAAATATTCTTGAAATTATCATGATTAACTGCACCAATAATTACTGTAAATTTTGAATCCAAGAATTTTTCAAAATTATCTTCAACCTCTATTTTGTATGCTTTAAAAGCTTCTTTTTTATCTATCCAGGGATCTACAACTTTAATATTCATATTAAATTCAGATAATTTTTTATAAATTTCGGCTACCCCAGTATTTCGGAAATCAGCAGTATTAGGTTTGTAGCTAAATCCTAAAATTAGTACATTTGCATTTATTAGTGATAATTTCCTTTTCAACATTTCTTTTATTATTTGATCAACTATCCAATTTGGCATATTACTATTTACTTTTCTCCCCGAAATTATAATCTCAGGATAATGTCCAAGAGATTCAGATTGATAAGCTAAATAATAAGGATCTACCCCGATACAATGACCCCCTACTAATCCTGGTTTAAAAGGTAAAAAATTCCATTTTGTTTTTGCAGCTTCTAATACTTCATAGGTATTAATATTTAGATTTTTACATATAATCGCTATTTCATTCATAAGGGCAATATTTATATCTCTTTGAGTATTTTCTATTACTTTGGACGCTTCGGCAATTTTAATTGAACTTGCCAAATATGTACCAGCTTTAATTATTGAATTATAAAATTCATCGACCCACTCAGCTACTATTTGATTTGATCCACTTGTAACTTTTTTTGTTGAAGTTATATTGTTAATTTTATCTCCAGGATTAATTCTTTCAGGGCTATAGCCACAAAAAAATGCATTTTCAAATTTTGGATTATTAAAAACTAGATTTGATTCTTTTTCTAAGATGGGGATACATATTTCCTCAGTAGCACCAGGATAAACAGTACTCTCATAAATGATTATTGGTGAATAATATGATTTTTCCTGGCTTCTATTTTTTAATGCTTCTCCAATTAACTTTGAAGCACTTTTTAAAGCTGTCAAATCAGGTGCATTAAATAGATCAACTGGTGTGGGAACGGTTACTAAGAAGATATCTGCATCTAAGAGTTTTAATTTGTTAGAAGTAAAAGTAATAGATTTAAGAATTTTTAGATCATTTTTTTTTATTTCTTTTGTTCTATCAAAACCATTAGAAAGTTCAGAAACTTTATTTTTATCAATATCAAAGCCAATAATTTTTCTTTTAAGAATTTTATTTGAAGTACAGTGTTTATTTCTCGCTAACTCAATTGCTAATGGCAAACCTACATAACCTACCCCTATCACGGCGATGCAGCAATTATCTAGTTCTGGTAATTTCATGAATTATTTTTAAAATTTATAATACATCAAACCAGCTTCTATTTTTTAAATACCACTTTACAGTTAATTTTAAGCCTTCCTTAAAGTTAACTTTTGGCACCCAGCCTAATTCATTCTTAATTTTTGTTGAGTCAATTGCATATCTAGCATCATGTCCAGGTCTATCTTTCACAAATGATATGAGATCAGAATATTTAAAATTATTTGGAATTTCAGAATCTAGAATCTTGCATATTTCTAATACAAGTTGTATATTTTCCAATTCATTATTGCCCCCAATGCAGTATCTAGAGCCATTTTTGCCTTTAGTTGCAGTTAGTAAAATAGCTTCGACATGATCATCTACAAATAGCCAATCTCGAATATTAGTGCCTTTGCCATATATTGGTATTTTATTTAAATTAATAGCATTTTTAATTATTACAGGAATAAATTTTTCAGGAAATTGCCAAGGGCCATAGTTATTACTACAGTTGGTAACAATAGTTGGGAGGCCATATGTATTATGCCAAGAATTAACTAGATGATCGCTAGCTGCCTTAGATGCTGAATAGGGACTTCTAGGATCATAAATTGAGTTTTCATTAAATTTCTCATTTGCTTTTGCTGTACCAAATACTTCATCGGTACTCACGTGATGAAATCTAAATGAATTCTTTTTAAATGAAGGTAAGCTTTCCCAATATTTTCTTGTAGATTCAAGCAGATTATAAGTGCCAATAATATTACTATTAATAAATTCATCTGCATTGTTAATTGAATTATCAACGTGACTTTCTGCAGCTAAATGAATAATTAATTCTGGTTTAAAGTCTTCAATTAATTGATTGAGTTTAAGCTTATCTATCAAATCTAATTTATGAAATGTATACTTATTTGATTTATCTAATTTGTTTTGTTCAATAAAATTATTAATACTGTTTGTATTACTTGCATAACCTAATTTATCGATGTTGCACAATTTAATATTGTCCTTCTTAAGTAAATTTCTTACTAGAGCATTGCCAATAAAACCTGCCCCGCCAGTGACTAAAACTCTTGAAAACGAATTGAATATTTCTTTCATTTTACTTCTCTGATAATAAATTAATTAAATATTTTCCATAATTATTTTTTTTGAGTGGAATTGCAAGTTTCTCAAGTTGAGAATCATTTATTAGCCCAATCCTCCAAGCTATCTCTTCTGGACAGCCAACTTTTAGCCCTTGTCTATTTTCGATGGTTTTAATAAATGTACCGGCTTCATGCAAAGATTCAAAAGTCCCAGTATCTAACCATGCTGTCCCTCTTCCAAGAAGATCAACTTTGATTTGCTTTTTTGGATATATAGACAATTTAAATCTGTAATCTCTAATTCATTCCTTTTTGATGGCTTAAGCATTTTAACAAGCTCTACAGCAGTTTCATCATAGAAATATAGTCCTGTCGCTACATAATTTGTTTTAGGCTTTTTAGGCTTCTCCTCAATATTTATTAAGTTAAAATTTCTATCGAATTCAATCACCCCATATCTACCTGGATCACTTACTCGGTAACAAAATATTGTAGATAAGGAAGATTTGAAATTTAAATCTTGAAGTCTATTTGATAGTTTTTCCCCATAGAAAAGATTATCTCCAAGTATTAAAGCAGAGGGATGACCATTTAGAAATTTCTCCCCAATGAGAAATGCTTGTGCAATCCCTTCAGGTTTTCTCTGAACTTCATAACTAATATCAAGCCCCCATGAGCTGCCATTGCCTAATAAGTTTTTAAAAGTATCGATATCTCTTGGATTACAAATAATTAATATTTCCGTAATGCCACTTAGCATTAAAGTGCTTAGTGGATAGTAAATCATAGGCTTGTCATAAATAGGTAATATCTGTTTACTTATTGCTGAGGTAACAGGATAGAGTCTTGAACCACTTCCCCCTGCTAAGATAATACCTTTACGAACTTTTCCCATGGATATATTATAATTTACCCTCTCCAATTTCTTGTATTTATTTTCATAATTTCTCTACTTTAATCTTAGCAAAGCTAATATTTCTAGATATCAAAATTCATTTTTTGAAAGTTTTTTATTGTATTCTTTATTCCTTCATCAAGACTAATTTTTGGGGACCATCCCAATGCTAAAATTCTCTCTATGTTTAATTGTTTCTTAGGGGTTCCATCAGGTTTATCACTATTCCAAATAATATTGCCTTTAAAATCTAATATTTTCGCAACTTTATTCGCTAATTCTGAGATTGAAATATCTTTTCCTGTCCCAACATTTAAAAAGTTAAGAGGCTCTCCATTTATATCTACTGGCGAATTCTGATCGAAAGGGTCCCAATGCTCTAAACAAAATGTTGCTGCTTCACCTAGATCATCAACATGCAAAAATTCTCTTAATGGACTCCCTGTCCCCCAGCATTCGACAAAGCTTTTAGATTCTTTTTTTGCATAACAAAATTTTGAAATTAATGCTGCCATGACATGGCTATCATTGGGGTGATAGTTATCTTTAGGACCATATAAATTTGTTGGCATGAGAGAAATGGCATCAAATTTATATTGTTCTCTTAATGCTTGACAAAGTTTAATACCAGTTATTTTTGCAATAGCATATAATTCATTGGTTTTTTCAAGTGCTCCACTTAGTAAATACTCTTCTTTTAATGGTTGAGGAGCAAATTTAGGATATATACAGCTGCTTCCTAGAAAGAGCAATCTCCTCACTCCATTTTTCCATGCAGACTCTATAACATTAGTTTGAATCTTTATATTCTCCAATAGAAATTCTGTAGGGTTTGATTTGTTAGCAAAAATACCTCCAACTTTTGCTGCGGCTAATATCGTTACAGTAGGTTTGTTAGTTTTGAACCAAAGATTGACAGAGTTTTTATCAAGTAAATTCAATTCTTTTCTTGTTGGAGTAAAAAAACAACCACCATTTTCCTTATTACCATATCCTCTTTTCGCTAGGGATCTATAAATAGCGCTCCCAACCATACCTGTTGAGCCCGCAATGAAAATTTTGTCATTTGTAAATATTTTTTTATTCATAAAATTTTTCAAAATTCTTATATTACAAGTCTATGATCTAATTTTAAAACCTTTGCCTTTGAGAATAGATTCTTTTACTGCTTCTTCTTTATCAAAATTTACCATTTCTGAAATGAGTTCTTCTAAGGTAGTTTTTGCCTCCCAACCCAATTTTTCACGAGCTTTTTTTGAATCACCTAATAATTGTTCCACTTCAGTTGGTCGATAATATCTTGAGTCAACTCTGACAACAACTTCTTTGGTATCTGCTCTAATACCAACTTCATTAATTCCTTCATTTTCCCAAATGATTCCATTTTTATGATCTTTATTCCAACCAAGATAATTAGAAGTTATTTCAATAAATCTTCTAACAGTTTCCATACGGCCTGTGGAGATTACAAAATCTTCAGGCTTTTCTCTTTGTAGCATAAGCCATTGCATCTCGACATAATCTTTTGCATGTCCCCAGTCTCTTTTAGCATCAAGATTACCCATAAATAAACAATTATCCAATCCTGCATTGATCCTAGATAATCCACGAGTGATTTTTCTAGTTACAAAAGTTTCTCCTCTTCTTGGACTTTCATGATTAAACAATATTCCATTGCAAGCATATAAACCATATGCTTCTCTATAATTTATTGTAATCCAATAAGCATAGAGCTTTGCTACTGCGTAAGGGCTTCTAGGATAAAATGGCGTCTTCTCATTTTGAGGAATTTCTTGTACTTTACCGTATAATTCACTTGTACTAGCCTGATATATTTTTGTTTTTTTTGAAAGGCCTAAGTTTCTCACTGCTTCTAAAATCCTCAGCATTCCTAATGCATCACTATTTGCCGTATACTCAGGTGTTTCGAAGCTAACAGCTACATGACTTTGGGCACCTAAATTGTAAATTTCATCAGGTTGAACTTGTTTGATTATTTGAGTTAAATTAAGACTATCAGTTAAATCTCCGTAGTGAAGGATGAAATCTTTATTATTTGTATGAGGATCTTGATAAATATGGTCAATTCTTGATGTATTAAAACTACTGGCTCTTCTCTTGATCCCATGAACTTGATAGCTTTTCTTAAGTAGAAATTCTGCAAGATAACTACCATCTTGTCCAGTGATACCAGTTATTAAAGCAATTTTTTGCCGATCTTGTTTCAAATTAATATCCATCTTACTTAAGTTATCTTTAAAATATAATAAGTCGCTAAGGTTTTTTTTTAGAAGTTGTGATAATTAATAATTTTATCAATTTATGAATTTATGAATTTATGAATAATGTTTTCATATCAAAAAGATAAATATAATTAAATGTTTTAGAATGATTTGAATTACAAATTTGATTTTGTCATTAGTTCTAGCCACTGGTGGCCTTGGCTTTATAGGTAGTCATACTTGCTTAAATCTAATTCAAAATGGATTTGATGTTTTAATAATTGACTCTTTAGTAAATAGCTCTGAAGAAAATTTCAACAAAATAACAAAAATTGTTAAAAAAAATAAAACTAAATTAGGGAAAGTTTTTTTTCGAAAGGGAGATATTAGAGATCAAGAATTAATGGAAAATATTTTTGTTGAACAAGTTATTAAAAAAAAACCTATTGAAGCTGTAATTCATTTCGCAGGCTTAAAATCTGTTGAAGAATCAATATATAACCCTATTAAATATTGGGATGTAAATATAAACTCTACTCTAAACTTATTAAAAGTTATGGATAAATATGATTGTAATTGTCTAGTATTCAGCAGCAGCGCGACAATTTATGCGCCTTATTATGAAAAAAAATTATTTGAAAATTCACCTCAAAAACCTATTAATCCATACGGGAATTCAAAATTAGCGATAGAAACAATTCTGAATGATTTTTTTTTCAGCAAAGAAAAATGGCGGATTATAAATTTGAGATATTTTAATCCTGTTGGTGCTCATAATTCAGGGTTATTAGGAGAGAATCCTACAAAAAATGCAAATAATTTATTCCCAGTAATAAATAATGTTGTTACAAAAAAATTAGACTTATTATCTATTTACGGAAATGATTGGCCAACTATAGACGGAACTTGTGTAAGAGATTTTATTCATGTGATGGATTTAGCTAATGCACATATTGCCGCCTTAAAGTTTCTTCAGAAAAATAAACCACAAATTATTTCAATTAATATTGGAACAGGTGTTGGGAAAAGTGTTCTAGAAGTTGTTAATACTTATTCCAAAGTGAATAATGTAGAAATTCCATATCATTTCGTAAGCAGAAGGAAAGGAGATGCTTCCTTTATCGTTGCAGATAATAGTTTGGCACTTAAATTATTAGACTGGACTCCAAAAAAATCACTTGAAGAAATGTGCTTTGATAGTTTTAACTTCATTAAAAATCAATAAAGAGTTTATTACATCAAGTCTTGTAAAAGTTTTTAAACCACTTGCAAAATTCCTTTATTCCTATGGAAAGGGAAGTTTGCGGAGTGAAATTAATCCAATCACTTAAGGCTTTAGTATTTGAGGCTGTCTCTTCTACATCTCCAGGCTGTATGGGTAAATACTCTTTAATAGCTTTAATACCAAGTTCCTTTTCCAGCATTTCAATAAATATAAGTAAATTAGTTGGATTACTATTACCCAAATTAAAAACTCTAAATGGAGCGTCAGAAATAGATGGATTTGGATTTAACTTATCAAAGTTTAAATATGGGGTAGCTGGTTTTTTACAGCATCTAAAAATACCTTCAACAACATCTTCTATGAAAGTGAAATCCCTAATCATGTTTCCATAATTAAAAATTTTAATAGGATTTCCTTGCGTAATTGCTTTAGCAAATAACATTGGAGCCATATCTGGTCTCCCCCATGGACCATAAACAGTAAAAAATCTAAGACCAGTTGTTGGGATCTTAAACAAATGACTATAGGAGTGAGCAATTAACTCATTTGATTTTTTTGTTGCGGCGTAAAGGCTTATAGGGTGATTAACTGAGTCGATTTCTGCGTAGGGTAATTTTTTATTCCCTCCGTAAACAGAGCTGCTGCTGGCATAAATAAGATTTTTGATTTTAAAAATTTTACAATGTTCTATTATATTGAAAAATCCTAAAAGATTTGAATTTATATACGATTTAGGGTTCTCTAGTGAATATCTTACTCCAGCTTGAGCCGCTAAATGGATAACAACTTCAGGCCTGAATTTTTCAAATAATTCATAAATTAATTTTTCATCTTCTATTGAACCTTTTTTAAATTGCCAATTATTTTTTTTGAATTTTGTAATCTTGTTTATTTCTTCGAGTCTAAGAATCTTTAATTGGACATCATAATAATCATTTAGATTATCAATTCCCAGTACATTAAAATTTTCTTGAATTAATTTTATGCAGGTTCGTGCTCCAATGAAACCAGCTGCACCAGTAACTAATACATTCATACCAAATATTGGTTAACTAAATTTAAGCATACATAATTAATTTATGTTCGATTTTGGCAAAAAACTAATACTTATCGTAATCCGTCACCAATTCTCCAAAAATTAAGAATTGTATTTTCTATTTTTGTTGGATCAATGATTGATCTTAAATCAAATAACCAAGCAGGTCTTCGCATTTTTTTTGAAACTTTTATCCAATCTATATCAGCATAAACTTCCCATTCTGTAAGAACTAAAATAGCATCTGAGTCCGAAAATATATCCTCATCTAAATTACTTACACTTTTCCATTTACCTTCCATGTTCCCAATATTAACTTTACCTGGTTGCTCAGGAGCTAAATTCAAATCTATTTCAATCTGTTTGGGATCAACTTTTGGATCATGAATTTTAAGATAAGCTCCTTCATCAAGTAGGTCTTTGCAAATTTGAATGGCAGCAGACTCTCTAGTGTCGTTTGTATTACTTTTAAAAGCGAAACCTAAAACTACTATTTTTTTATTAGATAAAGTTCCAAACATTTTTTTTGTGATTAATTCAGCAATTCTATGCTTATGCCATGTGTTTAAATCATTTACGCTCTTCCAAAAATTAGCAACTTCAGATAATCCAAAGAATTCTGAAAGATAAACAAGATTTAGAATATCTTTTTTGAAACAACTACCTCCAAATCCAGGCCCGGAATCTAAAAATTTTGATCCTATCCTTGAATCAGTGCCTATAGCTCTTGATACTTCTCTAACATCAGCTCCAGTGGCCTCGCATAGTGCAGCTATCGAATTTATTGAGCTGATTCTCTGTGCTAAAAAAGCATTTGCTGTTAATTTGGCTAATTCACTACTCCAAATGTTAGTTTGCAAAATCTTGCCCTTAGGGACCCAATTTTTATAAATATCAACTAATGATTCTATTGCTTCTTTATTTTCTCCACCTATTAATACTCTATCAGGGTTCTCTAAGTCATCTATTGCTGTTCCTTCTGCAAGAAATTCAGGATTTGATAAAACATCAAAAGTTGATTTTTGAATTTGATCAGATGATCCTCCAGAATTTTCGAGTATGCTTTTGATTACCTCTGCCGTTTTTACAGGCAGTGTGCTTTTTTCTACAACAATCGTATGACCAATTGCATATTTTGCAACTTGTCTTGCACAAGCCTCTACCCATTTTAGATCGCTTGCTTGACCAGCACCTATACCTTTTTTTTTAGTTGGGGTATTGACGGAAATAAAAATCATATCTGCAGAAGCAATATGATTTTTAATATCTGTAGAGAAAATAAGGTTATCACCTCTGCATCTACCTATTATTTCAGATAATCCAGGTTCAAAGATTGGCAGTTTAGAGAGATCATCACTATTCCATAACTCAATTCTTTCTTTATTTACATCAACTACGTTAACTTTTAAATTTCTGCATTTGTCTGCAATTACCGACATGGTTGGCCCCCCTACATATCCAGCTCCAATACAACAAATATTTTTAATTATTTTTTTATTCATTTCTACGATTGATCTTTTGAGTACTTTAATTAAATTTACTATCTAATTTCTTTTAGAGGAGTTCCCAATATCTAATAATTATTAATTTTTAAAAAATTATTTATTAAATTTAATTTTAAATGGATGTTTTTAGATTTTTGTATTTTGAAATATACTACTATGTATAAAAAAAACTTAAAATCTTCTAAACTTATTTTTTTTAAATTTATAAAGACAAAATTTTAAATAAAAAAATTTTTATTTGTATGCATCTTAATTAAATCTTCTACACGATAAAAATAAAAAAGTACGAAAGTTTAATGAGATTTTTTATTTAAACTTTGAATAGTTAGAGAGCTCTTTAAAAAGTTCAATTCTCCAGTGCGAATTTTTTAAACCAATTATTTTTTTTGTTTCTTTTGATTCAAGCACAGAATACTTCGGCCTTGAGGCAATAGTTGGGAACTCATTTGATTCAACAGGAACAATAATAGGAACTTTTTTGATTAATCCAATTTTTTCTACTATTTCTCCTATTGAAACTGCCACGTCGTACCAACTAGCTACTCCATCATTAGAAAAATGATTAAGAGATGGGATTGATTTATTAATTTTTGTATATTCAAAATTAATCTTTATAGTTTTCCAAATTGCATTTGCTAATGATGAAGTAGTTGTAGGAGAGGAAATTTGATCATAAACGACTTTTATTTCTTTTCTTTCATTAAATAATTTAATCATTTTTGTTATGAAATTTTTTCCATTTGCACCCATTAACCAGCTTGTTCTTAATATACATAACTGATTATTTTTATAAAGTATATTTTGGATAAATTCTTCTCCCTGCCCTTTTGAGGTTCCATAAAAGTTAATTGGAGAAATAATTTGATTTGTTTTGTATGGTGAGTTTTGATTCCCGCTGAATACATAATCTGTACTGACATGAAGTAATTTCCCACCAGTTATTGATAAAGCTTTTGCCAATGCTTTGGGTCCAAGGGCATTGATTTTATATGCAACTTCTTGATCTTCTTCAGCTTGATCAACATTAGTATATGCCCCGCAATTGATAACCCAGTCAGGAGATGAATTAATTACATATTCATAACATTCTTTCTCCTTGCTTAAATTAAGTTCAATTCTTGAAGGGGTTAAAAGATTAATATTCCTTGGAGCGCTTTTTATAATTTGACTCCCTAATTGACCTGAAGAACCTATTAAGAGAATTTTCATTAAAAAATTTCCTCTTTTTCAATAAGAGAATTTAATCTTAATCCATTATTATCTTTTAAAGATAAAATTGGATTATCCAAATTATTTTCTAATATTGGCCAATTAATCGAAATTAGTTCATCATTCCATAAGACAGTTCGCTCTAAATCTTTACTCCAGAAATTTGTTACTTTATAATCTAAAATTGCTTCTTCACTCAAAGTCAAAAATCCATGAGCAAATCCTTCTGGTATCCAAAGTTGATTTTTTTTATCGCAACTTAATATTAAACTAGTCCAAGAAGAAAAAGTTTTAGATTTTTCCCTTAAATCAACTATTACATCGAAAACTTTACCTTTGGTAACCCTTACAAGTTTTCCTTGTGACATAGGTTCTAATTGATAATGTAGTCCTCTAATTGTGCCTTTTTTAGATAATGACTGATTATCTTGAACAAACTTAATTCTTGAATTAACTTTAATTTTAAATTCATTTTCATTCCATGTTTCATAAAAATATCCTCTGTCGTCATGAAATATTTTTGGATTTATTTCAAGCGGACCATCAATAATTTCGTTACTTTTGTTTCTTAATTGTTTTAATTGCATGATTAAATTATTAATTTTTTAAAACTTTTGCGTTCATTTTATTGAAAAAAAATTCCTGAAATTAGATTTATCTACCATATTTATCTTCAAATCTTACTATGTCATCTTCACCTACATATGATCCGCTTTGGACTTCTATAAGGGTTAAGGATATTTTGCCTGGATTATATAGTCTATGCTTGGAACCTAAAGGTATATAAACACTTTGGTTCTCAGATAAGATCTCTATTTTATTATCAACCTCTACTTTTGCAGTGCCACTGACCACAACCCAATGTTCAGATCTATGATGATGCATTTGAAGAGATAATTTTTCACCTGGTTTAACCTGTATTAATTTAACTTGCCATCTATTACCCTCTACTACTGATAGATAATGTCCCCATGGTCTATAAACCTTAGTATGAGAATCCCCTGCAGGGATGTTTTTTTTCTTCAGATGATTAACTATATTTTTAACTTTTTGGGATGACTTTTTATTGGATATTAAAATCGCATCGCTTGTTTCAACTACTACCAATTCATTTAAATCTATTCCTACTATTAATCTGTGCTCACTTCTAAAATAAGAATTTTCTGTATTTTGTAAAATTACATTCCCCTCAGTAAAGTTACCTTTATTATCTTTTTTTGCAGTCTTCCAGATAACCTCCCAACTTCCGACATCACTCCATCCTACATCCAAAGGAATTACAATTCCTCTTGATGTTTTTTCCATTACAGCAATATCTATTGAAATATTTTCACACTTTTTGAATGAAACTTTATCTAATCTCTGAAAATCAAGATCTATAATACTCTTATTAAGTGCCTCTTTACACGACAATAATATTTCAGGTGAGAATTTTTCTATTTCTTTAATTATTTCTTGTGCTTTGAACATAAACATACCGCTATTCCAAGTATATTTGTTCTCTTTGATTAATTCTCTGGCTTTTTCTAAATTTGGTTTTTCTATAAAACTTTCTATATCAACTCCCTCCAAATTATTACTAAGTGGCTTTGAAGCCTTTATGTATCCGTAACCAGTTTCTGGAGATGTTGGGACAATACCAAAAGTAACTAATTTATTTTGTTCTGTATATTCAATGCCTTTTTCAAGGAGAATCAAGAATTTTTCTTCATTTATTATTTCATGATCTGAAGATAAAACTAATAAAGTTGGATCTTCTTTTAGCTCAAGCGCCTTCAATGCAGCAAGAGTAACAGCTGGAGCTGTATTTCTTCCAAATGGCTCTAACAAAATTATGAAATCTTCTATATTTATTTCCCTCATTTGTTCAGCTACAATAAATCTATGTTGTTCATTGCAAACCAATATTGGTTTTTGAAGATTTTTTAGAGGAAGTATTCTTTGAATAGTTTTTTGTAATAAGCTAAATTTGTCGCCTTTTTTTATAGATAAAAATTGTTTAGGATAAGAAGCTCTTGATAGAGGCCAAAGTCTAGTTCCTGATCCTCCGCATAAGATTAAAGGAAAAATATCACTGCTAGTCATAATTATTTATCTCTTCAGATATAAATTATATTATCGTATTTGTTAACATTTACTTAAAAATATAAATAGTTTTAAAATAATTTTCTTTAAATGTAGAAGGTGTTCTAACAAAAGATAAAAATTTTTAAAATAAATAAATCATTGTTTATTTATTTTATACAATTTTTATTATCACTTTAATTAAAAGTATTTATATATGAAGTGTGAAAAGAAAATAAATATATTGATGATCTCCTCAAATGCTGATATTGGAGGAGGGCCAAAACAAATGTTCAGTCTTGGAGAAAATTTAAATCTATGTTTTAGGGTTTTTTATGCTATTCCAAAAAATAATAATTATTCTATATATTTAAATTCAAAAAATTATATAGAGATTTCTGAAAGAAAAATAACCCCAAAAGATATTTTAAATTTGATTATGTTCGTTAGATCTAATAAAGTAGACATAATTCATGCTCATGGGAAAGGGGCAGGGGTCTTATCAAGAATAACTAATATTTTTCTTCAGAAAAAACTTATTTATACTTTTCATGGTATCCACATTGAGTGTCATAGTTATTTAACAAATTTTATATATCTAATTTATGAATTTGTTTTTGGAAGGATTGATACACATAAAATATTTGTTTCAGAAAGTGAGAAATTGTTTGCAAAAAAATCAAATATTTATATTTCTAATAATATTAGTGTAATTAATAATGGAGTTGAAAATAGATTAATAAAAGCAAAAAAAATATCTATAAATGATATTAAAAATAATCATATAAAAAAAATAACGGTTATATCTGTTTGTAGATTTGTTGAGCAAAAAAACATAAAAGATATTATTAATATTGCAAAAAGAATTCCCGAAATTGATTTTAAGTTAGTTGGTTATGGAAAGCTTTGGGATGAAATAAAGAATTCACTTTCAGAATTTGAAATTGAAAATGTTAAATTAATTGGAATGAAAAAAAATGTTTTTGAACATTTATATTATTCTGATATTTATTTGTCTACATCCTTATATGAAGGATTACCACTTAGTATTTTAGAGGCGATGTCAGTTGGATTACCTATAATTGCAAGTAATGTAGTAGGTAATCTTGATACTGTAGAAAATGGGATAAATGGATACTTATATGATTTGAACGACTACAGTATTGCTGTTAAATATTTGAAAAAATTAGCCTTAGATGAATCACTTAGAAATTTAATGGGGTATAACTCTTTTAAAAAACAAAGAGAATTTTTTTCGAAGGAAAAAATGTTATCTAAATATGAAAAATTATATGATAGTTTTTTCTAAGAATTTAATTAAAAATAATTTTAAAATCAAAAAAGTTTTCCATATTTATTGCTAGCGAATAACATTTCTTTGAAACTCTTAGATTTTTCAAACAATTCTTGATATTTCCCACTTGAAGCTATTTCTCCATTTTTGAATTCATAAATAAAATCACATTCCTTTATTGTTGATAATCTATGAGCTATGAAAATAATTGTTATGTTTTTATTGATTTTTAAAAGTGATTTCATAAGTTCTGATTCTGTCAAGTTATCTAGGCCAGAGGTGGCTTCATCAAGAACTAATAAAAATGTATCTCTGTAAAAAGCTCTTGCAATAGCAATTCGCTGCCTTTGTCCTCCTGAGATCCTTATCCCATTCTCCCCAAGTTGTGTGCTTAACCCTTCAGGTAATGAATTAATAAGTTCTTCCAACTGTGCTGCATTAATTGCATCCCTAACTTTTGAATCATTAATTTCATCCTTATTTAAACCATAAGCAATATTGGTCCTAATATCTCCATTTAGTAAATTGATGGATTGAGGTACATAAGAGCAAATTGATTGCCATGATGAAATTTGACTATTTTTAAGTTCTTTCCCGTCTAGTAAAATTTTCCCCTCTGAAGGCCTAAGTAGACCAATTATTTGGTTTGCAAAAGTACTTTTTCCGCTTCCAGTCTTTCCAACTATTGCAATTTTTGATCCAGTTTTGATTGTTAAATTTATATTTTTTAAAGCATAGTTATCTTTGGAGGGATACTTATAACTAAGATTAGTAATTTGTATTGTTTTCTTTGGAACTTTAAATTTATTATTTTTTTTAATTATTGAATAATTTCTATTATTGGGGAGATCTAAAATTTTAAAAGCTTCTTCTAGATCTGGAATGCCTCCGCGTAAAGCTGTAATACCTCTAAAAAAATCTTGCAATGGGGGAGTTAGTTTCAGAGAAGCAACTGCAATTGTCGCTAAGAAAGGAATAATTTCTAATAAAGTACTTGGATCTTTATCCTGTAAATAAGGAAATAGTCCTATAGAAAAAATAAGTGTTATTCCAAAAGGTTCTACTAGTGACCTTGGAAATTCGGGAAAAGTTTCAGCCTTCCATAAATAGGGTAAAGCTCTTTTGCTAGCATTTTCATATCTACTTTCGAAATATTGTTCCGATCCAGTTAAATGGACATCTATTATTGTTTTCATAGATTCTGTGATAACTTTGTTTATTTCTCTCTCCAGAATTATCTTTTGTCTTGAAGCAGCTCTGATAAAAGGCGTAACACTTAAGGAAATCAATGTGTAACCAATTACTAAACCAATTATTAAAATAAAAGAATTAATTTTTGCAAAACTGAAAATAGCAAAAAAAATAAAAATAATAATAAAAAAACCACTTATGATCTCTAGAATGGGTCTTATGAAATTTTCCGATACTCTTGAAATGTTTAACAGTATTTTTGAAGTTATATCTTCGCTTTTATCTGTTAGGAAAAATTCATACTTTTGATGAAATATTTTTTTTTGAATTTTTTGTGATAATTCAATAAAAATTTCAGCTTTTAGCTTCTCTTGAAAAGCTCTAAGAAATAACTTTAAGAATGAAGTAAGCCAATTAATAAAAATGTAAAGCAGAACAATAATAATTAACTTTGTGAAAGGATCTGTTGTAATTAACTCAGAGTAGGGAATTGAAGGCCTGTTCTCCTTTTGAACAACTATTACAAAAAGTCTTGAAACCAAGCCAACTACTAAAACGTCACTTAGCCCAGTAATTATTGCTAAAGGAATAATTTTGTAAATCTTATTTCTTCTCTCTTTTGAGAGAATGTTCAAAAGGCGAATTATTAAATTTATCGTTTTGCTATACATAATATTAATTCATGCGTTTGTTTAAATTAAATACTTTTTAATATGCTCCCCTGTCCATAGGAAATAATAGTACACCAAAAGTTCTAATAATTATTCTAAGATCCATTAGAAAATTAAAACTTTCAACATAAAG
>MDTE01054855.1_pt1 | contig 45542 bp, 48 predicted proteins | sample 811231 | NCBI WGS metagenome assembly MDTE01 (sample SAMN05326651, study PRJNA326480) | marine metagenome | isolation source: seawater | place: Indian Ocean: Red Sea | collected 2010 | reverse complement strand
TGGAGCGTGAGAACATATCGTTCGGGCGCTGCCGTTCCTGGCCCGTACGGCGGCCAAGCGCGCTCCTCAGGCGTAAAATCACGAAGACCGCGATCAGCGCGAAAAAAATAATGTCGAAATATTGGAACCCGTCAGACATATTCCCTTACTCTTGCCTGCGCGCTAAAAACCCCTGGAAAACTGTCAGATAACACCTTGTATTTCACTTACGCAAACATGCTAAAGGCTGCGCCCACGTGTAACGCCATACCTGCCAACACTCGTGGCGGGCTGCTATATGTAACAAATAGACCTTCACCACAAAAACCGCAAGCTCGGCTATGTTTCCTTTTCTCTTGATTTTCGTCTTACTGACCGCCGAAATCTACATATTCGTAGAGGTCAGCGGACAAGTCGGCCCTTGGCTAACGGTCGGCATGATTTTTGCCACCGCTTTCATCGGCAGCGCGATCCTCAGGTATCAGGGTCAGCGAATGATAGCACGTGCGCGAGAACAAGTCGTAAAACGAGAACTGCCCGTAGCAGAATTCGCCCACGGCGCGGTACTGGTAGTCGCCGCTTTTCTTCTGCTTACACCAGGATTCATTACTGATGCGCTAGGTGTGTTTCTGCTTATACCGGTTTTCCGCCGTTTCGTCCTAAGCTCAATTCTTTTTGCCATTCGTTCGCGCATACATAGGTCCCAAACGTGGGGTGGGTCCGGCACTGCCGATCATAGCAGCACCGTTATTGACGGCGATTTCGAGGATATAAGCGACTCAGAAACAGGCGGCACGCGGCCAGCCGGTGGCAAGCGAATAGATAGGGACTAAAGCCCTCCCTGTGATAATCTCCCCCGCTTTAATGCGCCCGAATAAAGACGTTGGACGAAAGGTATTGAGACATGACCAATGATGAGAAATCCAAGGACGTCAATCACCCACCACCAGATGAATCAGCCGCAGATATGACGAAAGACGGCAGTGACGTAGCCATTGAGACGCCGCCCGCCGAGCAAACTTCTGCGCCGCAAATCGGCATACAATCACAATATATAAAAGATTTGTCCTTCGAAAACCCCGGCGCACCCGGCAGTCTTGTCGCCACAACGAAGGGTCCTGACATCCAGGTCAATGTTGAAGTCCAGGCACGCACGTTGGAAAATGATAATTATGAGGTTGTGCTCCATATTACTGCGACTGGCAAAAACGGTCAGACCACGCTCTTTATACTTGACCTCACCTACGGCGCCGTATGCTTCATCGCTGGTGTGCCTAAGGAATCGATCCAACCGGTTCTGCTAGTCGAGTGTCCACGCATGATTTTTCCCTTCGCTCGCCGCGTGTTGTCCGACGCAACACGGGATGGCGGTTTCCCACCACTCATGCTGAACCCCATCGATTTCCTAGCGCTTTATCGCCAGCAGCTTCAAATTCAATCCAACAGTGAGGTAGCGAAAGCCGACCCTTAATTTGGCAGATACTTAATTTTTCCAGATCGGGTCGTTTAGAGTTGCTATAAAGGCATCATGAGCCGCCAGTTCCTCTCTGCTAAGCGCGTGACGACGCGGCTCACGTGTTTTTTTAGCTCCTGCATCCACTTCCTTGTCGGAGGCACAGATCTGACTCACTGGAAGTACCAAGTTCGGCTGACGGCCGCCGATCAATTCAAGATAGACCTCGGCGAGAAGTTGAGCATCCAACAAAGCACCGTGCAAATTGCGCTCGGAATTATCAATCTCAAAGCGACGGCAGAGCGCATCTAGGTTTGCCGGCGCCCCGGGATATTTTCTGCGTACAAGTGCCAATGTATCGATTGCCCGGGCAGGCGGTAGGATGCGGCGACCGATGCGCTCAAACTCCGCATTTAGAAATCCTAGGTCAAAAGAGGCGTTGTGAATTATCAGTTTATCATCGCTGAGAAATTCGAGAAATGAATCTGCAATATCCCCAAAAACAGGTTTATCGGCGAGAAACTGAGCGCTTAAGCCATGCACCCGGAAGGCACCTTCCGGCATTTCGCGCTCAGGATTAATATAGCATTGGAAGGTTTCACCGCTGGTGAGGTGATTAACCAACTCGACACAGCCAATCTCGACAATCCGATCGCCGGTCGCTGGATCCAAGCCCGTGGTTTCGGTATCAAGAACGATTTCACGCATTGCCGCAGATAGTGTACGTCAACTTACAGTGGCGGGCCAACATATAGGCCACCGTCGGCCGCATCGCGTCGCCAAGGTTGTGAAAATCTTCTGCGACTGGCGCACCGATTCGCGCCTGCTTAGACCAGTATGGATGACGAAATTTGCGCGCCGGCGTTTTTCCCAATCGGGCATCTGGCGCGCCAGAATCCCATTGAACTTATCTTCTGTCATGCCGGGACGGGATAATACGCGAGTGCGCTGCACGAATCTTGGGGCAGAAACTACCACGGTAGCATCACAGCGCGTCTCGCCGCCGGTCTCAAAAAGGAGTGGTATATCAAGCACCGAAATTTGGCAGTTCCGGCGCTCAGCAGCAGCGAGAAATTTCCGTTCCGCCCGACGCACCAGGGGATGCACAATGTTTTCCAACCGCTTAAGCGCCGTCTCGTCGCCAAATACCAATTTGCCAAGAACCTGCCGATCCACCGTGACGGCACCACTTTCAACGCTGCGTGCTTCGGGGAAAGCCTCAGTCACCGCTGCCACTGCCGCGCCACCTGGCCCGGTCAAGCGGTGCACTTCTAAATCGGCATCCCATACTGCTGCACCCAATCGAGAAAAGGTCTGGGTCGCTGTGCTCTTCCCCATACCGATTGAGCCAGTTAGACCAAGGATCATCATGGGAGCATCATGAAACGAGATCACTGGCAACAAACGTTCGTAAATCGTCCGTAACTTCCGGCGCAATCCCAAACCAAGCCTTAAAACCCGGTCGCCCCTGATGCAACAACATACCGAGACCATCGACCGTAATATTGCCGCGTCCAGCTGCCGCCGTGAGCAAATCCGTGGTTAGCGGCGAATAGACTAGATCGTTCACCACTGCACCTAAAGGAAGTAGCGAAAGGTCGAGGTCAAGCGGCGGCTGGCCATCCATGCCAAGGCTCGTTGTATTCACAAGTAGCGTTGCCTTATCAAGTGCATTGGCGCGAGTCTCCCAGGGAAGCGGTTGCACTATTGCACCAAAGGCCTTGGCCATATTTTCAGACCGTTCCAGAGTGCGGTTTAGGAGGCGAATTTCAACCGCACCCGCCTCCTTTAAGGCAACGCAGACTGCCCGCGAAGAACCGCCCGCGCCGAGTACCACGGCCGGGCCGTCTGTGAAATCGCAACCGGGCGCACCAACACGAAGATTTTCCATAAACCCGAAAGCATCACTATTATCACCGAGAAGTGATCCGTCCTTCCGCACTATCACAGTGTTAACTGCACCAATCTTGGTAGCGATCGGTGTCATCTCATCAACCAAACCAAGCGCCGCTTCTTTATGAGGAACGGTAAGATTACAACCTTCGAATCCCATCGCCGAGAGACCGGCCAGCGCTGCCTTGAGATTTGCCGGACGCACAGCGAGCGGCAGATAAGCACCATCGATGCGGTAGCGCTCAAGCCAAAAGCCATGCATACGGGGCGAACGCGAATGCTGGACCGGCCAGCCTATAACGCCCGCAAGTTGTGATGCACCAGTGACAATCATGACACCAGTAACCCGCGGCTGCGCAGAAAACCTAAAAGTGGTAACAAAGGGAGGCCAAGGATAGTGAAATAATCTCCCTCAATTTTATCAAACAATTGCGCTCCCAGCCCTTCGAGACGATACGCACCGACACAACCATATGCCTCTCCTGCAGCGGCATTAAGATAATGTTCGACGAACTCATCAGAAAAGTCGCGCATTTGAAGTCGTGGTGCGCCAACATAGCACCATAATACCGAACTGCCTCGCATAACGCAGACTGCGGTAGCTAGATGGTGGGCGCGCCCGCGAAGAAGTTTTAATTGCCGCCGCGCGTCTTGTCGATCGCGCGCCTTATCGAGCCAGTCCCCACCACAATCGAGTAACTGATCCGCGCCGATTACTAATTTGCCGGGCATCTTTGCCGCAATATGGGCTGCCTTTAATTCAGCGAGAGCCAGCGCCACATTTTCTGCGCCCTCAAGCTTCTTAGTGATTTTCAACTCCGTTTCATCAACATGCGATGGGCGGGTTTCAAAATCGAGTCCGGCGCCATGCAACAATGCCGCGCGTGCGGGACTCGCCGATGCCAAAATTAATGGTTCGTTGCCGCTCACTATACTGACTCCGATCTCTCGGCGATTCCCCTTGACCACCCGAATCAAGAACTTTTAATTTGCTGAATAGTTCATTGGAACAAAGTGGATTTAATTATTGATGGTAAGTGTTACAGCAATCCCCGATGCCATACCGGTGGAAAACACATCCTCTTTCGCCGCAACTTGCAATGACTTGTGCGAATTTCTAATTCAAACAACACTAATAGACAGTTACCACAGCTTCGCACAACACGCCAAATCATACCCCTTCGCTAAACCGGAAAGTTTGCGGCCGGGCGCAAACACGGCTTCCTATGAGCATCCATTTCAGCGTTCAGCGTTAGTTCTTCTCGTGGACGGCACGCTGCCGATCAACCTACGCAAACATATCCGCTATCGGAGAGCGAACGAATTAAACGAGGATAATCTTGCCCGGCTTGCCCCAGAAATTGCACGCGATCACTGTCCTCCCATCGGTCTCAGTTTAGATCACGAGATGTTTTCCGCTTTACTCGACCGATTACTCGATGTCGATTACGCCCTTCTCATGCAGCGCCCCACCGAAGCAGCAGCAATCTCCCTTAGCCATATGCACGTGAAGGTCGAGCGGTTGACCGATAACGCTGTCAGAGTTTTAGCCCGCGACCTCGGCTATATCCGCCGCACCCTCATTGAGAATGGGGAAGTTTATGCGGAAACTCTCGAGCGGAAATATTTCGAGTATTTCGGGTTTGCAGCAAACGCCTCAGGACGAAAATGCGCCGCTGCTATGGCTGCACAGCTGCTCAGCGCCGAAGAAGCGCGTTTCACTGTATTTGCCACTTGTCAGGAAGATTGCCGTCTGACCATGCTTGATAGCAGCGATATGGTCACTCATCATATGTTACTGATGATAAACCCTGACGAACTGACTGAACTCGGCGCAGTAAACGTGCACGATTATATCATCTCTAGTACGGATAATGGATGCGTTGTCTGTTACCGGGCACAATTTCGCCGTACCAGACATGCTCAGCCAAGAAACCCCAACTCAGGCCCCCGGTCGGAAATGGGTCTGGAGGCACCCTGGTTGGAAATTAACGCGGAAACTATCATACCGTTGCCAGGACACAGTGCCGCGCCACTTTCTTATAGCTGGCTCTGAAGAACTTATACATCTTCGTCAACATGCTTAGCATGCAGCTGGAGCACTGCTGCTGCTGTCTCTTCGATGGAGCGATGGGTAACATCGATCACTGGCCAGCCTGTCTGGGAAAAGAGGCGCCGAGCATGTTTAACTTCCTCAACTACTGAGTTGGGGTCAACATATTCAGTGCCCTCATCTTGGCCAATCATACGTAGCCGACTGCGTCGGATATCAACCAATTGATTAGCACCACACGTAAGCCCCACCACTAGAGGACTTTGTAACGCTCCCAGTTCCAATGGCAAAGGGCATCCCGGTATTATAGGTACATTAGCTGTCTTAAATCCACGATTGGCAAGATAAAAACAAGTTGGCGTTTTCGATGAACGTGATACGCCAACTAACACGATATCTGCTTGTTCAAGCGAGCTGGTCGCTTGACCATCATCATGCAAAAGAGTGAAATTCATGGCATCGATGCGACCTAGATAATGAGCATCCATGACATGTTGACCACCTGGTTGATTAGTACTCTCGACACCAAGATATTGGCTTAATATAGAAATCGCAGTATCGAGCAGAGGAACGCACGGAACGTCTAAGGCGCGGCACTCTTCTTGCAGCGTTTGCCGCAATTCAGCATCAACCAAGGTAAACATAACAACGCCTGGATTAGCGGCAACACTTGCAAGTACACGGCTCAGCTGATCCTTCGTTCGGACCAGAGACCAGAGATGTTCTATTGCTTCAATATCACCGAACTGGGCGGTTGCACCACGCGCCACGGTAATTGCGGTTTCTCCCGTTGCATCAGAAACGAGATGAAGATGAAAACTACTTACGCTCATGCAATCTCATGATTTTCACGAACAAGAAGATGTGCATAACACCACCAAAATTTGTGGGCCAAAACAAAGGCAATATCGGATCAGGATTTATCACCAAAAGATCCGTGATCTAGATCATGACCTATGCCCACGTAGAGTTTTCTCAACGTTTACGGGGATTATTTTCTCTCAAATAGACTTATCCCAACAATCCCCGTTATACAGCTCATCGAAAATGCAATTAAACATCTAATTGTAAGAATATATTACAGCATTCTTCCACCGTTACACCGTCAATTTCGAGTTCACTCCGTGATGCAGAACTAATTTGGGATAAAAACGAATCCCCCGTTTTCCCAGGTTCTACTACAACTACTACTTAATAATTTTTATAAGAATTTAATAGAAATAGATGTTCGTATAACTTTGCCTAGTCACACTTAGGGTCAGTCAGAATGAAACCAGCATGAACTCAGAGACTCTACCAGAAAAACCTATGCTTCTCACACTCCTTGGTGAATGCCAAACGCCAATACCTTTTTGGTTTATGCGTCAGGCAGGACGCTATCTGCCTGAATATCGAGCAATGAGAGCCAAGGCCGGAAGCTTTCTTGATCTTTGTTATTCACCAGATCTCGCTGTTGAAGTCAGTTTACAACCAATCCGACGTTTCGGCATGGATGGCGTCATTATGTTTTCTGACATCTTAGTGGTTCCAGAAGCTCTTGGCATTGGTTTGCGCTATATTGAAGGCGAGGGTCCAAAATTGGAAATTATCCGCCAAAGGCATCCATTGCCTAGATATGAGAAAGAAACATTTCTCTGTCGTCTAGCTCCGGTCTTTGAGACTCTTAAGAGACTTTCTGCTAACGCGCCCAAAGCTACAACGTTGATCGGATTTGCCGGCGCACCATGGACCGTAGCCAGTTATATGATTGAGGGCGGGAGCAGCAAAGATTTTAGTAAATCAAAAGCTTGGGCGTTTGAAGAGCCTGGTTCTTTCGATGCGGTAATCAAATTGCTGGTGGACGCTACCAGCGATTATCTTTTGGCTCAAATTGAGGCTGGTGCTGAGTGCGTTCAAATCTTTGATAGTTGGGCAGGGGTTCTACCGGAAGCAGCTCTTCAACGTTGGAGTTTATTACCCATATCTGAAATGGCAAAACGTGTCCGAGAAAAACATCCAGATACACCAATTATTGTTTTTCCGCGGGGTGTAGGCCCTTGTTACGAAATGTTTGCACGGGATCCGAACATTACGGCAATTTCCCTTGATTCGACGGTCCCACTGGCCTGGGCTGCTAAGGTGCTACAGCCGCATGCTGTCTTGCAGGGAAATCTCGATCCGCTTTATCTTGTCTCTGGCGGTGCTACGATGCGCGAAGAGGCAAATCGGATACTTGAAACTCTGAGAAGTGGGCCATTCATCTTTAATCTAGGTCATGGGATTGTTCCGCAGACACCACCGCAACATGTTGGTGAGTTAGCTCAACTTATTCGCGGTTGGAAAGACTAAGAGATGTCAAAAATTGCAATCGTTCTATTTAATCTCGGCGGACCGGATTCGCCCGATGCTGTGGAACCTTTCCTTTATAACCTTTTCAGTGATCCAGCGATTATTCGTTTACCGCGTTTTCTTCGTCTTTTTCTTGCTGGAAAAATTTCACGGAAACGCACACCTATAGCCCAGGAAATTTACCGGCACATAGGGGGCAAGTCTCCCATTCTTCAGGAAACTCAAAATCAGGCACGTGCGCTAGAAACGGCACTAGCTGATCTTGGTGAACTTAAAGTATTTATCGCCATGCGTTATTGGCATCCAGGCAGTGATGTTACTGCTATGGAAGTAAAGGGCTATGCACCAGATAGAGTGGTGCTGCTCCCGCTTTACCCGCAGTTTTCAACAACGACAACGAAATCTTCGTTGATCGAATGGTACCGCGCAGCAGGTCAAGCAGGTTTGCTCGCCCCACAAGTAGCAACCTCGGCTATATGTTGCTATCCAACCGCGTCCGGTCTAATTGAGGCGCAAAGCGCGCTAATATCATCGGTTTTGAGGGAGCTCGCTGATGAAAGATCAGTGCGTCTCCTATTTTCAGCCCATGGTCTACCCGAGCGTATCGTAAGAAAGGGTGACCCGTACGCTTGGCAAGTTGAACAAACAGCGGCACAAATCGCCATGCACTTAGGTATCAAAGATTTAGATTGGCAACTCTGTTATCAAAGCCGTGTGGGACCGATGAAGTGGATCGGTCCGGCAACTGATGATGAGATTCGCCGTGCTGGCGCTGACGGTAAGAGCTTGGTAGTCGCGCCAATAGCTTTTGTCTCGGAACACTCGGAGACCCTGGTTGAGCTCGATATTGAATATCGAAAACTCGCGGAAGAAAGCGGTGTTTCGACATATCGCAGGGTGCCTGCTGTGGGTTGTCACCCGGCCTTTATCGATGCTTTAGCAGACTTAATTAGACAGAATTTAAGACGTGCACCTGGTAATGAAAACAGCTTGTTTTCTCATATGGACAGCCGGTTTTGTCCTGCCCAACACTCCGGCTGTCCGTTGGTGATTGGTCGATAAGGGCAGCATAAAGGATGGCCGACGATCTCTATACATGGTTGCGGGCTTTCCACGTTATTGCGGTAATCGCTTGGATGGCAGGCCTGCTCTATTTGCCAAGGCTCTTCGTTTATCACTGTGATTCGGCGCTTGGTTCGGATAAAGCAAAAACGTTCGAGGTAATGGAGAGGCGTCTCCTGCGGGCAATAATGAATCCGGCAATGGTCATTAGCTTAGGCCTGGGCGCTGTTCTTTTGTTGCAACCTGGTGTCATCGATTGGTCTGGCGATATTTGGCCCTATGTAAAGCTTGCTTTCGTCTTTACTCTTCTGATTATGCATTACTTGTTGGCACGTTGGCATAAAGACTTCGTAATGGAGAGAAATCGACACTCAGCACGGTTCTACCGTTACGTTAATGAAGTGCCGACAGTTGTAATGATGGCTATCGTTATCTTTGTGGTGGTAAAGCCATTTTAAAAATAGTCAATCTCTATTTGACAATTGCGTCGTCTGTTCGATAATCGCCCTACCGATCGCACAATCGGGTTCAGAAAACGGCCCGGTGCGCCGTCCTTTCCGCGCTTTCTCCAATATTTCGCCAGCATTCGGCTAATTTGAGCCGTTGAGTGATCCTACCACCAAATAGTTTCACCCCGTTTGATTTCAGGTTAACCAAAACATGCACCTTCAAGAACTTAAGACCAAATCGCCAAAGGAATTGCTCGAATTTGCCGAGAGTTTGGAAATTGAAAATGCTGGCAGTATGCGCCGCCAAGACTTGCTGTTTTCTGTTCTTAAACAGTTGGCCGAGAACGACGAGGTTATCACTGGCTCGGGTGTGCTGGAGGCTTTACAGGACGGTTTTGGCTTTCTGCGCTCACCAGAAGCTAACTATCTCCCAGGGCCTGACGATATCTATGTTAGCCCGAGCCAGATCCGCCGTTTCGGTCTCAGGACCGGTGACACGTTAGAAGGACCGATTAGATCACCAAAGGATGGCGAACGTTATTTTGCTCTTCTGAAGCTTGAGACTATTAATTTCGATGAACGTGAAAAGATCCGCCACAAGGTTAATTTTGACAATCTGACGCCGCTCTATCCGGACGGACGCTTCACGCTGGAAAATGATGATCCTACCGTTAAAGATACTACGGGGAGAATCCTTGATCTGGTGGCACCTCTCGGCAAGGGTCAACGTGCATTGATTGTTGCTCCTCCACGTACCGGTAAGACGGTAATGCTGCAGAACATTGCGCACTCCATTGAAGCCAATCACCCCGAGGCAGTTCTTATTGTTCTTTTGATTGACGAACGCCCGGAGGAAGTCACTGACATGGATCGCTCCGTAAAGGGCGAGGTAGTCAGCTCAACCTTTGATGAGCCGGCTTCGCGCCATGTCCAGGTGGCGGAGATGGTGATCGAGAAGGCTAAGCGGTTGGTTGAGCATAAGCGCGATGTGGTAATCTTGCTAGATTCTATCACTCGTCTCGCACGCGCTTACAATACGGTGGTGCCGTCCTCAGGCAAAGTACTAACCGGAGGCGTTGATGCAAATGCGCTGCAACGGCCTAAGCGCTTTTTCGGTGCTGCTCGTAATATCGAGGAAGGTGGTTCACTTACTATCATCGCTACTGCGTTAATCGATACCGGCTCGCGCATGGACGAGGTGATCTTTGAAGAGTTCAAGGGGACAGGAAATTCAGAGATCATTCTTGACCGTAAGCTCGCTGACAAACGTACATGGCCGAGTATGGATATCGCGCGCTCGGGAACCCGCAAAGAAGAACTACTGGTGGACAAGGGAACCCTGTCGAAGATGTGGGTGCTGCGCCGCATTCTAATGCCGATGGGTGTGGTCGACGCCATGGAGTTCTTGATAGATAAGACTAAGGGCACCAAAAATAATCAGGACTTTTTCGATTCGATGAACGCTTGATCGCAGACAGATCTCTGCATCAAGGTTCTTATGAAAAACGCTGCGGAGCGTCCTCAAGTCCCAATTCGTGGGATTTTCTACATGTTGGCGACGACTGTAGTGATGTTCCCGGCGCTTAACGCTTCGGTTAAATTTCTCGCGGTCGATTACTCTCTGGTGCAGATAATTTTCGTGCGCTCAATCGTGCATCTCAGCTGGATGCTGATGTTCTTTATGCCCAGCTTGGGCTTCAAACTTTTCGCTACCAACCGCCTTGGGCTGCAGCTCGCTCGCTCGCTGCTGCAATTGCTTGCTCTAGTTGCTTTCGTGGTTGGCTTACTTTATGTGCCCATGACTACGGCGACTGCGATCTATTTCTCTGGGCCGTTGATCGTGGTCGCTCTTGCTGCATTGTTGTTGGGCGAAAAGGTTGGCATACGGCGTTGGCTCGCGGTGTTAATCGGTTTTCTCGGTGCTATGGTCATCATTAGACCAGGCGCGGAGGATACCCATTGGGCGGCGGTCTTACTGCTAGCATCGGCTTTCTTTTACGCCTTTTATCAAGTGCTGACTCGGCGCATTGCCGATCATGACGATTTCCGTGTCACGGCTGTCTACACAATTCTAATCGCTTTCATCGCTTCCACCATTGCCGTACCGTTCTATTGGGAAACACCGGTCGGTTGGGTCGATTGTTTAGTGTTCGGTGGGCTCGGGGTGTTCGGGGGGCTTGGGCATCTTTTTGTCATAAAGGCTTACGAACATGCCGAGGCGTCGGTTGTTGGACCATTCGATTACGGTCAATTAATCGGCGTATCGATCATTGGCTATTTGGTATTTTCCGAGGTAGCCGATTATTGGACATGGATTGGTGCGGCTATCATTATCGGTAGTGGAATCTATGTTGCACGCCGCGAGTCAGCGGTTCGTGGAAAGATAGTCTAAGTAGAGCCTGGACGAGGATTATCTATGTTAGAACCGTGTTTGTGAACACGAGCTGGTTCAAAATATTACTGGAAGGCCACCCCGCGCAAAGGAGACGGATATGATCCGTTATTGCCTTTAGCGGGGGGCTTCAATTAAAAATCGGCTGCTGCCTATTGCCATGCATGTTCCGGTGATTGAGGTGGCGGCTAGTGCCCCGCGGTAAGCGGGCTCATGGAATTAGGACGGTCGAGCCTGTGGTTTTGCGTGCTTCCAGATCACGGTGAGCTTGCGCTGCTTCTGCGAGTGGATAGGTCTGGTTAACCTCGATTTTAACTGCACCGCTCCGGACGACGTCAAATAGCGCGTTAGCAGAGGCATCGAGCTCGGGTCTTGTTGCGTTATAAGCAAACAAGGTCGGGCGGGTAAGAAAGAGCGATTTTGCGGCTAACATGGAAATGTTAAAATCATTAAACGGTCCCGAAGCCTGCCCGAAATTTACCATCACGCCGAGGCGTTTAAGGCATTCGAGAGAACCAACAAAAGTGTCGTTACAGATCGAATCGTACACAACTGGAACGCCTTCCCCACCGGTCAACTCCTTGACCTTCTCAACCCAATCGCCACCGTTATAAACAATCGGGTGATGGCAACCGTGCGCCTTGGCAATCTTGGCTTTCTCGGTATTCCCAACGGTACCGATCACGGTAGCGCCGAGTTGGTTGAGCCATTGGCACTGAATGAGGCCGACTCCGCCAGCTGCAGCGTGGACAAGCACGGTCTCCCCGGCTTTTACGGGGTAAGTACGGAGTATGAGGTATTCTACTGTCATACCTTGCAACATCATCGCTGCGCCCTGTTCGAAGGAGATATCGTCTGGCAAATTAACTAAATGTTGCGCAGGAATGTTTCTAAGCTCGGCATAAGCGCCTGGCGGTGGTGGGGCGGCATAGGCGACACGGTCGCCGACGGCGACGTCGCTCACACCCTCGCCTACGGCTTCGACTGTGCCAGCGCCTTCCATGCCAATTACTGCGGGGAGTTGAGGTAGTGGATACAGGCCAGAACGGTGATAGACATCGATATAGTTTAGGCCAATCGCGCCGTGACGGATTTGTGCCTCGCCTGCACTTGGCGTTGGAACTTTGACATCTTCATATTTCAGGACTTCCGGCCCGCCCTGTTCGTAAAGGCGTACGGCTTTGCTCATTATATTTTCTCCTGTTTATTCTTTATCTTCGATGCTCGGCCACTCGGGCCTCGATAGCATCCCACACAAGCCCATCAAGGCGCACATCGTCAAGCCGGTTGATTTCGATGATTCCGGTCGGCGAGGTAACGTTGATCTCGGTGAGAAAATCCCCGATGACGTCAATGCCGACGAAGATCAATCCGCGGTCCCGGAGCGCGGGGCCAATTATGGCGCAAATTTCGTCCTCGCGCGGCGTTAATTTGGTTTTCACAGCCTGAGCGCCTACATGGAGATTGGCGCGCGCTTCACCTTCAGCCGGAACGCGGCTGACTGCCCCGGCGGCGATACCATCAATCAGGATGATGCGCTTATCTCCCTGGCGCACTTCTGGTAGATATTGCTGAACGATCATCGGCTCGCGGTAGAGACCGACGAACATTTCCAAGAGCGCGTTCAGATTCTCGTCTTCGGGCGAGACGTGAAACACTCCGGCACCACCATTACCGAACAACGGCTTAACGACGATATCGGAAAATTCCATGCGAAACGAGTGCACTAATGCTATGTCTCGGGTGATCAGAGTAGGTGGCATGATATTTTTGAAATGCGTAACAAACAGCTTTTCTGGCGCGTTGCGGACATGCACAGGATCGTTGACCACTAATGTCTCGGGGTGGATGTGTTCCAAGAGGTGGGTTGCAGTTATATAGGCCATATCGAAGGGCGGGTCCTGGCGCATCAAAACTACGTCCATCTCCGCGAGATCAAGCATTTGTGCAGCGCCGAGTTCAAAATAGTCGTTGGTGTTTGGTTGGACTTGAAGCGATCGAGCGCGGGCGATTACGCGGCCCTGCTGGAGCGATAAGTCGCTTGGTTGATAGTGATAAAGCAGGTGACCGCGTGTCTGGCCCTCTAGGGCAAGGGCGAAAGTACTGTCACCGGAGATATCAATGTCGTTCATGGCGTCCATCTGTATGGCGACAGCAAGGCTCATGTCAGTTTAGGCTCGATTTTATCTGTTCAAGAAGCGATGCTGCTTCGCGTTCCTGGTCAGCAGTTGGTGCAAAATTGAGGTAAGTTTCGAGTGCGGTTATGGCCCGCCGTAAATTGCCGAGATGCATGGAAATTATGCCGAGTTCCCGCCAGACAGATGCGACATTGGGTGCGATCAGTGCCATGCGTTCAAGAATTTCGCTGGCTCGTGCCGAATCCCCGGCATTAAGTGCACGCGATTTGATGTTGTTTTGCAGGCGCAACAAAATGTCGCGATCTTTTACGGGCGCGTGGTGACGCGGGGTCAGCTCCGCATCGGCGCCGAGGAACTGCTTCAAGAGATCCCGTAGATGTCCGGCTTCGAGCGTTTGGCCGCCATGAAAGGGATCGATGATCATACGCGCTGCCCCTTCGGTAACACGCAGAAGAAAATGACCGGGAAATGCTAAGCCAGAAATATCGCAGCCGGCAGCACGTGCGGCATGCATATATAGGATGCCGATGCTGACAGGCAAACCCGCGCGGCGGTCGATAACATCCAGCAGGTTGGCGTTTTCGGGTTCGTCATAGGTCTCGATATCGCCGCGATAACCATATTTTTTGAACATTAGCCTATTGATTGCGGCTACCCGATTGTCGAGCAGATCATAAACGCTGGCCTTAGTCTTGGCCGCCATTGCAAGATCAGCAAGATGGATACGATAGGGAGAGAGTTCGGTCTCTGGCTTATCTAGCGCACTCAGCAGAAGTGCTGTTTCGGCAAGGTCGATCTCTACCTCCGCTAATCCACCTATTTGCGTGAGTTCAGCAATATGTTTTTGCTTCCCGCTCACGGCCCTGGTGCCCGGCGCGGATCATCCTTCATAATCACGTGGCTGAAGACCTTCTTCACATATTTTATCTGTTGCGCGTGATCGATAACTTTATCGAGTTCTGCCTGATTCTGTGCGATGCCTATGACATAGATGATGCCGTTGATCGTCTCAATATTATAGTTGATTGAAATGATATCCGTGTCGAACAAAATTTTCGTTTTAAGCTGGGCGGAGATCCATGTGTCGCGAACATAGTTGGCTATATTACCCTGGCCGCTCACCTGAATTTCGTTGATCACTTCATTGACGCCTGCTGCTTGCCACGTTAGTTCGAGTGCCCGGTTCCTGTGCTCATATTTCTCAACTGCGCCTTTGAGAAGCACGCGCCTCTCGATTACGCTGAAGGACACGTCAGATAGCAGATCGACATTGTCTTCAATAAAAATGCGATTTAATTCGGCGCGGATGCTCAGATCGTTCACCGCATCACTGACAGAACGCTCTTCAGCCGTTGCATTATCACCGGTCATTACAGTGCCGAGGATCAATGAACTACAACCGCTTGTGACTAGCGTGCTGAGCAACAGGGATAAAAGCAAATATCTCGTTGGACTCATCACCCCCATCGCCTCTCGTGGCTCCAGGTCCGGATTAAACCGTTTTCGTTCACCAAGGACTGGGAATATGTTTTGGCAGCGACCAACGCGTTGCCGAGATTGCTCTATTTCTCATGTTGGAACAAGAACGCCAACGCTGTGTGCTTGAAGCGTCGCTTTGGGTACTTTCACAAACACGCTTCGCGTGTTGATTTTGATTGCGATGAAGATATTGTCGTGGTCGAAGGTCAAATCAAGCGAGTCAATAGATGCGCGATACCGTTCCGTCAAAATATACTAGCTCTTGAGTTGCATCGTTGATCTACAGCATGCCTCAGCCGTGAGGTTCCGGGGATAAGGTAACTGGCGGCTTTTATCTCAACTTTTTATTGGCGAGGTGCATGGCACGCTGATAAAGATCACGACGCGGGAGGCCGATTTCCGCTGCCAGTTTTGATGCTGAGTCGCGTACGCTTTCGGTTTGCAGCAATTCCGTTAGACGCGCGTCGATCTCTTTGTTGTTGGGTGCTTTCGATGCATATGGAGGGCCTATTACAAGGGTCACCTCGCCCTTGGGCGCACCAGCCTCGGCATAATGAGATGCGAGTTCGGTAAGGTCGCCATAACGCATTTCCTCGTGCAGTTTGGTAAGCTCGCGAGCAACGGCACCGTCTCGTGTCCCCAACTCAGTTGCCATATCGATCAGGCTGGCAGCAAGGCGGCGAGGTGATTCGAAGAAAATCAATGTCGCGTCGATCGACGCTAAATGGCGTAGGCTCTTACGCCGGGCAGCTGTTTTCGTCGGCAGGAAGCCGGCGAACAAAAAGCGATCGCTTGGCAAGCCGGAAAGGGTTAGGGCCGCCAATGCAGCGCTCGCTCCGGGCAGAGCTGAAACATGGATTCCGGACTGAACAGCCTTTCGCACTAGCTTGTAGCCTGGATCAGAAATTAGCGGCGTGCCCGCGTCTGACACCAAAGCGACGGTTTCTCCGTGGGCGAGGCGTGCCATAATGTTCGGCATCATCTGTTTAGCATTATGCTCATGATAGGGTATCAGGCGCGCTTCAATGCCGTGGCGGTTCAAAAGGATTCGGGTATGGCGCATATCCTCACAAGCAATGCGATCAACGCTACTGAGGAGGTCCAGAGCGCGGAGGGTTAGGTCGTCAAGATTTCCAATCGGAGTGGCGACGATATACAGTCCGGGCAGCGGTTTCGATCTCGGTTTACTTGGCATAGCCGCCTCAACTAGGCTGTGCGGAGTTGAAACCGCCTGCCACGGGGATTCCGGCTTTGGCCAAGTGCATTCGCCATATTTTCGCACTGTTCACACTATTGCTCCTAATAGGGGCTTGTGGTTTGGGTAGCTTACCCCCCCAACGGTCTCAGGACAAAATTCCGTTAAATAAGGAACCGCCGGTCGCTATCCAGGAATTTCCGGCAGACTCAACGCTTGTTGCCAAAACCAAAGAGGCGCCCGAGGGGCTTGAACCCCAGCCAGCACCTGTTGCGGAAGTCAAAAAAGAGCTATCGGTCATTGATAGCGAGAAACCCACGTTGGCGACATTGACCGAGGTGGTTAAGGCCGAGCTTATGCCGGCGCCGGCGCGTTTATCCGAGACCGTCAAGGTCGGGTTGTTGCTGCCGCTGTCTGGCCCCCTGGCCAGCGAAGGGGCGGCGCTATTGGATGCAGCGCAACTGGCCCTGTTTGATGTTGCTGACGAGCGCTTCCGTCTTGAGCTACGCGACACAGGTGGCACGTCAGATGGCGCGCTCGGTGCGGCAAAAAACTTGCTGGCTGGTGGCGCGAAACTTTTACTCGGGCCGCTACTCAGCGAAGAGGTGCGCGCTATAACGCCAGTAGCGAGGGTCTCTGGTGTTAATATGGTGGCGTTCTCCACTGATACTGATGTGGCGGGTGAGGGTGTCTATCTCTTGGGTCATACCTCGCGCCAACAGGTTAACCGGCTAGTTGCCTTCGCGGTTGAGAACGGGTTGTCTCGTTTTGCAGTTCTCGCACCTAGTACACCCTATGGCCGCAACGTAGCCGTGCAGGCTCGCGAGGCGGTAGCGGCGGCCGGGGGGGAATTCATCCGTGTTGCCTTTTATGCTGCGGATGCCTCGGATGCTGAGGATGTGGTGCGCGGCTTGGCTGATTACGACCAACGGCATAATGCGCTTATCCATCAGCGTAATATATTAAGCGAGCGCGACGATGAAATATCAGCGCGTGCGCTAAGTCGCCTCAAAGGGCTCGATACCTTGGGCGATGTGGGATTCGATGCCCTGTTGTTACCCGACGGCGGTAAGAGCTTACGCCAGGTAGTGCCGCTTTTACCCTATTACGATATTGATCCAGAGAAGGTGCGTTTTCTTGGCACCGGTCTATGGGACAATCCGGAAACCTTGGGCGAGCCAACCCTAATAGGCGGCTGGTACGTAGGTTCGCCACCTGAGGCGCGCGCCAGTTTCGTCGGGCGATTCCAGAAGATCTATGGCTACACGCCGAACCGAATCTCAAGCCTCGCATACGATGCAACGGCGCTAGCTGCAACGCTAGCTCGCGTCCAGGACGGCGGCACCTTTGATGCCGCATCGATTGCTAGCACACGCGGCTTTTTCGGCACCAGCGGGATTTTCCGCTTTGCGCCTGATGGTCTGCCAGAGCGCGGTCTCGCTGTGCTTGAAATTTCTGGACGTGGCGAGGTAGTGGTCATCAGCCCGCCGCCGGAGCGCTTTCTTACCTCCCGCGAAAATTAATAAATTTTAAACGAGAAGTTTAGCTAGGAGACTGTTCAAAACGGCGCGCCCTTTACCCGTGGCGCGGAGACTTTCTTTGCCGTTGACTAGGAAACCACCGATGCTAAATCGTTCGAGAGCACTCAAATTGACCGTCTCCGCCAGCGTTAGGCCGGTGCGCTCTTTTAAACTTTTGAGATCAACGCCTGCCTTTAGGCGGAGACCCATCATCAACATTTCCCGCGCACTATCCATCGCCGACACTTCGTGCCGTTGAGCATTACCGTGTCCGTTGCGATCGACTGCCTCAAGCCAAGTTTCTGGCTTGGCGTGGCGGCGAGTGGCGATGCGGCCTTCCTTTGCTAGAGTTAGACGCCCATGGGCGCCTGGGCCGATGCCGGCATAGTCGTCGTAATGCCAGTAGGAGAGATTGTGGCGGCTTTCACCACCAGGCCGAGCGTGGTTGGAGACCTCGTAGGCGCTGAAGCCAGCGTCTTCGGTGGCCTGCTGGGTGATTTCGAATAGCTGCGCTGCGAGCGTTTCGGGCGGAAGTATGATCTCGCCGTTCCTTACAGAGGCGTGGAACGATGTGCCTTTTTCGATAGTGAGCTGATAGAGCGAGATATGATCACCTACAACGGTGAGTGCTGCCGCTAGTTCGCGCTGCCAACTTTCGACGCTTTGCTCCGGACGGGCATAGATGAGGTCGAAGGAATAGCGCGGGAAAGCAGCGCGCGCGGTTTCCAGAGCATCAAGTGCTTCAGCGACGGTATGTTGGCGGCCGAGAAAAGCAAGCGCTTCGTTGTCAAGAGCCTGCACACCGAGCGAAAGGCGATTAATGCCGGCGGCGTGATAACCGGCGAAACGTCCGGCTTCTACCGAAGTTGGATTAGCCTCCAAGGTAATTTCCGCATCACTGTCAAGCCTCCAGATTTTGTCAATATGATCGATTGTGGCCGCTACTGTTTCCGGCGCCATCAGCGAAGGCGTGCCCCCACCAAAGAATATTGAGCCAACTCGGCGACCCTGCGTCTCTTCAGCGGTATGCTGGATCTCCGTTAGGAGCGCGCGGCGCCATCGTTCTTCATCGATCATCTCGCGTATATGGGAGTTAAAGTCGCAATAGGGGCATTTGGCGCGACAGAACGGCCAATGCACATAAATGGCGAGTGGACCGGGTACGATTTCTGTCTCAGGCATCGGCGGTAAAACATGCCGCTACTAGCTTTTTGAACGCACGGGCGCGATGGCTGAGCGCATGTTTGTCGTTTGGCGCCATTTCACCGAAAGTGATGTTATGGCCTTCGAGAATGAAGATCGGGTCGTAGCCAAACCCCTTTTCACCGCGCGGCGGAAACGTTAATGCTCCATGTATTATACCTTCGAAATTCTCGACATGGCCATCCGGCCAGCACAGGCTGAGCGCCGAAACGAAATAGGCGACGGCGCCTTCAGGAACCAAACCACGTTCATTCAGTTCCCGTTCGATACGCGCCATGGCGAGTGAAAAATCGCGCTGCGGGCCGCCCCAGCGAGCGGAATAGATTCCTGGTTGGCCATCCAGAGCCGGCACCACGATACCGGAGTCGTCAGCGAAGGCTGGCAGCTGTGCCGCTGCTGCCGCAGCGCGGGACTTTATTTCGGCGTTGCCGATGAAGGTAGACTCGGTTTCCTCGGGCTCGCTCAGCCCAATATCCCCGGCAGAAGTCACGGCAATGTCGTAGGGGGCCACCAGCTTGGCCATCTCGCGCACCTTGCCAAGGTTATGGCTTGCTATCACAAGCTGGTCGTTGAGGAATTTACGAGCCATCGGAGTTTAAAGTAGTGCGCTGGAGAGCGGTAAGGTGCGAAATGCCCAGCTTGGCGAGTGCCATCATTTTCTCGAACTGTGTTTCATTGAATGGTTCGCCTTCGGCGGTTCCCTGAATTTCGACGATGCCGCCGGCGCCGGTGAGCACAAAATTTGTATCCGTATCCGCTTCGCTATCCTCATCGTAATCGAGGTCAAGCACTACTTCACCACGATAGATACCGCAGCTTACCGCCGCAATCTGATCGGTGAGCGGTATTCGTTCTATCTCGCTGGCCGTGATTAGCCGGGCAAAGGCCTGATAAAGCGCCACATAAGCCCCGGTGATTGATGCAGTGCGGGTGCCGCCATCGGCCTGTAGAACGTCGCAATCGAGGATGATCTGGCGCTCGCCAAACTGGGTGAGGTCGGTAACGGCACGCAAGGATCGACCAATCAGGCGCTGAATCTCGTGAGTACGTCCACCCTGCTTTCCGCGTGTTGCTTCGCGCCCGGTGCGTGAGCCGGTTGAACGAGGTAGCATGCCGTATTCCGCCGTGACCCAGCCACGACCGGTGTTGCGCAGCCAGGGTGGCACGCGGTTCTCAACGCTGGCGGTGCAAAGTACATGGGTGTCGCCGAATTGAACTAGGCAGGAACCTTCAGCGTGCTTGTTGAATCCGGGCTGCAGCGAAACGACACGTAATTCATCGGGCTGTCTGCCGGAGGGGCGCATAATTTTTATCCTTTAATGGGGAAGTTTCCCGGAACCTAACTGAGCGTTTTGCTCCCGTAAAGTCTACGCTTGCCGTGCCGTTGACGATACTCCGAGTGCTCACTACATTCATCGACAATGAAATATGTGCGCGAAGAATCGAGCAATTCGGGATGCTGTACGAACTAAACGGGCGGTCCCAGGAAGTTCTGCGCCGTCTTGTCGAGGAATTTATGCAGACTGGACAGCCGGTCGGCTCGCGAACCCTTTCGCGCCGTCTCAACAATCCGCTGTCGCCCGCGACGATCCGCAATGTTATGGCGGATCTAGAGGATTCTGGTCTGCTTTTCTCGCCGCACACGTCGGCTGGGCGTCTGCCAACTCAGTTGGGCCTTAGACTCTTCGTCGACGGCTTGTTGGAGGTCGGTAATCTTACTCAACAGGAGCGTTCAAGCATCGAGGGCACATGTAACGCTTCGGGCCGCACCGTGGAGGGACTGCTGAGCGAGGCGACGGAAGCTCTTTCCGGTTTGTCGCGGTGTGCCGGTTTGGTCCTTGCTCCGAAAGAGGACGTTCCGTTCAAGCAGGTTGAATTCGCCTCCCTTGGTCCCGGCGAGGCGCTCGCCATTATGGTGACCGAGAGCGGCGTGGTGGAGAATCGCGTTATCAAGGTCCCGGCGGGCATGCCACAATCGGCGCTTAGTGAGGCGGCTAACTATCTGAATGCACGGCTTTCCGGGCGGACTCTGGAAGAGGTGCGTGCGGCGATCTCCGCCGAGCTAGCAGAGCACCGAGCCCAGTTAGACGAGCTTTCTACTAAGGTTGTGGAGGCTGGCCTGGCCACCTGGGCTAATGAGCAAAAGACTGGCGGTGCCTTGATTGTACGCGGCCGCGCCAATCTTCTAGATGATGTCAACGCCATGGCGGATCTCGAACGAATTCGCAGTCTTTTCGATGCGCTCGAAAGCAAGGAGGGCTTTGTCCAATTGTTAGAAAGCACCGAGGGTGCGGAGGGTGTGCAGATCTTCATTGGTGCTGAAAATAATTTGTTTCACAACACCGAATGCTCGATGATCGTCGCTCCTTATCGTGACAAACAATCGCGCTTTATCGGTGCAATCGGTGTGGTCGGACCCAGCCGTATCAATTATGCGCGCATTGTCCCGCTTGTTGATCACACAGCAAGCGTCATCGGGCGGTTGTTAAGCTAACGGAGATAAAGGTGAAGTGCAGATGAACGATAAAGAGCGGCAGCCTGTCGCTGGAGAAGAAGAGAAGATTGAGGCCGCTACACCCGCTGAAAGTGGCACGGAGGAAAACGTCGTAGCGCCGTGCGAGACAGATACTCCCACGGAAGAACCGGAAGCAGAAGAATCGTCGGTCGAGGATTTAGACGAATTAAAAGATCAGGTTTTACGTGCTATGGCGGAGACGGAGAACGTCCGTCGCCGTGCCAAGAAAGAGATTTCAGACGCTGGCCGTTACGGCATTACTAATTTTGCCCGAGACATGTTGTCAGTTTCTGACAATATGGCGCGCGCACTCGAATCAATACCGAACGAGGCGCGCGAGGAAAGCGAAATCTTTAAGGCGCTTGTGGAAGGTGTCGAATTGACCGCACGTGAAATGGCGAGTGCTTTGGAGCGACATGGAATCACCCAGGTCAACCCTCTTGGCGAGAAGTTTGATTACAATTTGCATCAGGCCATGTTCGAGGCGCCGGGCACTGGGCAGCCGGACGGGACCATCGTCGAAGTGATACAGGTGGGCTATGTGATTGGCGACCGGCTGCTGCGGCCAGCCATGGTGGGCGTCGTCAAGGGTGGCGGAGAGGCCGCAGAAAATGGCGGCAGTGATGGTGCAGACGACGATGAAAACAATATAGAGGGGAAAGCCGACACTAAAGCCTAATCCTGTGGCCCGGTGAAAATTTATGGTATTTCATCTTGCTTTCCGGAAAAAAGTTGTCGAATTCAGCTGGTAAACAGGGCGAATCAGTAAATTTCCTTGGTAATTGGTAAATTTAGCGGTTCAAAAGGTTGTAGGCAGGCTGACGGGCACCAATATATGCCCTCGAGTTGAACCGTCTCGTATTTTACGGATCGACCAACCTTAATGGGATCCCGCTCGGTGCATTGAATGGCCATTGGGGTCTGCTAAACGATGAGGGCGAGAGATGAGTAAAGTTATTGGCATAGATCTTGGCACCACCAATTCCTGCGTAGCGATTATGGAGGGCTCAGAGCCTCGCGTGGTCGAGAATGCGGAAGGCGGGCGCACCACCCCGTCTATAGTGGCCTTCACCGAGGATGGTGAGCGGCTGGTTGGCCAGGCGGCCAAGCGCCAGGCGGTAACCAATCCGGAAAACACGATTTTTGCCATCAAGCGGCTTATCGGGCGTGCCTTCAAGGATCCGATGACGCAAAAAGACATAAAGATGGTGCCTTACACCATCGCTGAACACGACAATGCGGATGCTTGGGTTAAAGCACGCGGCGAAAACTATTCACCGAGCCAGATCAGCGCTTTTATTCTGCAAAAAATGAAGGAAACTGTCGAATCCAGCTTGGGTGAGACGGTCTCTCAGGCAGTGATTACTGTGCCGGCTTATTTCAATGATTCTCAGCGCCAAGCCACCAAGGATGCTGGGCAAATTGCCGGCCTTGAAGTGCTACGTATCATCAACGAGCCGACCGCAGCGGCGCTCGCATATGGGCTTGATCGCAAGGATGGTGGTACCGTTGCAGTGTTTGATCTCGGCGGCGGAACCTTTGACGTTTCCATCCTCGAGATCGGCGACGGTGTGTTCGAGGTGAAATCGACTAATGGTGATACCTTTCTAGGCGGCGAAGATTTCGATATGCGCCTTCTGTCTTATCTGGCGGAAGAATTTCAAAAAGAAAACGGCATCGATCTGCGCGGGGATAAGCTCGCGCTTCAGCGACTGAAAGAGGCGGCAGAGAAAGCCAAAATTGAGCTTTCCAGCGCTATGCAGACGGAGATCAACTTGCCCTTTATCACAGCTGACGCGAGTGGACCAAAGCATCTCACTATGAAGGTGACCCGGGCTAAGCTTGAAGCTATCGTTGAGGATCTGATCAACCGCACCATCGATCCTTGCAAAGCAGCACTCAAGGATGCCAGCTTGTCGGCAGGCGAAATCGACGAAGTTATTTTGGTCGGCGGCATGACTCGGATGCCGAAGGTGATCGAGACGGTAAAGAACTTTTTCGGTCGTGAGCCTCATAAAGGTGTTAATCCAGATGAGGTGGTCGCTATCGGTGCGGCCATTCAGGCGGGCGTGCTGCAAGGCGATGTCAAGGACGTTTTGCTACTTGATGTCACCCCGCTCTCCCTCGGCATTGAGACTCTCGGAGGCGTGTTCACCCGTCTGATCGACCGTAACACAACTATCCCGACTAAGAAGAGCCAGGTGTTTTCCACCGCCGATGATAATCAATCGGCGGTCACCATCCGCGTGTTTCAAGGCGAGCGCGAGATGGCGGCAGACAACAAACTCCTGGGTCAGTTTGATTTAGTTGGAATTCCACCCTCGCCACGCGGAGTACCGCAGATCGAGGTAACTTTCGATATTGATGCCAATGGCATAGTCAATGTCTCGGCTAAGGACAAGGCCACTGGAAAAGAGCAACAGATCCGTATCCAAGCTTCAGGCGGCCTAAATGACGACGAAATTGATCGCATGGTGCATGATGCTGAGACCCACGCTGAAGAGGATCAAAAGCGCAAGGAATTGGTCGAAGCGCGCAATCATGCTGAAGCCATGGTGCACAGTGTCGAGAAAATGCTTGAGGAACATGGCGATAAGGTTAGCACCGAAGAGAAAAATAATATTGAGGCGAAGATCGCCGATCTACGTACCGCACTTGCCGGCGAGGACGCCGCCAAAATCAATACTGAGATGGAGCAACTCGGTCAGGCATCCATGAAGCTTGGCGAGGCAGTCTACAAAGATGGAGGAGCGGACGCGGAAATGGCCGGCATGGCGGGTAGTTCGGGTCCGGACGCCACCGGTCCTTCGGAGGCGAACGACGCACCTGAACCCGATAATATTGTCGACGCCGAATTCGAGGAATTGGACGACGAGGACAAGGATCAGCGCTCCAACTGATTTGCATTCGGCAATAATGCTATTTCTGCTAATTGTGCCTGCTTCGCCGTCGGTTATATTTTTCGGCGCATGCGGCGTTGTCGATCTCTGAGGGTCCGATGGCCAAACAAGACTATTACGAGACGCTTGGGGTTTCCCGGGATGTTGGCAACGACGAGTTGAAAAAGACCTACCGTAAGCTCGCAATGAAATATCATCCGGATAAAAATCCAGATGACGCCGAGGCGGAGGCTCGTTTCAAAGAATTGTCCGAAGCTTATAGCGTTTTGTCAGATGAGCAGAAGCGTTCGGCCTATGATCAGTTTGGCCATGCCGCCTTTGAAGGCGGCGGTGGTCCCGGTCCGGGTGATTTTGATTTTCGCTCTAGCTTTGCCGATGTTTTCGATGATCTCTTTGGTGACTTTATGGGTGGTGGGCGTCGCGGTGGGCGCCGTGGGTCAGCACGTGGCGCTGATCTCCGTTACAATATGGAAGTAGATCTGGAAGATGCATTTAGCGGTAAACAGGCTAAGGTTCAGGCCACAACTTCTGTCAGTTGCGACGATTGCTTAGGCTCTGGTGCGAAGGAGGGTGCTAAACCGACTATTTGCGGCGCATGCGGCGGTGTTGGCAAGGTGCGCGCCCAGCAGGGTTTCTTCACCATTGAGCGCACCTGCCCGACCTGCCAGGGATCCGGTACAGTGATTGCAGATCCTTGCATGAGTTGCCGCGGTTCTGGTCGGGTACAAAAGGAGAAGGCACTCGCAGTTAACATCCCCGCGGGCGTTGAGGACGGAACCCGAATCCGTCTTGCCGGTGAGGGCGAGGCGGGTGCACGCGGTGCGCCTGCAGGCGATCTCTACATCTTTATTTCGATCCGCCCGCATTCGCTGTTTCAGCGCGACGCGATGAATCTTTATTGCGAGGTGCCGATCCCAATGACGGAAGCGACCCTTGGAGGCTCGATTGAAGTGCCAACGCTGGGAGGCGGACGTGCGCGGGTAACTATCCCTGCCGGTACCCAAAACAGCCATCAGTTTCGCCTTCGGGGTAAGGGCATGCCGGCACTTCGGGGTAATGCCAAGGGCGATATGTATATACAAGTGGCGGTTGAGACACCGGTTCATCTCAACAAGAAACAGAAAGAACTGCTTAAGCAATTTGATTCTCTCGGCACCAGGAGCACCAATCCGCAATCGGACAATTTCTTCTCAAAGGTCAAGGACCTCTGGGAAGATTTGAAGGACTGATCTTTCCGCTTGCCTGAGAATAGCGCTTGGTGTGCGCGGTACTTTGTGGTTTTTTCCGCCGAAAGCTAGCGAGGTTCCCATGGCGGATTCAGGTGATATCAAAATCGGCATACCCGGCGCTGCCGGCAGGATGGGTGCGATACTCATCACCCAGGTGAACAAAACCGATGGTTTTTCCCTTTCGGCGGCGAGCGAGATAGCCGGACATGATGCAATCGGGCGGGATGCTGGTGAGCACGCTGGGTTGTCTACGCTAGGCGTTGCAATTAGTGAGAATGCGGATGCTCTGTTTGCTGCAAGCGATACGGTCCTCGATTTCACTCTTCCTGCTGCGACCCAAATTCATGCGGAATGCGCGGCGCGCTACGGCACCGCGTTAATCATTGGAACCACCGGAATTGAGGCTGAAGCGCAGCAGGCGTTAGAAACGGCGAGCGAGAAGACTGTTATCATCCAAGCACCTAATATGAGCCTCTGCGTCAATCTCTTGATGCGCCTCGCTGAGCAAACCGCGGCGCTCCTGGACGAGGAATATGATATCGAGATCGTCGAGATGCACCACCGCCACAAGGTCGATGTGCCATCTGGCACTGCCCTTGGATTGGGTGGCGCCGTTGCTAAGGGGCGTGGTGTATCCCTTGATGAGCTAGCAGATCGCGGACGCGATGGGATCACGGGCGCACGCCGGCGTGGCGCTATCGGTTTCGCCGCGCTCAGGGGCGGTGACGTAGTCGGTGACCACAGCGTAATCTTCGCCGCAGATGGCGAGCGCCTTGAGCTGACACATAAATCTGCCAGCCGACAGACCTATGCACGCGGCGCTCTTAAGGCGGCTCAATGGGCGTACGGCCGGGCGCCCGGCCTCTATACCATGGCGGATGTTATGGAATTGGGCGTAGCTAACTGATACGCCCGAGATCGGCGAGCACTTGCTTCAGTGCATCTGCGACTTCACGGCGCTCACGCGGCATGAGGAAAGCACCAAGACCAAGCGAGAAGCCGTGAGAGGAAAGGCGAATCTCGCCCTTGCCCTGGGCAGTTTCCTGCAACGTGACATTCAGCCAGTAGGGATTGAAGCTCCAACTCCTAGCGTTGCGTGTTGTCTCACGCGTGACCCTTACCTCATCCACCTTTACCTGGATGCGTTCGACAATTTTGAGGGTACGGGTATTCAACTTGATCGCAAGCCAAAGAAGAAAAATATCAAGACCGAGAAAGCCGAACACTGGCCAAGCGCCTTTGATCAGAAAGAAGATGCCAACAGCAAGAGAGATTGCACCAACGATGAGTATGACGGTGACAAATCCCGAGCGCGATAGGGCGCGATGTGGCTCGAGCACTGCATCAAAGTAGAGCGGTGTACCAACGGCACAGCCGTGCCCGACCGTGCCCGTGGTTTCAGATCTTTCGTTTTTACTTCCATTCATCTTCATTTCCAGCATTCGGTCAGCGCCGTATAGAAGCGAGCGCGCTCGGCAACATGATTTTTGATAAGAATATAGCTGTTGGTACTGAAGATGAAGCCAGACTCAGTGGAGCGCTTGGGTAGATTATCGGACTCGTTGTTTGCTTCCTCTTTGTCGATCGGTACTAGTGTAATCTGCCCTTGCCGACTAATCTCAACGGCCATGAAAAAAAGCGCTGCTGCTGAGTTCATGAAACGGCTGGCCAAACGCATGCCTGCCCCGAAAACGGAACTTAATTACAAAAACCCATACACTCTGTTGGTTGCTGTGGTTCTTTCAGCCCAGGCGACAGATACTGGTGTGAATAAGGCGACGAAAGCGCTATTCGCCTCTATCGATACGCCGGAAAAAATGGTGGCCCTGGGCGAAGTGGAACTCAAGAAACATATTCGCACCATCGGTCTCTTCAATTCCAAGGCTAAAAACGTCATTGCGCTAAGCCAGATGTTAATCGACAAGCACGAAAGCGTGGTGCCGGGCGAGCGAAAGGCGCTAGAGGCCTTGCCCGGGGTTGGGCGCAAGACGGCAGGTGTGGTGCTAAACGAGGTGTACGGCGAGCCAGCCATCGCCGTCGATACGCATATATTTAGGGTTGCCAACCGTTCTGGACTCGCTTGCGGCAAAACGCCGGATCAAGTCGAACAAAAGCTCTATAAGGTGGTGCCCGAGGACTTATTATTACACGCTCATCATTGGTTGATTTTGTTTGGGCGTTATGTCTGTAAGGCGCGTAAGCCGGACTGCCCTAATTGCGAAGTGCGCGAATTTTGCGTCTTCAAGAACAAAACCGAGGCGTGAGATTTCAGGATTTCGGGGTTGTGCCCGGTGGGATCATTCGGCTTTCCAGGATCGCGGAAAAACAGGCACGTGTGCCTGCTAGCGCCGTCTCACCGCCGCGTATCTCGAAATAGGAGACACGTACATTCTCTGGTTCGGTTTCGTCGGTATAGAGAAAAATATCGAGCACGCAATCTGCGATCTTGTATTGCCATACTTGAGCCGGCGGCTCTGTACGCAGCAGGGAAGGCTTGCCGAGCAGGTGATTGATGGCGGCCGGCTCTAGTCCCATGAGTTGGGCGGGATCGTTGTTGATAGCCCGTCGGGCAATTTTAGAGGGCACTGCAGACTGGGGCGATGGGGTCGGTTCCTTGCCGCGCAGGGACATGGATGATTTTACTTTGACCGGTTTTTCTGGCTCTTCGGCTGTGACTGTGCGTACCACAATCTTCGCCGTCGAATGCTCTTTTCTGGCTTGTGGCGGCGCGACGCAGGAGACAGCGACGATTAATGAAAAGATAAGCGCCACTGGGCCGGTGAGCGTTGGCCAAGCTGCCCTCCTATGCCAAACCATCAATCGGTTTCTGACAGGGCCCCCGGGCTGGTGAAAGTAACGCTCGGATTGTTCTCGTCCACCGGCTGCACGGCCTCGCGACTTTCACCATCATGTTGCGCTTGGCCGTCTATCCTGCCACCGCGCTCGACCTCCAATTGACCATAATGAACTTTGCCACATACTTGGCCCGAGGCATGGATAACGAGACGGTTATGAACCGTCAACTCGCCGTCAAAAATACCTGCAATTTCCGCATTGTCGACTACAGCCTTGCCTTTGAAAACACCGCTATAATCAATTTCGAGGAAGCGGCCACTGACCAGATTGCCGTCAATGGTTCCCTCGATCACTAACTGGCCACAGTCCGATATCTCTGCGCCTTTCAGGCTCATGTCCTTCCCTACTGTGAGGCGTTTACTATCGGCGCTGAAATTTTGTGGCAGATCGTCGGGCGCGTGGGTGTTGGAGCTCACTCGGCGATGGGGCACGTCAGGGTGGAATTGCACGGCCCGGCCAGCGCCGTCGGGATTTATCGAATCGCTGGACAGGCGCGGAATCGCATGGTGGTCTTCGCTGCTACTGCCGCTCATGGACCTGCGGCCTCCTGGTTCGTTGCTTCATGTCCGTTCGTCGCTGGGTACGAAATAGCATTTCTTGAAACCATGGAGAATATGGATCAAGAATGCCGTTGTAACGATCGGGGCAATCATACTGACCAGCGGAGCCGCGGATAATAATGCAGTTTCAATACCTGAGACAAATAATTTAATACGATGTTTTCGCCGCAGTTTACTGACTTCAGATAAATTTAAAGGTTGTTGGGCCACAATTTCCAAGAATTTTTGACCCAGCGGCACGTCGTTGATGATGAAATACAAGAGGGGGATAGGATGCTTGCCCAACGGGAAAGAGGGAAAGCGGCAGGATCAAAAGATCGCAAAATGCCATGTTCAAGGCGAAGTTTCTCTTCCATCCCTCACCTCATGCTTGTGGGGTATCGCCGTTCTGGTCGCAAGCGCGACAAAAATCTATATTGCGCCCGGTATAGTGTTGAAATCACCGATTTGGAGTAAAACATGGCGGATGCGACTTTGGACGTGATCGGCATCGGAAATGCAATAGTGGATGTCATTGCTCAAGCTGAGGATTCGTTTCTTATTGAGCATGCACTCAACAAAGGCGCCATGACGCTAATCGACGCCGAGCGTGCCGAGACACTCTATTGCGCCATGGAGGCTGGCGTTGAAGTATCGGGAGGCTCAGCAGCTAATAGCATGGTTGGCATGGCAATGATGGGCGGCGAAGTAGGCTATATAGGAAAGGTAAGCGAGGATACACTCGGCAAAGTGTTCAGCCACGATATGGTATCCGCTGGTGTATGCTATGAATCTGCGCCTTCGGTTACCGGCACTTCGACCGCCCGCTGCCTTGTTCTTGTTACCGAAGATGCGCAGCGCACGATGAACACTTATCTTGGCGCTTGCATTGAGCTAGGTCCTGAGGATATCGACGAGGCGTTCATTGCCTCTGCCCAGGTCACTTATTTGGAAGGTTATCTGTGGGATCCGCCTGAGGCTAAGGAGGCGTTCCGAAAGGCGCAAAACGTTGCCAAGGCCAATGGCCGCCGAGTTTCACTTAGCCTGTCTGATCCGTTTTGCGTTAAACGACATTGCGAGGAATTGCGTGATTTCGTAGAAAATCACGTAGATATCCTATTCGCTAACCAGGATGAGATCCTTTCACTCTATGAGACAGATGATTTTGACGACGCGCTGCAGCACATCACGCGACATTGTGAGATTGTTGCATTAACGTGCGGCGCTCAGGGCGCAGTAGTGGCGGGGCGCGGCGAGGTACATTTCGTCAACACGGCCCCTATAGCTCGGGTGATGGATACCACGGGCGCTGGTGATCTTTTTGCAGCGGGGTTTCTCTATGGTTTCACCCATGATTTCGATCTAGCGCGCTGCGGCCGTCTTGGCGCCCTGGCGGCAGGCGAGATCATCTCTCATTTTGGCGCTAGGCCGGAAATGGATATCTCCCAATTGGTCGAGGCCAGCGCCCAACCTTTGAGTGGATGAACACGGTGAAAATTACGTTATTTCAATTGGTTAAACATTGATATACCCCTATGTAAAAGGCAAACTACAGGCGTTTGAGGAGTACGGTTATGGGCCAGTTGGTGGATGGAATCTGGCAGCCTGACACACTAGCTGTTAAGACCAAGGGTGGCCGTTTCATCCGCTCTGACACTCAGTTTCGCGATCTCATCACCGCCGACGGGTCGAGCGGTTTCAAGGCTGAATCCGGACGTTATCACCTCTATATTTCGCTCGCCTGTCCTTGGGCGCATCGCACCTTAATCTTTCGCCGCCTCAAGAAATTAGAGAATATTGTAGGCCTCTCCATCGTCGACCCGTTTATGGCTGATAAGGGCTGGGCCTTTAGCGATGGCCTGGGCTGTATCCCTGATCCCCTTTTCGGTGCGTGCAATATGTATGAAATTTATGTTCAGGCACGGCCCAAATATTCGGGACGCGCTTCAGTGCCAGTCCTCTGGGACCGCAAGCGCGCCACCATCGTCAACAATGAATCTTCGGAAATCATCCGTATGATGAACAGTGAATTTGCCGCTCTGGCGCCGGAAACGCCAGATTATTATCCAAAATCAATCCGAGCAGAGATTGATATGGTCAATAAGCGGGTTTATACGGATATTAATAATGGTGTCTACCGCGCAGGTTTTGCCAGCACCCAGGCGACTTATGAGGAGGCGTTAAACCAGCTCTTTGATGCACTCGATTGGGTCGAGGAGCGGCTTGAGACTAGGCGTTACCTCTGTGGTGCGGCGCTGACCGAGGCGGATTGGCGGTTGTTCACGACGCTCCTGCGCTTCGATTGTGTTTATGTTGGTCATTTCAAATGCAATCTCCGACGGGTTTCAGATTATCACTCCCTTTCCAATTATTTACGCGAGCTTTACCAGATTCCCGGCATCGCAGATTTGTGCGATTTCCGCCATATCAAGGAGCACTACTACACTTCCCAGGTGAGCATCAACCCAACTCGCATCGTGCCCGGGGGACCCCAAATAGATCTTCTCGAGCCGCACGACAGGAATCGACTCTGACTCTGACCCGGCGATCAATTAATGGTTGATGGCCGTCCGCCACCAGATTCTCGGCAAGACGGCCTTGGTCACACGCCGCCAAGGTCTTGGCGCTCAGCACTGGGCCTTTATCGCGACCGCCGATTTTGCTCCATATTTTTTCTGGGCCTTTCCTCCGGGTTACCCTTGGCTCTGGTCGGAAATACGCTGTTCATGTGGCTGGCCCGAGAAGAAATCGACAAGACTACGGTCGGTCTATTCTCAGTGGTTGCCCTGCCCTACGCGTTGAAATTTCTCTGGGCACCAATCATCGACAGAGTGCGGTTTCCATTGTTCACCCGGTTTCTGGGCCAACGTCGTGGCTGGACAGTAGCGACTCAGCTTGCCTTGATGGCAGCGATTGCTGCGATGGCACTCACAGACCCCGGGACCAATCTGTGGCTGTTGGCGCTGTTTGCTCTGTTCGTAGCCATTTGCAGCGCTAGTCAGGATATTGTGATTGATGCTTACCGGGTCGAACTTCTCGAAGAAGAAAAAATTGGCGCCGGCGCTAGCACCTATGTGTTTGGATATCGGGTCGGCGTGGTGATTTCCACCACTGGTGCGTTGAACATGGTTGGCGGACTTGGCTGGAACGCGGTCTATCTAATCATGGCGGCTTTGGTGACTATTGGATTGATCACCATTTTGGCAAGCCGCGAGCCCTTGCATGTGGTTAGCGAGGAGTCAGCAGCGCGTGAACGCCGGGTAAGCGCATATCTTGCCTGCAGGCCCGAGCTTACCCGCCGCCGTGCGGCGATATTGGCTTGGCTCTACGGTGCTGCGGTGAGTCCTTTCGTGGATTTTATGACGCGACCGTGCTGGCTAGTCATGTTGTTATTCGTTGTCTTCTACAAACTCGGCGATTCCATGGCTGGGGTGATGACCGGATATTTTCTGGTTGAACTTGGTTTTAGCGACGCCGAGATCGGAAATATTGGCAAGACGGTCGGCACCGTCTCGACTTTGATGGGCTTTTTAATTGGTGGCTGGATGATGGCCAAGTTGGGGTTGCTATGGTCGCTCTGGATTTGCGGTGGTGCCCAGATGCTTTCTAATTTGGTCTTCGCTGTACAGGCGCAGGTTGGTTATGACACGGGGATGTTGGCGATTGCGTTCGCCATCGAAAATTTAGCGGGTGGTATGGGAACGGCAGCATTTGTGGCTTATTTATCAGGTCTCTGCAATCTTACCTATACGGCGACACAATATGCCCTTTTGAGCGCCGTCGCTTCTGTTGGACGAACGCTCCTCGCTGCGCCAGCCGGGCGCCTAGCGGAGGTTCTGGATTGGTCACCGTTTTTCATTGTGACAACGGCTGCTGCACTGCCTGGCTTAGCATTCTTGTTGTGGATAACAATGGCCCACCGCAAGCGAGGTCAATCGCCCAGATAATCATAAAAAATTGATTAAGGGATTAAAGCGTTTCGGATTTTGAGTGGTAAAGTGGTTTTAGCGTTGTAATGCGATAGGCGGCGTTGTGTAGGGACAGGGTAATATAGCGCCTCTTCCAACGTCCCCGCTAAACGCGGCGCGGGTTTTTCCGCCATTTCTCAACGCTTAAATTTTATGACCGTGTTCCCATAAGCATTTCTTCCGAAATACATCTATATGCGGCAACAACATCCTTTTCAGTTCTAATTTTTCACATCAGGTATTTTTGCCATTGCTGCGTCCAACAATTTTTTGAGTGATGCGACTTCATCTTTGAGTGAGTTAATCTGACCAATAAGTGAGTTATTGCTACCTGCCGCCCCTTCCCACAGGCCTTTATATTTTTTCGATTCTCCCTGTTCGTGTGCCCAATCAGTAATACACTGTTGGTGATCGTTTATTGGTGTCTTACTCTCTTCTGCTAAGGAATTAGACGCAGTTCCAAAAGAAAATGACAACACAATAGCAAGCATTACGACTTTGATCATATGAACTTTCAGACACTCAAAACACAGTCTTTTGATCATGTTAGACTGCCTTCAGTATGTGCAATAATTATTTAAGATGATAGCATGGAGCTTTTGGGTTTCGCCCAAGAGAATTGTAAGTTTCTTCGTCTACAATGTTCTGAAATACCAATATTTGGAAGTGGGAAGTTTATGGACGTGCGCTTTTCCACCAAAAATTTCTACATTGTCAGTGAAAAATTTGTTGTCCTTTTTCCCTACGACTTTTCTAACCATCACCCATCACCATCAAAATTTTGGGGGGCAATTGCGATGAAAGGTTGGGACAGTTGTACGCAATAATCACTTAATTGCGTATCAATCTACGTACCTATCGTCGGAAAAGTAAGCTGCATTATTAAAAACTAAGGCTCACCAAGGAAAAACTTAACCATTCGCGATGGGGCGTAGATCTATATTTCAAATTCGGCGAGAACATCTCCGACAAGATATAAGGAACCACAGACGAGAACCCGCCCGGTTGGTGCATCACGCGTCAATCGGTTGAGAGCTGCGGGTACATCCACTGCAGTAAGGGCGCTTAAACCCAGATTCTCTGAAACTTTTTGAATTTCAAGGGGATCAATGCTGGCCTTTGTTTTGGGTACCGGAACGGCAGTGAGGTTAGTAATGAGAGGTGCCAAGGGGCGAAGAAATTCGACCGGCAGCTTAGTATTGAGCATTCCGACAACGAGATAAAGCGGACGATCTTGCCAATCCCTAGCTGCGGCAATCGCCCGACCTGCCGCTTCGTTATGGCCGCCATCGAGCCAAAGCTCCCAGTCTTTTGGTAGCGTTGGTGGGAAGATTTGCTGTAGTCGGCCAGGCCATTGCACTTCCGCGAGTCCCTGGGCGATAGCCGTTGGATTGAACAGGTCAGCACCGAGCACCTCGAGGCAGGCGATGGCAATGCCTGCATTGCTAATCTGATGGGCGCCGGGAAGGGCTGGCAGCGGAAAGTCACGAACGCCGGTTGCACCCTCATAACAAAGCCCGTCTGCCTCGGCGCGAACTTGCCACTCCCGGCCCTGACGGATTAGCGGTGCACCTCGCTTCGCCGCCTGCGCGGCGATGGCTTGTTCTGACTCCGGCTCCTGTGCCGCGATGATGGCAGGGACACCGGGCTTGAGGATACCGGCTTTCTCTGTTGCAATCTTGGCGAGTGATTCCCCTAAATATTGCGTATGGTCTATGGAGATGGGCGTGATCGCGCTCAAGGCAGGACGTGCGATTACATTGGTTGCATCCAGTCGCCCACCAAGACCCACTTCGAGCAACACAAAATTTGCGCTGTTGCGAGCGAAAGCAAGAAAAGCGGCAGCAGTAGTGATCTCGAAGAAAGTAATCGGTGCGCCCCGGTTTGCCGCCTCGCATTCGAGCAGCAACTCAGCTAGTTCGCAGTCACTTATCGGTATGCCGTTGAGCCGAATACGCTCATTAAAACACACGAGATGGGGTGAGATATAACTGTCAACCTGCTTGCCGCTGGCGCGTAGCATGGCGTCCAAATAGGCAACCGTGCTGCCCTTGCCGTTGGTGCCTGCGACATGAATTACTGTCGGCAGCATGTTCTCAGGGTTGCCGAGTGAGGTGAGCAGCCGCTCCATACGGCCGAGCGAGAGATCAATCAGCTTAGGATGGAGGGTATGCAGGCGGGCGAGAATACTTGTGCTGGGTGTTGCCTGGTCTTCGTTCATCCCGAAGGGTCGTTCGCAGGGGTTTGGTTGAGCTTAACAATCTCTGCCGTCGGTGGTGTGTCGCGCAAGAGCGAGATCAGCTGGCACAACGAGGCACGCAGATCCTGGCGGCGCACTACCATATCAATAATGCCATGCTCAAGGAGATGCTCAGAGCGTTGAAAGCCTTCCGGTAATTTTTCGTGGATCGTGTCCTCGATCACGCGGGCACCTGCAAAACCGATCACGGCACCCGGCTCGGCGATTGTTATATCCCCGAGCATAGCGAAGGAGGCGGTCACCCCGCCGGTGGTTGGATTGGTCAGCACCACGATATAGGGTAAACGCGCCTCTTTGAGCTCGTCTACCGCTATGGTTGTGCGTGCCATCTGCATGAGTGAGAGAGTGCCCTCTTGCATGCGTGCACCACCTGAGGCGGGCACCACAATGAAGGCCGAGTCCTGCAATACCGCGAGGCGCGTGCCGGCAAGCAGCGCCTCGCCAACGGCGACGCCCATGGAGCCGCCGAGAAAGGCAAAATCGAAGGCGGCAATTACCGCTGGTTGACCGCTGAGCATGCCGTGAGCGACGACGACTGCGTCTTGATTGGCCTCGCTGCGCGCGTCGCGTAAACGGTCTTGATAGCGCTTGCGGTCCCGAAAGCGTAAGGGGTCGGACGCTACTTCGGGCAGTTCAATGGTCTGGAATTCGCTGTCATCGAACAAATAGCCAAGCCGCTTCATAGCATCAAGGCGAAAATGATGATCGCAATGGGGGCAGACGCGCTGGTTGTGCTCAAGTTCGCGATGAAAAATCATCTGCTCGCAAGCGGGGCATTTTTCCCACAGGTCTTGGGGAATATCGTCCTTACGGAAAATGCCGCGCACTTTGGGGCGGGCGAAGCGTTCGAGCCAGCTCATGAGACGGTCCCCGTTGCCGATTGGCATACGCCTGCGCTCAATGCGCGTACTAGACCTAGAACGGAAGCTACCGTCTCGGAAGAGGCGGTGCCATCGCTATTCAAACTGTTTTCCAGTTCGGAAATGATAGCGGTGCCGACTACAGCCGCATCTGCTGCACGTGCCACCTCGGCGGCCTGTTCCGGCGTTTTAATTCCGAAACCAACGGCGATCGGCAGTTCTGTGTGATGGCGTAGACGCGTGACAGCGGAGTCAACCGAGCTTGCTGCAGCACCTGCAGCGCCAGTAATGCCGGTAATGGAGATGTAATAGACGAACCCGGAGCTGTTTTCGAGCACGTGGGGCAGACGGACATCATCAGTGGTGGGAGTGGCGAGGCGGATGAAATCAATTTCCGCCTCGAGTGCTGGCAGGCAAAGTTCCCGGTCTTCCTCTGGCGGAAGATCAACGACAATCATGCCGTCCAACCCAGCTTCTTTCGCGTTCTTCAGGAAGCGCTCGACGCCATAGATATAGATCGGATTGTAATAGCCCATCAGCACCAGCGGAGTTTCGTTATCTTCCTCGCGGAAGCGACGTACTAAACCAATTGTTTTCTCCAGCGTAATGCCTGCCTTTAGAGCGCGCTGGCCAGCGAATTGAATGACCGGTCCGTCCGCCATCGGATCGGTAAAGGGCGAGCCGATCTCTATGACATCAGCACCGGCGGCGGGCAAGCCACGCAGAATCTCGAAAGAGGTTTCAATATCAGGATCGCCCATCATGGTGAAGGTGATCAACCCGGCCCGACCCTCCTTGCGGAGTACTTGGAAGCGTTTTTCGATACGTCCGCTCATATGTCGGTCTCCAGCGCTGCGGCGACAGTGAAAATATCCTTGTCGCCACGGCCGCACATGTTCATGACAATGATATGCTCGGGCGGTAGCTTGGCCGCGATCTTAGCAACATGGGCAAGCGCATGGGCAGGCTCGAGTGCCGGGATAATGCCTTCAAGGCGCGAGCAGAGCTGAAAAGCTTCCAGCGCTTCGCCATCCGTTACCGGAGCATAATCGACTCGCCCCACATCCTTCAGCCAGGAATGCTCCGGCCCGATACCTGGGTAGTCGAGACCGGCGGAAATCGAATAAGCCTCCTGGATTTGGCCATGTTCATTTTGCAGCAGATAGGTGCGGTTGCCGTGCAGTACGCCGGGGCTACCGGCACTGAGGGAAGAAGCGTGGTGGCCGGTATCAGTTCCTTCGCCGGCTGCCTCGACGCCAATCATATCGACGCCAGGATCGTCGAGGAAGGGATGAAAAAGGCCAATCGCATTTGAGCCGCCACCGACGCAGGCGACCAGCGTATCAGGCAAGCGCCCCTCGGCCTGCATGATCTGCTCGCGGACCTCCTCACCAATGACAGATTGAAATTCGCGTACCATCTCCGGATAGGGATGCGGCCCAGCAACAGTGCCGATGAGATAATAGGTATCCTCCACATTGGTCACCCAATCTCTGAGCGCTTCGTTCATTGCGTCCTTGAGAGTGCGTGAGCCTGAGGTGACGGAGACCACTTCGGCACCAAGCAGCTTCATGCGGAAGACATTAGGTTTCTGCCGCGCGATATCGACCTCGCCCATATAGACTGTGCATGGTAGATTGAAGAGCGCGCAGACTGTCGCCGTGGCGACGCCATGCTGTCCGGCGCCGGTTTCGGCGATGATGCGGGTCTTGCCCATGCGCTTTGCGAGAAGTATCTGTCCGATACAATTGTTGATCTTATGCGCGCCTGTATGATTGAGTTCGTCGCGTTTGAAATAGATCTTCGCTCCGTTCCAATACTCGCTTAGGCGGCGTGCGTGATAGAGCGGGCTGGGCCGGCCAACATAATGCTTGAGCCAATGGCTCATCTCTTCGGTGAAGGCGGTATCTTTCCTGGCGACGCCCCAAGCCGCTTCGAGGTCAAGAATGAGCGGCATCAGCGTTTCAGCAACATAGCGCCCGCCGAAAATACCAAAATGGCCCTCAGGGTCAGGACCGGCGCGATAAGTGTTAGCTGTGTTCATTTTCGTTCCAAAGTCATCTGCCCGCGTCACAGAGCAGCGCAACGAGTGAGAAAGCGGCTCACCAACTCGGGGCTCTTGTTGCCAGGTGCTGTTTCCACTCCGGAGGAGACATCGACCGCCCGAGTGCGCGATATCCTAACCGCTTCGGCCAAATTGTCGATATCGAGCCCGCCCGAAAGAATCCAGGGCAGGCCGAAAGCGGGCTCTTCGAGTGCGGCCAGCATACGCCAGTCGAAAGAGAGTGCATTGCCCCCGGGGAGCGCGCCTTTAAGGTTTTTTGGCGCCTTAGCGTCGAATAGGATCCAATCCGCCACATCACGGTACGTTTGAGCGTTCTTTATATCGCCGGGAGCTACGACCTTAATTGCCTTGATTACGCTGGCGTTGGTGTGTGCTTTAATCTCGGCCACGCGCTGGGGGCTTTCAGACCCGTGCAATTGCACGAAATCGAGGCGTATCCCTGTGAACACATCATTCAACAAACAATCGTTAGGATCAACGAAAACGCCAACCTGATAAATACCTTCGGGTGCTTCGTTGGCTAGCACGCTGGCCTTCTCGGGCGTTACCGCGCGAGGAGATGGTGGATAGAACACAAAGCCTAGAAAGCGCGCGCCCCCCTTTGCCGCCGCTGATACCGATGCCATGTCGTTAAGGCCGCAGATTTTTGCGCTGATTCCCTTTGGCGCCATCTCGCTATCCGTTTGTTAAATTGCTTTGTGAGACTGTCTTGCGAGGGCTTATGGGGTGCGTGGGTGGCGGCGTCAAGTCCATGCTATGTCAAGTCTCCGGGCGACACTAGGCGGCGTTGATTGCTTTCGCTCTTGTTTTCCTCAGCTCTGCTAGCCGCTATTTGGTCAAGCCGTTGACGCAGCGCAGAAATTTCTCGCTCCAGCGCAAGATTGTGACGCCGAGCTTGGCGCGCCTCGCTGCGCCAGCGATGATCAAATAGCCAGCGAATGAATGCGCCCAGTACAAAGCCAAAAGCTAGTGCCCCGATCACTGCCGCCCAGAGGGGAATGTCCAGTTCATAGGGCAGCGGATCAAAATGAACACTGATAGCCGCGCGGTTAGCAATAGCGAAAGCAATGATCACTAAGGCCAATGGGACCGCGATGATCCAACCAATAAATTTCACGCCGTCAACCTCGGCAACGAAGGCGCGCCAAATTGCGCGGCGCGGCTAGTTCTGATTGATGCGTTCGCGCAGTTCTTTTCCGGTCTTGAAAAACGGCAAATGCTTTTTCGCCACACTAACCGATTCGCCGGTGCGCGGATTGCGTCCGATGCGCTCACCTCGCGCGCGCACCGAAAAGGCGCCAAAGCCACGCAACTCCACTCTATCTCCGCGCGCGAGCGCGGCACCAATTTCATCGAACACCTTGTTCACCACGCGCTCAAAATCGCGGTGATAAAGGCGTGGGTCGGGATACATCTCAGCGAGTCGCTGAATGAGTTCGGATTTGGTCATGCCTTCGCCTCCCCTAATCACCGCCTCTTGCTCACCGTCCCATACCCCCTGAGTGCTAGCAAGCCGTCGTATTAACTGTATTTTACCGGTGACCAAGCCCAGGGTGCCAAACGGCGAGAAGGCCGTCAAGCATCAGACGGCGCGGCAAAACCGATTTTCCCACTGAGGACACAAGACGTTCAACGATATCCTCCTGCTCGCCTAGATCAAGATCATACACCCGGAGTGTAGATGAAATACCTCGTTGACTCTCCAGCCAACGTCGGGCTTCTTCTTCACCGCCAATTTCATCAATCAGACCGCTTTTTACTGCTTGGCGGCCAGTAAATACCCTGCCGTCCGATATCGCTCTTGCCTCTGAGGGCTCAAGACCGCGGTGTTTGGCTAATAGATCGACAAAATACGCATACATATCGTCGACCAAGGCTTGACTGGCAGCACGGCCTGCCTCGTTGAGGGGTTCAAAAGGCGAGGGCGTGCCTTTGAGTGGCGCGCTTTTGATTGCTTCGGTTGCCACCCCGAAATCGGTGAGCATTTTTGTCACATCAGCGGTTTGAAGAATGACGCCGATCGAACCGGTGACGCTGGAATTGCGCGCAAAAATTCGTTCGGCTGCCAGTGCTGCCATATAGCCGCCAGAGGCTGCAGTGGTGTCCATTACAGCGACTAGTGGTTTTTGCGTAGCGATCTGACGCAAACCCAAGAATAATGCCTCGCTGCCAGCCATGGTGCCACCCGGCGAATTGATGCGAACAATAACCGCTTCGATATTTTCATCGCGGGCGATTTCGGAGAGCGCTTCGCCGCGTCCAGGGTAGTCATAGATCAGGCCGGTAACCCAGAGCCGAGCGATATGGTTGCCGCTGGCTGGTCCATCCACGTTGTGGCCAATGGTGACTATGATAAGCGCGGCCAATGCAAGGATTGCTAGAAGACGCCAAAAGACGACCCCGCGCTTAAGGCGCTGGCGGTCGAGCATCCTATCAGGATTGAGCTTCATGCAAGCCGCTCACTCCCCGCATTGCCGATCAGACAAACGCGGGCAATTTGCCACGCCGGTCAGCAGTGGGGTGAAGCCGAATTTTTTAAGAGTCCTTGGCTTCCTCGTCACCACTTTCAGCCATGTCGCCATTGTCTTCAGCAGGCTCAGCGCCATTGTCGGGTGTAGCGCTGTCGTCCGGTTCTTCGGCACCCACAGCTGCTGGACCGGTCATGACTTCGCTTGCGGGCGAGGAATTTGGCGTATTTGCATTGTCTTCGGGTACGGCGCCAGCTTCCTGCTCCTGCTTGCGACTTATCGCGGCACCCAAAATATCGCCGAGGCTGGCACCGGAATCGGTCGAACCATATTCTTCGACCGCCTGCTTCTCCTCTTCAACTTCAAGTGCTTTGATGGATAGAGAAATCCGTCGCCCCCCGCGCTCAATCTGAGTCAGCTTGGCATCGAACTTGTCGCCGACCGCGAACCTATCGGGGCGCTGCTCGTTGCGGTCTCGTGCAAGATCGGAACGGCGCACAAAACCGCTAAGCCCGTCGAGTACTTCCACCTCAACGCCGGAATCGAGAACTCCGGTGACGGTGCAAGTAACCGCTTGGCCTTGTTTGCCGTGGGCGACTTGGAAGGGATCATCATCGAGTTGCTTAATGCCGAGGCCGACACGCTCCTTCTCAATATCGATGCTAATCACCTTAACCTTGACCTTGTCTCCCTTGTCGTAATTTTGGATAGCCGTCTCACCGGGCTGAGCCCAATCGATATCAGAGAGATGCACCATCCCGAATATCTCGCCGGCTAGTTCGACGAACAGGCCGAACTCGGTGATATTCTTTATCTCACCTTCGAGCACTGTACCTTCTGGGTTCTGCTCCTCGAAGTTAGTCCATGGATTAGCTAGGCACTGCTTGAGGCCAAGCGAAATGCGCCGCTTGTCGGAGTCGACATCGAGCACCATGACTTCAACTTCTTGGCTGGTCGAGACGATCTTGCCTGGATGGACGTTCTTCTTGGTCCAGCTCATTTCAGAAACATGAACGAGGCCCTCCACGCCGGGCTCGAGCTCGACGAAGGCACCATAGTCGGTAATGTTTGTGACCCGACCGGTATATTTTGCACCGACCGGATACTTTGCCCCGATGCCCTCCCAAGGATCGGCTTCCAACTGCTTCATGCCGAGCGAGATGCGCTGGGTCTCGGCGTTGAAACGGATCACCTGAACCTTGATGCTCTGGCCGATCTGCAGCGCGTCGTTCGGATGGTTAACACGTCGCCAGGCGATATCAGTCACATGCAGCAGGCCGTCCACACCGCCGAGATCGACGAAAGCGCCGTAATCGGTGATGTTCTTGACGATACCGTCGAGTACTTGGCCTTCGTGGAGATTGGCGATAAGTTCGTTACGCTGCTCAGCCCGGGTGTCTTCGAGAACTGCCCTGCGTGACACCACGATATTACCACGCCGACGATCCATTTTTAGAATTTGAAAGGGTTGTTCTGTGCCGATCAGGGGGGCTATATCACGCACCGGACGGATATCGACTTGACTGCCTGGCAGAAATGCCACAGCGCCGTCGAGGTCGACGGTGAACCCGCCTTTGACCCGGCCGAAGATCACACCATTGACGCGCTCAACTTTATCGTGGGCTTTTTCGAGTTTTTCCCAGGCCTCTTCACGGCGAGCACGCTCACGGCTCAGGACGGCTTCGCCTCGTCGGTTTTCGATGCGTTCGATGAATACTTCCACCTTGTCGCCGATCTTGAGCTCATGCGGCTGACCCGGCACCGAGAATTCCTTGAGTGGTACCCGGCCCTCGACTTTAAGCCCGACATCGATTAATGCCGCGTCGTTATCTATGGAAAGCACTGTGCCTTTGATCAGGCGACCCTCAAATCCGGCGCCGTCGCCGACAAATTCGTCAAGCAGATCGGCAAAATTTTCTTTGCTGGGTGCCTGTCCCTCGGCCGTTTGCGTTGTCATTTGTTCTCCATTTCAACAAACATTCCACATGGACGGCCGGATTATTCCAACCGCGCAGCGATATAAGTAAGCGACCGATCAAACACCTCATCTGGCATAAGATCGGTCGTATCGATCCTGAGCGCATCTTCAGCCGCCTTAAGCGGTGCGACTGCGCGCCCGCTGTCCCGGGCGTCACGATCTTTCATTTCTTGCAAAACGTGCGATTCTATACTCTCCGAGCCGCGCAATCGCAACTCTTTCACGCGTCGTGCCGCGCGCGCCTCTAACGAAGCGTCGAGATAGATTTTGACGTTTGCTTCGGGGCAGACCACGGTGCCGATGTCACGACCATCCAAAACCGCTCCTGGCGGCGTAGTGGCAAAGGCGCGTTGATAGACCAAAAGCGCTGCACGAACGGGCGGATGGGCGGAGACGATTGAGGCAGCCTGACCAACCGTTTCGGTGCGAAGATTGGAGGCATTGCGATCCATTTCCTCGAGATTTTTTGCGGCTTGTTCGCCTGCGTTCGCATCTGAGGGATCCTCACCGAGGCGGAGCATGCGTGCTGCGACTGCACGGTAAAGCCCCCCAGTATCTAGATGGCGGAAGCCTAAATGCTCCGCTAGGCGGCGTGCCAATGTGCCCTTGCCAGACGCCGCCGGACCGTCGACGGCAATCACAACCGTTGGAAACTCCGCTCCTTTTTTGTCAAACATTCTCAATCCGTGCGCCCAGGCTGCTCATCAGGTCGACAAAGTCGGGGAAGCTTGTAGAGATTGACGCACCATCGTCGATTGCCATTCCATCTCGGCATGCCAAGCCAAGAACGAGAAAAGCCATGGCAATGCGGTGATCGAGATGGCTTTTGATTTTTGCTCCGCCAGGCGGCGGTGCACCCCTGCCGTTGATCAAGATATCGTCGCCCTCGTTTGAGACTGAGACACCGGCAGCTAACAGTCCAGAGAGAATCGACGCAAACCGGTCGCTTTCTTTGTGGCGCAACTCATCCAGCCCACGTAGCCGGCTTTGACCGTCGGCACAGGCGGCAAGTATAGCGAGAACCGGATATTCGTCGATCATGCTGGGTGCGCGGTCCGCCGGCACGTCTATTCCCCGCAAGGGGGATGCGACGACGGCAATGTCGACAACAGGCTCGCCGGATAGGTTCCGTGCGTTCTGCAGTTTTATCTCGCCGCCCATCTCGTGGACGCAATCCAGTAACCCGGCGCGCAACGGATTGACGCCGACGTTCCTTAACAGCAACTGTGAGCCAGGCACAATCAATGCAGCAGCCAGAGGAAAGGCGGCGGAGCTGATATCGGCGGGCACTGAAAGTTTTTGCCCAGCAAGCTCTGGCTGGCCGGTGAGAGTGATGATACGCGTGCTCTCGGCATCATTCACCACGCTGATCTCGGCCCCGAAATGAGTCAGCATACGCTCGGTATGATCTCGGCTCGGCGATGGCTCAACCACGGAAGTTTTTCCGGGAGCAGCAAGACCAGCGAGGAGTATCGCAGACTTTACCTGAGCAGAGGCCACCGGCATGGTGTAGGTGATTGGCAGAAGCTGCGTGCTACCAATCAGAGATAGCGGCAGGCGACAGCCGCTTCTTGTCGTGACGCGCGCTCCCATTTCAATTAGTGGCTCCATGGCCCGCTTCATGGGTCGGCCGCGAAGCGAGGTGTCACCGGTAAAAAAGGTAGCGAACGGATAGTGAGTAGCAACTCCCATCAAGAGACGTGCCGCGGTGCCTGCATTACCAAGATCCAATACTCTTGCAGGTTCCTTGAATCCCCCAATACCAGTGCCCCACACTCGCCATCTGCCAGGGCCGTCGCGCACGATCTCCACGCCATAAGCTGTAAGCGCACGCGCAGTCGCCAAAACGTCGTCGCCTTCGAGTAAACCATCAATTCGGGTTTCACCCACGGCGAGCGCGCCGAATATCAAAGCTCTGTGCGAAACTGACTTGTCCCCCGGCAAATCCACTTCGCCCAACAAAGCGGGGGATAGCTGGGACGAAAGGGGCCAGCCGTTAGAATGGATTATCTCATCCGTACCGAACGTTGGTGTGGAGGGTTCATCCAAAGTAATTTGTTCGCCTTGTTTCAAATGCCGTCTCCAGCCCACTCGGGCGCAAGAACAAATCAATGCCCGACTCTAAACGCATTATATTTTTGACAGAGCCTTTCGGACGTGGCAATTGGCTCTGGCTCGATTACTTTATAGTGGGAGAGAGACCGTGGCGAACGAGAAATGGGGCACCAAGCGTACATGCCTAACGTGTGGCAAGAAATTTTACGACATGCGCCGCGAATCAATCGTGTGTCCGAACTGCGACGCGCCGTTGGTTGTCAAACCCCCGCCCCGAACAAGACGCCAACATGGCACTCCAGTGCCTAAGCCTGCCGCCCTGCAACCGCAAGCCTCCAACATCGGCGAAGATAGCGCAGACAATGTGGGCGACGGAGAGAAATTTGGCATCGCTGAAGATGACGATATAGGGGTAGATGACGCCCAGGACGAAGAAGCGGTTGAGGCCATCCTGGAACCTATGGAAACGGGTGAGGACGAAGACGATATGGGCAAGGTTATCAAAGGCATCGAAAAGCCTAATAAACTCGACGCCTGAGAAGTAAAATTTCTGCATGGACTTGCATCGGGGTGGCTGGAACCATATTTTTGAACAATCGGCAGCGGATATTAAGTTTTGGGGCCATAGCTCAGTTTGGAGAGCGCTTGAATGGCATAGGACAAGTCTCCGCTCTCTCCTTCACATTAATCCCCACAAACCCCCTA